>Ga0187871_10002919_pt1 | contig 13483 bp, 9 predicted proteins | sample June2016WEW_16_1_FD_132988 | JGI IMG/M metagenome (GOLD analysis project Ga0187871, IMG submission 132988) | Peatland microbial communities from SPRUCE experiment site at the Marcell Experimental Forest, Minnesota, USA - June2016WEW_16_10 | ecosystem: Environmental > Terrestrial > Soil >... | reverse complement strand
CACGCTGGCCCTCGACAACCGCCTGGCGCGGTATATTGAGCTTCGAGTGATCGCCGTCCAGAACGTCTCCAAGAGCTTCGCGCTGTTCCGGAACCCCGCGCAGCGTGTGCGGCAATTGCTGCCCGGCGGCCCGCGCGCTCAGGAATTCTGGGCATTGCGCGGCGTGAGCCTGCGCGTCGAAAGCGGCGAGGTGGTCGCGCTCATCGGTCCCAATGGATCGGGCAAGAGCACGTTGCTGCAGATTGTCTGCGGAGTGCTCCAACCCACCACGGGCCGTGTTCTTTGCGCGGGACGCGTCACCGGCCTGCTCGAACTGGGCGCGGGATTCAACCCGGATTTCACTGGCCGCGAAAACGTTTACATGAGCGGCGAGGTGATGGGCCTTCCGCGGCGGTTGATCGAGACGCGTTTCCCCGACATTACCGACTTCGCCGAGATCGGCGAGTTCATGGACCGGCCCGTTCGCGAATATTCCAGCGGCATGTATCTGCGTCTCGCGTTTTCCACGGCAATCCATGTGGACCCCGACATCCTAGTGGTGGATGAAGCCCTGGCGGTTGGCGACGCGGTGTTCTCCGCCCGTTGCGTGCGCAAGTTCGAGCAGTTTCGAATCGCCGGCAAAACCGTGCTTCTGGTGTCTCACGATCTTGGTCTGGTGAAGCGGCTGGCCAGCCGGGCGGTGTTCCTGGTGGACGGGCAGGTTCGCTTTCTTGGCGCGGCCAGCGATGCCGTGAACCGCTACGTCGGGTTCGTGCTCGAGAAGCAGCACGATACCGAGGACACGCCGTCCAGTACCGAAACCAGCGCCAGCTTTCGCCATGGCGACGGCGCGAGCCGCATCGTGGATGTCGCGATCACCGACCGGTTCGGGCGAAAGTGCGGCGCGTTTGAAGCAGGCGACCGGCTCTGCGTGCGCGTGCAGGCGGAGATGCGGAAGGACGTCGATGATCCGGTGGTTGGCCTGCTCATCCGCAACCGAATCGGGATGGATGTTTTCGGCACCAACACGCGCGTGGAAGGCCTTCAGATCGGCGCGGTGGCCGCGGGCGATCTTCTCGAGGTCTGCTTCGCACTCGACTGCGCATTCGCGCGCAACGAATACACTGTCACGGTGGCCACTCAATACCGCGACGGCATGAGCCAGGACTGGGTGGACGATGTCGCGTCATTCCGCGTGGTCAACGCCCCGGAGATTGCGGGAGTTGTGCACATTCCCACCGTGATACAGTACTCCATCCGACAGCCCTCGGCGGCCGCAAAGGAAGCTCAGCCCGAATGATCTACATCGTCGTTCTGTCGATTGTAGTGGCGGTGTTGTTGATCACCACCGTGGTGAAGGCGTTGGGCGTGCACGGCAGCACGGATTTTCTGGTGGCCGGGAGAAAGCTGCCATGGCCCGTGCTCGTGTTCACGCTGCTCTCGTCGTGGATCGGCGCGGGCAGCCTGTTCGCAGGTGGCGAGAACGCATATAAGAACGGTTACGTGGCACTGTGGCAAGGAGCTGGCGGATGGGCCGGTCTGCTCGTGATCTTCTTCATCGCCGGACGCGCGCGGCGTTTCGCTCAGTTCACGGTGCCTGATCTGCTGGAGCTGCGATTCAATGTCGGGGCCCGCGTGCTGGGCACCATCTCTATTGTGGTCGCGTACACGGTGATCGCGAGCTATCAGTTCATCGGCGGCGGCGACGTGCTGCATCTCATTTTCCCCTCGCTGCCCGCCACTACGGGAATGTACATCGTCGCCGGGTTTGTGGTTGTGTTTACAGCAGCCGCGGGGATGGCTTCCATTGCGTATCTTGACCTGATCATCGGCAGTCTCGTGACTGTGATCGTGATCGTAGCCGTTCCGCTGCTTATGCAGCGTGCCGGAGGCTGGGAGCACGTCCGCAGTGTCCTTCCCGATTCGCATTTTCAGGTATTCGGCAGCGTCGGTCCGGTCACAGCACTGGGCTACTTTATTCCCACCATGCTGCTTCTCGTAGGCAACCAGAGCATGTACCAGAAGTTTTTCTCCGCGAGATCCGAGAAAGACGCGCGTTTCGCTGTGTATGGCTGGATTGTCGGGACGCTGCTTCTCGAGACACTCCTGATTACTGTGGCGGTGATCGGCAGTTCGATGTTCAAAACCGACCATCCGCGTGAAATCATCCCGTTGAGCGCGCGCCTCGGCCTGCCGGCTCTGGCGGGCGCGATTCTGCTGGGCGGTATTTTCGCCAAGGTAATCTCCACCGCGAACAATTATCTGTTCTCTCCCGCGACGAACCTGATTCACGATGTGTATTCGCGGTTCATCGACAAGCATGCCTCGGAGCGAAGAACGCTGCTGGCATCGCGGCTAATCGTGATTTTGCTGGGCGGATTCGCGCTTCTGCAGGCGACCACGTTTACATCGGTCCTGGCCGCGTCGCTTTACGCTTATACGATCTATGGTGCGGCGGTGACCCCGGTAGTGCTGGCCGTGTTTTTCTGGAAGCGCACGACAACCCCGGGGGCAATTGCCTCGATCATACTGGGCGCGGCGATCACCATCGTATGGAATGCCGCCCACATGGGTGAAAGGACATCGGTGGACGCCGTGTATCCGGCGCTGGCCGCGTCGGTGCTGTCGCTGATCCTGGTGAGTTTTCTGACTCCGCCGCCGGCGCGCGAAAAATGGGAACGGTTCTTCACGTGACCAGTTCTTCACGTAATATGGAACCGTCATGGAAATAAATCAGATTCAGGACGCAATCCGCGAAGAGGGTCTGGACGGCTGGCTCTTCTTCGACCATCATCATCGCGACCCGTTGGCGTATCGTATTCTCAACATGCAGCATGCCGGGCTGGCGTCGCGCCGCTGGTATTACTTCATCCCGGCATCGGGCGAACCGCGCGCGCTGGTGCATGCCGTGGAACCCAGGGCTCTCGATGAACTGCCCGGTGCGAAGCATGTGTACTCCGCCTGGGCAACACAGCGCGATGGGTTAACGAAGCTGCTGAACGGCGCGCATCGCGTGGCCATGCAGTTCTCGCCGAACTGTGCAGTGCCGCTGGTTTCCATGGTGGATGGCGGGACCATCGATTTAATTCGTTCCTGTGGCGTTGAGGTGGCGACCTCGGCGGACCTGATCCAGCGCTTTGACGCGCGGTGGTCGAAGGAACAGGCGGAATCGCACTTCGAGGCCGGGCATCGGGTGGATGAGGTTCGCGCGGCTGCGTTTAAACATGTCGGCGACGTTCTGCGCGGTGGTGGGGCGATCGACGAATATGCGGTGAAGATTTATATTCGCGAGGCTTTCGATAAAGCAGGCCTGGTGATCGATCACGGGCCAGTGGCGGCCGTGAACGCGAATATCTCCAACCCGCATTATGAGCCGGAGGCCAGTGGGTCGTCGTCTATCCGCCGGGGTGACGTGCTGCTGATGGACATGTGGGCGAAGCTGAATCAACCCGGATCGGTTTATTACGACATCACGTGGGTTGGTTTCTGCGGCGCCACGCCTCCCGATGAAGTGACCAAGGTTTTCACCATTGTCCGCGATGCCCGCGACGCAGCGTTCGCTTTGGTGCGCGACCGCGTGGCCGCACGCCAGCCCCTGCGAGGTTTCGAGGTCGACGACGCCGCGCGCAATCACATCACGAAGAGCGGTTACGCGGAATTCTTCGTCCACCGCACCGGCCATTCGATTGGCGAGGAAGTGCATGGCACCGGCGCGAACATGGACAACCTGGAGACACACGACGAGCGAAAGGTGATCCCCGGGACGTGCTTTTCGGTTGAGCCCGGAATCTATCTGCCGAATTTCGGAATTCGTTCCGAGTACAACGTGTATGTGTCGGACACCGAGGCATGCGTGACCGGGGCGATTCAGAAGGAGCTGATCAAAGTCGTGGATTGACCGGACACGCGGCGCCAGCCGCGTTACCGGAGCGACGCGCCTTGCGGCGCATGTCCTCCACTTTCCCCGCGGTTCAGAGTATATTGGGGCTGGATTGAGACTTTCAGGCCTCATCGCGGTTCTGGCGCTCTTGGCGGTCCGGGTTGCGGCCGCTTCGCGAGTGGTTGTGGCCGATGTCGACGGCGTGGTGCACCCCGTAACCGTGGAGATCATCGAACGCGCCATCGAACAAGCTCGACAGGAAAATGCGTCCTGCATTCTGATTCGGTTGAACACTCCCGGCGGCATGCTGGACGCGACGCGTGAAGCGATTGAGAAGATCATCGCGTCGCCCGTGCCGGTGGTGACATACGTTACGCCCAGCGGTGGACGCGCGGCATCGGCTGGCTTCTTTCTTCTTGAAGCGGGAGACATCGCGGCAATGGCCCCGGGGACGAATACGGGCGCGGCTTCGCCGGTACTTCTCGGCCAGCAGATGGATCCGGTGATGCGCGCCAAAGTCGAAAACGATTCGGCGGCGCTGCTACGCAATCTGACTTCTTCCCGCAGCCGTAACTCCGACCTTGCCGAGAAAACCATTCGCGAAGCGAAGGCGTTTACGGCCAAAGAGGCGCTTGATGATCGCCTGATCGAAATGATTGCCGCGAACGAGCACGACCTGCTCGATCAACTGAACGGCCGCGAAGTGGTGCGGCTGAACGGCGCACATCAGAAACTCAACACCGCCGGGGCCGAAGTCGTCGAAGAGTCGCTTACGTGGCGCGAAAAACTGATCTCGGCCATCGCCGATCCGAACATCGGCTTCATTCTGCTCGTGCTGGGCGCGCTTGGATTGTATGTGGAGTTCACGTCGCCGGGCTTGATCTTCGCGGGTGTAGCCGGCGCGGTGCTGGTGCTGCTGGGATTGTCGTCGTTAGCGGTAGTGCCCATCAATTGGGTCGGCGTTGTGTTGCTCATTCTGGCTGCGGCGCTGTTCGTGCTGGAGGCGAAGATTACATCTCACGGCGTGCTTGGAATCGGGGCCACGGTATCGATGGTGCTGGGCGCGATGCTGCTCGTCGAGGGACCGCCGGAGATTCGTATCCACCTTTCCACCGCCCTCGCGGTCAGCCTGCCATTCGCGCTGATCACGATGTTCCTGGTATCGATCGTGGTTCGCGCCCGCCGCGGCAAGGTGCTCACCGGCATTTCCGGCATGCTGGACGAAATTGGAATCGCGCGCACCGATCTGTCGCCTGCGGGCAAGGTCTTTGTCCACGGCGAATACTGGAACGCGGTGAGCTCTGCGCCGGTTCCGGAAGGCTCACGCGTTCGCGTGACGTCCGTGGACGGAATGACGGTCCACGTGGAACCGATGAAATAAGGGGGACTCATGTTCGATCCTGTGATTCTCGTACCAATCGTGATCCTGGTCATCTATGCTCTTTCTTCGATCAAAATCCTGGCTGAATATGAACGCGGCGTCGTCTTCAGTCTGGGTCGCGTAAACAGGGTCCCTTACGGCCCTGGCATTATCCTGGTGTTCGCGCCCGTGCAGAAAATAGTGCGCATTTCACTGCGTATCGAGGCCATGGAAGTTCCGCCGCAGGATCTGGTAACCCGCGACAACGTCACGGTGAAAGTGAATGCCGTAGTTTATTTCCGTGTCGTGGACCCCATCAAAGCCGTCCTCGAAGTGACTAATTTCCTTTACGCCACGTCGCAGGTTTCGCAGACCACGCTGCGCAGCATTCTGGGCGAGGTGGAACTGGATGAACTGCTGAGCCAGCGAGACAAGGTCAACGTCCGGCTGCAATCGGTGCTCGATCAGCATACCGGCCCCTGGGGCGTGAAGGTGACGCTGGTGGAAGTGAAACAGGTGGACCTGCCGGACCAAATGATCCGCGCCATCGCACGCCAGGCCGAAGCCGAGCGCGAGCGCCGCGCCAAGATCATCCACGCCGAGGGTGAATACATGGCGGCGGAGAAGCTGGCCATGGCGGCGGAACTAATCCAAAGGCAGCCGGCGGCGATTCAGTTGCGCTACCTGCAGACGCTGGTGGAAATCGGCTCGGAAAAGAACACCACTGTGGTGTTCCCCCTGCCACTGGATATACTTTCATCATTGGGCCGTGTACTGGATCGTTTTGGAAACGCCCAGGACGCGCCACAAAAGGGAGACTGATTCCAGTTGCCAAGAACCGAAGACGGCGAATTCGAACTTGTGCTGGGCAATAAACAACTGCTCAGCGTGTTCTTCATCGTGGTGGTGTTGCTCGGCGTATTTTTCGCCATGGGCTACATCGCCGGCCGCAATTCGGCGCCGGGCGCGAGCGAAGCAGCGAAGAGAGGCGATGACGGAAAGCCGATCGCGGTGGACAGCTCGCAGCGAACGTCGCCAATGCCGGAGACCACGCAGGCAAGCCATCCGGCACAGACGAAGGCCGCGGATGCCGACACGTCGACACAACCCGTAGCGTCGTCACAACCACCGCCACAGGAGCAGACGCCCGCTGAAACCGCCGCACCCGCCACGGCCCCGCCTCCGCCGAAACCTAAGCCGCCGAAGCAGGCTCCGCCGAGTGAAACCGGGGATGCGGCCCGGGTGGCCGATCCCATCGCCGGAGCCGCGTACCTGCAGGTGGTGGCAACAGCGCGACCGGAAGCGGAAGTGATCGCGGGAACCCTCAGCAAGCGAGGTTACAAGACGCAACTTGCCGCCGCTCCGACCGCCGGAACGTTTCGCGTTCTGGTGGGTCCGCTTAAGGACGCTTCCGAAATTGCGAGCACGAAAGCGGCCCTTGAGCAGGCCGGATTCAAGCCCATCGTGCGGCGATTCTGATGCCCGCCGACACTCTCGTCCACATTGGGCCGCGCCCTGCAGCGGTTCCCCGGCTGCCCGAGTGGCTCCGGCGCAGCACCACGCATTTCCCATCCGTGCAGGCGCTGAAAAACGATCTGCGGCGGCTGCACCTGCACACTGTCTGCGAATCGGCGCGATGCCCGAACATTCACGAATGCTTCCATCGTGGCGCGGCCACCTTCATGATCCTCGGCAACCTGTGCACCCGCGGTTGCGGTTTCTGCTCAGTGCCCAAAGGCTCGCCGGCAAAACACGAATTCGAGCTGGATGCGAATGAGCCTGCGCACGTCGCGGAAATGGCCGCGCGGATGCGGCTGAGGTACGTGGTGATAACGTCCGTGAACCGGGACGACCTTCCCGACGGCGGCTCGCATCATTTTTCCCGGACGGTTCGCGAGGTTAGGCGCGCGTTGCCGGAAGCCCGCGTGGAGGTGCTGACTCCGGATTTCTGCGGCGACATGGATGCAGTCGCGCGAGTGCTGGATGCCGGCCCCGAAGTCTTCAATCACAACATGGAGACGGTGCCCGATCTCTACCGGCGCGTGCGCCCGCAGGCAAAGTACAATCAGTCGCTGGATGTACTGCGGTTCGTCAAAAACTATCGTGCGGATGCGCTGACGAAGTCCGGTCTCATGGTGGGGCTGGGCGAGCGGCCGCGGCAGGTGGAAGCGCTGATGAAAGACCTTCTGGACGCGAACGTTGACGTGGTGACCATCGGCCAGTATTTGCAGCCCACGCGGCACAATTTGCCGGTAGCCGAGTATGTGCGCCCGGAACAGTTCGAATCATACCGGCAATATGGCCTCGAGCTCGGTTTTCGCGCCGTCTTCAGTGGGCCGTACGTGCGCAGCTCCTACATGGCGGACCTGGTGAATGAGCACGCTTCCCGCGCTCTGGATTAAGTACGCGCTGGCGCTGGTCACCGCGGCGCTGCTGGTCTTCGCGTTTCCTCCGCTCAATTGGGTCTTCCTGGCGCCTGTAGCTCTGACTCCGTTGTTGCTGGCGCTCTTCTGGGAGCCGCGCCCCTGGCATCGCTTTCTTCTCGGCTATGCGGCTGGCAACGTCTACTGGTTCGCCACCTGTTACTGGATTCAGTTCGTGCTGGAGGTGCACGGGGGCATGGGACGGTGGGGCGGCTGGGGAACATTTCTGTTGTTCTCGCTGGCCAAGTCGCTGCACATGGCGTTCTTCGGCATGCTGGCGGGCGCGCTGCTGTCGCGCTGGTACGCGATTCCCGCAGTGGCCGCACTGTGGACGGGCATCGAACGCACGCACGCGCCCCTGGGCTTCGCCTGGCTGATGCTGGGGAACGCCGGCGTCGACATGGCGCTCCCGATGCGGCTGGCACCGCTGGTGGGAGTTTACGGGTTATCGTTCGTCTTCGCGCTTATCGCGACCACTATCGCGATGCTACTTGCGCGACGGTCGCGGCGTGAGCTCGCCTGGCTGGCTGCGCTGGTGGTGCTTCCGCTCCTCCCTGCCCTTCCGCCTCCACGTGAAGGAACCCGTACCGCGGTGCTGGCGCAACCGAACCTTCCCGAGGATGCCGATTGGTCTCCGATGGCCGCGGACATGGCCGAGCGCCGTCTGGTGAACCTGACCGCCGCAGCCGTCACGGTTGGCAAAACCGATCTGATGGTTTGGCCCGAATCGCCCGGTCCGTTTTATTACTACGCCGACCCCGGCTTTCGTGAGAAAATCACTGCGCTCGCGAAAGACGAGCACGCGTGGTTCATCTTCGGCACCGTGTCGGAGACACACGAAGGCCAGCCGCTCAATTCAGCCGTGATGCTGGCGCCGGACGGCCATGTGGTGGATCGATATGACAAGATGTACCTCGTTCCGTTCGGTGAATTCATTCCTCCGTTGTTTGGCTGGGTAAATCGCATTTCGCAGGAGGCGGGCGATTTCAGTCCCGGTCGGCGCGTCGTCGTTTTTCCCGCGGGTGAAGACCGCATCGGCGCGTTCATCTGCTACGAATCGGCGTTTCCGCATCTGGTGCGGCAGTTCGTCAAGCAGGGCGCATCCGTGCTGGTTAATATTTCCAACGACGGCTATTTTGGCCACAGCACGGCCCGGCGGCAGCATCTTCTGCTGGTGCGAATGCGCGCTGCCGAAAATGCCCGCTGGATTCTGCGCGCCACCAATGATGGAATCACCGCCGTTGTGGACCCCGCGGGACGGGTCACCGGCGGCCTGCCCATGTACGAAGAGTCCACCGGCCGATTCAAGTATTCTCCGGAAACGCGAATAACGCCTTATTCACAATTCGGTGACTGGTTTGCGTGGGGCTGTCTGCTTATCGCCGCGCTTTTGCTGGGCATTTCCCAATTGCCAACTTATCGAGCCGATGCACCGGAGCTGAGAAGACGCAAGCCACGAAAAGCCGAAGGGTAATCCGAGGTTTGTGCGGATTTCGCTTCTGGTATCCTGAGCATCGGCATGATCCGGTCGATCCTGGCTGCGCTGATCGTCATATTTGCAGCGGATGCGCAGCAACCCGACGCAGCCTCTCCGGACAATACTGTATTCAGCGTCACCACGACACTGGTGCAGGTGGACGCGGTGGTCACCGATGCGAAGGGGCGCCAGGTTACCAACCTCCAGCCAGGCGACTTCACTGTGGTGATGGACAGCAAGCCACAGCCGATCACGAATTTCTCATACGTTCACCTCGATTCACCCGATGTCAACCGGCCGGCCTTGTCGCCGAGCCCATCCAGCCCTTCGTGGATCGTGAAACCGGCCGATGTCCATCGCAGCATGGTTCTGTTGGTGGACGATCTGGGATTGTCCTTCGAGAGCATGGATCACGTCCGACACACCCTTCGGAAGTTTATCGACGAGCAGATGCAGCCGGGCGATCTGGTGGCGATTTGGGAGACCGGCCGCAACAACAGCGTTTTCCAGCAATTCACCTCGGACAAGCACGTGCTCGAAGCGGCCGTAGAGAATCTGAGATGGAATCCCCGTGGACGGCTTCAGCTCGATGCACTAATGGAGGACGAGGAAGAAGAGCACCGGTCCCACCAGGCAGCCGGAGTGCAGGGTCCAAGTGTGCCGCCCATCCGGGGTGAATCCGACGAACGGCAGCGGCTTGAGGAAGACCTGCAGGTAGGGACGCTGGGTACACTGAACGAACTACTGGATGAGCTTCGGCAGGTGGGCGGCAGGAAAGCGGTGGTGATGTTCTCGGACGGCCTTTCCCTTCTGCCTGAGATCGGCAATCACGGAAACACGCTGAGCGGTCCTCTGGACGAAGCCCTCGTCCAAATGATGCGGCGCCTCGTCGATAAGGCGAATCGCTCCGGAACGGTTATCTACGCGGTGGATGCTCGCGGGTTGCAGTACGTGCGTCCCGGAAGATCGCTGGATCTATGGCAATCGCAGCAGGGACTCTTACAAATCGCGCAGGACACCGGGGGAACCGCTACGATCAACAGCAATGGCTACTCCGAGGCGATGCAGTCGATCGAGGAGGATCAGAACGGTTATTATCTGATCGGTTTCAAAGCGCCGGCGGACATCGACAACGGGCAGCAGAAAGCGAAGCCCGGATTCCATTCCGTCCATGTGAAGCTGAACGCAGCGGGATTGCGAGTGCGTTCCCGCTCCGGGTTTCTCGGTGTGACCGACCAGGCTTCGCTCGCGAAGCTCGACACTCCCGAAGCACAGATGCGCGCGGCGGTGCAGTCGCTGTTCAATCAATCCGCGCTCCGGGTTCGTCTTACGGCGTTGTTTACGTGCACGCCCGAGGGGCAACCCATCGTCCATAATCTGCTGTATTTCGATCCGCGCGACATTCACTTCCAGACTGGCGCGGACGGCAGCAACAACGCCGAGATCGATGTGGTGATTCTGGCCTTCGGATCTGGCATCGATCCTCTGGCGCGCCTCGCTCGCCATATTCCGCTCACGGCGACAAGCGCCGAATTGCAGCGAATGCTGCAGTATGGCCTGCTTTTCAGCCTCGACGTACCGGTGCAGCATGCCGGCCCTTACCAGATCCGCGTCTCGGTGCGTGACAGTTACTCGTCGAGCATCGGCTCAGCCGGACAATATATCGATATCCCCGACCTCAAGCGCCAGCACATCGCGCTTGCCTCATTGCGGCTGGACGATGCGTCGGCGGCGAACACAAGCCGGTTTGACGATACCAACGCGGTTCTTCGCGAGTTTCACGCCGGCGCCCGTCTGGCGTTCGTCTCACGCATCGAGACTGACAAGAGCTCCCGGCAATTAGCGAACCTCGAAGGCGAGATTCAACTATACCGGGATGGCACGCAAATCCTTACGCAGCCGGTTGCAGTGCGGCCCATCGTCGGCGAAAGTGGGCAGGTGGTGCGTGGCGTGCTGCAGTTGGGCCAGTCGCTCCAGCCGGGACAATATTACCTCAAGGCAATGGTCACGGATCGCGCTGGCAATCATCACAAGATGGCCACAACCTGGGCTGATTTCCAAGTGATTCCGTAGGCTCTACGCGATAAGCACGCCAAGACGGCAAAGATCCAGCAGATTGCTGCGAACCTGCGCGTCAATGGTGTCGCGGGGGACGGCGGGATAGCCGGGCGCGAGAGCGTCGACTAGAGCACGATGATCGCGCGTACCGTCCAGCAATTGGATAAAGCGACGGCCCAGCTCATCCTCCATATGGATGCTTCGATGCAGGAGCGTGGTGATCACATCGCCTTCCTGCGCCTCCATGCGCGCCAGTTGGCTGGCAACCGGACGTTCGCCCACTCGCGATGCCACGGACACATCGCGCGTGCGCAAATCTTCCAGGCCCATGGCGGCAACCCCCAGCATCGCTCCCGCCAGGCTCTCACGTGCGTCATGTCGCGAGTCCTCGGGAATTCGGGGCGCAATCGCCGCGAGCAGATCCTCGAAGGCTACGCCGAGTGGCCAGATCTCCTGAAGATGCTCGATGGCGGCGATGGTCACGGCGTGTGCCGTTCGAATACTTCCTTTCCCCCGCGGTATCCTGAATTCTACCGCGCCATCGTCGGCCTCGCCGAATCTCCGCAACTGTGACGCGATCCGCATCTTCGTGACCCGCTCGACCAGCCCGTCGCGCCGCAATGGAACTTCGGCATGACACAGCAGTGTTTCCCTGAAGCCGCGGAAAACGAGGAAATCGACGTACTGCTGAAACCCGATGAGATCGTCGCCTACGGATTCGGCCAACATCCGCAGCACTTCGGGATTCACGCGCGGGTTAAGCATGTCGCGGAGCCGCGTCTCGCTGAGGAACTGCAGGCCGTGGGCGTCGGCCGCCGCAATAACCTCAGTGAAATAGAACGGCCTGAAGTCCTGGCTTAGTTCGTCGTGAAAGATGCCTCGGTCCTTCCGCTTCGCCTGCCGCTCGAATTCGTCCTGATAGACAGCTTTTGCAATCGTGCCGGTATCCGCCGATTCCATCAGCACTTTTAAGAACGCCTTCCCTTCGCGCACACGCTCTTCACCGGAGAGTCCGGCACGGGTACCGTGAAACTGCACCGCATCGCGTGAAAGCTGGCGAAGATGGCCAGGCGGATAGGTGTTGTAGCTGACGTAGGCGACGCCGTCGGGATTGAGGTGCGCGCGGAAAACGGCAAGGAGCTTGTGTCGCACTGCGTCAGGTACCCAGGAGTAAAAGCCGTGGGCGATGATGTAGTCGAACTTGCGGAAGTCCGGCCCGGCATCGAGAAGATTCATCGCGTGCACGTGGATATTCGTCAGGCCCAGACGATCGATGGAGGCCTGGGCGCGGGCAATGGTGCCCGGCGAGAGATCGATGCCGGTGAAGTCGCTGTTGGGAAGCCCGAAGGCCATTGGAATAAGGTTGCCGCCCTGGTTGCATCCGATTTCGAGGACGCGGCAGTGCTCCACCGGCGCGGGCTCCATGCCGAACAGCGTGGCTGCGACGGCCATGGCATCGGGATGGGCGCTCTGGTACGCGTGTCCAGGATAAGGAACCAGATCGTAGACGTCTTCGCTCAGAGTGCCTCCCCGAAACAATATCGCACGGGATTATTGGCGGGAGATGTGAACGGTCAGCGCAGAGGAGTAAGAAGCTTGTTCCGCTCGTTTACGTCGTCCGCGTCGATGCCGTCGCCGCGCTTGTAGCAGGGGTGGGTGACGCGTTCTGGCTTGAACGGCTTGCCGTTCTCGAACAAAGTGGTCTTGACGCAGCAGAACTGTTGCCCGTGAGTGCGCCGAGTCCGGCCAATATCCAGAACCTGGGTAAACCAGTCATCTTCCATGTACACCAGTCTCGAGTAGGTATTCACAAGCTCATCAAATCTGCCGTGATTCAGGTCGAAGACTTGCAGGGTACTGCATGCTGATCCCGCACCGCCGCCGTCCGATTCGATCAGGAGTTCGATTTTTCCACGCCCCGTAAGATCCAGCAGATCGATTTTCTGTAGTGACGAGTGGTGCATCATGTCGAGCAAATACTCATTGTGAACCTGCCAGTCTTTCGAATCCTTGACCAGGTGGGCCAACAGGCCAATGGACAAGCACGCCATCGCCGGTCTGGCGCCCAGAAAGTCATATTGCAGAACGGCGAGCAATCCGGCGCCATTTTCGCCGGGCCATCCGAAAAGCCTGAACCGAACCTGTCGGGTGTCTGAGAATGTTCGGACACTAATATCCTCGGACGCTCCCTTTTCCGCCTCATTCAGCGCCTTGCCAACCACTCGATAGACATCCTCATCGGCGAGAGCGTCCGGGAAGAACATCTCGCCCGGCGTTGGTCGTCGGCGTTCGGGTTTCTTCGCGTT
>Ga0187871_10002910_pt1 | contig 13507 bp, 18 predicted proteins | sample June2016WEW_16_1_FD_132988 | JGI IMG/M metagenome (GOLD analysis project Ga0187871, IMG submission 132988) | Peatland microbial communities from SPRUCE experiment site at the Marcell Experimental Forest, Minnesota, USA - June2016WEW_16_10 | ecosystem: Environmental > Terrestrial > Soil >... | reverse complement strand
GGATAACCAGCTCTTCGTAGTCTTTTCATAAGAACCTTTTTTCCCTTGATCAAGAATCTCTCCCTGCTCCGAATCTCCCTCTTGAAATCCAGCGGTAAACGAAGTCGAACCCGCCGAGAGAGATACACGACACTTGCGGCAACGGCCGCTCTGAAAAGGGACCTGCTTGGGCAATCGGTTGGCCAAATGGCATCCGGTTGAAAACACACGAGGTCACGCATTCCGGCAATGGTGAGAAAACCTACAAAATTGGAAAAGTGGAAGATCTTCGGATTTTCGCGGGTGTTTCGGTCCCCACCGTTACCGGCCGGATCCGGAGAGTTTAGTCCCGACTGCAGGCTGGCCTTTGAAAGCCCGTGTGCAGCCGCCACTGGGCTCTGGCCGCGTAATAAAGCATGACGCCAATCCAGGTTCCGAGCGTGTTAGTGATGAGGTCCGTGGTGCCGGAGTCCCGGGGCGGAATGAAACCCTGGAGCACCTCAATGGTGAAACTGAGTGTGAAGCCGAGAACGATGGTGATGAGTCCTGGCCGCAGGTTCTTTCGGATTTGAGCGAAGTACGCGCAAAAACATAAGCCAAGCGGGACGAATCCGGCCATGTTCTTGAGGTTGTTCGTCCAATAGCCCCACGACATACTGAAGTCGTTCCAGTCAGGTTCGAGGAAGCCCTTCTCGAGGACCGTGTAAGCGCGCGGAATCCACAAATCGGCACCGGCGCCTGCGTGGTTATGGACGACCTCGCCGGAGCGCTCGTCGAACAGGTACAAGGCGGCAATACCATCTCGTTCGGTGATGTCCGGCTTCCCGACCTTGGTCCACGTATCGTAGTGCCGGCGAACCGTCGGCGCGCTAAGCTCGCTCGCATAAATCGCCAAGCCCTGCACCTGCCCGGACCAGGCGCCGCGCGGTCGCGGCGAATTCCCGACTACGATCCGGCCGGTGCAGGGTATAGGTTGCGATGCACGCGTCGTCCCGGGCAGGGTGCCGCTTACATACCGAGCCGTCCCTGCCGCGGCCGAAGTGATCGTCACGAATACAGGTAGCGCGCCGTTTACGTAGACTGCCGTCCCCTGGGTTGCGGAGGTGATAGTCACGAATACCGGCCGGTCCTGACGAAAAACATCGTTGACGGAGATCCTTTGCACGCTTGGCCGGCCTGGCGAGCTGTTTCTCCCGGATCGCAGCACTAGATCGGTATGAGATTGGTACAGCAACAGTTGAATTGGATTGTCTGGAGCGTAAAACGAAAGGATGGCGCCGCCATTTTCGCCAGCCGGTTGCAGCCACAGTTCCATACTGCACGGTTGGGGATCCCGCGAGTTGGTCTCGTTGAAGGCGCCGCTGCTCATGACGGTCCCGTAATCTCCAAAGCGCAGACCGTTACGGTCTTTGAGCCAGGTGACGCCATTTGCTGGGGAATGGAAGGGCCAGAGTCCCGCAGCCAGGGTGCCGCAGAGGACGGCGATGCAGCCAATTCCCAGCAGGCGCTGTCTCACGAATGTTCAGCCTCCGTCTCAATATGGTAATCATACCGTTGCCGCTGGTTTCAACCCCAGCCAGTCAGGGCGCCCTCGGAATCCAGAAAGGGACCGGGTCTAAAACACTTTGGATGCGCTTGTGACGGAAAGGGCAGTTTCGAATCTCGTCATAAGGCCTTATCGTCCACCTGGTTTTGGAGCACTAGACCAGCTATTTCCTCCCGCGCCGCTCTTTTTCAAGGACATGTAGCGTAACGACCTCTACGTGGTCGCTAGATTCTGCCGGATGAATTCAATGGCGTTATCTTTCCGGGTGCCTATGCTCTCGGCGCTCGCGAGGAGCTTCTTTGCTCGCCACGAGTGACCCACCGCCGCGGTAAGTTCTAGTACCCGAGAAGCCGGAAACCCAAGGGCGCCTATGGAACTGTGCTAGGCTCTATGACAACTCCCATTTAGCAGACGGGGAAAGAGGGGAATTTAATGGTTGGAAAGACGCGGTCTATCGCGATGGTGGCAACGGTAATAACCGGCTTTGCCGCCGCGCAAAAGCCGGCGGCAGCAACATGCGCCAGCACGGTGATCGTATATCAGGCTTCTGGGGAGTTTGGCGCCAACATGATCGCCGGGGCCGACAAGTACAAGCTGGCAGGAGAGCCCTTCAGCATCACTCTCTATGCCTGCGAGAGTCTTCAGCCAACAAAAACGGGTTCGGACTACGCCGAGTATTATCCAATCGAGTTGACGGGCGACGTCAAATCCGCTTTGCTTGTGCAGCCGTTCCCGATAAAGGCCGAAACGAATTTCACTTTGATACAGCCACCTACCGGCCTGGACTCGATCGAGGTGCAGGGCACAGTCAAAATAGAAGGGAGCCAGATACCTATTAAAGGCGACATCTCGCTTCCGGCTGGTACTCTGACCTCCACAAGCATCTCGCCTTTTCCGAGTACCTCTATCGTCACATCTAGGTCGGAGTTCATGTATTCGGCGGGGCCCTGGTTGGCTAGCCACGGATTTTCCACTGGGCAGGAGATCTTGGACCCGTCCGGGAACGGGCAGGAAGTGACCACCGCCGGGACCAGCGGTGCCACGGCTCCGACATGGACCGAGACAACTGGAGGGACTTCTACTGACGGCACCGTGGTGTGGACGTGCCAAGGGCCCTACACACCCACTAAGCTGCCCGTGATTGGAACCGCATCTGGCACCGTCTACACGCCGCCTGACGTCAGGGCCGGCGCGATGCTGCTTACAGATGGCGTGCAGGTCGTCAGCCTCCATGCAGACGGGACGCAAGAGGTGCGGGCTCTGCAGAGTGGGCCGGTCGATCCGGCAGCGACATTGGACAGGGTGAGGCTGCAGTTCTACGCATCCGGGGTGCGTGACGCGTCCGATGTTCACGTGCAGATTGCTGGACAGGATGTGCCGGTGCTGTATGCCGGGGCTTCCGGTTATTTCCCGGGTTTGGACGAGGTCACCGTAGAAGTTCCACGCAGCCTGGCCGGGATGGGTGATGTGGACGTAGCGATGACGGTGGATGGCCAGACGGCCAGCCCTTTGCGTATCCGCATTCAATAACCGATATGGTCAACCGAGTTGCACGTCCTGGAATACTGGACCTAAGCATTATGCCAAGATCCTAAAGTTTCGGAATCCAAGCCGGGATACTGGGACGGACGTTTGTTCCTGTATCTCTTTGAAATCAGGCGCTCGATGTGGGGGCTGCTGTTTGGCAACGGGTGTGCTATTCTGGTGCGGCCCGCGGTAGCTAAAGGCCGTGCGTAGCATGGGAGGCTTACCTGAAAGTTCTGTTTCTTGGCGCGGCGCTAGCCGCAGCGTTCGGCCAGTTGGCGTTCGCGACTCCAGAATTGAAGCTGGTCAGCGGAACGAGCACCCTGGTCATATCGGGCACCGGCAGTACGGTCACATATTCCAACACCGATTTCGATGGCTGGGATATTTCGATCGTATTCGGATCCAGCAATTCACCGAATCTGTCGGGGGCCAACGGCAGTTTCGGAATCGACAATGTGGTCTTGGCAGCGTGCAGCGACGGGACGTGCTCCGCGAACCCCCTGGATCTCTTCTTGAGCGACACGGGTTTCACCCAGGACGTGGGCGCCGGTGGGTTCACTTCGGTTTATAGCACAACCCAGGTTGGCGGCACCACCAGTCAACTGGCGTGGGACAGTTCGGCAAACACAATCTTTGGGATGGGTACTCCCGTTGGGACCGTGGGGCCCTTCACCGGTTCGGATTTGGGATCGGTGTCGGGCGGCGGTTCCGCCGGTCCCTCTCCGTATTCGCTGACGCTGGAAGACATTTTCAGCGATAGTGAAGGGCCGGCATCGTTCAGCACAAACGGCTACATGGCCCGTACTCCAGAGCCCAATCCGATGATGTTGTGCGGGATTGGGTTGGCGTTGTGTTGGGCTGCGTTAAAGTGGCGGAGGGTCTCCTAGCGTCCTGGGCGGATCACCAGGGTGAGATTCCAGAGGCTTGGTTTGGCCGCGCCAGTGGGAAGCGAAACCTTCGAGAGGTTTCTCCCCCACGCCCCCTCTTCCAACATTTTCAACTTCCCCCGCAACCGCATGGGATGGCAGTTTAGGATCGCACGCTGAACCGCCAACTGGGAGGCCCTTGGTTTGACCTACGCCTGTTGCACGATTGGGTGCTACTGGTAGAAGACGCTCCGCGGGTCTGTGCGATTTGGTCGTTTGACCAGCAGCGTGGCGCCTGGGATGTCAGTTCGCCGCGATTTTCCGACGGATCAGGACTCCCACCATCGCCAATACAGTGAGGAGGAGAATCACTGCGCTGGGCTCGGGCACGGCCGACGGATCGCCACTGATCCCAAACACCACCTCGTTGCCGGCGGTTTCGATTTGGATCGAGTCCAAAGTCTTCGAAGCGTCGGCTGTGGGCAGCGTGTAGTCATGCTCGTACAACGACAGAACCCCGGAATAGTTAGCGACCCACGTGGAATCGTCCTGCACAACTCACGTGTTGGCCAGCGCAACATTGGAAGCACCAGGCGTGGTCCAATCCGGATCGCTTGCGGTCGAGAGCGTGTAGGTGCTACCGTCCGAGAAATCAAGAGTCGCCGTGAAGCTGCCGCCACCCTGGTTGGAGACCAGAAAGGCGAGAGACCCAGTTGCCTCAGGCGTTGCAAGCGTCAGCGTGCCATGACCGCCGCCGGCATAGTACAGAGTATTGTCCGAGATGTAGGGCTGAAATTGAAAGGTGACACTGGGGTTGTAGGCGCTGACGAAGGAGCCACTGGTGGGCAGGCCCTGAGTCGTACCCGGTGCACCCTGCTCGTACCACACCCAATTGAATGCCTCAGGTGTGGTGGTGCCGGCTTGGGGAGAGGCTGCGTTGTTCTCCGCGATTAAATCCTGATTCCAGCCCGTCAGGGCAATGGGAACTAAATCGGCGCGGCAAGGGGAAGAAAGGCCCATGGCCGCGAAAAGCACACACATACAAGGGCCGGCAATTCGCATCTTGAGAGCCACCAACTGAGTCATCGGAAAGCCCTTTCTTGTTGAGAGTGACAACCCAAAGCCGCTTCACCCATGTGGCAAGGTGCTGGAATGGAGTCCAGACATTATCCCAGAGTTGTGCGCTTGCCTTGGCACTTCAGTGGCCGTTCCCGACGTGCCACAGGAACTACCAGCCGTGTTTCGCTGTAGGATATTGCAACAATAGTAGATCGAATCGAGGCGCTGGAAGGCGGGTATTACCGGATGGATCCTGGAGCTAAATCCCGCTGTTGTACCCACATTTTGGGCTTTCCCATCGATTCAGAGGTTTATTTCCTGTTTCTCGGGACGCCGAGCGGCGGCGTTGATGAATATTTGGTTAGGCCGGAGCCAGTGGGAGCGAAACCTTCGAAAGGTTTCTCCCCCACACCCCTCTTCCAACGCTCGGCACCCGGTTTGGCACCTGCCAAGGTCATTGCCTTTTCACTACCGCAGACAGAGTATCCGAGTTGCCGAGGGCGATCGGTTTGTCGAGGTTTGATTCTGTGAAGTGAATTGGATCGATGGCCCACTGACCGGTCGAGCGAAACCAGCGTTTCGGGCGATTTTCTGAAATTCCGTACCGACAAGGCCTAAGCGCCTCGCTTGCCGCCCAAGCGCCCGAGCGGCCACGGCGTGGGGATTCCTTGCCATTCTCGAACCGCTTAATTAGACACGAAGAGAGTGGTGCCTCTTGAAAGATCTGTATTACACTTACCTAGGAGTATTACTGTGCAAGTCACCAGCAAAGGCCAGGTCACTATCCCCCAGGAAATCCGTAACCGGTTAGGTCTTCTGCCGCATACGAAGGTTGCGTTCGAGTTGGCCGGAGATCATGCCAGGATTCGCAAGGCCGGGCGCGAAGCCGGAGCAAGCACCAGAGGACGCCTGGCGCTCGATGCTCTCCGCAGCACTGCCGACGTGCGCCTGAACACGGACCAGATCATGGCGCTCACGCGTGGCGAGGCCGACCTCGAAGGCCGCGCAATTGAAACCGGCCATAGCCAACTTGCCGGCGCACGTGAGGCCGTGCCGCGGCGTGCTCGTGGACAGCAACGTCCTATTGGACATCGCCACGAAGATCCGAACTGGAGCGATTGGTCCGGCGGGGCGCTCGCAGAGTGCGCTGAGGTCACCACACTGGTGATCAATCCGATTATTTACGCCGAAATATCGATCGGGTACACCACAATCGAAGCGCTGGATGCAGCCCTGCCCGCCGGCCTGTATCAGCGTGAACCCCTGCCATGGGAAGCCGGCTTCCTCGCCGGGAAGTGCTTTTTACTATACCGCCGCCGTGGAGGTCTGCGGTACTCGCCTCTGCCGGACTTCTACATTGGCGCGCACGCCGCCATCAGACACCTTGCCTTGCTCACGCGTGATGCCACGCGCTATCGCAGCTACTTTCCGACCCTGGAGATCCTCGCTCCCACGACAAGGCAGACGTGATGTGATGGAGAGGATCTGGCGCCCGGACACACCCATCGCTCAGAGGGTTCGGCGGCTATGCGCGCGCGCGTGCTTACGGCCGGCCGGATGGGGGTCCAGATAGACTCCGGAAATTCCGGACAGGAGCACCGGATCACGGTCGGGGAACTCAGCTACCAGAGAGAGGCTGCCACCCATGGCCTCGACGGTCTTCCGCAGAGTCGACAGGAGAAGATCGCTGCGCCTTTCGAGTTTGGAAATGCCGTCCTGGTTGATCCCGAGTGCCTTGGCCATGCGTACCTGGGTGAGCTTGCGTGCGCGGCGGAGTTCCTGCAACGTCATCTCCTCGGCGATGAGCTGGGCCGCCCGTGCCGCAACCTTCTGGCGGCGGGCAGGGGTTAATTCCTTCCTGATCCGTTCGAGGTTAGTCATGGTCGTCTTTCCTTTCCCTTTCCTTCTGCCTTTTGACTCTTGCCAGATGAGCGTCAAAGCGCGTATCGGCCCGTTCCATCAATTTGCGGTGAAACCGCTTTTCGCTAACACCTGACTTGTCGCCGGCGACCAGAAGAATAGCCTTGCGGTTTGGGTCAAACGCGAAGGCCACACGCCAGACACCGTCAGCAGCGTCAAACCGCAATTCCTTCATGTTTGCGTGACGCGAGCCCTTGAGCGTGTCCGCGCGAGGCCTTCCTAGCCGGGGGCCGAACTGTTCAAGCAGTTCGATGTGGGCCAACAGCTCGTCCTGCACGTCCTGCACGTCCTTGTGCAGGTCGCGGTACTCGAGAACGAAATCATCATGTAGATCAACTTCCCAGCTCACCTATATAGTATGCACTATAATGACTATTCCGTCAAGTGCATACAGTGCGGATATACAGGGTGCGGTCGCATGCAACCGTAGGTCAGGTTTGGTGAGGTCAGGCCAGTTGGGACGAAAGCTCCCAAAGGTTCACACTCCCTCTTCCCAACGCTCCGCCAATTGCGGATCGCGCAACGGTGTTGGTTGATTCTTCTTGCCCAACCGGCCACCGCGGCTTTGCGGGCGATCGCCTGGCGCTGCTCTTTAGTGGGCGCGGCCTTGCCACCGTCCATTCCTCCAGCACCCGACCTATACGCTTGATTGTCATACGCGATAAGCGTATAATCGAATCACGTATGGCATTGATGCCGCCGATGACGGTGGTAGAAACAGAGGAGTTCGTGCACCACTCCAAGGCGATCCTGACGGAGACCGAGCGCGACGCTCTGGTCGCGCACCTGGGAGCCAACCCGGAAACAGGCCAATTGGTGCCCGGCACGGGCGGCGTGCGAAAGATCCGGTGGGCAAGCGGAGGACACGGCAAACGGGGCGGCGCACGTGTGATCTATTATTACTACAATCAATCGATCCCCATGTTCCTTCTGGATATATACGCTAAGAACGAGAAGGCGAATCTTTCCCAAGCCGACAAACGAAGTTTGAAACGGTTGCTTCCGATGCTCGTATCGCGATACATGAAAAGGAGTTAAACCTGATTATGCGGCACCAAACCACAAAGCCCCCGGCCAAGAAACACACGGCTGCCGGCCGCAGACTCATTCGCAGTGTAAAGCAGGCGATCGCGTGGGCCAGCGGGGAGGATGTACCGGTGCGAGTCACCATGGTTAGTGTCGAGCGCAGACCCATCGTCGACGTTCGAACTCTTCGCCAGAAGCTGGGCTTGAGCCAATCGGAATTCGCTGCACGATTCGGGTTCGCGCCAGGGACGGTCAAGAACTGGGAACAGGGCCGAACGCAACCGGACGGACCAGCGCGTATCCTCCTGGCCGTTATTGCGTCCCACCCGGATGCTGTCGAGGACGCCTTGCGCAAAGCGAGTTAAATCCGGCTCACCACACTCGCAATGGGCGAAGGGGATGGTCCAAAGTTTCTCCCCAGCACCCCCTTGTCCCAACGCTCCGCCAATTTCGGATCGCGCAACGGTGTTGGTTGATTCTTCTTGCCCCACGTGCCCGCGGCGGGTTCACAGGCAATGCACGCTTCAGGCTCATCATGTATGAGATAAGAGCTGACCTGTACGGCTTCGTGCCGTACAATTGAAATGACGAGAAGGACTGGCAGCGCCATGAGCGAAACCACCCACACGGTCGCCAAGACGGCAAGGCTTGAAGCTCGGCTCACGGACGAGCAGAAGGCCCTGTTTCAGCATGCAGCGGATCTTAGCCGGAGCTCTCTGACGGAGTTCGTCGTGCGCAGTGGTCAGGAGGTCGCAGCCCGTACCGTCCGCGAGTACGACGTCCTCAAGCTGAGCGGTCGCGACCGCGAGGTTTTCGTGGAGGCGCTGCTGAAACCGAATCCGCCCAACAAGCGGCTCCGGCAGGCTGCCCGGCGGTACCAGCGCCTTTGTGGCGTCTAAATGGCAGCGCCGCGACATCCAGCGAGTGGGCGTTTGAACCCCTTCGTCACAACCCCAATCGTGCGGCTCATCGCGGCAATGCGCGCAAGTCTTGACGTGTACTTCCGTTTTCTCGTGCGGCAATGCCACACTCGACCGGTACCTGAAGGAACAGGCAGGACAAGATCTCCGGCGCGGCTGCGCCACGCCCTTCGTTTTGGTGCCGAAAGCGAGGCGACCTTTCAATCATTGGCTACTATATGCTGTCGAGCTATGGCATCGATGTCGGCGAACTCCGGCGGATGTGGCCAAAAAACTTCCGCGGTATAGCATGCCCACATCACCTCAAAAGCGACTCGCTGATTCGTAACGATGTCGCACGTGTCGCGGTCCGAAAACCACTTGCTCTAAACGACTACGAACAAGTACAACCAGTCTCATGTCCTGGCTGTGATCTGTTGGCCGGTTTTGAAGTGATCACTTATGGCGGTTTTGGGGTGTTCACCGAGGGAATTCGGCTCGTATTGCGTACCCTTCATCTAAGCCGGTTGCAGCCGCTTCAGCTTGAACCGGTCGGCGTGAACGTGCGCAAGGTCGTACTGCGCTTGCTGAATAAGCCAGCTTTCGGCGCTGCCGCCGAACACCTTCGACAGCCGCACGGCCATTTCCGGCGAGATGCCGCGCCTCTCGTTCACCAGTTCGGATAGCGTGGTGCGCGTGACGCCAAGAGCGGCGGCGGCTTCCGTGATGCTCAAGCCCAAAGGCTCAATGCACTGACGGAGTACAAAGCCTCCGGGGTGGGGTGGGTTCTTCATGGGCATGGGTTCAGTCTCCTTTTCAGTGGTAGTCCACGTAATCAACGTCGAAAGCGTCATGGTCGGCAAAGCGGAAAATGACCCGCCAGTTTGCCCGAACCGTCACCGCCCAAAAACCTTTCTCTCGACCTTTGAGCGGGTGTAGCCTACCCGGCACGTCCATATCGGCCACGGTTAGAACAGCGTCGAGCCTCGCGAGGATATCGCGGAGCTTGTCCGCGTGTTCGGCGATGACGCCGCGCGGGTCATCGTCCTCGTGAAGGAGCTTCAGCCCCTTATGGCGTATCGTTCGTATCATCCAGATACCGTAACCCGTTACGTGACGCAGGTCAAAAACAATGGTAGCAGATGGTTGCAGTTTTTGGCGAGCTGAGTGCGTCGCGGTTTCAATTTCTTTCGCTGGCATCTGTGCCGCTCTGCTGCACGGGTGTTCAAGGCACGTTTCAAGGCGGGCGGTTTCTGCCGCCTCCCGTCGCTCCTGCTGCCGGTCGGCGACGATCTCCCACGCTGCCGTGACACCCTGCACCGGGTTGCCGTCCATGGGCGCCAAAAACTTCTGCACCAGTGCGCTTGATCGGAGCGCTGGAAAATCCTACGGCTTTCGCACCTGCCGGGTGCTCGAACTGGCCCTCCATCACCCACTTGGCAAGCTACCTGAGCCGAAATCGACCCGCGATTTCTTCTGACGAGTCATTAGCGAGGTGCATACGAGTATGGGTGACACCGATTCGAGTTTCGCACGTCGGGGTTTGTTTCCGTGGCGCGAATCGGATGGATGGCCATGGATCCGACCGGCGGGTCTTTTTTGTTTGCTTTGGAAAAGGCGTTTGGGGAGAAACCTTTGGAAGGTTTCGCTCCCAGAGGTTCCCATACAAAAACCGAGATGAACTAGACCTTCTTGCCCCAGCGGGCCGCCGCGGCTTTGCGGACGATCGCCTGGCGCTTCTCTTTAGTGGGCGCGGCACTTGGCACCGCCCTTTCCTCTAGCACCCGCCCTATGCGCTTGATTGTCATACGTGATAAGCGTATGATCGAGCAACGTATGGCGATGATGCCGCCGATGGTAGAAACACAAGAGTTCGTGGACCACTCCAAGGCGATCCTGACCGAGACCGAACACGACGCTCTGGTCGCGCACCTGGGAGCGAATCCGGAAACAGGTCAATTGGTACCCGGCACCGGCGGTGTGCGAAAGATCCGCTGGGCAAGCCGAGGACACGGCAAACGGGGAGGCGCACGTGTGATCTATTATTACTACAACCAATCGATCCCCATGTTCCTTCTGGATATATATGCTAGAACGAGAAGGCGGATCTTTCCGAGGCCGACAAACGAAGCCTGAAGCGGTTGCTTCCGATGCTCGTATCGCGATACAGGAAAGGGAGTTAAACCTGATTATGCGGCAACAAACCACAAAGTCCCCGACCAACAAACACACGGCTGCCGGCCGCAGACTCATTCGCAGTGTAAAGCAGGCGATCGCGTGGGCCAGCGGGGAGGATGTTCCGGTGCGAGTCACCATGGTCAGCGTCGAGCGCAGACCCATCGTCGACGTCCGAACTCTTCGCCAGAAGCTGGGCTTGAGCCAATCGGAATTCGCTGCCCGATTCGGCTTCGCGCCTGGGACGGTCAAGAACTGGGAACAGGGCAGAACGCAACCGGACGGACCAGCGCGTATCCTCCTGGCCGTTATTGCGTCCCACCCGGATGCCGTCGAGGACGCCTTGCGCAAAGCGAGTTAATCCAGCTCACCACCCTCGCAATGGGCGAAGGGGATGGTCGGGGAGGGTTTGTTGGGGCTCGGCCGGTGGGAGCGAAACCTTCAAAGGTTCTCCCCCACACCCCCTTTTCCAACTCTCCACTTCATCGGCACCTGGCGCTCCAGACTGGCTGAGTCTCCGTGCGGTCACCGTTTCGGTCGCCCCACGCCTGAGCCGGTATACATCCTACTTCGCCGTCGGAACTATATTGCTGGTCTGTACCAATTGGCGCGTGATGCTGGGGGGCCATCCACCAAAATGATTATCCGAGTACCAGAGACACCTCGCCGTGTTCCCCGCGGGTCGGCTTGATGGTGATTTCAACGTCCCGGCCGAGCGAGGTGAGGAAGTCCATAAGGCGTTCGACAGAGAAGTTGCCGGATTGCCCACGCATAAGACCGGAAACGTGAGGTTGCTGGATACCTAAGATGTGTCCTGCTTCCGTTTGGGTGAGGCCGCGATCTTTGATCAGGCGGTAAATCTCGAGCGTAAGCCGAGCTTTGAGGTGCTCCCGTTCAGGATTGGGAAAGCCCAGGTCGCGAAAGATATTGCCGCTGCCCTGTTTCACTCGGATTTTGGTTTTCTTCTGCATCAGTTCTGCCTTTCTCTGTAATCCCGTTCCGCCGCTGCAAGGCGCTGCTTGACCAGTTCAATCTCCTTCTGCGGCGTAGAAACGCCTTTCTTGGATTTTTTCTGAAAGGCGTGCAGCACGTAGACGGCGCTAGGGAAGCGCACTGTATAGACAGCCCGGAACGCGTCGCCCTCATGGGGCACTACGATCTCTAGCACAGCGCGTCCGCCGAAGCCCTTGAGGGCTTTGGCGGAAGGATACTCTTCGCCGCATTGGGCCGCGTATAGAGCCTGACCTACATGGCGCTGAACAGGTCTGGGAAAACTCTTGAGGTCTTTCCTGGATGACCCCACCCACCGGACTGGCTTTTCTGCACGGTCCACTATATTAGTATACGTATTTGTGTATAGATGTCAAGAAGTTGTCGGACGGATTCTTTACTTCGTCTTCCCCCAGCGGGCCGCCGCGGTTTGCGGGCAATGCACGCTTCAGGCTCATTGTATGAGATAAGATTTGGCCTGTACGGCTTCGTGCCGTACAATCGAAAATGACGAGAAGGACTGGCAGCGCCATGAGCGAAACCACCCACACCGTCGAAAAGACGGCAAGGCTTGAAGCTCGGCTCACGGACGAGCAGAAGGCCCTATTCCAGCATGCCGCGGACCTTAGCCGGTGCTCTCTGACGGAGTTCGTCGTGCGCAGTGTTCAGGAGGTCGCAGCCCGTACCATCCGTGAGCATGACGTCCTCACGCTGAGCGGTCGCGACCGCGAAGTTTTCGTGGAGGCGCTGCTGAAACCGAATCCGCCCAACAAGCGGCTCCGGCAAGCTGCCCGGCGGTACCAGCGCCTCTGTGGCGTCTAAATGGCAGAGCCGCGACATCCGGCGGTGTGGGCGATTGAACCCCTTCGTCACGACCACAATAGTGCGGATTTCTCGTGCGGCAATGCCTCACTCGACCGGTACCTGAAGGAACAGGCAGGACAAGATCTCCGGCGCGGCCGCGCCACGCCCTTCGTTTTGGTGCCGAAGCGAGGTGACCTTTCAATCATTGGCTACTATACGCTGTCGAGCTATGGTATCGATGTCGGCGAACTGCCCGCGGATCTGGCCAAGAAACTTCCGCCCTATCCCTTGATTCCCGCTACGCTCCTCGGGCTCCTAGCCGTCGATCAGCGCTCGCAAGGGCAAGGCGTCGGCGAGTTCCTTCTTCTGGATGCCCTCCACCGAGCGCTGATGCAATCCGCGGAAATAGCTGCGGCAGCCGTTGTTGTGGACGCAATCGATGTCGGCGCCGCGAAGTTCTACCAGCATTTCGGGTTCGCCGGATTTCCGTCGATTGCTGGCCGTCTTTTCCTACCCATGAAGGCTGTCGCCGGCCTGTTTCGCTGATATCGGGCACGCCCGCGCCAGTCTGGCTTGGCCGGTCCGGGCGAAGCTGACTGGCCCGGCTCCAACCACACACCCTCACCTCCAATCACGAACCGGTAGTTCGAATAGATGATGGCCAGCACTTCGTCCTGGGCTTGGGATCCGCTACTGTTTCTTGCCCCAGCGGGCCG
>Ga0187871_10002908_pt1 | contig 13512 bp, 17 predicted proteins | sample June2016WEW_16_1_FD_132988 | JGI IMG/M metagenome (GOLD analysis project Ga0187871, IMG submission 132988) | Peatland microbial communities from SPRUCE experiment site at the Marcell Experimental Forest, Minnesota, USA - June2016WEW_16_10 | ecosystem: Environmental > Terrestrial > Soil >... | reverse complement strand
CGGTCAGGTATTTTTCGCCCGGTTCCTTTCCTTCGATCTCCTCGCCGCGGATGAGCTTGGGGATGATGCGATCGACCTTGAAGTACTTGTCGGTGGATTCCTCGCTGGGACCGGAAATGATCAGTGGCGTGCGCGCCTCATCGACAAGGATGGAGTCGACCTCGTCGACGATGGCGAAGTGATGCTCGCGCTGGACGCAATCCTCCAGGCGGAACTTCATGTTGTCGCGCAGGTAATCGAAACCGAACTCGTTATTGGTGCCGTAGGTGATGTCGGAGCCGTAGGCGGCGCGGCGTTCCGCATCGTCGAGATCGTGCACGATGACGCCGACGGAGAGGCCGAGGAACTTGTAGATGCGGCCCATCCATTCCGAATCGCGGCGCGCCAGGTAGTCATTGACGGTGACCACGTGGACGCCCTTGCCTTCGAGCGCGTTCAGATAAACGGGCAGCGTGGCCACCAGCGTTTTCCCTTCGCCGGTTTTCATCTCCGAGATTTTGCCCTTGTGCAGGACCATGCCGCCGATCAACTGCACGTCGAAGTGGCGCATGTTGAGGGTGCGGCGCCCAGCTTCGCGGACCACGGCGAAGGCTTCGGGAAGAATGTCGTCGAGCGATGCGCCCTGCTCGATCTGCTGCCTGAATTCGAGGGTTTTGGCGGCCAGTTCCTCGTCGGAGAGCTGCTGGATCTCCGGCTCGAGATTGTTGATGGTCTGAACGAGCGGAAGCATGGCCTTCACTTCGCGTTCGTTCTTGGTGCCGAAAACTTTCGCCAGTATTTGATCGAGGACCATGGGCGCTTACTTCCATTCTAGCGTGGGGCGGAAGAAGAGATGCCGAACGGTCAGACGCTTCGGATTGCTTCCCCAGCGATGCAGAGGGCGACTGTGGCTGTCACATCAGACTGGTTCCGGATAGTCTGCCTTTTCCCAGTCGAACCCGATCAGATGGCTTCCAAGTAGCGTGCCGTTTTTCAGCCAGTGGTTTCTGTCGGAGTAGAGGTATCTCAGCACGTAGTCAGACCAGAACACGCCAACATCGGTCTCTTGGTCCACAAGTGCATTAATCGCAAGTCCCTCGACCCGAGTGAGCAGGTGCTTCGCCAAGTGACCGAACCAGGAGAGTTTTCTTGGGGTGATCTCGATGGAATTGAGATCGGTGGAGCCTTCATGAAGGATGGCGCACCTATATCGGTACATCTCCTCGATTGCCTTCACCCATTTCCTGCCATAAGGGTTCGGATGTTGTTCCAGGAGCGCGCGCATCGCCCTCGCCCACATGCCGCTCGTCCGAAGCCCGGACGGCTGCGTCCATACGCGCCTAGATCTCCTTGTAATTCCTTGGCATGCAGCCCTCAACCAGCCTTCCGCTTTGGATCGGGCTTGTCCGGCCGCTCCTGCAACAGCGCCCGATCAAGCAGCGTCTTTATGACCGCCTGCCGACTGATGTTGAGCCGGGCTGCGCGTGCGTCGAGCTCACGCAACATGCCGCGGGTCATATCGACATTCACGCGACGAACGGGCCGGACGACGGTGAACCGGTTTGTAAAGTACGAGGAGATGTCTTCCCCACGGGTTGCCTTCTCGGCGATCTCATCGGCGGTTATTGTCTTCTTAGATGTTCTCGGCATAGAGTTGCTCCTCTTCCGTTGTTGCACGCCACGCAGTGACAAGACGGTAATACTCTCCGTCGGCGTCCTCCCTGACCTCGAAGATAGCTGAACAGAGACGCCCCTGGCACCAGCCGATCGCGCGAAACTGCTCCGGATCATTGTTCTTTTGGTCAACCAAGTGCGACTGGTCGAAAATCTCCTGCGCCTCCTCCAGACTGACCCCGTGCTTCTCCTTGACAGTTCGGCTCTTGGCCTTATCGAACTGGAAGCGCATTGTATATAACAGTTATACCAACTCTCGCGCAGATAGCAACTACATCGACATTCGCGCTGCTGGTGTTATACTCGCCCCAAGTCCGTGTTGCCCTCGCTCTGTCGGCGAGTTGACTGGGGGCGCCTGGGGGCTCGTCACCCGCTGGCATGACGGCGGTGTCATCCCACAAAGCAGGAGGATTTCATGCTTAACCAGAGCATTTCACCGGAACGGCGCGCGAATTTCGCAACCCGCGGCATTTCGCGGCGCGGTTTTCACAGGTTCGCCTCTCTGCTGGCGGCGGGAGCGGCACTTCCCTTCTATAACGAGCGCGCGCTGGCGCAGCTCTCCATGGTGAGGAACATCCCGGCCGATGCGGTGAAGATCAACGCCAATGAGAATCCCATGGGACCGTGCGCGGAGGCGGCCGAAGCCATTCACGCGGTGGTGCAGAACGGCGGCCGCTACATGTACGACGAAACCTTCAAAATGGCATCCCTTCTGGCGGATCAGGAGGGCGTGAAATTCGCCGACGATCCGGCCGCCTGTTATGTGCAGGCTTTCGCCGGGTCCAGCGATCCGCTGCACCGCGCGGTTCTCGCGTTCTGCTCCAAAAACAAGCCGTACGTGGTGGCCGATCCGGGTTACGAGGCCGGGGAACGCGCGGCCGGGTTCATCGGCGCGGGCGTCATCAAAGTGCCGCTGGTGAAGGACAGCGCCATTCACGACGTGAAGGCCATGGCCGCGGCGTCGCCGAATGCCGGGCTCATTTATGTCTGCAACCCGAATAATCCCACGGGAACGGTGACACCCAAAGCGGACATCGAGTGGCTGGTGAACAACAAGCCGGCGGGCACGGTGGTGATGATCGACGAGGCGTACATTCACCTCTCGAAGTCGGCGGTGATGAGTCCCTACCTGGTGGCCGCCGACAAGGACCTGATCATTCTGCGGACATTTTCAAAGGTTTATGGCATGGCGGGACTGCGGGCGGGCGCGGCTCTCGGACGGCCCGATTTGCTGCAGAAGCTGAGCATGTATGCCGCCAGTCCGCTCCCGATTACCGGCATGGTGGGAGCCACGGCCAGCCTTCGCGCGAAGAACGTGATTCCGGAGCGGCGCGCGACGATCGCGGCCATTCGTGAAAATACGTTCGAGTTTCTGGATAAGAACAAAATCGAGTACGTTCCCTCCGAAGCCAACATGTTCATGATGAACGTGAAGCGGCCGGGCAAGGATTTCTACACCGACATGACGAAGCAGAAGATCTACATCGGCCGCGTCTGGCCGTCGTGGCCCACGTGGGTTCGCGTCACTGTCGGGACGCGCGACGAAATGGCCAAGTTCCAGGCAGCGTGCCTGCAATGCTACAACGGGTGAACGTTCGGGCTGCTATGGCAGGCCGATGTCTTCGTTCCACAGCTCCGGATGCCGGGCAATGAAATCCTGCATCAGCCGATAGCATTCTTCGTCGTTGGCGATTTCCAGCACAACGCCACGGGACCGCAGATACTCCTCAGGTCCGCGAAACGTGCGGTTCTCACCGATAACCACTTTCGGGATCTTGTACAGCAGGATCGCTCCCGAGCACATGTCGCAGGGCGACAGCGTCGTGTACATAGTGGCGCGGCCGTAATCGCTCGCTCGAAGGCGGCCCGCGTTCGCCAGGCAATCCATTTCGGCGTGCAGGATCGGGTTGCCCTGCTGGACGCGCTTATTGTGGCCGCGGCCGACGATGGCGCCATCAACGACGAGCACGGAGCCGATGGGAATGCCATCGCGATCGGCGAGCCCGGCCTTTGCTTCGTCAATCGCGGCCTCAAGGAACGGGTCGGCCATGCAGGGCAGCGTAACATGCCGAGGACCTGCTCTTCTTCTCAGATCTCATGAATTTCTCATCTCCTCATAATTCCTTCGCGCCTTCCATCCCTTAAGCTGGGCTGGTGGGTCTCAGACCTGCCAAATCTTGAGGAGGAACGAGAATGCCGTTGATTCAGGTGAAGTTGATCGAAGAAGTGTTTACGCCGGCGCAGAAGAAGGAGATGATCACCAGGCTCACCGATGCGATGGTGTCGATTGAGGGCGAGAACATGCGACCCGTTACGTGGGTGGTTATTGAAGACGTCCGCAGTGGCGAATGGGGCATCGGCGGCCAGGCGATGACTACGGAGGCCGTGAAGGCGCTCGCCGCCGGCAAATCCTGAATGCCGGCTCGACACAGAGCCGCAAGCGCCGGCTCCGCCCTGGGCGACGATCGCGCGGATTGGTATGATCTCGTGAAGCCTCCGGGCAGCCCTCCTATGCCGCGAGTTCGGGATCTGTTGGATCGTCAACTGGCCGGGAGTTTCGTGGGACGCGCGGAAGAGCTGCGGCTGCTCCACGAAGCTCTGGCCGATGGCGGGCCGGTGGTGCTCCATCTCCACGGCATCGCGGGCATCGGGAAATCCCGTCTGCTGGGCGCGTTCTGTCAAAGCGCGCGGGAAGAAGGCGCCACCGTGATGTGGCTGGATTGCCGCGGCATTGAGCCGACGACGAACGGCCTGCTTGCCGATCTTGCCTCGGCTACCGGCGGGCCGCCCGGATCCGCCGAGGAGATTGCCGCGCGGCTGGGGCGCGTGGGGTCCAGGGTGATTGTGGCATTGGATACCTACGAGGTATTCCGCCTGATGGACACGTGGCTTCGTCAGGTCTTTCTGCCAAAACTGCCCGACAATGTGCGGTTCGTGCTCTGCGGCCGTGAGGCGCCGGTCACGGCGTGGCTTTCCGATCCAGGATGGAGTGGTCTTTTCAGAAGCATTCGCCTTGAATCGCTGGGAGAGCGAGACACCACCGAATTGCTGTCGCGCGCCGGAGTGCCAGCGGAAGAGGCGCGATACCTGGAGGGAATTTGTCACGGCCATCCACTGGCTTTGACGCTGGCCGTTTCCATGAGGCGAACCGAGGTGCCCCACGCGTTGAAAGCGGCAATGGGACAACGGGTGGTAGAGGAGCTTTCCGGTCTTTTTCTGGCCGATATCACCGATGCGCAGACGCGCCGCGCTCTGGAGGCTGCGTCGGTGGTGCGGCGCGTTACGTTGCCGGCGCTTGGTTCCATGCTCCCGGAAGCGTCTCCGCAGGATGCGCAGGAACGCCTGCGAACACTTCCTTTCGTACAGGCCGGGCGAGACGGTTTGCACATCCACGATGCCGTGCGCGAAGCGATAGCCGCGACATTGCGTGCCGGCGATCCACAACAATACCGCGCTTACCGGCGCTCGGCATACCGTCATTTCATGACCCGGCTTCGTGGCGCTCCCGCCTCCGAGATGTGGCGCTGCACGGCTGACCTGCTTTATGTTCTGGAGAACCCGGTGGTGCGCGAAGCTTTCTTCCCGAGCGGCCGTGTGGAGTACGCCGTGGAACCAGCCCGCCCATCGGACGAGAAGGCTGTCCTCGAAATAATCGCGAAGCACGAGAATCCGGAGAATGCCGGTCACCTGTCGCAATGGTGGAAGGAAGCGCCGGAAACGTTTGCCGTGGCCCGTGGCCAGGACGGTTGTGTAGCCGGGTTCTATGTGATCTTCCAGCCCGAAAATGTGCCGGCGCGTCTCTGCCGTCATGACCCGTTGACCCGCGCGTGGCTGGATCATCTCAACCGGCAACCAATGCCGCGGCAGCAGTGCGCGTTGTTCCTGCGCCGCTGGCTTTCGGCCGATGCCGGCGAGGCTCCTTCCCCCGCGCAGGCCGCGTGCTGGGTGGACGTCAAGCGCAGGTATCTCGAGCTTCGTCCGAAACTGCGGCGCGTGTATCTGGCGCTGCGCGACCCACAGCCCTACGCGGCCGCAGCGCAGCAACTGGGTTTCCAGGTGATTGCCGAAGCAAGTGTGCAGACAGGCGGCGTTTGGCACCATTCCGCGATGCTGGACTTCGGGCCTTCCTCCGTCGACGGATGGCTGGCCCGTCTGGTAGCCGCCGAACTGGGCGTGGAAACTGGCGGCCTGCTGGATTGCGGGGCACGCGAATTGGTGCTCGATGGGCGGCGTGTTGGCCTAACCCGGCTCGAGTTCGGCGTCATGGAATATCTGTATAGCAGCGCCGGTGAAGCGGTGGCGCGAAGTTCGCTCCTCGAAAATGTCTGGGAGCAGAATCACGACGCCGGGGGAAATGTTGTGGACGTCGTCATTCGCGCGCTCCGTAAGAAACTCGGCGATAAGGCGTCGCTGATCGAAACCGTTCACGGGGTCGGATATCGGCTGAGCCGCGACGCTCGCGCCTGATGTCATAGGAGAATTCCGGGTAACCGTGAGGTAGGAAACACTGGCTGGCCTCCCGAGTCCATTCGACGGAGTTCCACGATATGAGCCTGTTTACCAACCTTGAATTCAACTCTCTCGATGACTTGTTTCTGAATCAGCTTGAGGACCTGTACGATGCCGAGAATCGCATTGTCAAAGCGCTGCCGAAGATGGTGGAAACCGCGGTCAATCCAGACCTGAAGGCGGCGTTCAGTTCCCACCTGCGGCAGACGGAGGGCCACGTACAACGCCTTGAGTCGATCTTCAACCAACTCGGGAAAGAACCGAAACGCGAAACCTGCGAAGCGATGAAGGGCCTGCTGCGTGAGGCCGAAGAAATGCTCAGCGCGAAGGGCGATCCCGAAGTTCGCGACGCGGCGTTGATCGCGGCCGCGCAGCGGGTAGAGCATTATGAGATGTCCGGTTACGGGTCGGCGCGAACGTTCGCATTGCAACTGGGACAGCATAGCATCGCCCACATCTTGCAGACGACTTTGGAAGAGGAAGCCGCGGCCGACAAGAAGCTTACTCAGGTTGCCGAAGCCGAGGTAAACGTTCGAGCCAGCCGTTGATCGCGTAGTTACGATGGAGTATCGGTGGCGGCGGATAATGTCGCCACCGGTTTCATGTTTCCGCTAGGGATTGATGATTCGGTGCAAATCGAGAGAAGGCGGCGCGACCGCGGTCTGGCTCAGCATCACGTGAACCTGTCCGCGATGGTGCGTCTGGTGATTGAAGAAGTGGCTCACGGCGATGGGAGCCTTCTCGGCGTATTGGACGCCACGGCTGTTCGTGTAGCGCAGTGATCTGTCGAGAAACCTTTCTGGAAGAGCCGTAAAGAACGCCTCAATGCGAGTGTCTTGTTCGCGTCTGGCTGATCGAAGCCGCTGGAAATCGTCATAAAGAATCGCACCCAACGTCGGCGTGGTCGCGCCACCGCCCTCGAATCTCGCCATCCAGATCTGATCGCTCAGCAGAATATGATTCAGCAGGGCGTGAATGCTCCCAAAGGATCCCTGACGCTTCTTCCGATACTCGGCATCATCCAACTGCGCGCACTTTTCGAAAGCCCTCTCATTGGCGATGCCGTTATATCGAGCGAGCATCCGAAAGTGAGACGTCAGGCCGTTCAGGCCGTTCAGGCCGTTCAGGCCGTTCAGGCCGTTCATGTCGGTTCCCAGCCCAGCAAAAGGACCTTAACAGCCTGCGCGCACAACACCGCGGCATGCCTCGATTCCGCGGGCAAGCCTCCGATGGCGGCTTCTGCATCGGCCGCTTTCAGTGCCTTCACGCCGGCGCGCGTTTTCCCCAGCAATAATTCGGTGAACGCCGAAGCGGTGGCAAGGGACGCCGTGCAACCGCGGGCCTGATAGCGGACCTCGGCGATTCTGCCGTCGTCCACACGCGCGTAAATTACCAGAGTATCGCCGCAAACCGGGTTCTCCACGCTGGAGAAGATGGCCGGGGGTGATGGCAGTTCGCCCACATTGCGCGGGTTCTGAAAATGATCGAGGAAGGTCTCGCTGAACACGTGCTCCACTATAGTATCGTTCCATGCGGCGGATTCTGATCGGGGTCATTCTGCTGATTGTCTACGGCTCGCTGTACCCGTGGCGGTTCGTGCGTGGGCCGTTGGGAGCAGTGCTGGCGTGGCCGCGCGCGTTCAACTCCGGCGACGTGATCCTGAACGTCCTTGTATACGTTCCGCTCGGCGCATGCGCGTATTGGGCATTTCCGGTATTACGCCGGACGCGATTCGTGATGCCGATCCTGTTGGGTCTGGTGCTCTCGTTCAGCGTCGAGCTGGTGCAGGCATTCGAATCTGCTCGATCATCGGAGTTGTCCGATGTGCTGGCGAATACCGGCGGCGCCGCAATAGGAATGTCGCTGGCCGCCGTGATTCCGATGCGGCCATCGCCCGAGTTGTACCTGCTGGCGTGTTGGGCCGCGCACCTGGTTTTTTTTGGCGAGTCATCGTGGGCGGTCGAAATTGCGGGAGTGCTGATTGTGTTGAGCGCGGCGATGCCCGAGCGAAGCTTTCGCTGGCGAGGGATCATTGCCGTTCTGTGTTATCTCGCGCTGCTCTATCGCGGGCTCGCGCCGTTCCACTTCGTGTCCTCACCCGCGCCATTCAACTGGCGACCATTCGAAGCGTTCATCTTTGACCGCCGCGAAGACGCGATACGGATTCTCATGGCCAAACTTTTCTGGTATGGCGCCGCAGTGTGGGTGCTGCGGCGGCTGAGTCTGGGTTGGCTGGTGTCCGGTGCGGCCGCGGCATCGCTTCTGACAGCCATCGAGATCACTCAGCGGTACATCCCGCCACACATTTCCGAGATCACCGATCCATTAATGGCCTTGCTGATAGCGGCGTTCCTTGCGGCGCTTCCGAGCATTGTAACGGTGGTCGCGGGCGTAATTCGGCGGAACGGCTGCATCCTTATATGTCAGCGGAAACGCGGCAGCCGGCATGAACTGAAGTGGGAGTTTCCCGGCGGAAAGGTAGAGAAGCGGGAAACGCCGTCGAGCGCCCTGGCGCGCGAACTGCGCGAAGAACTGGGTATTGAGGCGCAGGTCGGAAGAGAAATAACGCGCTACGAATACCAATATCCGTCGCGCCCACCCATATTTCTGATCTTCTACGACGTGACCGAATTCCCGGGCGAGCCGGAAAACCGAATCTTCGAGCAAATGGTTTGGGAGGAACCGTCGCGTTTGGCGGCCTACGATTTTCTCGAAGGCGACGCGCGGTTCCTCCGGATGATGAATTGGCGGGCTGAGAGCCCCCCGCAGGCCACGGACCTGCCCCACGCTTGATCTTAGATGTCGTAATACAGCGCGAATTCGTACGGATGCGGCCGCAGACGGATCGCATCGGCTTCGTTCTTACGCTTGTAATCGATGAATGTCTCTATCAGTTCCTCGGTGAAAACGTCGCCTTTTAGCAGGAAGTCGTGATCCTCTTCGAGGCAATTGAGAGCTTCCTCGAGCGACGACGGCATCGAGGGAACATTCTTGAGTTCCTCGGGCGAAAGATCGTAAATGTCCTTATCCAGTGGCTCGCCGGGACTGAACTTGTTGGCGACGCCGTCGAGACCTGCCAGCAGCATCGCCGCGAACGCCAGATAAGGATTGCAGGCCGGATCGGGCGGACGGAATTCCACGCGCTTCGCCTTGGGGCTGGCCGAGTACATGGGGATGCGGCAGGCGGCCGACCGATTGCGCCGCGAGTACGCCAGATTCACCGGCGCTTCGTAGCCCGGCACCAGTCGTTTGTAGCTGTTGGTGGTGGGGGCGATGATCGCCGAGAGCGCACGGGCGTGCTTCAGCAAACCGGCAATGTAGTGCAGACCTAACTCGCTGAAGCCCGCATAGCCGTCGCCTGCGAACAGCGGCTTACCGCCCTTCCAGATACTCTGGTGGGTGTGCATGCCGCTGCCGTTATCCGTGAACAACGGCTTGGGCATGAAGGTGACGCTCTTACCCGCGTTGTACGCCGTGTTGCGGATGACGTACTTATAGGTCATCATGTTGTCGGCCGATTTCAGCAGCGTATCGTAGCGCTGGTCGATTTCGCACTGCCCGCCGGTGGCCACTTCATGATGATGGCACTCGATGTGAAGCCCGCACTGCATCATGGTCTTCACCATCTGCGACCTCAGAGCCTGGTAGTGATCGGTGGGTGGCACCGGGAAGTAGCCTTCCTTGTAGCGCGGGCGGTAGCCGAGGTTCGCGCCTTCGCGGCCGGAGTTCCAGCGGCCCTCTTCGGCGTCTATGAAATAATAGCCGGAGTGCTGGTTCTGATCGAAACGAACGTTGTCGAAAATAAAAAACTCAGCTTCCGCGCCAAAATATGCCGTGTCGCCAACGCCGGAATTCTTCAAATATGATTCGGCTTTCTTGGCGATTGAACGGGGATCGCGGATGTAGCGCTGGCGGGTGATTGGATCGATAGCGTCGCCGATCATCACCAGCGTCTTGTATTCGGAAAACGGATCGATGAACGCCGTCACCGGATCGGGCACCAGAAGCATGTCGCTTTCGTTGATCGCCGCCCATCCGCGGATGCTCGATCCGTCCATGCCGAAGCCATCTTCGAACGAGCTTTCCTCCAATTCGCCGATTGGATAGGTGACGTGGTGCTGGATGCCGGGGATGTCGGTGAAGCGCAGATCCAGCTGCTCCACTCCCTGGTCCTTCACGAGTTTCAAAACGTCCTGAGGTGTACCTGTCTTAGCCAATGTGGCCCTCCATACGTGGGATTTCGAACCTATTGTAAGCAATCAGCGTACTCGCGGGAGAACAGAAAGTCAAAGTTTCCTATGGGACCCATAAGAAGTTCCTGCGGACCGGACTGCACCGTGCGGCGCAACGAAAACGCTCGAATCGCGGCGGGCTGTGTTATTTTACGTGTTACGACTGTGACAACAGGGGCCCGATAACATGAAGCTCGCGGGATTTCTGCTCCTGCTGGCAGGGTGGGGACTGGTGCTTTCCGCAGTGATCCTGCTCGCTTCCCCACCGCCGCGGGCGGCGTTCGTGCTGGCAGGCGTCGCTGTCGAAATGCTTGGTCTGGGGCTGATGGTCCGCACTCACCTGATCCCGCACACGGAGAGAGACCGCGGATGACCGAGGCCGCCACGGCGCTGTGCGTTCTGTTCATCCTTCTCTCGCCGTTCGCAATCGCCGGGATCGCGCTGATCAACTCCGGACTGATCCGCTCGCGCAGCGCCGCGCACTCGATGATGGCTGCTCTGTGTGCCGTGGCCATTGCAGCGGGCATGTACTTCGTGTGCGGCTTCGCAGTGGCAGGCTACAGCGGCGGACCGGCACACGCTTTATGGATTGCCGGCAGGCCATGGGACTGGATAGCCGCCGGACCGCTGTTTCTGCGGGGCGTCGCGCTGAACGGGTCGCCGACATCGCTGGTGGTGCTGTTCGAGATGCTCAGCGTTGGCGTGGCCGCTCTCATTCCGCTTGGCGCGGGGGCGGAACGATGGAGACTCGGCGCGAGCTGCGCATCGGCGGCCGTGCTGGCGGGTTGGACATGGCCGTTGTTCGTGCACTGGGCGTGGGCGGGCGGATGGCTGGCCCAACTGGGCGTCAACTACGGCCTGGGACGCGGCTTTGTGGACACTGGAGGAGCCGGCGTCATTCACGTCACCGGTGGCCTCACCGCGCTCAGCATTGCCTGGATACTGGGACCACGCCGCGGCCGTTACGCGCTGCATGGGATGCCCACGGCCATTCCCGGTCATAACGCGGTCTTCGTACTGTTCGGATGCCTGCTGGCGTGGGTGGGTTGGATCGCCCTGAATGCCTCTGGAGCATTGTTGTTCGCGGGTGTGGAGCCGGGGCGCGTGGTGCTGATCGGGGTGAATACGACGCTGGCTGCCGCGGCGGGGACATTGTCGGTGGCGGCAATCACGCGCCTGCGTTTCGGCAAACCGGATGCTTCGCTCAGCGCCAATGGATGGGTGGGCGGACTGGTGGCATCGAGCGCCGGCTGCGCGTTCCTGACTCCCGTGGCCGCCGCGGTTACCGGAGTGATCGCGGGAGCTCTGGTGATCTTCGCCGTGGAGCTGCTGGAGTTGCGTCTGTCGGTGGATGACCCGGCGGGTGCGATCTCAGTTCATGCGATCGGCGGCATCTGGGGTCTGATCGCGTTGGGGATGTTCGGCCATTTCCCGCCGGGCGCAGGCGATGGCCAACAGTGGCTGGCGCAAGTGATCGGCGTGGCTACGCTGCTGGGCTTTGTGCTGCCGCTGACCTACGGTTTGAACCGGCTGCTGAACCGTTTGATTCCCTACCGCGTCGCGCCGGAAGGCGAGCGCCAGGGCATGGACCTGTTCGAGCTGGGCGCAGGCGCGTATCCGGATTTCGTGACGCACCGCGACGAATTCGGACAGCGGTAGGGACGCAATGGATCGACGGGATTTCCAGAGACTCGCCACAACACGGCTTCGTGAAGCCGGGGCGCTCATGAAACACCGCCTCACCGACGGGGCTTACTACCTCGCCGGGTATGCTGTGGAGTGTGCCCTGAAAGCGTGTATCGCGAAGAAGACTCAGCGTCACGAATTCCCCGATAAGAGAAGGGTGGACGCGAGTCACACGCATAACCTGATCCAGCTCCTAAACTAAGCAGAGCTCAAGCAAGTCATAGCGCGTCAGGCACGAGACGACGCCGAGTTCAGGCAAAATTGGGACCTCGTACAATTGTGGTCGGAGCAGAGCCGCTATGCGGTGCATCCAATGGAAGAGGCTCAGGCGCTCCTGAGGGCGATCAACGACCGCAAGCATGGAGTACTTGCATGTATAAAACGGCACTGGTAGAACGGGATCTCTCGCAGGGTGAGGAGATTGTTCGAATCCTTGATGAAGCCGGACTGCGCGTCAAGGTCGCGTTGTGGGTCAACCTGGATGAATTCAATGACTGGCGGCTGGTCCTTGCTTCCAAAGAATTCGACAAGGCGGGACCCCGTGAGAAGTATGGGCTTTTGCATCGGGTGTTGGAAGGAGCAGGGATTCCCTACGAGCGAACGCCTGTGTTCATGATTCTCCGAATGGACGAACCCTTCATTCGGGATTTGCGCCGCATCTTCGGCAAGGCCGCAAGTGTTGAGGGCATGCGTCTCGGGGGGCAGACTATCGGCGGCCGCGGCCTCGATGACGCATACGTGTATAGGATTTCCTGAGGTTTGCTCGCGGACCAATGTCATGCGGAGTATTTCAACGCGAGTCGCGCATCTGAACCGGATGCTGAAGAGACTCGAGGGCCAGCACGCGAGGATACGGCAACTGGTCTCGTCGCGAATCCTAACGAAAGACGCCGGGCAACTCGCGACCGATCTGCTCTCTAAGGCCCGGGAAGAGGCCGTTGAAGAGTTGCGGACCATTGAATTGAACGAGAGCCAGGGAACGGCCAGCATGATGGCAAAGCGCCTGGCAACACGGACGAGCGTCCGAGTTCAGGATTCTCCTGCAACGGTGCTAAGACAGGAACGAGATCGACGATAACTTGTCATCGCGGGAGGCCCACCTTCACGCCCGCTTCGCCACCCAAATCAGCAGCCCGAAGATGACGATCGGGATCAGCGCCATAGCTATGTAGAACAGGATGCGGCGCAGCAGCGGCGACTTGCGTTGTTTCCAGTCGTGCAGTTCGGTCCGCTCCGACACGCCCACCTGATCCTGGTGCCGCAGATCCCAGGCGAGTTCCTTCGCGCTGGCGTAGCGGTTGCGTGGATCGCGTTCGAGCGCGCGATAGATGATCTCCTGAAGCTGCGGCGTTATGGAAGGGTCGAGTTCGCGCGGCGGGACCGGATTGTTCAGCAGCCGGTCGTTCATGATGGCGAACGCGTTGGGCCCGCG
>Ga0187871_10002906_pt1 | contig 13531 bp, 13 predicted proteins | sample June2016WEW_16_1_FD_132988 | JGI IMG/M metagenome (GOLD analysis project Ga0187871, IMG submission 132988) | Peatland microbial communities from SPRUCE experiment site at the Marcell Experimental Forest, Minnesota, USA - June2016WEW_16_10 | ecosystem: Environmental > Terrestrial > Soil >... | reverse complement strand
CCGGTTGCGTAATATACCGCGTTCTGAAATATTCCGTTTCCGCTGCCCAGTAGAACGGCTATGTTGTCCGTCCCGGAATTCGCCACCGCAAGGTCCAGAATGCCGTCTCCGTTGAAGTCACCCGTGACAATGGCGATGGGGTCTGATCCCACCGGATAAATCACCGCCGTTTGAAGCGTTCCATTACCCACGCCCAGATAAACGGAAACCGTATTGTCAGCGCTATTGAGTTCGGCCACGTCCAAATAACCGTCGCCGTTGAAATCGCCGACCGCCACTGCGATGGGCTCAGTACCCGCGGGATAGTCCACATGGTTTTGGAATGTTCCATCGCCATTGCCCAGCAGAATGGAAATTGTGTAGGAAGCGCGGTTGGTGGTCACTAAATCTGGTATCCCGTCTCCATTGAAATCGCCGACCGCCACAGCGATGGGATCCACTCCGGTGGCGTAGGCGACTGCGGCGCCAAAGGTGCCGTTCCCGTTCCCCAGCAATATCGAAACCGTATTGGAGCCGCGGTTCACCACAGCGATATCAGGGTTTCCGTCGTGATTAAAATCGGCAACCGCAATGCCGCGCGGGTCGGTGCCCACCGCGAGAGTAGTTTCACCCATCGATACGGTGGAAGTGGAATTGGTAATTTCGAATGCTTGTGAATTGGAGGTGCCGCCCGCGGGGCTTGGGTTCGTGACCACCACCTGGGACGTGCGGGCGGTGGCAACATCCGAGGCGAGGAGCGTTGCCTTAATCTGGTCCTGGTTTATAAACGTGGTCACGCGCGCGCTGCCGTTCCATGACACAGAAGAGCCTGCAACAAATTGGGCGCCGTTCAACGTAAGCGTAAGAGCTGAACTTCCAGGCGCCGCAGTCATAGGCGCCAAAGGCTGCTGCAGAAAAGGAATCGGGTCCGGAGCCGTTCCCGACAAACCGGCTGTCTGCGGGCTTCCTGATGCGTTATCTGTGATTGACACGTTCGCCGTCCGGGTGCCGGGAGCGGCGGGCTGAAATTTAACACTGATGGCGCAAGCTGCTCCGGCGGCCACGGAGCTGCCGCAGGTGTTGGTTTGCAGGAAATCTCCGCTGTTAGTGCCGCCGATGGCGATGCTCGTGATGCTCAGTGCGGATGCGCCCGTGTTGGTGAGAGTAATGTTCTGCGCCGCGCTCACCGAGTGCAGAGGCTGGCTGCTGAAAGTAAGGCTCGAGGGCGAAAGACTAACCACAGGCGCGCCGCCGGCCACGCCAGTGCCCGTGAGCGTAGCTGGAACCGGAGGGACTGTAGTGCCGGTGAGCGCGACATTCACTGTCCCGCTGAACGTTCCTGTCGCCAGCGGGGTAAATGTGACATTGATGGTGCAGGTGCCACCGGAGGCTACGGCTGTGCAATTGCTGGTTTCGGAAAAATCTGTCGGGTTCGCGCCCTGAATCGTAACTGCTGAAATGTGCACCGCCGCTTCCCCGACGTTTGTCAGCGTGATTGCCTGCGCCGGGCTGCTGCTTCCAACCGCCTGGTTGCCGAAATTCACGGTGCCCGGAGTCAAGCTGACGATGGTCCCGGTGCCACTCAGGCTAACTGTCTGCGGACTTCCGCCGGCGTTGTCTGTGACGCTCAGTGTGCCAGTCACGCTCCCATTCGCTACCGGAGTGAAGGACACGGAAATTGTGCAGCTGGCGCCGACCGCTAGGCTCGTTCCGCAAGTATTGGTCTCGGAAAAATCCCCGCCGCCTTTGATGCTGGAAATTGTCACAGTTCCGGTGCCTGTGTTGGTCAGCGTGACTATTTGAGCAGGACTGGTTGTGTTTCTCAGCTGTGTGCCGAAAGTCAGGCTGGCTGGCGACAGTGACACCGTAGGCGTCGCGGCGTGGGCTGCCATGCTACACAGAAAAATCAGGCTCGCTGCAACCCAGGCTTTAACGCGCACATTCAAACACGAGGGTAATTCCACAGTACTGAACACAGCTCGTCCTTATTATGTTCTTGAGTGAGATCGACAACTAAGGGGAGGAAGATCATCATTCTCTCATTTAAGGAATGCTTTGCAAAGACACCAGAGTGTTAGGGAGAAGAAAGTCTCTACTTGCGAAACTGAAGACTCCTCCGCGAAAAACCTGAGTGAATCAATCTATAAAGCAACTCCAGGCTGGGAGTTCTAGTGAATACATCTATCCGCCGCGAGGGTGAATTCGCGGGCAGAATTCGCGATGTAGAATCGCGGTACAGAATTCGCGGAACAACGAACCGCGCTTGCCAGTTGCAAAGTCACACCCGTGGCAGCGACAATCGTTGCATGGCGAAAAGCCTGCAAGCAGAGGACGGCAGTTCAGCAGCAAGAACGCCTCCCTGTGATCCTTTCTCGCCCGGAGCCATGGTGGTCGTAACCCTGGGTAACCCTCGCGACAAATTTTGGGGCATGATTCTGGCGCTCGCCGCGGAAGGTCTCAGCATGAGCGGCATTGAACTCGCGTCTTTTGAAGATTTGGTGGTGATGGTGAAAGATGGAGAACCGTTCAGCCCTGCGGTCGTATTCTTCCCTATGCACCGGATTGAGCGCATTGAACTCGACCTTCCCGATGGCAGTCTGCCTTCGCTCTCGCAACGCTTCTCCGCCAAAACCGGCCTCGATCCCGCCGCGCTGCTGGGCTCTGCCGTAGCGGAGGGAAAAATCGATCGCCACGCCGCCACGCGTCCCACGGTGCATCCAGCCGGGGACCGGGCATGAAACTTTCGCAAGTATTCACCGCGCCCAACCAGCTCACGCTGCTGCGGATGGTTTTTGTTCCGTTTATTGTGATCGAACTGGTGGAAGGCCGCTATTTCTGGGCGCTGGTGCTGTTCGTAATTGCCGGATTCAGCGACGGCCTCGATGGATTGTTAGCTCGCAAACTGCACCAGCAGACTCTGCTCGGCCAATATCTCGACCCTATCGCCGACAAACTTCTTCTCAGCACGATGTTTCTCGTGCTCTCCATTCTGCACAAGATTCCCTGGAAGTTTACGGTGCTGGTCTTCAGCCGCGATATTTCCATCCTGGCTGCCAGTGCCGTGTTGTTTGCCATCGCGGGACTGCGCGACTTCCGGCCCAGCATCTTCGGAAAAGCCAATACCTTTTCGCAAATTGCGGCAGTGTTTTTCGTATTGCTGGTTTCCATACGGCCAGTACGCTGGATCTGGATTACGCGTACCGTCTTCCTGCGCGCCACGTTTGCCTTCACCATTATCTCCGCGCTGCATTACGTGTTTCTTGTGCAGCACCGTCTGAGATCGCACACCCACGCGCTGGCTGAGCATGCTTCCAGCAGCGCACGCGCCGGTTGACCCTGTTTCCGGCATCCCCCTAGAATTAAGGGTTCTTGTCTGAGCGCCGAAATCACTATGGCCCTACGCCTTTACAACACCATGTCTTCGCAGATCGAGGAGTTCCGCACCCTGCGCGACAACGAAGTTCGAATGTATGCCTGCGGCCCCACCGTGTACGGTTATGGCCACATCGGCAACTTCCGGACCTTTATTGCTGTCGATCTGCTGCAGCGATTCCTGCGGCAGTCGGGTTACAAGGTGCACTACGTCATGAACATTACGGATGTCGACGACAAGATCATCCGCAACGCAGCACGCGATGGCGTCAGCGTTCAGCAGTACACCGCGAAGTACGAACAAGCTTTTCTCGAAGATGCGGCCCTGATTGGAATCGAACAACCGAAGCTGGTGCGCGCCACCGAACATATCGCGCATATGGCGGAGTTCGTGGCCAAACTTGTCGAAAAAGGAATCGCTTACCGCACCGACGACGGATCTTATTACTTCAAGATCGCGAGCTTCCCGCAATACGGAAAACTTTCAAAAAAAGATTTCAGCGGAATGCTCGACGGCGCTCGCGTGGACGTTGACGAATATGACAAAGACAGCGCGCGTGATTTCGCGGTCTGGAAGGCGCCCAAGCCTGGTGAGGCTTCGTGGGATACGTCGATTGGGCCGGGACGTCCAGGATGGCACCTGGAGTGCTCGGTGATGTCGATGGAGGAATTGGGCGAGAGCTTCGACTTGCACGCTGGCGGAGAAGATCTGATCTTTCCGCATCACGAGAATGAAATCGCACAATCGGAGTCGCTCACAGGGAAAACATTTGCGCGCTTCTGGTTTCATGTGCGCTTCTTGCTCGTTGAAGGCGAGAAAATGTCGAAGAGCCTGGGCAACTTCTACACCTTGCGCGATCTCGTGTTGAAGGGTCATAAACCGTCTTCGATCCGCTATCTGCTCGCATCCGTTCCCTACAGAAATCAGCTTAACTTTACTTTCGATGGACTCAAGCAAGCCGCGGTGTCGGTGGAGCGCCTGCGCAATTTTCGTCAGCGTTTGAGCACGGGGAATTTTCCCTCCGGCTCGAGCCCCGAAATGCAAACGCTCGCCAGTGACACCATCGACGGCATGCGAGCCGCGCTCGATGACGATCTCAATACGGCGCAGGCGCAAGCCGCTATTTTCGAAATGGTGCGCAGCGCCAACTCCGCGCTCGATTCGGGCCAGCTCAAGAAAGACGATGCCGCGCCGCTGCTCGCCGCACTGGAGAAGTTCGACGAAATTTTCGCCGTGGTCAAAGATGACGACGGGCCCAAGATGAAACAGGTCTTCGATTGGGCGCCAACTGAAGGACGCGAGCAAGACATCAGCTCGGAATTGCGTGATGCGGTGCAATCCAGTCAGCTCTCAGACGCCGACATCGAAAAGAAGATTGCAGAAATGGAAGCTGCGCGTCGAGGCCGCGACTTCAAGCTATCCGATGCGCTGCGCGCCGAACTCACCGCCGCAGGCGTCGTGATCGAGAATACGAAAGACGGCGTGCGCTGGAGAAGAAAGTAGTCCTCGCCTTGTTAACTAGCGATGTTAAGCTGAAGGCTGACGGCTGAAGCTGATAGCGCTTATGAAATCCTTCGACGAATATCTTCGTGACGCCGAGCAGGCCCACGGACATCTCTGCGCGGGACAAGTGCTCGGCGTGCGGTTGGCGATGCTCGGCCTCGTCAAACTCGGCATCGACGATCCTCACGGGAAAGACCGCAAGCGCCTCGTCACATTCGTCGAGATCGATCGCTGCGCCACCGATGCTGTTGCCGTGGTCACAGGCTGTCGTCTGGGCAAGCGCGCGTTGAAGTTTCGCGACTGGGGAAAAGTTGCCGCAACCTTCGTCGACGTCGGCAGCGGCAAGGCAATCCGAATCGCGGCGAAAGAATCGTCCAAAGCTCTGGCTCGCCAGATGCATCCCGAGATCGCGGACAAGAATCAGCAGCAGATGCTCGCTTATCGCGAGATCATCGATGACGACCTGTTCACCTTTCAATGGGTGAAGGTCGATTTGCCTCCCGAGGAATTTCCCGGATATGAAGGTGAGCGTGTAGTTTGTGGGGCGTGTGGCGAAGGAATTAATTTTCGCAGAGAAGTTCGCACCGAAGAACAAATACTTTGCCGCGCTTGCGCCGGAGAGCGCTACTACGATCCAGTCTAAGCGGCCTGCTCGTACGCGTGCGCCACGCGCAGAATCGTCGCTTCATCAAAATGCTTTCCGAGAATCTGCAATCCAATCGGCAACTTTTCTTTCGTTTCGCCGCAGGGAATTGAAATGCCCGGAATCCCCGCTAAATCTGCCGTCACCGTGTAGATGTCCGCCAGATACATAGCAAGCGGATCATTCGATTTCTCTCCCAACCTGAAAGCTGCCGTTGGGCTCGTCGGCGTCACGATCGCATCCACTTTGCGGAAGGCTTCGTCGAAATCGCGCGTCAGCAGCGTACGCACTTTTTGCGCTTTCAGATAGTAAGCATCGTAATAACCCGCGCTCAACGCATAAGTACCGAGCATGATGCGGCGCTTCACTTCGGCGCCGAAGCCTTCATCGCGCGTGCGACGATACATTTCGGAGAGCGACTTCACTCCCGGCGCACGATAGCTGTAGCGCACTCCATCGTACCGGGCAAGGTTCGAAGAAGCTTCCGCGGTCGCGATCAAGTAGTAAGTTGGAATCGCATAGGGCGTGTGCGGCAATGAAACCGGCACGACTTCACAGCCCAAACTTTTCAGTCTGTCGATCGCCGACTCAACCGCGTGTTTGACTTCATCGTCTAATCCGTCGCCGAAATATTCTTTGGCCACGCCGAGTTTCAGGCCACGGACGGGCTTTTCCAGGTCGGCAACGTAATCGGGCACAGGCACATCCGCTGAAGTGGAGTCCATCGGATCGCGCCCGGCGATTGTCCGCAGCACAATCGCGGCATCCTTCACGGTTTTCGTCAGCGGGCCAATGTGATCGAGCGAAGACGCGAACGCGATCAGGCCGTAACGCGAGACGCGGCCATAGGTTGGCATCAAGCCCACGACGCCGCAGAACGATGCCGGCTGCCGGATCGATCCGCCAGTGTCGGAACCCAGCGCAACCACAGCCATCTTCGCGGCAACGGCGGCGGCCGATCCGCCCGAAGATCCTCCGGGCACGCGGCTCAAGTCGCGCGGATTGCGCACGGGATGAAACGCCGAGTTTTCATTTGACGACCCCATGGCAAACTCGTCGCAGTTGGTCTTGCCGAGCACGACCGCGCCTGCGGCTTCCATGCGCGCGACCGCAGTGCAATCATAAGGAGGAATGTAGTGACCCAGAATCTTCGAGCCGGCGGTAGTGCGCACTCCGCGAGTTGACATCACATCTTTAATCGCGACCGGCACGCCGCCGAGCGGCGGCAACGGTTTGCCTTCGGCAGCCATGCGATCGATGCGGTCGGCCGTTTCGAGCGCACGCTCTTTGCAGAGTGTAAGGAATGCACCGATCTGTGAATCTTCATTTTCTATTCGCGCGTAATAAACTTCAGCAAGCGCAAACGCAGTTGTTCTGCGGTCCTGTACAGCGCTGCGGGCGGAATCGATGGTGAGTTGGGTCAGTTCCATAAAGAAAGTGGTCAGTGGCTAGTGGTCAGTGGTCAGTCAGTCCGTTTGCGTTGCAAACTGACCACTGGTCACCAGCCACTGACCACTATCTTTAATCTTTATCTTTGATCTTTATCTCTCGATCACCTTTGGCACTCGGAAGAATGTTCCATCGGCGTCGGGAGCGTTCTCAAGCGCGACTTTCTGGGGCAGGGACTTGCGCAGCCCCTCCACCACGTCTTCGCGACTGGCATAGGCAAATCTTTCGCTGCCCTGCTTGGATACGTCGACGCCGTAACGGTCCGACACTTGCGCCATCAGTTCGACCTTCGACGTGTCGAGTTGGTTGAGCCTGTCGATGTAATCGAGAATCGAATTCAGATCGCGCACCATGCTGGTGCGCTCGCCGGCGGAAAGCTCCAGGTTAGCCAGGTCGGCGACATAGGTGACGTCTTTTTCTGTGACTTTCATGTTCTGTGACTTCGCCGATTCAGTCGCGCCGAATTAGAAACTCGATCCGCTCCACTTTTTGTCCCGCATAGCGATTGAGTTGGGCGACGTAGCGCGGAGCGAGGCTCTGCATCTCGCGCTTCCATCCGGCATCAGGAACCTCGACACGAAGGACAGCATCCGTAAACACCACGGCGCGTGTGCGCTCAGCCACTACCGACCCGCAAACCAGCGGCCACGCGAGCAGAGGTGCTTCTGACTGCGGCACACGCCGCAGCGAACTCATCACTATCTTTTCCAACCCCGCGCTCGCCGGTTCCAAGGAAGCTCCTCGCTATCGTTTCTTGTTGTCGTTTCTCGTTGCAAATCAGCGATTGGGATTCCGAATTCTAGCAGGTTCGGCATATGGAGATTGCGCGCGTCGGCTCGAAATGTGGCTGTGAATTTCGGCTGAAAATATTTTCTCGGGGCGAGGACGACGGACGGCCAAGAATCTGTTTATTTTCTGGTACCCCCCTCCCCCCTGGGTATATTGGAATCTTCGAGATGGCGCGAAAGTGAGAAGTAATCCAAGTGCTGCAATCACTTGCGGGCAAAATCTTCACAATAAAAGGCTTACGGGCGCGAGTTTTTGAAACTCGTGGTTCGCCCGGCTTTGCGATCATGGGCTTATCTTGCGCGAGGCGCAAGGTCAGATGTCACAGTGAGCCTGTGGAAATTCAACTCTTGTCCTTTATGATCCTGTTTTTATCCTTCCTCTGGTATTCCAATCTTGCCAGAGAGTGGAAACGCTCTTTTCACAAAATCGAGCGCCGCTTCATGCGAGCTTAATCGTCCTTCCAATTGCGCGTCTTCCACGGCTTCGAGAATCTCGCGAAATTTTGGACCCGGCGTGTATCCGGCGGCGATCAGGTCGTCGCCGGTGACTAACGCTACTGGGCGAATCTTCTCCGGAGGAATTTCGGCGAGCTTCTCCCGGATGAAGTTATAGGTGCTCAGGTTGCCGTGGCTGGCGAGGCTGTCGGCACGGTGCAGCGCGAGGTGCTGATCGAAGGCGGGCATGCGCAAGAATTTTTTCAGCGTCGACTGATTCATGCGCGTGGCGTGGCCGAAGCGCATGTGATTATTAACGAGCGCAATGATCTGAGTTGCGTCGTGGTTGGAGAAGCGCAGGCGCTCACAGATTTCCTCGGCGATCTTGACGCCTACGTCCACGTGATCATCGAAACGGATGCGGTCGGGCGCTACGCGGAACGTGGCGGGCTTGCCTACATCGTGCAGCAGCGCGCCCCAGGCCAGGGTGGGCGGGCAAGGTTGGGGTAAATTTTCGAGCAGCAGCAACGTGTGGACGAAGACATCACCCTCGGGATGAAACTCAGGCGGCTGCTCGACGCCCTTCATCTTCGAGATTTCCGGCAACACTTCCTGCAGCAAACCGCTTTCATCGAGCAGAAGAAATGCACGCCGGGCATGGCCCTCGGTGAGCATGCGGGTGAGTTCGTCGCGGACACGCTCGCGCGAGACCACCTGGATTTCTGGAGCAAGGCGTTGGATCGCGGCCAGTGTCGCCGGTTCGATTTCATATTCAAAGCGCGCCGCGAAGCGCACCGCGCGCAGCAGGCGAAGCTTATCTTCCGCGAAACGCTGGGCGGGATCGCCGATGGCGCGAATGATGCCGGCTTCGAGGTCTTTGCGTCCGCCGACGAAGTCGAGTACTTCTCCGGCCGTTATTTCTCCAACACCGGGATCGAGCATCATGCAGTTGATGGTGAAGTCGCGGCGGGCGACGTCTTCGCGCGGATCCGTGGTGAAGCGCACTTCGTCGGGACGGCGCCCGTCGGAATAGCCGTGGTCGCTGCGGAAGGTTGCTACCTCGACCGCGCGGGATTTCGGCTGGGCATTGTCGGCTTCGTGCGTGCGCTGCTTTTCGGGTAGCGGCACCAGGACCACGCCGAATTGTGCTCCCACGGCGTAGGTCTCGGGAAAGATTTCCATTACTTGCGTCGGCGTTGCGCTGGTTGCTATGTCGTAGTCCGCGGGCTCGCGCTTCAGCAGAAGATCGCGCACGCATCCTCCCACGAGGTAGGCTTGGAAGCCTTGCTGGCGGAGGGTTTTGATAATCGTGGCCGCAAAATCTTTGGACATGTGAGGATTTAGTCCTTGTCACTCCAAGAGCTGCGATAAGATTTTGCCAAGAGCTTCGACACCGCGGCACGGTCAATCTTCTCTGGAAGAGATGATGTTCTCGCAGCTGCCTCGCATTCGGCAAACTGCTTCTGAGCCATTGCGACAACCGTGTCCATCGAGTACTTGCCAGTGCGAATGCGGATGAGGAGCTCACGTTCCGGGCGTGGCATTGTAATGCGCCCCTCTGTGACGAGTTCCTTGCATTCATAGAGCAGGCGTAAAATGTGCATGGCAGCTTTGACGTCATAACCATACTTGGCCTCGATTTCAGGCCGCTGTCCTTTCTTGCCGCGCCCCTTTTTTCCAGTCATTCGTTTGAGCTGGTCGTTGGCGAATCCAGCGAACTGCTTCGCGCAGGAGCGAGCGAGAAAAACGTGCTTGTTGAAGACGATTTCTGCCCAGATTGAGTTTCGCGCCGTACCCTCCGCGAAGAGGAAATGGAGTGCCGTAGGGTTTCCCTTGCATGCGAGGCCTGCCCATTTCTTCAGCGAGTAGAGTGTTATATCGACGTCATTCGGGCCATTGCGACGGTCGTCACCCGCAGTCGACCAGACGAAGTGTGGAATCGAGTCCAAACCAAGAGCGAGCTCTGGAGGTTCAACATACACGCCGTAAATGTCGAGGTCGTCAGTGCCCTGCACCTTGGCTCCGTGCAATTCGGAGCCTCCGACGAACAGATGGATCAGTCGTTCAGGGAAAGGGAATCCCGACTCCGCGACGTGTTGGATCAGGTCAGCCATGAAATTCTAATAATATAGTGTGATGCCAGACGCTTACATCCTCGGCATTGAAAGTTCCTGCGACGAAACCGCAGCGGCCGTGGTGCGTTCGGGCGAGCAAGTCATCTCGAACGTGGTGGCTTCGCAGATCGCTACCCATCAGCCTTACGGCGGCGTGGTGCCTGAGCTGGCTTCTCGTGAGCACTTGCGGGCGATCGTTCCTGTGGTGCGGCAGGCTCTGGCGGAGGCCAAGCAGAATTACGATTCCGTGGACGCGATTGCGGTCACGCAGGGTCCTGGGCTTGCTGGAGCGCTGTTGGTCGGCATCAGCTATGCCAAGGCTTTGGCGTTCGCGCTCGACAAGCCGCTGATTGCGGTGAATCATCTTGAAGGCCACATCCATGCGGTTCTGCTGGAAGAGCGGCAGAAAGGCAATTACGAACTGCAATTTCCCGTGCTTGCCCTGGTTGTGTCGGGTGGTCACACACACCTGTATCTGGCGACGCAGAAAAATGACGGTTGGACTTACGAAAACATCGGCCACACTCGCGACGACGCTGCCGGCGAAGCCTTCGACAAAGTTGCAAAGTTGCTCGGCCTGGGTTATCCCGGAGGCCCGGTCATCGACCGGCTCGCTCCGCACGGCGACCCGAGCGCGGTGAAATTTCCGCCGGCACAGATCAAGCACCGCGATCGGCGAGAACATCGTGCAGAACATCGCAAAGGAGATCTCCTCGGAGAAAAAGAAGCGGAGAGCGATCGCCCGCGCTTTGATTTTTCTTATAGCGGCATCAAGACTGCCGTGCTGCGTTACGTTGAGATTCACGAAATGCAGCGTTCGATCGAGGCGCGCCGCAAGGCTTTGGCGAATATCCCCAAGCCGAAGCTCGAAGATTATCTGGCGAATTGTGACAAGCGGACTCTCGACCTCGTTGCTTCGTTTCAGCGCGCGATTGTCGAGGATCTTGTGAGCAAGACCTTGGCCGCGGCACGCGCCTGCGACGTGGCTACGCTTTTTGTCACGGGAGGCGTGGCGGCGAACAGCGAATTGCGAAGCACATTCGAGCGGGAAGGCGCTCAGGAGGGACTGCCCGTATATTTTCCGTCGCGGCCGCTCTCCACCGACAATGCTGCGATGATTGCAGCCGCGGCCTATCCGAAATTCTTGGCGAAGGACTTTGCTGCTATGGATTTTTCCGCTGAGGCAAGTCTTGCATTACGATGAGCGTTGTTGAAGGCGTCGGGCCGACGTGCCAAGCGCGTACCTCAGGCGCTGAAGCGGGCTCCGATTCTCAAAGACTAACGGCACGAGTGGAACTCGTGCCCTTCCCAAGCCCCTCGCTAACCTAGAGCTCTCGCGCCTACTTCCCGGCCTGCTGCCCGAAGCTTTTTCCCATGACCGCATCGAGCGCCTTTTCGAGTTGGCCCTGGATGTCGATATCCTTATAGATAGCGAAGTTGGCGCGGTTTTCCTTTTCGTCGAAGCCGCTGGCGCGGCCTGCAACAATAATGATGGGGATGGCGGCGGTTTCCGGGTTCTTCTTCAGGGCGGTAATCAGTTCGCTGCCCGACATCTTTGGCATCTGCATGTCGGTCACGATCAGGTCAGGGCGGACACGCTCGAGAATCTGCAAGGCCTCCACGCCGTTCGTGGCCGACTCCACCGTGAAGCCGCGCTCTTCGAGAAAGCGGCAAACGGTGTAGCGGATCAGCATGGAATCGTCGACAACCAGGCCTATCGCAGCCATGAGTTTTGCAACGCGCGGAATGCACGCCCGCGGCCCGCAGACTCTCAGAGGCTTTCCGTTGGGAACAAGGCGGAATCGCGCAAGAGTGGTTACTAAGGTGATCAGGCCGGACCGGGATGAGGTTCAGTTGGGGCCTTACGATTCCTGGGCTTCGCTTTCGGTCCTCTCTTCGACACTCATGTCTTTGAGTTCGCTGGATTCGAAGACTTCGCGGCATTCCAGGCATTCGACGAATTCGGCATCTTCGTCGCGGCTGACGATTTGCACGCGCGGATGCTTGCAAGGTTGTTTGTTAGCGTTTTGGGGATGCGAGAACGGCTTTGAGGTCATAAATCCGGAAGCGTCGCCCTCATGGAACGCGGAGGGACCGATTCGCGGGAATTTCCCGGTATTCTATCCTCGCTTGTCGACTTGTCAAGTCCTTCGGGGTTACGGGGCAGTTAATTTCTTGCGATTCTGAGCGGATTATCCACCCTGGACTTATCCGTCGAGGGGAATTCCGACCAAAAGCATCGCCAAGGCTAAACCATTCAATCACCGATAGTTACCATTCAATGCCCCCTCATGCGGATGGCTGCAGGGACTTGCATAATCTCAAGTTATAGACGTACAATTAATTACGACGGAAAAGGTCGGAATTAATTGCGACCTATCGAGTCGGGGTTCCGGCTGGTTTAGTTCTCGATGCTCAAGTTAACCAAAAAGGCGGATTACGCGCTGATGGCCATGAAGCACCTGGCCGACCATGCGGATGAGGGAACTGGCAGCGCCAGCGCGAAGGATGTTGCAGATTCCTTCGGCATCCCGCCTGAGGCCTTGGCGAAGATTCTGCAGCGGCTGGCCAAGGCTGGTCTGTTGCACTCGCAGCACGGCACGAATGGCGGCTACCGGCTGGCGCGTGCCGCGCATACGATTTCGGCTTTCGAAGTAATTGAAGCCATCGACGGGCCTTTGTTCATTACATCGTGTGTCACGGTTCGCGGGGAGTGCGGGCAAAGCGACCGTTGCAACATCCGCGAACCATTGCGCAAGGTGAATGACAGCATCGAGGCGGTACTGAGGCGCATCAAAATCTCGCATATGCGGGAAGAACCAGAAACGCCGGCGAACTCAGCGATAAAGCCAGCTGAGCTGGTGACGATTGTTTAGCAGACTTAGGTACCAAGCAGCGATAAACCAGGTGGGTAGAACCAGGTAGGAGAAGCAATTATGAGCACGGATGTAAAGGTCCCCCAGCAGCTTCCGGTCACGCAGCACGCCGCTCCGCAGGGAGTGAAGCTGCCGATTTATATGGATAATCACGCCACCACGCCCATGGATCCGCGGGTGCTGGAGGAGATGCTGCCCTATTTCATGGAAAAGTTTGGCAACGCCGCCAGCCGCAATCACTCGTTCGGCTGGGCGGGCGAAGAAGGCGTGGAGACGGCCCGCGAGCGCATCGCCAAGCTGATCGGCGCGACCACGAAAGAAATCATCTTCACCTCGGGCGCCACCGAGAGCGACAACCTCGCCATCAAGGG
>Ga0187871_10002902_pt1 | contig 13542 bp, 19 predicted proteins | sample June2016WEW_16_1_FD_132988 | JGI IMG/M metagenome (GOLD analysis project Ga0187871, IMG submission 132988) | Peatland microbial communities from SPRUCE experiment site at the Marcell Experimental Forest, Minnesota, USA - June2016WEW_16_10 | ecosystem: Environmental > Terrestrial > Soil >... | reverse complement strand
CCGAGGCCGGAAACCTAAACTGCAATGCTCCTAACGGCTACGGGGTGGTATGGGAGATCACGCCTTAACACCATCGAACATATCTCGGCCATTCGTCGGGGGCTGGCATGAGTGTTGCCTTCGATTTTCTGGATTCCCGGAAAGAGCCGGGCGGGAAGGCGGATGGCTGCCGTGCTGCTCTCCACCCCGTGACTTGCGGGCCGCGCAGCCACTACGGCACCTACCACGGAAGTAGTCGGGCGAAGCGCCCCTCTCCCGCATATACTGAAACTCAAAATGGCGACCCAAGAAGAGTTCAAAGAGATCGCTCACAGCGGCGGGCGGCTCACGATACATATCGTTCGTGACGCGTCGGGTCGCCGACTTTGCTCACTGGAGTGGTCAAACTGTAGGCCCGTTGCGGCAGCGATTTTCTCTGTCTGGGCGCTCCCGCAAGGGATTCCTATTGCACACATGAACCTCGGCGGCTTCGGCTCAGCACCAGAGCAACCACCGGTGCCGGGATGTTATCAGGTATTCATAGGCTCCGACAGCCAAGGCAAGTTTGGCCACCAGTGTCCAGTATGCGAAGGTTATTGGCGCGGGGATGCTCTCGCTCTAGTTTGCCCGTATTGTGGTATCCGTGCCCCGTCGCATGGGTTTCTGACACAGGCGCAAAGGTCTTACTTACAACAGTGCTGTGAACGTATGTACGGAGTGTTGTCGGGCGACATCGACGGCGACCATGTCATTGACATGGACGCTGTGGCTGATGCGGCAGGGAAGGAGATCGAGAAGCCAGCCTTCTACTATTCAGAGCAAAGCCAGCAAAATCAGTTCACCTGTGAGGCTTGTGGGAGCTTCAATGATGTTCTGGGAACGTTCTGCTATTGCCAGCGCTGCGGAACGAGAAACGATGTGCAGGAATTCACGGCGAGAGTGATCCCCGATCTGAGGGCAAGGATCAATTCGGGAGCTGGGTATGAGTCCTGTGTAGCCGATGCCGTGGCGGCATTCGATTCCCTTGTAGGAAGGTTAAGCAAGGAGCTGATTCAGCACGTCTCCATCACTGCGGCGCGTCGCGCCAAGTTCGACAATCGGCGGTTTCACAACCTGCGAACCGTTGCCACCGACCTGAAGGATGTGTTCGACATTGACATTCTGGATGGAGTGCCGACCGCCGACGTAGAGTGTGCTGCTCTGATGTTTCATCGGCGACATGTGTACGAGCACGGTGGTGGTGAAGCGGATGACAAATACATCGCCGACAGCGGTGACACTTCCGTTCGCCCCAAACAGGCTCTCAGGGAAACCAAAGAATCCGCGCATCGCCTTGCGGGAATTATTCTGCGAATGGCGACGAACTTACAACGTGGCTTCCATGAGTTGCTCCCGCCAGAGCAGTGGCCTGTATTGCGACGCCAGAGATTGCAGTCAAAGCCATCTATGGGCTGATTCTCGACGTGGATAGCTGCGGTAGGGCGTTTCGCGTTTAGCCGTTGATAAATCATCAACTCGCACGTCATCGTCGCGCACACCGCCGTGCTGTGCTTACCGGCAATCCTGTCGGCCTTGCGCTCCTGCCAGCATCTCCGCGAGTTGCCAGGAAATACGGCAGTCGTCCTGTGCAGCTATCATGCCTCGTTGTGACGGGCACCGATCAACAGCGATTGTGAGTCCTCACGTTGGAAGTAAGTACTAGGCGTTGTAAGCTGACGACATGGCAGAAGCGACGATCATAGACCGTGTTGCGACGGCTCGTCGTGGTCGCAGGCTCGAATACTTCACCATCGCGTGGAACAGCTTGGAGGGTGCGGTTGCGGTAATTGCCGGGATCGTCGCGGGCAGTATTTCTCTCGTCGGGTTCGGCATTGATAGCTTTATTGAAGTCACTTCTGGTGCTGCCTTGCTGTGGCGCATGAGCGTGGATGCGGATGTACACCGCCGCGAACGAAACGAGCGACTTGCCTTGAGGATTGTTGGCCTGTGCTTCGTCGGGTTAGCTGGCTACATAGGCTATGAATCAATTGCCGACCTAATTCGACGGCAGGCACCTAAGCACAGCATCCCCGGCATTGTTCTCGCCTGCGTATCGCTACTCGTAATGCCGTTGCTTGCGCGTGCCAAACGGAAAGTCGGAGCCGCCCTGGGAAGCGCGGCAATGCACGCTGATGCCAAACAGGCTGATTTCTGTGTTTACCTCTCCGCAATTCTGCTAGGTGGGCTGCTTCTGAACGCTCTATTCGGTTTGTGGTGGGCCGACTCCGTGGCCGCACTCATAATGGTTCCCATCATAGCCAAGGAAGGAATTGAGGGGATTCGGGGCAACGTGTGCCACGACTGCTCAATTTGAACCATAACGCTCTTTGTGAGTTCTTTGCACAAGTGGATCATACTTCCCGGCGCTTGCCGATGATCCTGGTTGCCAGCCGTGCCCTTGCCATCATCTGCCAGGAGCTACCAGGAAAACAGGCAGGTCGTGTTCACTGCCGCCCGGCAGGACGCGCGGTTTTTTCCGGAATTCGGAAATCCCTAGCGAAGCGGGACAGGCCAACGGTCATGCACTTGCGGTGCCCATTTCATGCTTGGTTGTGACGGCACCGTCGTGCTGAGCTATCGCCAACCGCTATAAAGCGTTGACAAGTTGGCGTAGAGTGAACTTATGAGAGCGGTAGCTGCGATTGCGTTGCTGGCAATCTCCGTGCCCATTACTGCATTTGGGCAAGCGGCGCGAAAAACTAGCACCTTCACAAGTCGCGACGGTGCGTTTCGCTTCGTTTATCCCACCGACTTTCAGATTTGCACGAAGGGGGACATGCGACCTTGTAACTATACGTACATCCCAATCTGCGATAAAGACGCGCTGGTTTGTGTTCTTTTCCCAGCCGAGGCGTTCGCGGGTACGAACATGGGCGGCTGGCTTCCAAGTACGAGAGATTCAACGTCGCAACAGCCCACCAACGACGGCGGATGAGTGCGTAACGCCATATCCGAACGTTCAAGGTAGTTATGTTCCATCCTGGCCAGAGTTCCTGGTTTCGGCGGAGCACCCGGTCGAAATGATCGACGGTATGTCCTTCCTTCACGGCATCAGGGGCGGTGCGGCCATGGGTCACGGCAGCTCAGTTGATCTATACCGGGCATTTCACAACGGAGTATGTTTTGAGCTGAGCACCACTTCCACTGCGACGAATCCGAACAACTATGATCCTCCGAGGGAGACATTAAGCGCTGCCTAGGAGAAGAAATTGTCAGAAACGATGTCTGACATCCTCCACAGCTTCCGCTTTACAAAGTAGAGTCGGGTTGCGCGATAGGTGTTCTGAAATCGCCAGCTTGCGACTAATTACGGTGACCGCCTGCAGCGCTTGCTTGACAATCTTGTCGGCCTTGCGCTCCTGCCAGCATCGCCCACAAATTCAGATACTCCCAATGCGCGACATCGCGGTAAGCCACAGATGCCACAGGACTAGACGCCCTTATCCGGAGTATCTGAGGAAAGATAGTGTGTGTTGCAACACACCAATTGAGCTGCAGCCAGGAGCACTAGGCAGGGTAATTGGTGCGTTTGTTGTGGGCGGATCGGCAGGAATGGGATGCCACCTACGCTTGCTGTGGGTTTTCTAACGCTTGCTGTCAGGGCTACACCGCATTCCCTTCAGGTATTTACTAATAAATCTCAGGTTAGGCTTTAATCTCTTGAGGAAGTAGTTCCAGTTAGTACACAAACCAGCTCGATGCTGGCACCTGTAGGACGTGGACGTATGCGGCTTTGCACGATCAACTACGTGCCCGTTGCCACGGTTTCCTGTCCTACCTCCTCTTCGGGGGGCTTGTCATCCCAGTAGATTTCTTAGTCAGCGGCCCGTTGTTTTCCGGATAGGCAGTGCCGCGAAGCAACCGCTACGGTGAAAGCCATCTTGGTACACTCGGCTTTATGACTGTAGAAGCCAAACCTTAGCCACACCTTGTCTTTATCATGGGCAACCGGACATTTCAACGAGAGTTTTCACGCTTGCTGAAAGAACTTCTTACACAGATGGAACCCGCCAACTCCAATTTGTCGATTCGCAAGTTGACCGTCCTGTTCCAGAATTCGGAAAGTGAGTCAGCCGGACAATCGTGCGCTCTATCCCAGCGGCCTATCCTGTCGGTGGATTGGAATCACGTCCGCACCTTGCGGAATAGAGTAGAGCGCGGAATAGGCGTGCAGTTTTTCTAGATCAGCCGGAAGCGACTCTCGGTTTCGTTTTCTGATGTTCGCCTCGCAAGCTGCGAGGTCATTCTCAAAAAAGAGCCAGCCAAGCTGGACACCCGGAGCTTCTGCGAAAAGGACACTCTACGCTTTTTCGCGAGACTCCGTCTTGCAGAAGTCGATGTCGGCCACGGCGCACTTGACACCGTCGTGAAGGGCACTGATTAGGCTGCGGAATTTCCGTGAATTGCGGAATCCCGAACAGTCGTCAAAAGCCCTGGACTTGAAGTCATCAAAAACCAACCAACCATCCATCCCGGCGTAGCTTTTCGCACAGGTAGGTGGTCTTACCGCAGCCAGGAAGCCCCGCCACCAGGATGATGTCCGCGCTCATAGAACCCCCATTCCTACGGTATTTTCGCTTTCGTCATTGTCTCAGCTTGTTCAGGACGACGCACAGCAGGAAGCGATTGGTTGTCGCGCCAAAATTGTTGGCCGCGACGATATTGGTTCTTAGTACTCGCGAGGGAGTTCACAATCCCAGAAATTGGGGAAGCTCCAGGCGCTTGCTCAGAGTATTCTATTGCAGATGGTAAGCGAGGGTTTTGGTTGGAAATTCCACATACTTGGTCGCTAAGTGCGTGTCGAAGTTGATAACGAGCCTGAACGTCGCGTGCATAGCATTAGGCGTAGAAGCAGTTGCCTCATTTCCTTGTTTATCAAAATAGAAATCAGTGATAGCCGTTAAGCCATGCTTATCCCAGGTCTTTACCATCAAAAGATTTCTGCTGATTTGAACATCATCTTTTCCCAAGGCTTGCGCTTCTACCACGAAACAGACAGCCTCACTACTGCCTTTCGCTACTTCTTCGGCGGTGGTTATGTGGTTACATAGTAAGCCCACGCCTTCATGGTTTTCTTGCCAAATACCCGATCCGGCCACCGCATTCTTGTTGCCAACTATAGGGAATTTGTCTTGGGCTGTGAGACAGCTTGACACCAATAGCACGATCAGCAGGTTCTTCATTCATCTCCTCCCGTGACTGCCTCCTCAGACGGTCTCTTGTTGCCCGGCAGTACGTAGAGTGCAACTGTGAGCACGACTGTCTGACACTCGCAGCCGAGCACGCGAATTTTATTCCCCGGCTAACGCTTTTCAGGATACGCCCATTGCGAATCCGCTCGGCAGGAGAATCGGCCTGTGGCACCAGGGAACACAGTCCTCATCGGGTGGCCTTCGCGGAACATCTCATGAAAGCTCACCAGCCCGACCAAACGAGCGAGGACTTCAACCAAGCCGGAAACTTGTAGACATGACACAGAAGAAAGTTGAACCCGAAAAACAGGCTGAAAAAGACCTAAGAGACGCTGCCCGCATGAAGCAGATGAGTGAAGCCGTCGAGCGCCGCCAGCCGCCGCATTTGATCGACGCTGGCAACCTGAAACACTGCTCAGTTTGTGGGTTCCCGTTCAAGCCTGACGTGCAACCGTCCATGAGTGCGGCATTTGCGGATCACATGCGCACGGCGCACCACGCATAGAAATTGGGGCACTAGGTTCGCCAACCGTCCTCGCGCTACGGCCACCTGATTTTTCAACAGTGGTGCAGTTTGATTTCCACGGCCTATTGAACAGAGGCAAGAGAGGCGTAAACTCAGGGGATGGCCAAACGAAATCTGCGAATCGTGAGACGCGGCTTACCGCCGCTCGCCATCTGTGAATACTGCAACAAGCAATTCAAGTCATACTTGCCCAAAACGAACGACGCGATACTAGAAATCGAAAATCTCTTTGACGCTCACAGGTGCGAGCGGCAGGACTCCGCCCCAAAACGCTAGGCGCATCGTGCGAAGCAACCGAGGATAAGTAGTTTCGCCTTCATCCCCTATTCGCTCCTGTATTGCCAGCCATGCAGAGTTGATGGCGCGGCGGCCACCTCATTGTCAACGCGGCTCAAATTCCGGTAGTGGGCTACTTTGTAGAAATGGGCTTATCGTCCCGAATCCACATGTGGCCACCGTTCCAACGGATTAGCTCACGACCGCAGGTGCAATTAGCGGAGTCGCTGTCACGTGCGATGGTCTTCACCCTGCGCAAATTCCACTTTAGTCCACATTCGCAGGTAATGATCTGATGTGCCATATTACGCCGCTCTTTCTGCCCTCCGCTCGAATTCAAACTGCACCGCTATCAGAATTACCAACGGGCGTAGCGCACTGCGGAGCCAGGCCGCATTAGGCAAACGTCCGCATGGATGTTTTCCACGTCTTCCAACGGCGCATAGCGGTCGGATTTGAGCGTCTGAAAACAGCACATGCAGACGCTCTCCGCGTCAGATCGGCGGGTGAAGTCTGGCTTTCTGTCAGGGGAGTCTTGGCTACTCATACGGCACCTTCGCGGGCCGCAGGTGACTTGTCCTGGGAGGGGTTCTGCGGGCCTCTGTGCTTACAGTTATGCACGAGTGTGAACCAAATCGCAGACCGCCGTCGGTGACCTCTATCACTGAGGGATGGTCACAGAAAAAGCCCGCATAGGAGACACTGGTCTGCATGCAGACTCATCTCCACCTGCGGGCCTTAAAGCCACTTCCAATGGCCAGGTGCAGTGTCAGGCCCTGGCAGGTCGCTGTATGTGACAGCGGTCACGGAATCGGCGGTTGTACGCTTGCTCTCGGGCCTGTGACGCGATCTTAGGTACCAGCGCTGCCAGGACGGTGTGCCTGAATGTAGCTGAATGGCTTCAGACTCGCCCTCGCCCGTGCGACAGGGCTGCTCGCTGTTTCTTGGGTCAGCCGCGTGCACTTTAAGATGGTGCACTTTTAACGCCCATTCTTGCGCAGCTAGTCCACCATAAATCACAGCTTTTCGAACTAAATCTGCTTTTCCCTCGCCATGGAAAATCGTTTCACATTGACGCACTCGCATCAATCCGTAAAATTTAGAGGTTATGAGAAGAGTAATAGTGGGCGATCATCGGGCTTGCCGTGGTCGCTGGCGATAACCTCAAGACCTGAGCCGCTCCAAATCTGACGAGAGGAGAAGCGGCCCAGATCATGGTAGGCGTGCCTTGCAGCACCCCGCGTCCGGCTTGCGACGGATGCGGTTCTTACGGAGCGGTATCGCTTTGCGGAAAGCAGCAGCCTTATAAGCTGTGACGAACGGTGCTGATACTACCGTGGGTTCGACTCCCTGCCGCTTCGTTCAAAAAGCCTAGCACCAGCCTTAACGCGGAGCAATCTGGAAAACTAGGCCAAACCTCTCAGAACCTGCATCGTCATCGGGCTGACAAACGGAGTATATGTGTCAAAGGGAGAGTTGTCGATGCGCGCCAGCTTGATGGCACGGCGCTGCGCGGAGTTGGCATTCCGAAATTCGGAACAGGATCGACGCCCAATCCTGGCCAGGCGGTCTCCATAAGTTGGCGCACTTGATACAAAGCTGCAACGACCCCGACAGTTCCATCAGGTTGAACGCAATCGGTTCAAGACACTCTTCATGTCCTCATGTTGCTTCCCATCGCGCAGAACCGTCCAACGAGTACCGGGAACGTGCCAAGGGAGCGCTGCCTTCTGCAATGCGCGACGAAACGTCTTCCGAGTGATACCAGCCTCCTTGGCCATCTCGGTCGCCGTTATCTCATTTGCAGTGGATACCATGTGCCTATCTTACTGGCGAAGCCTCGCGGGCTTCCAGCGGCGTGGGGGCGCGGCGGCTATTCCTCTTCGATTTTGTCCAATTCCTCCGCTGTAAACGGGTGTGCAATAGTCTCGTCACCAAACTCAACCATAATTACTCCACCTGGTTCGCTGTGTTCAACCACGGTTCCAATCCTTCCCCGATAAGATTCCTTCATATCCGGCAGATTTGGCAGCAGCTTGACCCGCACTCTGTCGCCACGCATCATGTGCTTTCTCCACACCTACGCCAGCAACTCCCCGAAGTTCCAGATGTGATCGGCAATCCCAACTTCCATCGCTGGCGCGACTTGCAGTGCCCTACCTATCCCGCAGAAATTGTAATACGCGAGGTACAAGCGGAGACAGCAAGGTGTGCAAATCAGTACGACAGCCGGGCCACTGCCATAAAGCTGGGCCGGGCTACGAACAACGCGGGAGGGAGATGGATAGTTCCGGATTCCAGAATAGGGTGGAACAGGGAGAAGCTGCCGGTGCCCACCAAGTTGATGGCACGGTGGCCACGTCCTTGTCAACAAAGCGTAAAATTCGGTAGTGGGTGGATTTTCCCCACTACCTAAAATTCGGTAGTGTCCTAAGTTGCGTTGCTGGAATCGGCACAAATATGGCCCCCAGCGATCTCTGGCCGAGAATCACTGGAGGCCATACGTTACTTCGTCTCTAGCGTGCAAGCGGTAGTGTTGCAAGTTTCAAATGCAGACCCGTTTGTCGCCGAGCGTCTGTTGTGCGTTCTTAAGGAAGTGGTTGGAGGCGCACCCGGCAAAGCCGCAATGACGGTAGGGGCTTAACAGGCGTCATATTCAAATTCGAAAACCGCGACTGAGTGGGGCACCCAGCATCGGCTAGTGGTCCTCGCAAATCTTCCAGAACGAGGGTTCAGCGCTCCGTGGGAGTGATGGTGACGTAACAGAAAAACGCCGTGTGATCGCCTAGGTTCATTCCTTTGAATTCCAGCGTATGGCTACCGTCGGTCGTGACCGTGAAAGGAGCGGTCTGCCAGGTGAAGGGAGTAAAGCTGACGAGCGCCCAGGTACCGATCACGTTGCCGTCGATCAATGCCTCAACGGTCTGGTTGCCGTCCCATGGTCCGCTGTAATAACGCGATCCCAGGTAAAAGCCGAGCGTGTAGTTTCCAGCAGTGAAGCCTGCAATCGATTGTGAAACAGCGCCGCCAAGATCTTGCAAGAAGGCTGCCTGAGTGAAGGGTAGACCGGTGAAAGGCGGCGGCTCGAATGTAGTGTTGGGTAAGGTGAGGCCGGAACCTCCGCCCGCCCTGGCCGCCGTACCCAAATTCATCGTCCATCCGAATCCAGGACTGGCATTGAAATTCTGCGCGGGTTCTGGCCATGCACAGCGATATGCAGGACCCTGGTAGCCGAGACCGATGCCCCCATCACACATCACGGGTACGGCCCCGAAGTCGAAGTTAACGATGGTAAGCTGCTGCGCGAATCCGTTCGCCGCTATTGCCAACATCGCACAGAGAAGGACAACCCTCAGAGCCATGGACATAATTTCCTCCAGGTCGGGGTACAAGCGGATGTTGGAATGGCAGAGAGGATTTGCTGCTGAGCGGGATTACACTTGGGAAAAATCGCCGCCCCGCGCTTCCGATTTGGGCGATCACGGCACGCAGTCGCTTCCTATCGTCCCCGCCCCTCATTTATCCGGAATTTCCGCTTTGGCCTGCGACAGGCCAACACTATATACCCCTTTAGGGACTCCAGCGCATAAATATTTTCTTCGGCCAGGCCCCATGGCTCGGGGACAGAGTCCAGACTATGCCAATGCGAGTCCCCCACTGCTGGTCGCGGCCTTCCCATGGTTGGACTATGGGCATGGTCATGGGTATTCGCCGCAGTAGCATTGTTGCTCAATCCGTTTCTGCCAATCAGGATGCAACGTACTCGATGGGAGCCAATCGATCTTTGGCTCGGCGTCCTTGCATTCGTTTGGTGTGGTTACTGGCTCATTCGGAAGAGAGGCACGCCGCTCGCGTGACAAATCAAAGAGATCAACAATTCAAACAATCAAACGTATGCCGCATGGGTAAGAGGCCAAGAGCTGGTCGCAAGCCGATCGCTGTCATGAACATAGCTGCCAGGAGCGCCAAGGCAATCGCGCTCAAATCCGCGCCCAGCGGCCCCGGAAATCAAAGAGAAAACCTCAGCAAACCTCAGCGAAATCAAAACTCTTGTCACGCCAGGCGAAACTGATCGCCAACCCGCACGGGGCTGCTGGCGATGGCTAACCAAGCGGCCTGATCAACTGGATCGCGCGGTGCGAATCTCGCCGGCCGCGGGCGACAGTTCTCGCGAGAGCAGCCTCAGTAGCGTCGTCTTGCCGCTGCCGTTGGGGCCCACCAGGCCGACACGCGTTCCGGGCGTGAGAATGAAGTCCAGACCATCGAAGAGGGTGCGGCCGCCGATCTCGAAGCTGAGGCCCTGCAGTTCAATCAACCGCCGGGTCTTTCGGTCGGTAGCCAAGAAATCGATTGCGGCGCTGGCAGTTCGGGTGCGCGCATTCAAATCAGCCAATTGGCCAATGAGTTGATTCGCCTTGTCGATGCGGGCTTTCGATTTGGAAGTGCGTGCTTTGGGTCCGCGCCGCAGCCACTCAATTTCGCGGTGTACTCGATTTTCCAGCGCGTCCTGGTGCTTAGCCTGCGCCCGCAGGAACGCCTCTTTTTCTTCCAACAATTTGCTGTAGTTACCGGTGACCCTCAACAGGCCGTCGGGATAGGCACGGTTCAACTCGGCCATAGTCGTGGCAACGTTCTCCAGGAAATAACGGTCGTGACTGACCACAACCGACGCAAAGGATGCAGATTGGAGTAGTTCCTCAAGCCATTCGATAGCAGCCAGGTCGAGGTGATTGGTGGGCTCATCCAGCAGCAAGATGTCCGGTTGCTGCACCAGCGCTTCGGCAATGGCGAGCCGCTTGCGCCATCCTCCGGAAAGCGATTCCGTTGAAGCGTCGAGTTCCAGACCGGCGCGCCCTAACGTCTCGGCCAGGCAAGCCTGCCACTCATCGGGCGGAACGCCGGACCGTTCCAATGCAGCCGTAATGACGGACCGAACGGTCTGGCCTGCAGCGAACTGCGATTCCTGGTGCACAAAACTGAGTCGGACACGCTTGCGCACCGCAACCTCTCCGGAATCCGGATCGATCGTGCCAGAGAGAATTTGCAGCAGCGTCGACTTGCCTGAGCCATTCGGGCCAATCAGTCCGATACGGTCGCCTTCAGAGACGGTGAAGGCGACATTCCGAAAGAGCGGAGTTGCGCCATAGCTCTTTGAGATATTTTGTGCGTTGAGAATCGGCGGCAATTCGTACAGCTTCCTCTAAGATTCGCTCTCGAGGATAGCAGGGAACTTGTCGGGCCACGCTACTCTGTGCCACCGCAGGGATTACGTGTGAGTTGGCGATTTGTCACTCGCAACCAGAAGCACCACGAAGTTGCACCCGTCGGGGCGATGAACTGAACGGGCGGCGTACAAGGCTGACCCATCGCCATTGAAACGGACGTGCGTTCCATGCACTAAAATCCCCGCGCCACCAACGAAAGTTGCGTGGGGCACCCTCGCGAGCGTTGGCTGGGCCACCCGCCCGCCAGCCGTTCTCGCGCACGCACTAATCAGCCGCCGCCGCCATGACTTCGCCTACTGTGTTTTGTTTCGCTGAGGTTGCCAGGCTGACGATCGCCGTGACAGCCGTGTTCAAGCAGAGCGCGACAAAACCTGGGTTCCAGCCGTAATAAGGGTCGTGCTTGGTGAAGAACAGCCACATCCCCAGCCCCACCCCAACAAGCAGGCCAGCGAAGACTCCGACCGTCGTTACCCGTTTCCAGAACAGCCCGAACAACACACCCGGGAAGAACTGCGTCACCCCGGCGTAGCCGAACAGCAGTAAGCCGACCAGCGTGCTGGAGCTGTAAATGGCAAAGTACATTGCCAGCGCTGTGACCACAACGACCATGATCTTGGCCAGCCGTGCTACCGCGTCATCACTCATGGTTGGCAGGAAAAGCAGGCGAACAAAGTTCTTCGCGAACAGTGTCCCTGCCGAAAGAATGAGGATGGCAGCGGGCACCATAGCGGTCAGTGCGCCCGCTCCACCTACCAGTCCGAGGAACCACGGCGGGAAGGTGCTGCGAACCACGGTGAGCAGCGCCATGTCGCCGTTCTTCAGTCCCGGTGCTACCAGGATGGCGGCAAAGCCGACGAAGAACAGCAGTGGCAACGTAATGGTGTACAGCGGCATGATGACCGCGTTGCGCCGCAGGGTATCGCCGCTCTTCGCGCTGAAGACGGAGCCGAACGCGTGCGGCCACATATAGAAGCCCAACGACGTCAGCAGCACGGTCGATATAAACCAGCTATGCCCCATCGTAGCCGTGCTTCCCGGCATGGTGAGGTGTTGCAGGTGGGTTTGCGTCAGTGCTTGAAACATTGGCCGTATCCCACCGAAGTAGTGGTAGGGAACGCCGATGCCAATGCTGAACGCAGCAATCAGCATCAGCGAGTCCTTCAATACGCTGACCCATGCCACAGCGCGAATTCCGCTGGACAGAACGAATCCGGCAACCACGGCGAAGGCGATCAGAATTGCTGCCGCGCGGCTGATGCCGTCGAAGCTGGCCACCTGCACAATGATTCCCAGGCCTGTAAGTTGCAACTGCAGGTACGGGATGATGAAGAGCACTCCCAAGATCGCAACCAAGCCGGCCAGGTACTTATTGCCGTAGCACTGGAGGAAGAAGTCGGACTGGGTATGCAGCCCGTGCTCGCGCCCGACCTCCCAGATTTTCGGCAGAATAAAAAACGAAACCGCGTAGCACAGCGTGAGATACGCCACGATGTACAGCGTTGGTCCGCCACGAGAGTATGCCCATCCGCTGGCCCCCAGGAAAGCGAACGTGGTGTACACCTCACCCGCCATCAGCAGCCAAATCAGGATCAGTCCAAAGCCTCGTCCTCCAACCGCCCACTGCTCCAGGTTCATCTGCCGGCGAAACCCTGAATAGATACCGATAATAGCGCCGGTCAGGACAATCGCCCCGATAATCGACAACGCAATCACATGTGGCTTCAACGCGCGGACTCCTTGCCCGACGAACCCGCGTCTTTCCACGAGCCCACCCGATAGACTCCCCACATGCAAAGGCTGGTGAGCGGAATCCATGCCACCAACCAGAACAGGTTGAACGGCAAGCCGAAGACGAGCGGATAAACCCGGTCCCACAGAGGGACCGAGAAACAAATAGCTACGAAGGGAACCGCCGTGAGTATCAGGGACAGAAGTCGCTTAGCGTTCATGCGCCTTGGTTATCGCGGATTCTTGCTATGGCAAGTGGAAAGACAATAGCCGAATTTCAGCCGCCGGTACAAGCGGTAAGTTGCGTTGGCGACAACTCCGTTACCGACCAAGATGCCCATCGTCAAAGACATAAGGCCTTCCGCCCGAAGTAGCTATTGTAATCAGCCCATGTCGTAGCCTAACTGACCGAGCATAAGGGTCGAGCAAGCATTCGCCTAGCTCATTGGCCGGAATACCGGCTTCGGGGAGTCGAGAACCTCGAAGCTGATCCAGCGCTCCACGTCATCGTCGGCGTGCGTTCAACGGGCTGCCCGATTCCCCCGAGGATTGGTTGTAACCGCCTGATCCGACGATG
>Ga0187871_10002897_pt1 | contig 13554 bp, 10 predicted proteins | sample June2016WEW_16_1_FD_132988 | JGI IMG/M metagenome (GOLD analysis project Ga0187871, IMG submission 132988) | Peatland microbial communities from SPRUCE experiment site at the Marcell Experimental Forest, Minnesota, USA - June2016WEW_16_10 | ecosystem: Environmental > Terrestrial > Soil >... | reverse complement strand
CACTGCGCTCTTTGTCTTCATCACTTCAGAAGTTCTTCTCGTCAGCGATTACCCCATGTACCACGCCTACCGTCTGCAGGTCATCGCCGACCGGCAACTCCTCATCCCTCACACACTCTGCGGCGTCTTGGCTCTCCTGGCCGGTCCCATGCAGTTCTCGTCGCGCCTTCGCCAGCGTTACTTGAAATTCCATCGCGTCCTCGGCCGCATCTACGTCGTCTGCGTCTTTATCGGTGCCTTCACCGGGATCGCCCTCGCTTGGGGCCGCCCCGGCCTGCCAGGAACCTCCATGCAGGCCGCCGCCTGGATCGTCTGCACCACCGCCGCCTTGATCACTGCGCGTAATCGTCAAGTCGTCCAGCATCGCCAATGGATGATTCGCTCCTATGCAGTCACGTTTACCTTCGTCTCCAGCCGCGTGCTCAATCTCTGGCCCCGCTACTGGAGCCATCTTGGCGACACCCTCTCCGCCGTCGGCGTCATCGCGTTTACGCTCGTTTCCCTGCTTGTCGTCGACCTCGGCCTCAACTGGCGCGCGCTCACCACCCGTCGTGCCTGATGGTCGCCTTGGCTCACATGAACAAATTGTCATGATCGAAAGCACATCGCAGGCGTCTAAGATAGGTGAATCCCCGTAACCCAACGAACGTGACACCGAAGACTGCGATTCCTTCGGAGGCGGCCGTCTCGCACGTTCCGTTCGTGCTCCTGGACGCTCAGAAAAGCTATGCGGCTCCGGGCTCAACAAGTTCGGAAACATAAAGCTGAATCAAATGCACAAATTTAATATCGGCATCATCGGCGGCGGAATTGGCGGCGTTGCCGCGGCGGTGGCGCTCCACCGCGCGGGCATTGAAGCGACAGTCTACGAGAGGGCTACTGAGTTTCGCGAGGTCGGCGCGGGTATGATGCTCTGGCCCAACGCCACGCGCGTACTAAAGGAATTGGGCCTGCTTGAAAGGGTAGCGGCATCGAGCGGTCCGAACCAGCATTTTCTCGTTCGCTCCAGTGCGGGTACGATCCTGATGGATATTGGGCTGGGCCGGTTTGAGGTGCCCGCGCTATGCACACGCCGCTCGGACCTGCTGGATGCATTGCTCTCGGCACTGCCGCCCGAACGGATCCGCCTCGGCCACGATTTCGAATCCTTCGAGCACCGAAAAACCGGCGTCAGAGTTAACTTCTCCGGGAGTCTGCCAGGAGAAAGTGTCTCTGCGGAACACGACGTCGTTATCGGTGCCGATGGTATCCGCTCGCGCGTGCGTTCTCAGCTATTGGGAGTCCACGAACCCATCTACCGGGGCTACATCGTCTGGCGCGGGCTGGCCCATCTTATGGGCGCTGTTCCGTCCGGCTCGAACAGCGAAACTTGGGGACGAGGAAAACGCTTCGGCATCCTCAATACCGGCGGCGACTGGTTCACCTGGTACGCCACCGCAAACACCGATTCGGGCCACACCGATTCTGCCGAAGGGCGTCAGGGTGAACTCCTGAGGATGTTCGCGGGCTGGCACGAACCGGTAGAGCGTCTGATCGGCGCGACGGACGAGGACAGCATTCTGAAAAATGGCGCTTACGATCTCGCACCGCTGAAGCGTTGGGGACACGGACGAATAATGTTGCTCGGCGATGCCGCCCATCCATGTACGCCAAATCTCGGATTGGGAGGTTGCATGGCCCTCGAAGACGCGCTTGTCCTTGCGAAATCGTTTTGCAGAGAGGCTTCTCCCGAATCAGCTCTGCGCCGCTACGAATCGCTGCGCCGCGGGCGAACCCGCCATGTGCAGCAACGCTCGCTTCTGATGGGCCATATCGGGCAATGGGAGAATCGGCTCGTCGCCGGCGGACGCCAAATGGTAACAAGTATGCTTCCGGCCAAACTCTTTGAACGCAATCTAAGGAGGGTCTATTCTTATGCGGCTTAGCACCCTGGCCGGCCCTCTTTATCGGGGCCTCAGCCTGACTCTCTGTGCGGCGGTTGTAGCGGCTGTGCCTCTCGTTGCTCAGGAGAAAGCGCGGGAGATGGCAATCGACACCCAGCGCAGCACGATCACAATTCACGTCGGCAAATCCGGGCTGCTATCGGCGGCAGCCCATGAGCATACGATCGATGCGCCCATCTCTTCCGGCACTATTCGCGAGTCTACCGCCCCTCACATAGAGTTCACCGTCGAAACGGCGAAGATGACGGTTAGGACCGACCCGAAGTTTGATGCGAAAACTCAGGCTACTATCCAAACAGATATGGAGGAGATGACGCTGGAGACAAAGAAATTTCCGGAGATCACGTTCCGCTCCTCTCGAATCGAAAAGGTCGCCGACGGACAATGGAAAGTCGACGGTGATTTGTCGCTGCACGGCGTCTCGAAGCCGGTCAGCCTGACCGTGAAGCAAACCGGCAACTCTTACACCACCCACACCGTCCTCAAGCAAACCGATTTCGGAATCAAGCCCATCAGTGTAGGTGGCGGAATGATCAAGGTGAAGAACGAAGTGGAGATCGATTTTCAAATCTTTCCCCGTAAGGCGTAAGGTGATGTGCATTGTTGATACTCGCTGCTTGCGGCGAGGCATAAAGAGAGCAGGATGAATGGGTACCGTGTCGGCGATCAAGCGCGAGGATAGGTAACCGCCTTCGTCTTGAGATCAGTTTCCGGTACTTGAAAATGCTGCGACAGCATGGCCGGCTCCTCTGCAAGGCGAGTGATGCCGCAATCGGTAAGGCGGTTACACTTAACATCCCACAGCGAAATTGCGGTCCCTCGCCTGCTCAACTCGAAAACTCGAAACTGATTTACCTGCTGGCCAGTCCGCCCGCCGTTTCGCCGCCGTCGATCACATAGACCTGGCCGGTGAGGTAGGCCGCGTCATCCGAGGCCAGGAAGGCAAACATCGCCGCAACCTCTTCCGGCTGCGCATGGCGGCCTAGCGGAATCTTCTGGTTCACCGCTTCCAGCATCTCGTCGGAGTATTCCGCCCGCTGCATGGGCGTGAGCACGTACCCCGGCGCAACCGCATTCACTCGCACCTTGGGCGCGAGCTCCAGCGCCATGGAACGCGTCAGCTCGATGACGCCGGCCTTGGTCGCGTTGTAATCGGCGTAATGAGGATGCCCGACCATCGCATTGGTCGAAGCCATGTTCAGAATGACGCCGCCGGAGTGCTGCATCATGTATCGCGCCGCCGATTGCGCCACGTTGAAAACACCCGTGAGATTCACCGCCAGCACGCCCTCCCACTCTTCCGGCGTGATGTCGAGGAAGCTGTGGCGAATGCTGATGCCGGCGTTGTTGATGACGACGTCGAGTCCGCCCAGCGCCACAATGACATTGCCCAAGGCGTGCTGCACCTGCTTGGCATGGCTGACATCGGCGCGAAAAGCACCCACCAGTCCCGGCAGCTCCCGGCTGATGCGGTCGCATCCCTCGCGATCGCGATCAACGATTGCCACCCGCGCGCCCTCTTCGACGAAGCGCGCAGCGGTTGCCGCACCGATGCCGCTGGCACCCCCAGTGATGAGCACGCGTTTGTCGCGCAGACCTCTCATTCTCCGCTCAAAGATACCAGACGACCCTGCGGTTGCGGCCTGATACACTTCTGCGCGTCCCTATGGCGGTCAAACCGGAAACCGTGCGCACCCGGCTCTTCGCCGATCCCACGGGCAAGTTCGTGCACGACGTGGTGCTCGAGTCCTGCTGGCGGCATGCGGAGCGGATCGCCATCATCGACGCGTCCTGCGTGCCCGAACGGCGCATCAGCTACGCGGAATATGGCCAGACGGTGCAACGCGCCGCGCGAGGACTGGTCGCGGCCGGAATTCGTCCGGGTGATCGCATCGCGATTTTCCTTCCGAATTGCTGGGAGTTTGGAGTCGCGTTTCATGCCGCGACCCTCGCCGGCGCTGTGCCCACAACCCTGAATCCAACCTATCGCGAGCGCGAGGTGCGCTATCAGCTCGAGAATTCGGATGCGGTGGCGCTCATCAGTGACGGCCCGTTGCTAACGGGAGTCGACCTGAGCGGCCTGCCCGAGCTGCGCAGCGTTTATACAACGCGGACACCCGGCCCTGGCGACTCGGAGACATTCGACTCGCTACTGCAAGCCGCGGGCGGCGTGGGGACGTCGCCGCCGGCGCCCGATCCCAAGGTCATTCTGGCAACTCTGCCTTATTCCAGCGGCACCACCGGCCTGCCCAAGGGCGTGATGCTGTCGCACTACAACCTGGTGGCAAATGTATATCAGACGCTGACGCCCGGTGAGTACGGCGCGATCACCGAAGACGATGTGATCCTCTGTTTTCTGCCGCTGTATCACATCTACGGATTGACCGTCGGACTGAACCTCGCGCTCATGCGTGGCTGTACGTTGCTGCTGATGCCGCGCTTCGATTGCGGGCGCTCGCTCGAACTCATCGCTAACCAGGGTGTCACCGTCACCTTGTGCGTGCCGCCGACGTTGCTGGCCTACTGCCAGGCAGCGGAGCAGGGCAGGTTCCCGCGCGAGCATCGCCTGCGCTGGGTGAAGTCAGGCGCGGCGCCGCTGGCGCCCGAGCTCGCGCGCCGCTTCACCGCGGCAACGGGCGTTCGCATTCGTCAGGGTTACGGCATGACCGAAGCCTCGCCCGTAACGCACATGGGGTTTCTTTCGGACGAGCTATATCGGCCCGAGTCGGTGGGAGCGCCGGTCGCGCAGACCGATTGCCGTGTGGTGGACGAGAACGGCAACGATGTGGCACAAGGTCAGATCGGGGAACTCGTCATGCGCGGGCCGCAATTCATGCTTGGCTACTGGAAGTCTCCCGACGCGACCGCGGCCGTGCTGCGCGATGGCTGGTACTGGACGGGCGACATCGTGCGTCAGGATGAAGACGGCTTCTACTACGTCGTCGACCGGCGCAAAGAGATGATGAAGTACAAAGGGTTCTCCATCGCTCCTGCTGAGGTGGAGAGCGTGCTGCTCGAGTGTCCCGCGGTGCGCGATTGCGGGGTGGTCTCGCGCACGGATGCCGACGGTGAGGAGATTCCGTGCGCGTTTGTCGTGGTCAACGAGACTGAGCTGCCGACCCCGCAAACGGCGGAGAAGATTCGAGCGTTCGTGGCGGAGCGGCTTACGAACTACAAAGTGCCGCGCGAAATCCACTTCGTCAGTATGCTGCCGCGCACAGCCTCGGGCAAAATCCTCCGCCGCGAGTTGAGGAAAATCAGTCCCCAGTAGCCAGCAGCCAGTTGTGCTCCACTGAGTACTGGCTCCTGGGGACTGACTACTAATCGGCAACTTATAATCGAAGTTGCCCCATGCATGCCACGTACCCCGCAGTTACTCCGCGAAAATCCAACTTCATCTTCCGTGCGGTTGTCGTTGTTCTCATTTTGCTGCTTGCCGGATTTCTGGCTTTCGATTACTGGTTCTATCGCGCGGTGCGCGCCAGCCTGCCGCAGCGCGATGGGAAGATGCGCCTCGCGGGATTGAGCGCTCCGGTCATCGTGACCTACGACCGCCTCGGCGTACCGAACATCTCTGCCGCGAGCCTCTCCGATCTTTTCTTCGCACAGGGCTATGTCACCGCGCAGGATCGGCTGTGGCAAATGGACATGACGCGCCGCTTCGCGTCGGGCGATCTGGCTGTGGTTCTCGGGCCGGAGTACGTCAAGTACGATCGCGAAAATCGCATTCTGGGTCTACGCCAAGTCGCGCAGCGAAGTGCAGCCGGCATGGACCCGGAGCAGCGGGCACAATTCGAAGCTTACGCTGCGGGAGTGAACGCTTACATCGATCAGCATCAGAAGACCCTCCCGCTGGAGTTTCGCTTCCTGCAATATTTTCCGCACGCGTGGACCGTGGAAGATTCGATTCTCGTGGGCCTGTCCATGACCGAGTTCCTGAATCACGGTCTGTACAGGAACAAGCTGGAAAAGGAGAAGATCCTAGCGAAGCTGGGGCCGGAGTTGACGGCGGACTTGTTCGTGAACCATTCGTGGCGCGACCACCCGCCCGGCGCGGAGAGCAATTCGATCGAAAAAGATGTGCCAGGAGAGACGCCGGAGAAGGATGAGGAGCAGGGAAGCGCCGCTCATCCGCGATACTTGCCCTTGACAAGAAACGGTTCTCACCACCCCTCGGCTGCGCTCGGGGCAGGCTACAGCACGGAAGACACGGAAGAATTTAGTCCAGAGAAATTCCGTGAATTCCGTGCTTCCGTGGTGAACGGTTTTCGAAGCGACGACGATCCCGCCCGTCCCGGCTCCAACAACTGGGTCGTCTCCGGCGCGCACACGGCTTCGGGCAAGCCGCTGCTGTCGAATGATATGCACCTCGACCTTGCGATCCCGAATGTCTGGTATGAGGCACACCTCACGGCGGGCGACTTCGATGTTGCCGGTGTCACTCTTCCCGGCGTGCCTTACGTCATCGTCGGGCACAATCGCCGCATCGCGTGGGGATTCACCAATCTCGGCCCCAACGCGGAAGATCTCTATGTCGAAAAGTTCAACGACAAGGGCGAATATCTAACGCCGCAAGGGTGGCAGCAGCCGGAGCGCCGCAAGGAAATCATTCGCGTCAAGGGCAAACCGGAAATCACGTTCGATGTCATAACCACGCGGCACGGGCCCATCATCACCGATCTGATTCCGGGCGAGCAGCGTGAGCTCGCGTTGAAGTGGACTATCTACGATCCGCAAGCCTGGCATCTTCCGTTCTTCGCGGTAGATTCTGCACGCAACTGGCAGGAGTTCGAGGCGTCGTTTTCGCGCTTCGCCGCTCCGGGACAGAACGTCGTCTATGCCGACGTCGACGGCCACATCGGATACCAGGCGACCGGGCTGGTTCCGATTCGTGCCAGCGGCGATGGCGATGTGCCCGCGCCCGGCGAGGACGACAGTCACGAGTGGACCGGCTACGTCCCCTACGACAAGCTGCCCAGCGTTTACGATCCGCCGTCGGGAATCATCGCGACGGCGAATGGGCGGGCCACGCCGGACAACTATCCCTACGAGCTGAGTATGGAATGGATGCCGCCGTATCGCACCCAGCGCATCTACAAGCTGCTAGGTGCGCCGAAGAAATACACGCCCGCCGACATGCTCTCGATCCAGACGGACGTGGTCTCGCCAGTCGATCGCTTCTGCGCCGAGCGCTTCGTCTATGCGGTGGATCACACACCGAAAGCGTCGGCGCGCGCGAAGGCGGCCGCCGATCTCCTGCGCAAATGGGACGGCGCTATGGACACCGACTCCGCCGCCGCAACTATTACGGTCTTCGCACGCCGGAGTCTGGAGGAGTTGCTGCTCAAATCCAAGCTGGGCGGCGACTGGCGCGATTACAGGTGGTTCATGAAGCCGGTCTGGCTGGAGAATGTCTTGACTTACCAGCCGCCGCGCTGGCTGCCGCAGGGCTACGCCAGCTATGACGAGTTGCTGACCGCCGCGGTCGAGGACGCGATATCCGATGCCAGCGCGAGCCGTTCGCTCGCGCTGTGGAAGTGGGGGCACGTGCATCGCGTGGACATCACGCATCCCTTCTGGAGCCATTTTCCGGTGCTGAAGAAAACGGCCGGCACCGGCAGCGTGCCCGTGTCAGGCGACGATCAGACGATTATGCAGGAGTCGCCGCCGCTGGGGCCCTCGGAACGCCTCACCGTGGACTTTTCCGACCTGGATGCGAGCACGCTGGACATCGTGAACGGCCAATCGGGGGACATTTTCGACGAGCACTACAACGACCAGTGGGACGCCTACTACCACGGGCGGAGCTTCACGCTGCCGTTCTCCGACGCCGCAGTGCAGCATGCCGCAGCCCACCACCTGCGGCTGGAACCAAATTGAAAATGTCGCGATCGAGCCGGCAGGCATACAGATTTTTGCAAGCTGGTGTATATTGCCGGAAACAGGTGAATGCTGGAGGGCATGGCTGTTCGGGGAACTGGATGAAGCGGCACCTACAGCTTTGGTTTGAAACTCCGGGTGCAGGCGGTCGCAACTTGCCCATGGAGGGTCTGCGCGGGCTGGCGGCGCTGCTGGTTTTCTTTGTCCACTTCAATGCGCTGTTTCGTCCCTACATCCGGCCGGACAGCTGGCGGGGACTCGCGTTCGGCGTCGCCGGTACCTTCGGCCACACCGGCGTGGATTTGTTCTTCGTTCTCAGCGGATTTCTGATCTACGGCATCATCCTCGAGAAACATCCGAAATGGAGCACGTTCGTGTACCGGCGGGCGCGGCGGCTCTACCCTGTCTTCCTCGCCGTTTTCGCACTTTACCTTGCTCTCTCGTTCTTGGTACCGGCCGAGTCCAAGCTGCCGCACTCGGCGCCGGCCGCCATCGCCTACATCGGCGCCAATCTGCTGATGCTTCCAGGAATGGTGCCTAACATTGTCCCCATGATCACCCAGGCTTGGTCACTGAGCTACGAGTGGTTTTTCTACTTGAGCCTGCCGATGCTGGTAGCCGTGGTCGGCATGCGGCGCTGGTCGCGCGCAGGGAGGGTGACGTTCTTTCTCCTGCTGCCCGCGGTGTACTGTTTGCCATTCCTGCACCGTGCCGATGCTCGCCTGATGCTGTTCGCCGCCGGCATTCTTCTGTGGGAGACGGTCGATGCCGGAGTGCCGCAATACCTCACTTCCAGCGGCGAGTATGTTGTCGCCGCAGCGTTCGTGATCAACATCCTGATCATCGGCCTGGTGGGCGCCCGGCTCGGCAACACCGGCGTCGTGCTCGTGCAGGTGCCGCATTTCTACGTCCCCAGCCTGTTCGTCACCCTCCTGTTCTTTTGCCTCTACGCGATGTTCTTCCAGGGATTTCTGGCGCGCATCTTCTCCTGGGACTATATCCGCTGGATGGGCAACATCAGCTACTCGTACTACCTTATCCATGGCCTCGCCTTGCACGCAGTGAAGGTGGTTCTTAACCGCGCGCTTCCGCCATCGCCCCGCTCGGCCCTGTTCGACTTTATGCTGCTTGCAGTCTGCCTGGCGTTTTCGATCGTCTGCGCGGCGTTGCTGTTCCTGTGGGTGGAGAAGCCCCTGTCGTGGTCCGTACCCGCGAAGAAGCCCCTGCCCGAAGTTCGCCCCGTGGCGGAACCCCTGCAGCCGGAGAGGGTCACGGGCACGGTTGCCTGAGAGCGAAGAGCTCCAGTTTACTGATCTACCTGCACAATCCCGTACAACGCGCCGCTAAAGATCAGGGTCGACGGGGTCATCACGGTGTCCGTGTCGGTGTTGTAGATGGCCAGCAGCCCGCCTTCTATGGCGTACACCACATTGCGATTGGGAATCGCCAGCAGGCTGGTGATGACTCCTCGCGGCGGCAGCGCCGCGTCGAAGGTGTTGGTGCTCACATTGACGACCGACAGGCAGCCGGTAACGGTGTTGCTGCATGTGATGGCGCCGATATAAAGCTTGTTATTGCTGCCCGTGAACGCCATCGTGGTGTGGAAGCCGTCGCCGATCTGCACTGAAGCTGCGGTCAGCCGGGTCATGTTGCTCACATTAACGGCGTCAAACGTGGAAGTGGTTCCCGTCGGGACCGGACTTCCGGCGACGTAAAGCGTAGTGCCATTGAGCAGGCCGACGCTGGCGCCGCCCACGGGTACCGTGCCCGTGATGGTCTGTGAAGGGATGTCAAAGAACGCTACCGATGCCTTACCGCTGGAGCCGCACTCCGGACCGCAGTTCAGCACGTAAGCCGTGTTGCTGTCAGTGCTGAAAAAGGCGTTGATGGGCCGTGCGAATCCCGGAATTTCCACCGGCGTCACCGTGCTGGCGGTCAGGTTGATCAGCCATAGCGAGTCCGAATTGCTGGCGAAGGCCAGCAGGTACTGTCCACTCGGACTGAGCGCGATGTAGCGGACGGAAGGTACGTCGTAGCTGGTCGTGAGATCGAAGGTCGAGCTGCTGAACACTTCAATGCCACCCGACCGTGAACCCGCTACCGGCAGATTGGGCTCGGGAGTGTACACCGTGGTGCCGTCGGGAGAGAATAAGGCCATAGAGGTGCCGCTGGTCAGCGTGGCGTTGCCGGCGACCGTTTCCGCGGAATTAGTAACGAAATAAAGCCCAAGCGTGCCGGGGTCGTAAACCGCCGTCAGCGTATTGCTGGGGCCTTCCACTTCAAACGTCACCGATGACGAGACGGTAATCGTCACCGGCGTGCCGGGGACGACCTGCCCCGCAGAATTCGTCGTCTCCTGGGTAAAAGCAGTGGTGTCGTTCTGGGTATCGACAATCTGCAGGTTCCCGGAGTAGGTGTTGCTGATAAACGCGCGGTTCTTCAGACCGCTGACGGGAGCCGTACTGGACGAACCACTGCCGCCGCATGCCGCAACCAGGAGGAGCATTGTGAGGGCGGATAGAAGCGATGCGAGCCGCAACACGCGGGCGCCGGACAACACGCTATGATTTGCCATGAGATGCTGTAATTCGCCGAATTATAACAGAGCAGGCGGGCATTTCATCCCGGCCGCTTCGTATGCTTTCCGCGCGCGAATGGCGCTTTCCCGCAATTTACGATAAAGTTCCATCAACCTTTTTTGTGCTGCACGTTTCCGAGAACACCATGTCAACTGGATTCCTCGCCCGGCTGCAGAAGGGCGCTGTGTTGTGCGACGGCGCCATGGGCACCCTGCTGTATGCCAAGGGCATTTTCATCAATCGCTGCTACGACGAGCTGAATCTTTCCGCGCCTGACCTCATCCGCGGAATCCATCAGGACTACCTCAAGGCCGGCGCCGAGGTTATTGAAACTAACACCTTCGGCGCCAATTCGTTTCGCCTCTCCAAGCACGGCTGCCTGGACCGGCTGGCCGAAATCAACCGCCAGGGCGCGCGGCTGGCGCGCGAGGCGGCCAAGAACTTCAATGCCTTCGTGGCCGGGGCGGTTGGACCGCTGGGCGTTCGCATCGAGCCCTTGGGCAAAATTTCGCTCGCCGAGGCGCGCGACGCCTTTCGCCGACAGATCGCCGCGCTCAATGAAGAGGGCGTCGACCTGCTGATCCTGGAAACGTTTGGATATTTGGAAGAGTTGCACCAGGCGATCCTGGCTGCGCGGGAGGTCAACCCCGAGCTCCCGGTCGTGGCACAGGTGACCATCGATGAAGATGGCAACTGCCTTGATGGTTCCAGTCCCGAGCACTACGGGCCGCAGTTGGAGGCCTGGGGCGCCGAGGTGATCGGCTGCAACTGCAGTGTAGGTCCCGTGGCGATGCTAGACGCCTTGGAGCGGGTGCACGCGGTTACGACCAAGCCGCTGTCGGCGCAACCCAATGCCGGCATCCCGCGCTCGGTCGAGGGCCGCAACATCTATCTCTGCTCGCCGGAGTACATGGCGAACTACATGGAACCCTTCGTCAACGCCGGCGTGCGCCTGATCGGTGGCTGCTGCGGCACCACGCCCGACCACATCCACACCATGAAGCTGTTCCTGAAGGTGGGTACGGCGCGCGCGTCGTCTTACAAGGCCACGACGACCGTCCAAACCAAGCCCGTCGAACCACCGCCGCTCAGCGAGCGCTCGAACTTGGGCCGCAAGGTCGCCGCCGGCGAGTTCGTGACCATGGTGGAGATCGTTCCGCCGCGCGGTATCGATGCCAAACGCGAACTGGAGGGCGCGAAGTTTCTGAAGTCGGTGGGCGTTGATGCGGTGAACATTCCCGATAGCCCCCGCGCCTCGGCGCGCTTGAGCAATCAAGCGCTGTGCCTGCTGGTCAAGCAGGAAGTAGGCATCGAGCCGATCCTGCACTACACGTGCCGCGATCGCAATGTGCTGGGTATTCAGTCGGACCTGCTGGGCGCAAGCGCCGTTGGCATTCGCAACCTCATTTGCATCACCGGCGATCCGCCGAAGATGGGTGATTATCCCGACGCGACCGCGGTCTTCGATGTGGACTCGATCGGCTTAGTCAACATCGTGCGCAATCTGAATCGTGGGCTCGATATCGGCGGCAATCCGACGGGGAATTCGACCGCGTTCGTCATCGCGGTGGGCGCCAACCCCGGCAGTCCCAATATCGATGAGGAAATTCGGCGCTTCGAGTACAAGGTGGAAGCAGGCGCGGAAATGGCGGTCACGCAGCCGGTATTCGATGTGCGGCTGCTGGAAGAATTTATGCGGCGCATCGAGCATTGCCGCGTGCCCGTCGTGGCCGGCATCTGGCCACTCACCTCGACGCGCAACGCCGAGTTCATGAAGAACGAGCTGCGCGTCTCCATTCCCGACGAGATCTTCGCCCGCATGGCCAAGGCGACCACCGCCGACACCGCGCGCGCCGAAGGCGTGGCCATTGCGCGCGACATGCTCGCGGCCGTGAAAGACATGGTGCAGGGCGCGCAGATCAGCGCACCCTTCGGCCGGTATTCCTGCGCCGTGGATGTGCTGGAGGCGCTGGGCACCAGCAAGCACGCGACGGTGTGAGCCGCACCCTTCTGCGATATTGCCCGGCCTCGCATTGCGGATCAGGTGCTCGGAGCAAGCCAGTTTTTGTTTGGTCAATGCAGTAAGAAGCTCGAAACGCGAGCGCCGTAGGCGCGGAAGAGCTTAGCCCAGCACGGAGCCGAAGGCGGAGTGCTGGGTAGGCTGGCTAATTTGATTAGAGTCCCGTAGGGACGGCAGGGCTTTGAATCCCTTTGCTAAACGAATTTCGGCTCGCGAAACCTCGCGCCCTCCAGCTTCAACAAGAACGCCTTCACGTCCAACCCACCGCCATATCCTCCGAGCGTTCCTCCGGTCGCCAAAACCCGATGGCACGGAATGATGATCGCGATCGGGTTGTGATGATTGGCCTGCCCCACCGCTCTGGAGGCTTTCGGATTATCCACCGAACGCGCGATCTCCGCGTACGAGCGCGTCTCGCCGTAGGGAATGCTCAGCAGTTCCTGCCAGCATCGTTTGCGAAAATCGGTGCCACGCAAATCGAGTTTCAGGTCGAAGGTGCGCCGCTTGCCGGCAAAGTACTCCTCGAGTTGCCGCCGGAGCGCGATGGTGTGATCTTGTGATTCACGCCACGCAACCGGCTGGCCGGCGATTGTCTGCGGCAGCCCGCGATCGAATTCCAGCACCACCAGCGCCGAATCCGACATCCCCATCAGCAACGGACCGGCCGGTGAACTCATGCGCGAATAATAGAGGCTTTCCATATCCAGCCTTAATTGACGCCCGAGGCGCCGGGAGCAACCGGAACCGTCTCCGGCGGACGCATCAAGCCAAAGTTTTGCAGATATCCCACCGTGCGTTGTGCCGCTCCATCGAAGACCAGCTGGCAATTCACGAACTGGGTGTTCTCCCAGGTAACGTCGCCCCCGCCGTAAACCAGCTTGCACTCGGTCAACACGCAGTTGAGGAAGCGTTTGTCGTCCATATACACGGTGATGCCCTTGGGTTGCCAGTTTTCCAGGACCTGCATTCGATAGTTCCTCCAGAGAAAATGGAACGATGACCAGCATAAACGAACGCGGGCAAACGGGATGGAAGGGATGCCGGAATGGCGGTGCAAAAAAATGTGGCGGACAGGAGTTACCATCCCGTCCGCCACGCAAGCGCCCGGTTGCGAGAGGAGATTACACAGCCT
>Ga0187871_10002896_pt1 | contig 13554 bp, 11 predicted proteins | sample June2016WEW_16_1_FD_132988 | JGI IMG/M metagenome (GOLD analysis project Ga0187871, IMG submission 132988) | Peatland microbial communities from SPRUCE experiment site at the Marcell Experimental Forest, Minnesota, USA - June2016WEW_16_10 | ecosystem: Environmental > Terrestrial > Soil >... | reverse complement strand
CGTTTGTCTTGAGCGAACCCACAGAGCGAGCAGCAGATCAGAAGCAGGAAAAGTCGGCGCAGCATGAGGCCTCCGGGCGCGCGTCGCCGAGACAATCGGGATGGGAAGCGCGTCAAAGACTGGTTAGTGTAGCAGTACGCGCTCCACCACCGCTGCCTTGTCATGCGCCCCTTCCATCATTTTGATGTTGACAATAAAGCGGTTAAACTAAGGCATTCAAAACATTGGGGTTAAGTGGGCGTTTAGCATTCTTGTTTCAATGCTTTGCAGAGGGCAGTTGCTGGATGTGAAACCTAGCCAAAGTCGCGTCCTTGTCCCCGTGCACCAAGTTCGCATCGTTCCTCTGGAGGCTAAGCTGGGGTTGCCAATTTTGGCAGGTCCACCGATGGCTTTCATCCACAGCGACTACAAACGTTGCTAGTGCTGGCTCTCCTCCAGCAACTCCTTTAAATAGCCTTGCCACACCGCCGCGTCAGTGTGCGTGCTGTGCCCGCTCGTCCGATCGGAAATAGGCATCAGCACGAATCTTCCGTTCTTCACCTTCTGGATCTCGCGCTCCGCAATGCCGAGCTCCGGCGGGTTGATGAAATCATCGGCTGTATTGATGAACATTACGTGCGCGACAATCTTGTCGAGATGCGGTGAAGGATCGTAGCCCTTGGAAGCGCGCACGGCGTACAGAAGATCGTTCGCATCGTGGCCCCCATCGAACTGCTGCACAAAACCTTCGAGATACTTGTCCGCCTCGTCGGCAGTCGGCCCCTTCTTCTGCAACACCAGCGGTGAGCCGGTCGCGATCAGGAACATGTCGGCCGCCATGCGCATCCCCATCGCCGGTTGCGCGGTATAGTCGCCGTTCTTCCACTCGGGGTCGCTCTCGATGCCTTCGATCAGCATCTTTCGCCACATCCGATTGCGGCCGGCAATCTCGACCGGAAGGCAGGCGAGCGGCATGAGCGCGTCCATAAATTCGGGATGGCTCTCGCCCCAAACGAGCGAGTGCATGCAGCCCATCGAGGTGCCGAGGATCAGCCGCAGATGGTTCACGCCGAGGCCCTGCGCGACGAGTTGGTACTGCGCCTTCACCATGTCAGTGTAGTTGTACTGCGGAAAGTGTGCGCGCATGCCGTCGCTGGGTTTGCTCGACTTCCCGTGTCTCACATTGTCGGGGATGATGATGAAGTAGCGGTTCGCGTCGAGAAGCTGCCCCGGTCCGAACAGCACGCCGGCAAATTTTGGCACCAGAAACTGCCGGCCGGAGCCGCTGGTCCCATGAAGAATCAAGACGGCGTTGGCCGCCTTGCCGTTGGCGTCTTTATTGAGGTTGCCGAAGGTGTAGTAGTGCATGCGAACTTCGGGCAGGACTTGCCCCGAGGCGAATTGAAAGTTGTGCAGTGTGAAATCGCCTTCGGCCGGAGTAAGGCCAGCGGGTTTGGAACCGCCGGCTGACTCTTGCGCGCAGCAAGCAGTCAGCAGACAGAGAGAGAACAGGCAAGTCAGGACGAACCGCCGCATCGGCGCCCTCCGGCATTCGCACGGCAATACTAAACGAATTGGTGTGCAGCCGTTCTGGCGGAACGTTCAGGTCGAAATCCTCAGCCGATCTGGACGCGGACGGCCACATCGAATTTGGAATAGTATTTCTTCACGTCTCCGGGCCCGTACTTGTCGCGAAATTGATCGGCTACCGCGGCGACCTGTTTGGCATCAGTGATGGGATGGCCCTCCACTTCAGCCTCTACCCCGCGCGCATCGATCCGAAACTTCGGGTGCTTGAGCACGTTCTTGTACCACTGTGTATCCGAGCCCTGCACCGGGAGCAGGTAGAGTGTGCCGTCCTCGAAGACGAACCAGACTGGGATCGTGATCGGCTGTCCTGATTTTCTGCCGATCACCGTAATCTTGAGCTCGCGATATCGGGAAAGGCGGTCAATCAAAGTGTCGGTCTGCGCCGGCATGTGCACCTCCCGCTGCTAACGCTAAGCTTTAGAATTCCTGCCTCGCAGACGCCACTGCTCGCGCCCGTGATGACGACGACCTCGCCTTCAACATTGTTGCTCATTGCGATGCCTTTCAAACCCCGGAGCGGTATTGCTCGTCGCTGACGTGCTCCATCCAGTCGACGGCCTTTCCGTCTAGCTTCTCCTGCACGGCGATGTGCGTCATCGCGGTGGTGGGTGAAGCGCCATGCCAATGCTTTTCGCCAGCCGGGATCCAAACGACGTCCCCGGGTCGAATCTCCTCGATGCCACCGCCCCACCGCTGCACGCGCCCGCAACCGGCCGTGACGATGAGCGTCTGCCCGAGCGGATGCGTATGCCACGCCGTGCGCGCGCCGGGTTCAAACGTGACCATGGCTCCGGCAGCGCGTGCCGGATCGGGCGCCCGGAAAAGCGGATCGATACGCACCGTTCCTGTAAACCACTCTGACGGGCCCTTTTCGGACGGTTGCGAGCCAGCCCTCTTGATTTCCATCTGCAGGTCCTCTTTTCGGTTATGACATCCCCCTCGGCGTGCTTTAGAAATCGGGCGCCTCGAACTAGGGATTGTTTGTCACCGGCCCACCATCCGTTGCAGGTGTTCGGGATATCGTTCGCCCTGTACGGGGATTTTGGAGGCGGCGGCGTGCAGCTCGCGAAGGTCCTCGGGCGAGAGACTAACGTTCATGGCTCCAAGATTTTCTTCCAGTCGATGCAGCTTCGTGGTGCCAGGAATGGGCACGATCCACGGCTTCTGCGCCAGTAGCCACGCGAGCGCAATCTGCGCCGGCGTTGCCTTCTTCTCCTGCGCGAACTTGCCGATCACATCCACCATCGCCTGGTTCGCCTTCCGGTTCTCGGGCGTAAAGCGGGGAACGATATTGCGAAAATCGTGCGCTTCGAATTTCGTCTCTTGGCTGATCGTGCCGGTTAGAAAGCCCTTGCCCAGCGGACTGAACGGAACGAAGCCGATGCCGAGTTCCTCAAGCGTGGGGATGATCTCCGCTTCCGGCTCGCGCCACCACAGCGAGTACTCACTTTGCAGCGCCGTCACCGGCTGCACCGCGTGCGCACGGCGAATCGTCTTCACCCCCGCTTCCGACAACCCGAAGTGCTTCACCTTGCCTTGCTGGATGAGCTCCTTCACCGCTCCGGCGACATCCTCGATCGGCACCTCCGGATCGACGCGGTGCTGATAGAACAGGTCAATAACATCGGTCTTGAGGCGCTTGAGCGAGCCCTCGGCAACTTCCTTGATGTGCTCCGGCCGGCTGTCCAGGCCAGCCTGCTTGCCGTTCGCGTCGATTTTGAAACCGAATTTGGTGGCGATGACCACATCCTCGCGAAATGGAGCGAGGGCTTCGCCAACGAGCTCTTCATTCGTGTATGCCCCGTAAATCTCCGCGGTATCGAAGAAGGTCACACCGCGTTCAACCGCCGCGCGAATTAGCGCGATACCCGTCTGCTTGTCCACGGCTGGCCCAAGCCCAAAGCTCAGCCCCATGCAGCCGAGGCCGATGGCGGATACCTCCAGATTGCTCTTGCCGAGCTTGCGTTTGGGTAGCTCGTGATGTGTGCTGCCAGTGCTCATGCATGTCTCCTGTTCTCACAGTTGATGAAGGTGGGGTTAGAAGGTTGCAGGAGGCTTGATATTTACCGCGGGCCTTCGCGTTTTCCCGCAACAACAATCCAATAAAAACGCCATCCCTTTCGGGATGGCGTTGTCTGATGGTGAATCGTGGAACTACCGCACGCTGCCCGTCAGCTCCGGCTGAGGCTGCTCTTTGTGGGCCGGGGCCTTTACGATGCGCATGCCGTAGAATGACTTCCACACGAAGAAGAACGACACCAGGAAGAACGCGACGGCCAGCACGTGGCTGAAGGCGGCGCCGTTGGTCGCGGTCAACTGCACTGCCAGCTCCACCGCCAGCAATCCGAACAGCGTGGTGAACTTGATGATCGGGTTCATCGCCACTGACGACGTGTCCTTGAAGGGATCGCCCACCGTGTCGCCGACCACCGTCGCGTCGTGCAACGGCGTGCCCTTCTGCTGCAGCTCGACTTCGACGATCTTCTTGGCGTTGTCCCAGGCGCCGCCCGCGTTGGCCATGAACATCGCCTGATAAAGGCCGAACGAGGCAATCGAGATCAGGTAGCCGATGAAGAAGAACGGCTCCACGAAAGCGAACGCCAGCGTCACGAAGAACACGGCAAGGAAGATGTTGAACATTCCCTTCTGCGCGTACTTGGTGCAGATTTCCACGACCTTCTTGCTGTCTTCGACCGACGCCTTCTCCACGCCTTCGAGGCGAATGTTGGCCTTGATGAACTCCACCGCGCGGTAGGCGCCCGTCGTCACGGCCTGCATGGAAGCGCCAGTGAACCAGTAGATGATCGCCCCGCCCGAGATCAGGCCCAGCACAAAGGGAGCGTGCAGCAGCGACAGCTTATCCACATTCACCGACAGCCCGTGCGTCAGCGCCATGATGATGGAGAAGATCATCGTCGTCGCGCCGACCACCGCGGTGCCAATCAGCACCGGCTTAGCCGTGGCTTTGAACGTATTGCCCGCGCCGTCGTTCTCTTCCAGCAGGTGCTTGGCGCGCTCAAAATTCACGTTGATGTTGTAGTCGCGCTTCAGTTCGCCCTCGATACCGGGGATCCCCTCGATCAGCGACAGCTCGTACACCGATTGCGCGTTGTCCGTCACCGGTCCGTAGGAGTCGACGGCGATCGTCACCGGCCCCATGCCGAGGAAGCCGAACGCCACCAGACCGAAGGCGAACACCGCCGGCGCCAGCATCAGCGCGCCCAAACCAAAGGTGCTGACGTAGTAGCCAATGGCCATCAGGCCGACCATGGTGAATCCCAGGTAGTAGCAGGAGAAGTTCCCGGCCACCAGTCCCGACAGAATGTCGAGCGATGCGCCGCCTTCCTCCGCCGAAGTCACCACTTCTTTCACGTGGCCCGAATGGACCGAGGTAAAGACCTTCACCAGCTCAGGAATAATCGCGCCCGCCAGCGTGCCGCACGAGATGATGGTCGCCAGTTTCCACCATTGCGTGGTGTCGCCCGCCAGGTTCGGCACGATCAGGTAGGACACGATGTAGGTGAGGATGATGGAGACGATCGAAGTGAGCCACACCAGCGAGGTCAGCGGCGTTTCATAGTTCATCTCGTTGGCGTTGCCGTAGCGCGCCTTCGCAACCGCTTCGTTCAGGAAGTACGCCACCGTGCTGGACACCAGCATCATGATGCGCATGATGAAGATCCACACCAGCAACTGCACCTGCACGGTGTGGCTGCTCACGCCCAGCAGGATGAACGTAATCAGCGCCACGCCGGTCACGCCGTAGGTCTCGAAGCCATCGGCCGAGGGGCCAACCGAGTCGCCCGCGTTGTCACCCGTGCAGTCGGCAATGACGCCCGGGTTGCGCGCGTCGTCTTCCTTGATCTTGAAGACGATCTTCATCAGGTCGGAGCCGATGTCGGCGATCTTGGTGAAGATGCCGCCGGCAATACGCAGCGCGGCCGCGCCCAGCGATTCGCCAATGGCGAAGCCGATGAAGCAAGGCCCGGCGTAGCTGCCGGGTATGAACAGCAGAATGCACAGCATGATGAGCAGCTCGACCGAGATCAGCATCATGCCGATGCTCATGCCGGCGCGCAGCGGGATCGAATAGCACAGATAAGGCTTGCCTCGCAGTCCGGCGAATGCCGTGCGCGAGTTGGCGAAGGTGTTCACGCGAATGCCGAACCACGCCACGCCGTAGCTGCCCAGGATGCCGATGACGCTAAACGCCAGAATCATCGGCAGCGTCACGCCTACGGGCGCGATCGGCCGCAGCCATCCGAAGTAGGCCAGAATCACCACCGCGATGAACGCCCACAGGATCATCAGGAACTTGCCCTGCGTGACCACGTAGGTCTTGCAGGTCTCGTAGATCAGCTCGGAGATCTCGCGCATGGCGCGGTGCACCGGCAGGTTCTTGAGCTGCATGTAAATCGCGAGTCCGAACAGCAGCCCAAAGACGCAGAACACAATGCCGATCAGCAGAATGCTGTGGCCGTTCATGCCCAGGAAGCTGACCGTGGACAAATCGGGGACCTGCAGGCTGGCCTCGCCGCCGGCCTCGCTCGGCTGAGCGAAAGCTGCCGACGCGTGCAGCAGGAAAAGGGTGAGCGCGGCACTCATAAATTTTGCCGGGCCCGGAAATGTTGCCGACGATAGCCGCCGCAGAGGGGCGAGCCAGGTGTGCATAGAATTAATCCTCCCATGGGCGAATGAGCGCCCACATATAGAGACATTAGAAGAGTTGTTGCACTCTGCCACGAGATAGCTCGCGCACAGCGTTTCCTAGAGATCGTTGACCAAACCAGCAGGCTGGGACCCCGCCCGCTGAATCCCGGAAACGCGCTTCCACTTCAAGACGGAAGTGTTGAGGTTTGGCCGCGTCGGGAACACTTTGCACCATTTTGTGTGCAAAGCGGAGCACACAAAACAGCACACACAAAAGGCGATTTTTTATAACATTTTGACACGCGTGGGGTCAATGCGACGAAAGTAGCGTACGTCCACTTAATTATTGGGTCGGGCTCATAGGAGAGCACATCGCCGAGAGCGGTCCTATGCCTGGACGACCTGCTCTTCGCGAAGGTATGGCCGGAGGGATAGGTCCCGTCCAGTCGGTGAAATCTCGGTGAATAGCCGGGGAGGCACCTTGTCCGGCATTGCAGCAGTCCGTGGTTGCACCATATACTGCTGGTGACGGTGCATCATGGCAGGGTGCACATGAAGTTTGGAGGGTCGTCTTCAGCAGTCGTGAGACGCTAAAGCGTGAGCGACGAGATCCCCGGGCCGGGCGACACGCTCTGCTTGCCTCAGCCCCGCGCGCCCTGCTGCGAAGCGTTTTCTCGGTCCTGTTTCCCTCCGATTGCAGGCTCTGTCGTACTCCCCTCGACAACATCTCAAGGATTCCCGTTTGCCAGGACTGCCTAGCCAACATCAGGCCGCTGCGCGCCCCGCAGTGCCTGAGTTGCGGCGATCGTCTGACGAGTGCGCAACTGCTGATGGGCGATGGGCTGTGCGTCAACTGTCGCGAGTCCCGGCCCGAGTTCGAGCGCGCCGTTTCCTACGGTGAATACAAAGACAGCCTGCGCGGGCTCATCCACTTGTTGAAATATGAAGGCGTTACTCCGGCGCAGGCACCGCTTGGCGGAATGCTGGCGGAAGCTATCTCCGAGCTGCTGCCCGGCTCTAAGTCCGGCTGTGGCGAATCCAAGCTGCTGCTGGTTGCGGTTCCGCTACACCGTAGCCGACGACGTTCGCGCGGGTTCAACCAGGCCGAATTGATTGCCCGCGCCGCCCTGAAGCGGCTTCCCCACGAGCTGGAACTTGCGTCTGCCGTGTTAATCCGCCATCGCGACACCGTATCGCAGGTGGGACTCAGCCGCGAGGAGCGCATCAAAAATATGCGGGGCGCATTTCGCGTCGGCGATGGCGCCCGCGTAAAGGGGCGACACGTTATTGTGGTCGATGATGTGATGACCACAGGTACCACATTGTCGGAGTGCGCCCGCGTGCTGAAGCAGGCTGGAGCGGAAAAAGTTTGGGCAGCCACCGTGGCCCGCGCCTTTCATGACGCGGACCTGCCGGAAGTTGCCGAGGATGGAGCAGAGGAGGAAGTCGAAGCGGCGGCGTCCGCTTCGCTATAGATTATGTCTATGTCGGCCCACAGCGCAGCATCGCGATACGGAAAGTCACTTGCCGGTTGCATGCATCATGCCCGAATGGCGGGCGACGAAGCGCCGCATTGGGTGGCGATGCACGCCCCGGTGCTGGTGCTGAACGCCTCTTACGAGCCGATCAACGTGTGCGCGGCGCGCCGTGCCATTATCCTGGTGCTGAAAGGCGTGGCCATGATGGAGGAAGCCAACGGAAACGTGCTGCACGCCGCGCGCGTCGCCATGCGCGTTCCCTCTGTCATTCGCCTGCTGGAGTACCGGCGCATTCCCCACCAGACGCGCGCGCTCTCGCGCAAGAACATCCTCCTGCGCGATCGCAATACCTGCCAGTACTGCGGCAAGGGGCTTGCCACGGGCGAGTTGACGCTCGACCACGTGATCCCGCGCTCGCGCGGCGGCGCCTCCACCTGGGAAAACCTTGTGGCCTGCTGCCATTCGTGTAATCGCAAAAAGGGAAACTTGTTGCCACACGAATCCAACATGAAGCTGATGCGCGAGCCGCGCGCCTTCAATCTGCACACCAGCCGGCACATCATGCGCATGATGGGCCGCTCCGACGCCAAGTGGCAGAAGTACTTGTTCTACTAATCAGCCGCAAACGCGACAGTGTCTTCGAGAGCCCGAACTCATTCCGGCGGAATTTGGCGGCAGGCACCGCCTTGTCGGATGTCATCTTTCCGTCAAACAACCCAGCGCATCGTGAATAACTTACATGCCACCCCATGCCATTCGTCGCCGCCATCCGGCTAATTAGCCCGTTATCTGCATCTCACTTATAGGCGCCTGCGAGAGCAGAAATTCCCTGCGCACAAGGGTTTGGAGAGGGCATGTCAGAAAGTACTCTGGATCAGATCGTGAGTGATTTACGGAGTTCCGGCTCCAAGTATTTTCCCCAACACTCGGAAGTAAAAGCCGCGCGCGTGGTCGGCCATACACCTAAATCCGACCACTATATCTACGAGGTCGTTCTCGATTTTCCCGATGGAAGCGAGCGCGTGAACGCGAAAATCTATCGCGCCAAGAACGGCTCGCGATCTCCTCAAGAGTCGGCGTTGCGGGAGGCGCAGAACCTGCATTTCGCGCACGATACCGCACAGAGGCGCGCGCTCGATGGCGTGCCGCGGCCCATCGGCGACTTCGCGGACCAGGGCGCCGTAGTCAGTACCAAGGTGAACGGCTTGCCGCTGCAGAGCATCATCATGAAGGCGGCTCTGCTGCCGGGCGACGGCAGCCACCAACTCCTGGAGAGCTCGGCCAAGCGAGCAGGGGAATGGCTGCAGCGATTCCATCGTGCTTCGGCGGCAATGCCCACGCCGCTCGATGGCACAGCCTTGCTGGGCGAACTAGAATCGCTGTGCGCCAAGGCGCAGAAGGGTGGCCTTCCTCCGGAATCGACGGAAGTGATCCTGGGCAAGGCGCGGGCGGCGCTCGCGCACCAAAAGCGGCCGTTGCGCTCGTCGGCGGTTTTGCACGATTTCATCCCGCTAAACATTTTGGTGGCGGAGGACGGCGTCGGCTTCTGCGAATTCGCCAGCCTGTGCGAGCAGGGCCATTCCTTACTGGACGCCGCCATTTTTCTGGCCGCCGTCGAGGTGCTGGAGAAATATCCCTTCTGCAACCGGCACATCACCTCTCAGGTGCAGAATGCATTCGTTGAGGCCTATGGCGTTACCCCGCAGGAGGAACAGCTCCTGGATACTCTGAAGATGAAGGTGCTGCTGCAAATGTTCGCGCAGGGGCGAGTGATCAAAGAGAGCGCCGAGCGCAAGAAGGTGATGTGGGCCAACGTAATGAAGCGCTTCATTCAGCAGGCCGCAGAGCGCTCGGCTGCGAGGGTGGCGTGATGGCGTGAAGAACGCTTTTCGCTATTCGCCAGAATCGAGGCGAACACAATCACGAGCAACACGGATCGCGACCCAATCCGCGAGAACCCCGGGATAGGAGGTGACAGGCGCCTCACGCGAAAAGCGAATAGCGAATTTTACTGCTTCGGCGGCGTGCTTCCCGCATTCGGCTGCTGCGGTTCTTGTCCCTTGGACACTTCCTGTCCTTCGTAGGTGATCCGCGATTTCGCTCCGTACCGCTTGTAATTGGTGTACTTCACGATGTAGCGCATGCGCACGTCTTCATTCGAGAAGTGCAGCGTGTCGTCGGCCCGGGTGTACGCGGGGAACCAGTACTTATTGTCGATCTGCTGCCGCCAGGTGGTGAACTTCGGCGAAAGATTTTCCTTCTCCGGATGCTTCAGGTTGTGCACCTGCGGCACTGTCTCGCCATAGGTCTTCACGATCTGAAAGTCCTGGTCGTCAACCCAGATTCGCCCCTGGAAGTAGCGCTCTCCGGGCGCAAGCTGCTTAGGCGCGATATCGAACACATATGTCCCCAGATCGTCTTCCTTCTGTTTGCCGACATACAAAATCTGATACTTGTCGATGTCGTCGCTGGTCAACACGAACGGTAGCCGATGGCGGATGTCATCGTAATCGGACTGCGTCATGACGACGCGCTGGAGCGAGGATTGCGGCGCAAAGGTCACCTGTTCGATGCGCCGTCCGCGATCGTCGAACAGGATGTCCGATACCTGGTGATACTCGCCGTCGACCGTGTTGCCTTCCAGCGTCTGAACGGTCACATCCTGCGTGTAGGTGTACTGTTCGCGCGCGAGCTTGAACTGCTTCTCCTTCGCCGCAAACTTCTGGATGATGTCGTTCACAGTGATGCCCTGCGGCTGCGATGGATCGAGCGGGCCTTCGCCGCGATCGTCAGCCAGGAGCGGGAGGGCAAGGCAAACAGCAATCAGGAAAATAACGGAAGCAATTACACGGTAAGCGCAGGTACGGTACTTCATAATGTTTCGCTCTCGAACAATTGTATTGGATGCGGCGTCACCGAGTACAAGACTCTTAACCCGAGCGGAGGCGGCCAGTTCTTAATCGCCGGAGCCGCGGATCACATGGGGGGAACTCTGGCTTGGAAACCGGCGGCCGCGTGACCCATCACACGATTTTGTGACATTTGTTAGACGATCCAGCATCCCCACCGTTTAACATGGTTGAAACGTGCCAGGATCCAATTCCCAGCCACGCATTGGCGTTATCAATGCCCTTCGCGGCTTTGCCGCGCTGGCCGTCGCCTGGGGCCATTTTGTCGCCGGCCAAGGCAAGTACCTCGGATTGTCCGGCAAATACGGCTATCTTGGCGTCGATATTTTCTTCGTCATCTCCGGATTCGTCATCCCCTGGAGCCTCTATCGCTCGGGTTACGGGCTGCGCGACTTCCCCCGGTTCATGGTCAAGCGCAACATCCGGCTGTACCCGCCCTATCTCGCCTCCATCGCAATCACGATCCTGGCGACGAACTTCGTGCTGGTGCCGCTGTTTCATATCCCACACATGACCGTCACCGGACGCGACTTGCTTCTCCATTTCGCGTACCTCAACGACCTGGCGCATGTGCACTGGGTGAATGTCGTCTATTGGACACTGGCGATTGAATTCCAGTGGTATCTGCTGGTCGGCCTCGCGCTTCCGCTGCTGGCCAGCCGCCGCAAACTCGCCCGCTTCGCCGTGACCGTGGCGATGATGCTGGCTTACTACACGGTTTTCTGGGACCGGCTGGTCTTCCACTATCTCCCGGTATTCCTGATCGGCGTCTTCGTCTTCCAGTATCGCGCGCGCATTATAGAGCGACGAGAGATGCTGGGCCTGATCGCGGTGATGGCCTTCGCCACGCTCAGGATCTCGGGATGGCTGGTGCCGCTGGTGGCCGTGCCAACGGGCTTGCTGATCGCGTTCTCCAGCTTCCACAATCGCTCCGCCGATCGCGTGGGCGACCTCAGCTACTCGCTCTACCTGCTGCACCTGCCGATCGGCGTCAGTGTCATCGGCTGCCTGTCGCACTGGTTGCCATACTCCAGTTGGTACATCGGCATCCTGGATGTTGTGGGGGTCGCCGCCTCCATGGGCGCAGCCTGGCTCATGTACCAGCTCATCGAGAAGCCGTCGCAGGAGTTGTCATCGGCAATCCGCTTCGCGCGGCGCGCGCCCCAGCCGGCGCCGGAAGCGCAGCCCGCCCCGGCGGTTATCGCAGCAACCGCAGACTGAATACGTCCATTAGCTGGACGTCTTGGGCACATACTGAGCTTCACCATTGCCAAACGACCAATTCTCTTTCGGCACATCAATGAGATTGACGATGACGTCCTCCCGGCGAAGTTTCAGCTCATCGTGCAGGCGATCGGCCAGTGTCTTATAAAACCGCTGTTTCAGCTCCACACTGCGGCCGCTGTTCAATGTGATCTGAAACATGATGCAGTCATCGCTGCGGTGAATTCCGAGATAATCGCGATCGAACACTAACGAATTCTTCGCGTGCTCGGTAATTACCTGAAAGCGGTCGTTCTGTGGCACATTGAGAACGTCCAACAGCGTCTGATAGACGATCTCTCCGACCTTGGCCCGGTACTCCTGCGGCTTTCCTTCGAGCACTTCGATTCGAACCAGCGGCATAGTCCTCCCCTTGGCACACCCAACTGCTGTTCACAGAATGGATGCGTCCTTGGCGGCAACGATGCGCGACTTGGATGGCGTATTGAGGAAGAGCGAGAATCGGTCACTGCCATTGATAGGCCAAGCGGTGTTGGGCTAAAATACCGTGCCAACGTGGGGCCTGGTCCCACTCTCTCCGGCAACCGACCGACTGGCTCCCACGTTGTAAGACCGCGATGCAGCCCCGCCTGCATCGGCAAGGAGCTCACGGTGAAAAGCAAAGAAGTTTCGTTCCTCGGCGTGCTGGTCTTCGCCGCTGCGTTCTTGTATGCGATGCCGCTGTGGTCGCAGACCTATAGCGTCATCTACAGCTTCAACTCCCCCACGACCGGAATCAACCCAGTCGGCACCATGGCGGTGGACAGCAGTGGAAATCTCTACGGCACGACGGAGAATGGCGGCACAGGCAACTGCAGCGTAAATAACCCTTGCGGAGTTCTCTTCGAGCTGACGCGCGGCAGCGATGGCACGTGGCAGGAAACCGTTCTGCATGATTTCCAGGGCCTGGGCGGCGATGGAGGTTATCCAACAGCGCCGGTAGTGCTGGACAGCCATGGCAACTTGTACACCGCCAGCAACTGCGTTCAGGACTGCTTCGAGGGCTTTGCCGGCGACATCGTCAAGTTTACGCCCAATCCCAACGGGCCTTGGCCGGAGACGGTGATCTTCACCTCCATTGGAAATAATTGTTCGCCGACAGAGTACGGCACGGGGGGAGAGGTGGTTTGCTCGGCCGCGCTAGACCATGCCGGGAAGCTGTACGGGGTGACGGTTGGAGGCGGAACTTACGGTATCGATTGCACCCATAGTTGCGGTACCGTTCTCTCCTTCGGCCAGGTTTCCATCGACAGTTACTATCAAATTACAGTACACAACTTTCTTGATGGACCAAGCGACGGGCGCCTGCCGCAGGGGTCCCTGGCGTTCGATGCCGACAACAACATCTATGGGACCACCGGGTCGGGCGGCACAGACTCCATGGGCACGGTCTATATGCTCACGCCAAATAGGAACAGTTTTGGCTGGCGCGAGGTGCTGCTGCACGCCTTCCAGGGCGGACCTTCGGATGGTGCCAATCCGATCTCAGGTGTTGTGCTGGATAGCGCCGGCAACGTTTACGGAACGACGCTCGAGGGCGGTACGGCCGGATTCGGCACTGTGTTCATGCTGACGCCGCAAATGGATGGAACGTGGACAGAAACGGTGCTGTACTCGTTCCGGGGCGGGATCGACGCCGCGAGTCCCAACAGTTCACTGACATTCGACTCGGCGGGAAACCTGTG
>Ga0187871_10002895_pt1 | contig 13560 bp, 11 predicted proteins | sample June2016WEW_16_1_FD_132988 | JGI IMG/M metagenome (GOLD analysis project Ga0187871, IMG submission 132988) | Peatland microbial communities from SPRUCE experiment site at the Marcell Experimental Forest, Minnesota, USA - June2016WEW_16_10 | ecosystem: Environmental > Terrestrial > Soil >... | reverse complement strand
GCTCGGACGACAACAATTTGTATGCACTGAACGCCAGTACTGGCGCGCAGCTGTGGAGCTATACCACCGGTGGTTCTGTCGAGTCCTCACCCGCAGTCGCAAATGGAGTGGTCTATGTCGGTTCGGACGACGGCAACGTGTACGCCTTCGGCCTGACCGGCGATACCGGGACAAAGGGTGTTTCGGTAAAAGAGGCGGCTTCTAAGCGTCCCGACTTACGAACACTTCGCGCTGACTTCAACCTCAAAGTGTCCGAACCGGTTGCAAAAGGGGACGACACAGACTAACTATCGGCTGGTTCTCTTCCTCTTGATCTGCACTCGTAGGCCGAGGACCAGCTTTCGATGGGAACACGCGACGCTCGCACTATAAGCAATTGAAAGCCACGGAGTTGGCGGCGGCTCAAGAGGATGGTTGGCGTTATATCGCCATTACACTCATTGACAGGATTCCCACCGGTTCCGGGGTTTTGAGTGTAATCGCCTGGTTACGACAGGTACGACAAGGGCCTCGCGTATGATGGAATCGTGACCTTGGCACATCTCCGGTTCAAATTGATCCGCCTCGCGCCAATCTACCTGTACTTATTTTGTTGCCCTTTGCTAACCGCCAGCGACGCACCGCAACTCCTGCCAGACGCGGACAAGTTCCGCCTCACGCTGGTGGAAGATCGCAACAGTACGCTGCCGCTCGGGCCAAGCTGTACCGGCGAAGCCGAACAGACATTGACCTGCCGCGCTTTCACGGTGACCTTGAAGAATTTGGGCAAGAAGGTAGTCCGAATCAGTTGGGGCGGTTGCAATGAACCGGAAATACGATTTGACCGTAAAGAGCCAAACTCAAGTAGCGGATGGTGGCCGGTTAGTCAGATAAAGCGTGAGAACTGTGGTCCGGCGATATGGCGCAGCATTCGGCTGAAGCCCGGTGAGAAGAACGAGTACGTGACTCGTCTAATCTCCTCGCGCCGCGATGCGGAGGCGTTTGCGCCCGGCCCTTACACACTGCGTGCGGAGTGGGTTCTCTTGGGCTGTACCGAAGAACCGGAAGGCACGGATTGCCTTAGTCCGTTGCAGGTTGTACGCCCGCCCGGTCCTGCCTCCGCGTTCGATTTTCAGGAGGCGGTTTCCGTCATCTCGAACGAGGTGAGAGCGGAATCACCAGCGCTGCCAAACCTCGGCACGGTGAAATTCTCGTTCGACGCGGACGTTATTCCCGCTTCATTGGCTGCGAAACTCGCGCCGATGCTGCGTGCTAAGTGCCCGGCTGAAAGGGTCGACAGCGTTGAATGTGCGGCATTCCACTATAAGATCGGGAACTCCGGTACGAGAATCGTCATTTGGACGCGGGGCTGTAGGGAATTTTTCCCGGAATACTTGGCCGACGGACAATGGCGTCCGGTATTCCAGAATCTGCCATGCACCTTAAATGTCCCTGTGGAGACGCCAATTCTCCCCGGCAGTGTCGTCGAGGGTGATTTCAGCCTTGCATGGGGCTACGACATCAGTTCGTTCCGTAGTCCTGGAGAGTACACGTTTCGACTTACCTTGAATCCGACGGCGTGTTTCGCGTCGCCGGATGGACGCTTTTGCCTAACCCAGTATCACAACGAGCCACCAGTCACTTCCAATCAACTCACGTTTCGCACGCAGTAGCTACTAATCTTTAATCTGACTCCATTGGCGCGAACATATCGTTGGCCGGATAGATGTTGCAAAATCCCCATTACACTCATTGAGGGCTTTTGTAGGCCTGAATCGCTCTTAGCACGTGTTCGTGGGTCTTTCGCTTCACGGCTTCACCGCGAATCAGTTTTTCGATCGTGTGCTGACTCATTTTCGTTAATTTCAACGTCTTGCGTATCCCAATTATTCGGATTTTATCTGCGGTCACAATATCGGCAACAACCTTCCTCGCTCTGCCATATTCCGTCGTCTTGAACTCGTGCACGCTGATGTCGTCGCCTTCTTCCCATTTGCGGTCTGTTTCCTTGCCCACATAGCGAAACTCTCCGGCAATGATGTGGGCACGTTGTAGCAGTCCCTTCGTGTCTGCTTCGCATGGCGTGCCATCGGGCGCGAGGCTCTTCGCTTCGGGATGCTCCTGGTATTCGATCAAAAGACGTGCGAATTGCGAAGGAAAGACTACGTTGTGTGGAGGATTCTTTTCTTTGGTGCAGTCGACCATTCTGTACTTCTTGCCGCTGTAAATGTTTTCGCATTTCATCCCAAACCAGCGATCTTGCTTGGATGAAAATTCGCTTACGAGCAGGACCTTTTCGTTTGCCCGCCTGTAAAACGCATAGCCAAACGTTGGATCAACCATCGGCAAAAAGAGAAAGTTGTATGGGCGGGCGATTTTCCACTCTCCGAGCATCACCAAAACGTTGTACGTCGTGATGGTAAGACGCATCATCTGTGGGCTCACTGCGTCTCCTCATTGGATCGCCGATTCGATCAGCTTGAGTCCCGCAAGCCATACTCGAATCTCGAATGCCCCACGTCCCCAGGTTAACCCCGAAGGCAGGGGGGTGTAGCACTTTTGCCGTCGCTGTACACTACCCCGTCAATGAAAGCGAGGGGTTATACGCATTGAGGGGAAAATGCTACACCCCCTGGCCCTCGAAGCCATCATCAACCGCGTTAACTGGAATGGGGCCGCGACTTAGGGCACTTTCCACCACGGTGTCTCCCCATCTTCCACATCGCCTTCGGTGTCATCGTTTTCAGCAATCTCTATTTCATTCTTCGGAAGCAACGCTGCCCCGAACCTATACACTGTGCGATGTTGCTCAGTTCTCTAACGAATTAGTGAGCAAAACTGAGCAGCGAAGCCCCAACGTCTTCCCGCATACTTGGTCCCAGAATCTCCCGCTGGAGGGACTATGTTAGGTCTGGGTGTCGTTGGCACCATTATCGTGATTCTGTTGATTGTGTGGTTTGTACGCAGGGTGTGACCCGCCCAAATGACGGCATCTGTTTGGTTTCGGATAATCCCCCATCAAATAGAAATCGGGGCCCATTGCAAACTGGAAGATGGATGGAATTGTGCAGCCTGGCATCCAGTGAGCAAGCCCCGAAGAAGCTAGCGGAACTGATCAAGGAAATCAATTGGATGCCAAGCTGGCTACCGCTCATTCTTTTCTTCTTCTGGGGGTCGCTCTTGCCGAGTTTCGGTCGGTAGTTGTCGGCCATGTGGACGATTCCCTCAAGACTCCGAACGTGTTCACTCAAGCCAGCAGGCGAGTGAGCAATTCTGCTCAGATCCTGGTCTGCTCCCGACGATAGCCTGTTGCTCTACGAATTGGGGGTTTCCGATATGGCACTGGAGAAAAACGCCGACTGGGAATTAGTGGCCGAACAGATCACGAAAGAAACGGACTCGGAGAAGCTGAGAGAGCTCGCGGCCGAATTTAATCGGGTATTAAACAGACGAGAGCAACTGCGCCGACAACAACAGACACAATCAGTCTGATGGCAGTTGCTCGGATAAGCAATTGAGAATTTCCGCACCTGTCGCCGTCAGTGCGGACTGCTAGGAAGCGAACGCGCTACAGCCGCTTTTATGGACTCGTACTCATTCAATGCAGAGCGCCAGTCGTCAGCAGTGTCATAGAACTTCCAGCTCATCATATCCGCCACTGAAAAGAGGACCTGATCGCTCGATTTTCCTCTTGCCCACTCGTGTAGTTGCACAAGGAAGACGCCTTCGCTGACCTTGCTGATAATCTGTCCTTGCCATTGGAGTTCTTCATTCTTGAAGCTGAAGAAGAACTTCCCTATGAAATCGTTGGGCTCCGTGATTTTCTTCATATGCTGGCGCTTCCTCCGTCGGGCGGAGCTAAGAGGTCTGCTTGAGATTTGGGACACACAGAAACCGGGAATTCGTCCCGCTCAAATTATGTGACTCGGCGGGCGGCTTACCGATTATCCGCCACAACTATCGTTCGGTTGAGTATGTCCGCCGCCTGAGTCAGCGTCAAATCATCGGATACCCGGTGGAAGTCCCGATGGTTTTCCCTCTTCTGCACGCCGATGGTCGCAAACAGGAGAGCTTTCCCTGTCATCTCCAAACTGAGGGTAGTTATGTCCCAATGGCCGGGTACAACTTCTGCCTGCCTAACCTCAAAGTGGCTTCCCTTATCCAAATGTCCCAGCAGGCCGAATCCGAATCTCACGGTCTGTGTGAGATGACCATCTACCCCGGCCAATCGTTCCTGTTTGCAGTCGACCCACATCTCGCCTTCCATGTCGCGAAAAACACGGGCTTCCAGCGATGGAGGGTGAAAACTCGGGTTTGGCTTGAAGCTCAGCTTCACCAGGTTTCCGTCGCGACCCGCGTAGCTGAACACAAACGCATCCGGTAGCATCTTGAACAACCGTCTCCCCTGCAGGGTCTCCGCCTCCCGAGATCGCATCAATTTTTGTTGAGCGCTTCGATTGGTCATTAGCTCCCGCACACGCTGGTCCTCTTCCAACTGTTGGTTCGCGGTGAGTGGGCGGTCGTTAATTGATAGGAGTCGGCTAAGCGAGCCTTCGTTGGTCTCAACAATTTCTTCGATCCGTTTTTTCCCATACTGCTCTTTTTCTAATCGATACATCCAGTTGGTGTGCTCATCCTGGAAGGTTAGTTCGTTAGTGATCACTCTGCGTGCCAGGTCGTTGGCCGACGCTTCGCTACTGGGAACGGATTGCGGACGCACAAATACACCCAGCAGGAGGATAGTCAATGTAACGACTACGGCGCTGGGTATCAGTCTCACAACCGATGACGACGCCAGCACTAGGCAGGTTTTGAACCGGCTGTGCATCTCGTCATTCCTCCACTAGACACGCTTCCTACCCTTCGAGCGTTGGGGTCCCCTGGGGGGCGGGTTCCTCGCAATTTCGATCATGAACGAAGTGCACCCAGAAAGCTGGTCAAAACCGCGCACTTTCCGCGACTGCTCACGGGGATGCGGCTATCCGTTGTGGATCGCTGCGCCAAACTATTTGGGAGTTTCATGCCGGTTTGCATCGTCCTGCACCGACTTCGTCGTAGCCGACTTGTCGATCGTTGACTTGGTGGGTAGACCACATGCAACCGGGGGATTTGTCATCTGCTTGGCGAATACACGGTAGCTCGGCTCGTCCAGCCGTAACGTCGACCAGTATCCCGACCTGCTCAGCAAAGGTTTGTGTTGAACAATCGTCTGGTTGACCAGAATCTTCACTCCACATTCGAGATTGTTCTTCGGCTGGAGAATGGTTTTGGCCGGATCGTTCGCCTTTAGCGCGCGATCCACTTGCCAGTTGAAATCGCAGCCGTAGCGCTTCTGGTCTGCGTAGGCAAGCTGCAGCAAACCTTCACTGCGCATAGCCATTGCGACCTCCGAATCGCTGTGACGGACGCTCGTGTTCGGATCCAGGCCGGCTTCAGCCCCTGCAAGCGCCTGAAAGAAGTAAGCCCAAAATGTGCGTTTGTCTGTTTTACTCATCTCGTAAAATCGCGGGCAGAATCGACGCACGCCGCGGGGGGCTTGCGAAGAAAGCATTTCGGGCGGCAGCGCGTTTTCGATGATCTGGTCCCATTGGGGATTCCAGGGCGTCCCACCGAGCTCGACCTTCTTCATGTCGATAGGGGTTGGCGGGACTGGTTTGATGGCCTGCGCAAGCGAAGGTGTGGCTATTCCCATGAGAGACAAAAGACTCACGATGAACCACGACGTCTGCAGCGCAAAGATACTCATGTTTAGCAGCCTTAGCACCTATCGAATCCAGTACATAGCACCCATCTAGTGAGTGATCTGCTTCAGGTTCTGACCGCAAAGACCATGCAGGGATCGACGGGATCTTTTTCAGCTCAACAAACCCGACGATGCAATCCGTCCATAGCGCCCCCATGTCCTGCCTGCGAGCACAACCTCGGGGTCACACCATCTTGCGGTGTTTCGCGCGGCGCGTGGCTTACTCCGAGGTGTCGCGACAGTTTTTCTCGCTTTGCCCACGGCTTTAACCGGAAATGGCAATTCCAGCTTGCGCTGTTTCGCAGTGCGATGGTGGCCATGGTGCAGCGTCTGGATGCGCGCGGCTTCTTCTTCAGTACGTGGCAGAGCGTTTTTACTTTTTTGGCGCTCGTCCTCAAACGCACCCAAAGGCTCTGGATAACCTTTCCCAGTGGAAATCTCTTGAAGACTCTCGATCCACAACACAACAACAAAAGCCGTCAAATGTCGGAAGGAGTTGAAGGAAGTTTTAACCACGCACGGACATCGCAATTCACCAGCGCACAATCCTCAATTTCCCAGTTTCCATGAAGCCGACAGCCAATCGCTCTTAAGCTCATTGGAATTCGGGTTACGGCAGATAAGAACACACTCGTGACCATTAAATGGAAGTCTGTCTCTCACGGAAAACCACGACAACGCGACGACTGTTTTCTCAACACTTAGCTCTGACATCCCCGTCACACTTCATCGCCGCAAAAGAGACTTGTCACACTCCAAGCAACGTGCTTTGAATCGAGATGTGATCAAGCCGCAAGATGGGCACATCGTTTGTGATCCGTATTGGACGACGACCTGCGGTTTCATCCCGCTCATCCTGTAAAGCAGCAGGATCACGAACAGCACAATCAGGAGACTGGAAGAAATAAGAATTGCGCTCATAATCGTGCCTCTCCTCGGTCGCCCCTCCCGAGTTCAAGCGGTAGTTCGCAGCGGCAACCGCGACCCGAGTTGACTTGCTGTGTGCGAAAAAAGTAGATGTGGCGCAACGGGCAGATGAGCTACTTTTTTGTATACAAATATAGGGCTGCGCCACCAGAGGAACAAAGTTCCTTCATATCTGCCAGCAGAGTACAGCGGTTGCGCATTGGTGACTGCTCAAAATTGCTCAGGTTTCGGAATACAGCTGCCCGCACTCCGTGAGGGCTTCAGGGCGACTGAAGGGCGATATGCCCGCTTCGGCTTAGAATAGATAGTCCCACGGACCTGTGACCTGAGCTTTCCCGAACGGGAACGGAGGTGACGATTCATTTCTTCAGTCGCTAGATCCTTCCAAACCCTCTGTTCAAAGTGGACGACGTAGGCGGTCGGAACCATAATGCGATAGGATGTCTTTGCCAATCTGCACTTCTTTATGCAATTGGATTGCCATTCGCCTCGCCCGTCGTCTGGATGATCAGACCGTCGTAATTCTGAAATTCCGGCAGCCATTCATCCTCAGGATCGACCCTCCCATAGTGCGAAAAGGCTCTGCAAACTGCATTCATGTGTTCCCACGTCCCCATAAAGCGAACATCGTTTCCTGCGGAATGGACTCCGTCGCAGCACCAGCCGGGAATCGGTTGCGGGTCTTTCCATCTCTCTCTGGCCTTTTCGATTAATTCTGAAACCTCGGCGCTTGATACTAGATGGAGGACGTCTGCCACGGGGCTGTTACCGCCAGCTAAGATCCAAGCTGCTTGGCACAAGAAATTGTTGTCACTCGACAGAGCCGATCTAGCGCTCAAGTGAACCTGAGTGAGCCGTTCCGCCAATTTATGCCTGTTCCTCTTTGCCAAAGCGGACAGCAACTCTGCCTGTTTGCTTGCGCCCATTCGTATTTCCGAAAGTCCCATGACTCCGGCTAATGCTGTTGCCTTTCCCTGTTCCGCGATTCCTTGCTCGATCAGCCTTGGGAGGGATTCCCCCGTGATAGTTCCCGAAAGATAGGCCAGCTTGCGGTAAGCCAGCATCCCGGAATAGATGTAGTCGTGACCGCCAGAGCCCGGATTCCACCAATTCGGAACCTTACAGACCCTCAGAACCTCAGCAGCGAGTTCTTCCAGATCAGCCGCTGCCTTACTGATTCTCTTAAATGAATCGACCACATGTTCCATCACCGCTATTGAATGACCATCTTCTGCCGAGCCGATCAATATCCGACGCGCAGTTCTAAAGCGATATTCCGGCTCTTTGAAGGTGTCCAGATAGACCAACCAGTAGATGGCTTCCGCAATCTTCCTCAGTCGAATCGACTTCACGATTCCCGAGAGTGCCTGTGAGAACGTGGGGTGACTTCTTGCAACGAATGGCCTCGGTCTGCTGTAGATGCCGAGGGCGTTCAGATGCTTGCAAAGTTCGTGCGTGGTCAGGAACTTTGCGCAGGTGCAGGTTCTATTATCGAGAGAGATGCTGTACCACTGATCTCCGGTAAAGGACCTCAGCCGGATAGTGTTGCCCGGAGGAACTTCCCAGAGCATGTCGCAAAACAGCGTGTTTTTCATGGAAAAGAGTCCTATTAGCTTAGACTCTGGGGGTTCTGGAGAGTTGCGCTGAAGGGCAAATAAAATGCGAAACCAAGCGCGCGAGCCTCATAGGCAAACTGACCCCAGAACAGCGGCGAACGATCGCCCGGAAAAGCGATTCGTGCCCGTCGGTCGAGGGCAAAAAAGAAGGAGACCTGAAGTTTGTTATGTGTAGATTCTGTGTCTGCGGCAGCGAGAGTTGCCGCCGCGGATAAGGCCGAAAATCTCCTGCGCTGCGAAGCTCAGTTGGATAGGCAAATGTATCTTCCCAGCTTCCAAACACTCTGTTCAAGTGTACGACGCGAGGTATGCCGAAGAAGGGCGTGGAGCCTAGTGCACCGGACTGGTTTTGTCAATATCTTTTCTTTCAGTGTACGACGCGAGGTATTCCAAGGCAGGGGCTCAGAGTATATGCACGATAACGGTTTGCTCAACAACTATTCTTTCTTCTATGCAACTGAGTGCAGCTAGCATCCAAGGTGCTTGGCACAAGAATCTGTTTATCGCTCGCCAAATACCTCCCAAATTACACTCAACCTTTTCTAAAACCTATCCGGTACTTCAGCGGTTCTGGACTGGAATTTGTGGGGCATCGTCACGATTTTTCAGGTTTCGCCGCCCCGCAGCTTCCTACATACTACGACATTACACTGTAGTCGCGACCGTGGTTTCGCCGCCCAGCAGATCTACATGCAGTGGCGTCTCCACAATCCGAGCCTCTTGTTGCCGACACGCCTTCGTCCCTCCAGCGGGCTGTTCAGTCGTGCTCCGTGTCCTGATACACAGGTGGCAACTGCATCCGCCGCGCTTTTCTCAAGATCATCAATTTTGCGTTGCCCATATAATCTAGGTCATGCCCGAGCTTGATCATTCTGCAATGCTGGAAGTCGCATTGGCGGAAGCCCGCAAAGGGCTTGCCGAAGGAGGCATCCCAGTCGGGGCCGCGATTTTTGATGCCGCGGGCAAACTGATTGGGTCGGGTCACAACCGCCGCGTGCAGAACGGAGACCCAGCCCTGCATGGCGAGACCGATGCCTTCCGCAACGCGGGCCGCCAACGCAGCTATCGCCGGCTTACGATGGTGACTACCCTGGCGCCGTGCTGGTACTGCAGTGGGTTGGTGCGGCAGTTTGGCTTCGGAGCACTGGTGGTGGGAGAGAGCCGAAATTTTCAGGGCGGGATCGAGTGGCTCCGTTCGGTTGGGGTAAAGGTCTTCGATCTCGATTCCGCCGAGTGCGTGTCACTGATGCGCGACTATATCCGCCTGAATCCCGACGTCTGGAACGAGGACATCGGCGAAAAGTGATTTGCCCTTGTTAAAGGCCGTCTTTTTGCTCGGCGCCTAAGAGATCCTCCTCCACTCTTAAGAACCAGCACTCTCTTTAGAACTGTCTCGTTTTAGAACTGAACCCGCAGCGTCATCTGAACCTGTCGTGGGCTGCCGATGGTTTTGTTCACGGCGCCGAGCGAGGCAGGACAGTTGTAGAAGCCAGAGGTCGGATTTGGAGTAGCGCAACCTGTGGGCAGCGGTGTGGTTCCCACCACCGGAAATTGGTTGTAGAACTGGTTCTGCGAGACATCATCGATGGGAACGTCAAAGCTGGCGGTATTGGTCAGGTTGAAGACGTCGAAGCTGTACTTGAGCACGACTCGCTCCGTCAGCGAGGTGACCTTCAAGAGTGAAATGTCGGCGCGCCTTTGCCACGATTGCCGGAAGATGTTGCGCTGGCCAGTCGTGAAATCGGTTTCGAAGGTATCGCCGGCAGGAATCGCACCCCCGAGAGCATTTTCGGCGAGCAAGGGTAACGTGAAGCAGGCTGCGTTCAGCGCCGTCTGGTTGGGATTGAAGTAGGCGTTTGCGCCGGAATAACCAGTGCGCGCGCTCTTAGCGGTACAGCCTGGAGCCAGCGGCACGATGGGGTTGGTGATGCCATTGTAGACGCTATAGAAGATGCTACCCACGGCGCCGGTGTAGTCGATGACGCTGTAGGGTTGTCCACTCTGGAAAACGGCAACCCCGTGAATGCCCCATCCGTTTGCCACTTTGCCCTTCAGCGTGGAGGCGGAGAAGAACTTGGGCAATTCATAGGAGTAGCTGAAATTGAAAACGTGAGTGCGGTCAAAGTCAGACGAACCGTAAGCCGAGCGCAGATCCAGCGGATTGTTTCCGTTGAAGAACAGGCCCATGCCGCTTTGCTCATCCAGCGCGTGGGAGTAGGTGTAGGAGAAGCCGAACTGCACCCCATGGCTCATCCGCTTTTCCACGTGAGTCTGCAGTGCGTTGTAAGCCGAGACGCCAGCGGCGGTGTAGCGCTCGGATTCTGCCGAATAGCCCAGGTAGGGGACGCGCAGGTCAACGTTGCCGCCCTCGTAATTGGCTAGCATGGGCTGTCCGTTGGGTAAATTAATCGGACAAAAGGGAGAGCAGGCGGATCCCGTCTGAACCGTGTAGCCGTAAGTGTAGGACTGCGGGTTCTGCGAATTGGGGTGGAGGACGTTGGTGGGCGATGCGACTCCCGGCTGATTGAACGGAATAGGGATCACGCCGTGCCGGCCCAGGTTGCCGACGTAACCGACCTCGATGGCCAGATCATTGCGCGGCTGCCATTGAAAGTCGAGCGTGTTGTTTATGGTATAGGGCAGCTTGTTGGCCCGGTTATAGGTGGCAAAGGAGAAGAGTTGATCGCCATCGAGGATTCCCCCTTGTATTCCGACCCCGGGCACTCCTGTATTCGGCAAGTAATTGTTGATGTCCATTGGATTGCCGGTCGGAGCCGGACCGAGAGTCGGCCCCCACGGGCTGGAAAGCGAGTAGTTCGGAACGCCAGGAACGCCGAAGGGACATGTAGGGATATAGCCCTGGTAATAAGTAATGGACCCGCTGGCGAGGGGGTCGTTGCCGCAAGACTGCGCGTTCACGTAGGGCGGAGTCTGGTTTACGCCGAAGGGTCCGCCATTGACCACGCCCTCTGCGAATCCTGGCGAGAGATAAGAGAAGAGTTCGCCACGGTCGTAGTAAAACCCGGTTCCGGCGCGGACGACGAGCTTGTCATTGAATTTTTTCGGGCTCCAGGCGACGCCAAGCCGCGGCGCAAATCCCCACTGCCGTCCGGTGAGCGTGGTATTGCTGACTCCTTTCGTCGGGAACAGCTTGTTGTTGCCGGCGATGATTATGCCATTGGCCGTTAACGTATCGGTTGCGTCGTCATAGGAATAACGCGAAGGATCGAAGTTATAAATGCGGCCGTATTTTTCCGTGAAGCCGCCGTCCCAATCGAAGCGCAGCCCAGCGGTAAGGCTGAGGTTGGAGCGGACCTGAAACTTGTCCTGGAGATAAGCGCCCGATTGACCGGCACGCATGTAGCGGTTGGCATTGCCTTGAAGGAATTTGGTGGTCGTGAAATCGTCGTTCGTGGTAACTAAGCCCTGTAGGAGCTGCCCGAAATCCGCGAAAGCGACAATGCCCTGGTTTGTTCGCAGGTCACGGGTATTGAGCTGAGTATAGGAATAGCTTCCGCCGAACGTGAGGGTGTGCTTGCCCTTCATCCAGATGGCGTTGGCGGAAGGCATAATGCGATTCTGAAAAACGCCCGTAAAAGCGGCTTGGGAAGCTGCGCCTTGGCCGATATTCAGAAAGTCGTTGGGCACGGGCGACTCTCCGGTAAGAATGTTCACGACGCTGATTCCCGGGAATTCACTCGATCCGAAGGTGTTGACATTCAACTGTTGCGCCGTGAACGGCTGGGCGATGGTGCTGTAAACCTTCTCGCGAAGAATGCCGAGGACCTCCACGACGCTCAAATTCGGCCGAAGGTTTTGCGTATTGGTGAGCGAAGCCACCTGACTGCCAGAGTCGAGATGTTGCGTGAATCCGGCAACGTTGGAATAGGCATAAGGCGCGGTGGTCGGGTCGTGCTGGTAATAGTATTTGGCTGAAAGGGTGTCTTTGGAGCTTTTGTTCCAGTCCAGATTCACCACGGCCTGGTGGGAGAAGAAATACGCCGTCCCGGGAATAGTGGCGTTTTCCGGAAAATTCGGCGTCGGGTTTACACCAACGTTGGAGTAGGGAATCAGATACTGGCCGTTGGGAAGTTGGTATTGAAACAGAGCCAGGGCAACCGGGTTTACCTGCGTGGCGGGGTTCGTGATTCCCGCGCCGAAATCATTATTGGCGAGGGTGGCTAAACAACCAGCAAACGTGGCGCTCTGACGATTGGTGAAGCCACAACCCGACGCCGACAGGTATGTAGGGTTGAAATCGATGGGCACCATCAGCCGCGAGATGCCAATTTCCTGATCGGAGGAGTGCAGGTGCTGGTAGCTGACGAATCCGAACAGTTTGTCTTTGATCAACGCACCGCCCAGGGTGCCGCCTTCGGTTTCGCGATGCAGCTGCGGCACCTCGTCGTTGGCGAGAATAATATTGGGGTCCTGCTTGTTGAAGAGCGGTGCGGCGTTTAGCCAGTCCGTTCCGCGGTGCCAGTAGGCCTCGCCATGAATTCTGTTGGTCCCCGAAGCCGTGCTCATGTCGATGTGCGCACCGCTGGTCGAGCCTTGTTGCGCGTCATACATGGAAGTGTTCACCCGCACCTCCTGAATCGTCTCGGGGGCAGGACTCGGCAGCGCCTGACCGATCGACAGGTAGACAGAGGCAGTGCTCTGGACGGGGGCGGCGTTCGTGCTGGCGACGCCGGCGACGCCGGTATTGTTCACGATCCGGGCTGAGGCCACCTGGCTGGTACTCTTGCCGTTGAACAGATTGCTTGCGTCGACGCCGTTCAGCAGAAAACTATTGCTGGTGTCGCGCTGGCCGTTGGCCCAGATGGGTTGATTGCCCAGGCCGCTATTGGCGCCCGTGCCCCCGGGCAGTTCGGCATTCACTCCGGGGGAAAGAATGGCCAGTCCGGTAAAGCTGCCCGTCGGCAACGGCACAGCGTCGATCTGCTCCTTTTCCAAGATGTAACCGTTCGTGGTATCCACCGCGTTCATCAACGGGGTCGCGTCTACTTCAACCACCGTACCCACTTTGCCGACGGGCAGGGTGGCGTTCACTGTGGCGGTTCGGTCGGCTTGCACCGTGATGGAAGGAATTTTTTCGCTTTCGAAACCATCGTGAGTGAAGGTGAGCGTATAGGTGCCGATGGGCAGGTTCACGAAGTCGTAGCTGCCGTTGGCGTTGGTCTTCTGGGCGCGCGTGAGTTTTGTCTGGTCACCCACGATCGTCACATCGGTTTCCGGCAGAACGCTGCCGGTCTTGTCCGTGACTGTGCCGGCAATGCCACCGAGAGTTTGTTG
>Ga0187871_10002894_pt1 | contig 13568 bp, 14 predicted proteins | sample June2016WEW_16_1_FD_132988 | JGI IMG/M metagenome (GOLD analysis project Ga0187871, IMG submission 132988) | Peatland microbial communities from SPRUCE experiment site at the Marcell Experimental Forest, Minnesota, USA - June2016WEW_16_10 | ecosystem: Environmental > Terrestrial > Soil >... | reverse complement strand
TGCCCAGGCTCCAACGCACAATCACCAGCGTCAGGCCCACGATCAGCAGCGTCTGCGCCACGCTGGTCAAAGCATGCCGCAAGATGGGAGCCGTAACGAAGGCTACGTTGTGAAAGACTGCAATGGCTCCCAGCGATCGCCCATCGGCGGTGAGCGGCAGGGCCAGGATGTGCATGGGTTCGCCGCCCGAACGGAAGAAGTCCCCGCGGGCGCGCCCGTCCCGTATCGCCCGCGCCACTGCCGGCGGCGTTTCCGGTGCACCGGCGGCAAAATGAGACTCCAGTCCCGGCGTCAGAGCCAGCGGCCGTCCTTTCGGGTCGTAGAGCGCCACGCCCGCCATTTGCTCATGGTTCTGAAACTGGCCGACCAACGACTGCATCTCTCCGGGGGAGCCGTCTTGCAGCACTTGTTCGGCCGCGCGCTCTTGGCTTTCAGCCAACACCACCGCCTGCCGTTGGACCTCTCCGCGCATCGCGTGCATCTCCGCGGCGCCCTGGTAAAGAGCGAAAACCATGGAAACTACAGCCACGGCGCCAAGCAAGGAGAGCATCAAGCGGCGGCTAAGGTGCATTTCTTCCCTCCAAGGGTGGAACATCGGGACCGGGAGCAGAAGACTAAACGGGTCCGTCCGGTTTACTGAGCAAGGCTGATGCCACGCCAGGACCGCTGAAGAGCTCGTTAATTGTTCCTTTTATGGGCTTGCCCGGCTGCCGTCCAACCTCCGAATGGAAGAATTTACGCCGGTCCTGTCGAATTCGGATTAAACCAGTTGTTCCATCAGTCCGGTCAGATAGGCGCCATCGAAGGCTCCGGAGCGATACGTGCGCCCGTCGAAGAACCGCCAGAAATGCCGCGACTTTTCGATGGTATAGAACAGCAATTGCTCTTCGATCAAATCCTTCTCCAGCAATTGCTGGTTGAAGCAGCGCACCGCGCCCGCCAATATGTACGGCACGCGGAAATCCTCCGTGGAAATCAGTTCGGGCGTCGCTTCGAATGTGATTTGCAAGATGCGGCCGCGGGCATTGATCTGGAACAGATTGAGGCCTGCATCCTGGAAACTCTCCGGCCCATAATCCTCCGGCTGGAAGTCCAGCTCGATTTCCGAAAGCAAGTGATTCAGCCCCTGCACAAACTCGCTGCAAATACCGTGCAACTCGGTGGCCGCCTCGCGCCGCAAGGAGCCAATCTCGTGCGCCCGGCTGATACGGGCCTCGTCCTGGCGGGCTAGTCCATCCAGGCTCTTGGCGAGCCTCTTCAGGCGCTCGCTGCCCGCCCGGGGAGGGCTGTCCGCGCCCGCCGCTTTGAAACCCCACTTGGCCTTCACAGTTACCAGAATATCAATGCGAGGTCCCGGATGCCCGCACACTTCCAGCAAGACTCGTGGCGCACGCCTTCAGCGACCAGCGGCGGACTTCAGTCCGCCGGAGCGGGACTTAAGAGGCCCGCCGGCACGCTAAAAGCGTGCGCCACGGGCTGCGGCCAGTCATCACGAGAAAGTCCAAACTCCAGGGCGTGGCAAGTTCCGCCCCAGTGTGCGCACTTAGGCGGGCAGAAAGCCTCTAAGCACGGGGAACAGCGTCTGGACGAAGGACTCGCCGACCCGCGTGGCGGCATCCTCGCCGCCGTCTCCGACCCGAACCGTTACCCGCACCAGCGCGGTATCGCTGCGGTGATAGCGGATGGAATCCATCACCAGCCAGAATTTCGCCGAGAATTCGCTGGCGATCACGCGGCGCTGGCTTTGATACCAGTAGAGCACCACGCTCTTTTCGTCGCCGTGGGAGACCACAAAACGATTGATGTGGATGGGCGACGGCTGGCCCACTACGGGGACCTCCAGGAAGCCGGTCGCCTCCGGCTCCCACCCCGACCCCGGCAGACAGTTCTTGGGCGAGTGCGGCGATTGGCCCGTGCGTTGTGTCTTGAAATAGGCTACGAAAAGACCGGCGCCTGCGCGCGATGCCGAATCCGTGTACAACCGGTTGAGCATGTCGTCGGCTTTAAGCTGGTCTCGAATCTCCTGCTCCACCGGATAATTCTGAGCCTCGTGCCAGATCCCGAGTTGCGACGGAAACAGATCCAGCGGCTGGCCTGAGGGGACTTTCTCGCCGCGCGATGCGGCGTAGAACAAAGTCGCCTGAACCAGCAGCGCCAGGGTCAGAATGCGCACGTACTTATTGTTTATCCAGCTCATATCGATTGTCTCCGGCGGCGGGCCAGCCGGTACCCCCAGTTCAGAATCTGGTGCAGCGCTATCAGGATGGCCAGTGCAACCATGAAAATCACCCAACCGGACGCGGTATGAAAGAAACCTTCCGCCAGTTCAGGCTTGTATTCGGTAAGAACGCCGGTGAGCGTGACACGGCTGGCGTTGGCCACGATGGCGATGGGAATGGTGGCAAGGAACAGAACCACGCGCATCCACATCTTGCGTTCGAAGAAATAGCCGTACACCAGCGCCAGAAAGGTGAGTGAGAGCAGCGAGCGGATACCACTGCAGGCCTCCACGACCGAAAGCTTTTGCTCGGCCAGTTCCAGCACGTTGCCTTCGCGCAGCACCGGAATCTGCATCCAGTCGAGCGCCTGCGTGGAAACCCGGCTGGCCAGAAGCTGCAGGGGAAAGGTGATGCTGTTGTATACCACGGTGGGGATCGGGATCATGAAGAACAGCAGGAAGAGGGGGAACGCCAGCGCGCGCACCCAGGCCGTTCCGCCCAACAGCAAAACGACACCGATGACCGAAATGACGAAAGCCGTGCGCGCCAGGAACAACTCCGCGCCCAGTGTGGCGATGCACAGTTGAAGTCCGCCGTAAAGCACGACGGCGAGGCCCCACCAGTTGGGCGCCGGCGGCAACGCCAGCAGCTCAGCGCGTTTCTGCCACACGATAAAGCCCGCCACCAGCGGAACGAAAAAGCCGTGACCCATGTCCGGGTCGGAATCCCATTGCTGGACCAGGCGCCAAAGCACCGGCGCATAGGACACCAGCAGGAGCGCGCCGAACCAGGCCCAGGCCGCCCAAGGCAGACGCTTCGTGCCCAATTCAATTTCCGCGGAGGTCGATGCCTGCATCTTCAGTTATGATACACGCTAGATGGGCGTGAGAGGGTGCCTTGTGCCGAAACGCACACCGCATTTGACGCTGGTACGGCCAGCCGCACCGAAATAGCATTAGTCTAGTGAGATCAGCCATGCCGACACCGCTGCGGGTGCTCATAGTTTCGGATAGGGAGGGGGACGCGTTACAACTGATCGACGCGTTGCGCCAGAGCGACTACGTACCCTCTACCGCGCGCGTGGCGACCGCAAGCGAATTGCGCGAGGCGTTGGCGAATCGATGGGACCTGATCCTGGCAACGGACCAGAGCGCGCGCTTAGGCACGCTGGCCGCATTGGAGACCCTGCACGAAAGCGGCGCGGATATTCCTTTGGTGGCAATCTCGGAAAGGGCCCCGGAGGAGTCGGTGCTGAAGGTGCTGAAGGCTGGCGCCGCGGACTATATCACGCGGAATCATCTCTCGCGGCTGGGCGTGACGGTGAGCCGCGAGATGAGCCAGGCGGAGGGACGGCGCGAGCGCAGCCGCTTGGAACAGCAATTCCGGCAGGCCCAGAAAATGGAAGCGGTAGGGCGCCTGGCGGGCGGTGTGGCGCACGACTTCAATAATCTGCTGACCGTGATCACCGGGTATGCCGAGTTGCTGCTGGCGGGCGGCGGACTGGAGGCGTCGCAACGCACGGCACTCGAGGAAGTCCAGCGGGCCGCGGAGCGGGGCGGCGCGTTGACGCATCAACTGCTCGCGTTCAGCCGGGGCCAGCCGTTCGCCGCGCGCACGGTGCACTTGAACAAGCTGCTGGTGCAAATGGAGAAGATGCTCTCGCGGCTGATCGGCGAAGACATCGAGCTGATCACGGTGGCGGCGGCCGATCCGGCTACGATCCATACGGATCCGGGGCAGCTCGAGCAGGTGGTGATGAACGTGGCGGTGAACGCGCGCGATGCCATGCCTGGAGGCGGCAAGCTGATCATTGAGACGGACAATGCGCGCATCGATCAGACGTATGCCGGATCGAGCGTTGACCTGAAGCCCGGCTCGTATGTGGTGCTGGCCGTCAGCGATACGGGCATGGGCATGGATCCGGAAACCGTCACGCATTTGTTCGAACCGTTCTTCACCACAAAGGCGCCCGGCAAAGGCACGGGGCTGGGACTGGCCACGGCATATGGCATCGTGAAGCAGAGCGGCGGCGCGATCTCGGTTTACAGCGAGCCGGGGCGGGGCACCACGGTGAAGATCTATCTGCCATCTGCGGAGGAGAACGCGGCAGTGGACGCGCCGGCGGATGCGCCGGTGGAAGCGCTGCGGGGCAGCGAGACGATCCTGGTGCTGGAAGACGAGGCGCGCGTGCGTAAGCTGGTTTGCGAAGTGTTGGCGGGGCGCGGATACCACGTGTTGGAGGCGGTGCGCGGCGAAGAGGCCATCCGGATGGCCAACGAGTATCGCGGCCGCATCCACCTGCTGCTGACGGACGTCGTGATGCCGGAAATGAGCGGCCCGCAGGCGCTCGAGCAAATCCGGGCGCGGCATCCGCACATGAAGGTGTTGTTCATGTCGGGCTATACGGACGAGGCCATGGTGCACCACGGGATTCTGGATTCGGGCGCGCCTTTTTTGCAAAAGCCGTTCCTGCCGGAGGCGCTGGCGCGGAAGGTGCGCGAAGTGCTCGCATCGTCGGCTTCGGCGGGGTGAGCCGCCGTGATATTATGCCGGAATGCTACGAAGCCAGAGCGCAGGATGCGTGTTGTTTCTGCTGGGTTACACGATCGCGGGACACGCGCAGGAAGCCAAGCCCACTATCACTCTGTTTTCGGCGGAAATGAGCCAGACGACGCAGCCCGCGAGCGTCAATACCGCCGGCGTGATAGCGGGCAGGTACCTGGCGGGATCTTTGCATGGATTTGTGCGCGATAGCCCGGACGCGGTGACTGCTTTCGATCCCCCGGGAAGCATATCCACCGAAGCCAACAGCATCAATACCGCAGGGACCATTGCGGGAACGTACGTGAATGCAACCGGCCACCAACACGGTTATCTGCGTAACTCCACGGGCGCGGTTACCTCATTCGACCCGCCTGGCAGTCTGGCGACAGCGGCATCGGGCATCAACGACGCGGGAGACATTACCGGCAGTTACTCTTCGAATGGCTATACACATGGCTACATACGGGGCCCCGGTGGCAACTTCATTTCCTTCGATGCGCCGGGAAATGGAGACGGGAATACATATCCGGCCGGCATCAACGAAGCCGGCACTGTAACGGGAACCTACGTGGATGCGACCGGAACCAACCATGGTTTCGTGCGCCACGTGCAGGGCGCAATTACCGTATTCGACGTGCCCGGCGCCACCTCAACGCAAGTCACCGGCATTAACAAAGCGGGGGAGATCGCGGGCATTTACCAGGAGAACAGTCCGCTGCACGGGTTTGTGCGCAGCGCGCAGGGCGCCATCGCCACATTTGCCGCGCCAGGGGGAACGGTGACGATCACCTATGCCGCGAGCATTAACAACGCCGGAGACATCGCCGGATATTACGACGACTCAATAGGATTAGGACAGCATGGTTTTGTGCGCAGTCCGAGTGGCGCGTTTGTTTCGTTCGATTGCGCGGCAGAGTATGCCACCGAAGGCTTGAGCATCAACAGCCAGGGGGCCATTACGGGCATTTGCAACGACGGCGGGGAACTCGGCTTCCTGCGCGTGCCCTAGCGTTGCGCCTCTCTGCGAAGAGCGAATGACATGACAACCTTGACGCCTTACCTCTTGTTCGACGGCACTTGCCATCAGGCCATGGAGTTTTACAAAACCTGCTTCGGCGGAGAACTGTCTTTGACGAAAGTGAAGGACTCACCGGTTAAGGACCAGATGCCGCCGGTCCAACTGGACAAGACCCTCAATGCACACCTCAAGAGCGGGAATCTGGAGATTTCGGCGTCGGACTGGCTCCGGCTCGACGAGACCCCAGTTCGCGGCAACACGGTCTGCCTTTTCCTGAGCGGAGAAACGTTTCAGGAGTTGAAGGTTCTCTTCGAAAAGCTCTCCGATGAAGCGGAGGTCACCGACCCCTTGAAAGAGATGTTCTTCGGCATTTACGGGGCACTGAACGACAAATTCGGAGTCCGCTGGATGTTTCGTGCACCGCCGAACGGCCAGTAAACGACCGCCGGCCATGGAGAAGAGCTTCCGAAAGAAACGATACTGACCGGGACATGATGTATAATGTACATCATGCGGCGTACGCAACTCTACCTCGACGATCATCTCTGGAGCGCTCTTCACACGCAGGCCAGGAGCCGGAAGACCAGCGTCTCGGAGCTCGTGCGGGAAGCCATGCGCGAGCGGTATTTGGGTAAGCGAGAGGAGCAGGCGAAGGCCATGCAGGAATTCGTCGGAATTCGCAAGGACAGCGCGGAACCCGTCGACGCGGTGAAGTACATTCGCAGCCTGCGCCGCAGCAATCGTTTGGGACGCCTTAACAGCAAATGACCGTCCTCATCGATTCAGATATCTTGATTGAGGTCTCTCGCGGCAGAAATAGAGCCCTTGTTTCAAGATGGATAGAATTGAGCACTTCAGACGCCGCCGTTCTGTACTCACCGGTTACTGTGGCGGAACTCTGGGCCGGCGCGCGGCCCGGCGAGTCTGACGCTCTCCGCGGCCTTTTCAGGTCGCTGACCTGCGCTCCCATCGATGAGGAGGTGGGCCGTCAGGCCGGAGCCTATCTCCAGCGATACCGGCGGAGCCATAGCGTCGAAGTCGCCGACGCCTTAATCGCCGCGAGTGCGGTAGCGAACCACGCGGAGTTGTGGACACGAAATCGCAAGCATTACCCCATGGCGGACATCTCATTCTTCGCGTAACGCCAAGCGCACAACCTCCGGGGGAAACCACGATGACACATCTCGCCGGTGTTTTAGCCCACTGAAAACAAATGTTCAAGTGCAACGCGTAAGCCGCCGGCCCAACGCGCCCGTGGTATGTCTGGATCAGGAAGGTCCGACAATACATCAGGAGACGTATGCCCACTCGCGCACCCACCCGTTCCGAACCCTCGCCGCCCCAAAAATCCCCAATCGTTCGGACGTCCAGATTGGGTTCGGCATTTATTGCACGAATTGATTCTAAATTACTTATTGGGTTCGTTGGTCGCAAAATGCAATTTTGCCGATTCCGCGCCCCGTGATAGCCTGCACCTTCGGAGTCACTACCTTATGAAGCGATGTTTCCCGGTATTGGCCGCCGCACTGATGGTTTCGCTTTCCTCATTCGGCCAATCCAAACAGAAGATCTTCCACCTGGCGATCGGAGATCCCGAACGGCGCACGCGCGATGCCCGCGTGCTGCTGGACGCCATCACGGACTCGGACAAGGGTGACGTGTTCTCCGTCAACCAGCTTGCCGCCCGCCTGCACGATACGCGGTTGCTGCTGATCGGCGAAGAGCACACCACGGCCGGCTTTCATCGCGTCGAGCTACGCGTGATCCGGGCTCTTCAGGACGCCGGGCGGAAGGTGACGATCGGTCTCGAAATGTTTCCGTATACCGAACAGAAGTCGCTCGATAACTGGGGAGACGGGCTGCTGACCGAAACGGGCTTCGTTACGTTGGCGCGCTGGTACGAATTCTGGGGTTACTCATGGGACTACTATCGCGACATTTTTCTCTACGCTCGCGACCATCGAATTCCCATGTACGCCGTGAATACGCCGCGCAACGTGGTGACGGCTGTCCGTCAAAAAGGAATCGACCACCTCTCGGACAGCGAACGGCAGCACGTGCCGCCCCAGATCGATGTCGACAATGCGGATCACCTGGTGTTTTTCCAGGCGTCCTTCGACGACGATGACTCGATGCACGGCCATATGCCCGCATCCATGCTGAAAAGCATGCAGGCCGCGCAAGCCACTTGGGACGCCAGCATGGGCTACAACAGCGTAAAGGTTCTGAAAGGCGCCCCTCCCGATTCGATGCTGGTCGTGCTGGTGGGCAGCGGGCACGTGGCTTATGGCGTGGGCATCGAGCATCAGGCCAGGCAGTGGTTTGACGGCAAGATCACCACGCTGATTCCCGTCGCTGTCGAGGACTCCGACGAAAAGCCGGTCGCGAGCGTCAAAGCCTCCTACGCGGATTTCGTCTGGGGAATTCCGTATGAGCGCGACTCGCTCTACCCGTCGCTTGGCTTCTCTACAACCGAAGCCGGCGGGGCGCGCAAGATCATCGACATTGAGAAGGATTCTATTGCCGCCCGGAGCGGATTCCAGGTGAATGACCTGGTACTTGCGCTCGACGCCATCGCGGCGCCGGACCGCGAAACCTGGAACCGCCTGATGGCCGCCAGGAACTGGGGCGATTCCGTAGTGGTCACGGTCAAGCGCGGCGACGCCGAGGTTAAAATCAATGCGGAACTCCGCCGGAAGCCGAAGGAGCAGCACTAACCGTGGTTTCCCGCAAAGGCGCCAGCAAACAGGATCGAGATCAGATCGTGGGAAGTGGTGACTGATCCCACTAGGGCCATAGCGGCGCGTTTGGCACGCTGGAGGGCGGGCAATTCTGCCCGCAGCCGGCTCTTGCCGCCTAAAATGCGGCTGCGGCCAAGATTGGCCGCCCTCCAAAAGCCAAACGGACCGGCTTGGTCATGGACATGATCTGGAAGATGCTGTCCTTTTGCATGGCCCGCCCGGCTTCGATGTCGGCCATGCCCTGCGCCTGGAATTCGACGATCCCGCCACCATGCGCCACCAGGGTGGCCACGCCGGCGACGCGCGTCACCGCTCCGCAAGCGGCGAGCGGAAGGATACAAAAAGTCCGCACGGCTAATCAGCTTAGCTGAAGGCAATCTATCCGGCAAACCGGTTGATAATATGAATATGCCCTTCGTGTCCATTCCCCAGGCTATCGACGAAATCCGCTCCGGCCGCATTCTGGTTGTGGTGGACGATGAAGATCGTGAAAACGAAGGCGACCTGACCATCGCGGCGGAAAAGGTCACCCCGGAGATCGTCAACTTTATGGCCACGCATGGGCGCGGCCTGGTCTGCCTGGCTCTGACGCCCGAAAGATGCGACGCGCTACGCCTGCCGTTGATGTCGCCGGTGAACACTTCGAACTTCGGCACCGCATTCTGCGAATCGATCGACGCGCGCGACGGCACCACCACGGGCATCTCGGCGGCCGACCGCACCTGCACGATCCTGACGTCTATCCGGCCCGATTGCCACCCGGGCGATCTGGCGCGGCCGGGCCACGTGTTTCCTTTGCGCGCGCGCGAAGGCGGGGTGCTGGTGCGGGCCGGCCAGACCGAAGCTTCGGTGGATCTGGCGCGGTTGGCCGGTCTGACGCCGGCGGGCGTCATCTGCGAGATCATGAATGACGACGGCAGCATGGCGCGCGTGCCGCAACTCGTGGAATTCTGCCAGCGGCACGGCCTGAAGATGATCTCGGTGGCCGATCTGATCCGCTACCGGCTGCGGCACGAACGCTATATCCGGCGGGTGGTGGAAGGCTGCATGGAGACCGAATTCGGCCCATTCAAGACTTACGCCTACACCAGCGACATTTCGCCGGAGATGCACATGGCGCTGATCCGCGGCGACGTGGCCGGCAAAGAGCGCGTGCTGGTAAGGATGCACTCGCACTGCGTCTTCGGGGATGTGTTCGGTTCCACGCATTGCGATTGCCAAAAACTCATCCGCGGCTCGCTGGAGCGCATCGCCGGGGAGGAATTGGGCGTGCTGGTCTATCTGCACCAGACCGGGCCGGGGTTCCGGGTACAAAAGACCGCGGGCGGCCTGGACCAGATGGTGTCGCACGGGCGCGATTTCATGCACTATGCCGGCGCCGCCGGGCAGACGCAGTTGCAATACGAGAGCGGCATCGGCGCGCAGATTCTTTCGGATCTGGGATTGCACACCATCCGGCTGCTGACCAATCACCCGCGCAAGATCGTGGCGCTGGAAGGGTTCGGCATCGAGATCGTCGAGCAGGTCCCGGTGCCGATCGGCACGCGATCCGGGTTGCTGTAACGCAATTATGGCATATTTGCGGATCTTCTAGTATGATAGTCCCGGGAGGACGCTATGCTGCAGATCCGCTCCACCGTCAAGCTGGATGATATCGAAGCTGTTTTGAAAGCGGTCGCGCATCGCCACAACGCCAATGTGACGGTGGTCAGCCACTTGGGGCAGCCGCCTCGCGCAGGGGTGGTGGATGGCCCGCGGGAGGCTCTGGTCTTTACCTTTTATCATCCCAAACTGCACACGACGCTGCTGGCCGCCGATATCCGGTTTGCGGGGTTTCTGCCCTGCCGCGTAGCCGCGTGGGCCGAAGGGGATGGAATTATACTGCAAGCTTTATTGCCCTCGGAATTCTGCGGTGTGCTGGACCGCGCGGACCTGGAAACGATGGCCTTGCCGCTAGATGCCGTGTTGCGTGGAATTCTGGAAACGGCCGCGCAGCCACTCACCTCCGCCGCGCGGAGCCGTCCTGGAGTGGAGACGTCGCGATGGGGCGCCACCGAGGACCAGGTGAATATGCAGGCCACTTTGCCCCAGCGGATCGACTACCGCGGCACAAAAATCGAGGACGAAGCCGGCACGGGCACACACGATACACTCGGCGGATAAGCGTCAGCGCGGCCGCGCGGCGCCGAAGGTGAACCAGGACCGGACCACTTGCATCCGGTTGTTCAAGTCGGCGGTGGCTACGAAGCCGGGTTCCGCGGGCGTGCCAAAACGCAGATCTAGGGCTTGCACGCGCGTGCCGCCCTCCACGCCCGCAAGCGGCATGCTCAGTTCCAGCGGGTATTGCGAGAATTTGAAAAAAGCGCGAAAATCGGGCGAATTGTTGGCTGCCTGAATCGCTAAGCTGGGTTCCGCTTTGTAGAAAATGGAGCCGCGCGCCGGATCGAATTCCTCTAGCAGGCTGAAATCCAGCACCCTGTAAAAATCCCGCGTTTCCACCAGCCCACGCCAGGCCATGGGATTCACCGGGCCGGGCAGCGCCGCCACCCGCAGGGGCGCCGCGCCGGCATAAATACGGGAGTCGAGTGTGGCCGCCGCGCGGGCGTGCAGCACACCGCGTCCGAGATTGTAAAACACCAAAAAGAGCAGCGCGAAAATCGCAAGTCCGCGACCCGCGTTTTTCGTGCGGGCGCCGATTTCCGTGTTTACCAGGCGCGCAATCACCGGCCCGGCCAGACTCACCAGCAACACTGCCCAAATCCACAGATCGACTACCGCGGTGGTGTCCAGATGGAACCAGCGTCCGGAGAAGGGCAGCAGAAAACGAATTCCATAAGCATTGGTGTAATCGAGTAGCAGATGGGACGCCACCGCCACCAGCGAGATGGCATAGGCAGGCAGCCAACGGAACGGTTGGCGGGTGAATAGCCGCACCACCAAAATAGGCAAAAGCGCCATCACCGGCCAGGCGGCCAGCGAATGCGCTAAGTGCCGGTGGTAATTCAGGTAGCTGAGCTGGCCGCCGGCCAGCGTCACGATATCGATATCGGGGGCGTTGGCTGCCAGCACCAGAATCCAGGGAGCCTGCGCGGAGAAGCGGTTTAAGCCCGCGCGGGAGAGGAACAGGCCGGTAGCGGAATGGGTAAGGGGATCCATGGGGGCCGCAGGCCGGATTGTATCATGGGGGTGAAAGAAGGCGGTCCCCGGACGCATTTGGGGACCGCAAGACGGGCTGCCGCTCAAGCCGCGGAGAGCCCGATAGGTGGGCGCAATACCGGGGCGGGCGCGCGCTTAGGCACGATCGCCATAGCCTTCTCCGAACGATCGTTGCGCATGGTGCCGCCGAAGTATTCGTCCAGGGGAAAGAGACTGTAAGGCTCCAGTTCCCGGAAAACCCGCCCCAGCTTCTGCTCGACCTTATAAAGAATATGAAAAAATGTTGCCACGGTCGATTTGCAGGCGCCAACAACAAAGTTTCCAGTCTGCTCCCAAGAGATAATGAAAACGGAAAAGGTCGTACTCCATGGGACTCAGCGCGTTACGGCTCACCAAGCAGAAATCCGCTATATATTCCTCCACTTTCCGGCCATAGCTCAGGCGGTTATCCTTGCCGTGGCAGAACTCGAGTCGCGCGCGGCTCAAGTGCCGGTCCTGGGTCACACAATGCCGAAAGCGCGCATAGCAGGCGCGAAAAACGGCGCGAAAGACGCAATTGCAGGGGACCTCCCGGTCGTTGCGGCCGATGCGCATTCCATAACCATGGCAATGCGCACAGGTGGTTTTTGCCAGCGCGATTGTTTGTGATCGATCCCAATTCATCGTTTGAAAATCCTCCCGGCAGCCCCTATGTGCCGGGCGGCCAGTATGATAACTTGCTTCAAATCTATCGCCCGACACGGAATCGTCAAGATATTGTGATATATTTCACGCAAACGTCGTTTTATTATTGGGTCAACAGGGAGCGCATGTTATTCTTCAGCAGTAGGTTAATGGATTAGTAATATATCAGAAATAATCGTAGTACTATGAGTGCTATTCAGGAATATCTTAAATTTAGGCCGTACCTATTCCTGCTAGGAATAGGGTGTGGAACTTTGCCGGGCCAGCTTCGGGCTTCTGCGGCTGCGGCTGATATCCGGAATTCGGGACCGCGTCCGCAACGGCGAAATCAGCGAACGCCGATTGGCCCACGTTACGGGAGTTTCGCAGCCGCATATCCATCATGTGCTAAAAGGGACGCGTGTCCTCTCGCTGGAAATGGCCGATCAAATTATAGAGCGTCTGCAAATCGACCTGATGGAACTCTTGAGCGGCGCCGAGGTCGAAAACGTGCGCGGCGACGCAACATGCCGTGAACAGGCCGATGCGTGCGAGTGCGGCACGGTGCCGCTGCTGGAAGGCTGGATCGGACCGGCACATCCCTATCCCCGGCTTTCAGGTTCGGGGCGATATCCATTCGCGGCGTCCGATGTGGCAGCCCTGGACGCGCCCGTGGCCGCGCGGCTGGCGCCGGATCCGCTGCGCGGCCCCATTTTCGGCAGCCGTGGCGTGGTGCTCCTGGAGGGCTCGGAACGAATCCGGCGGCATCCCGGCGAAGAGGGCTATTTTGCTCTGGATATGGGAGGCAGCGGCACGATCGGATGCGTTCGTTGCGTTGCTCCGGGTTCGTACTTGTGGGCGCATCCGGGAGGCGAGTGGCAGCCCCTTTCCCGGGCTGGCCGCGACCCTCTCGATGCGATTCAAGGACGGGTCAGCCTGCTGGTGCGGCCGTTGTGATCTAAGCGCCAGGGAGACAAGTCCAGCGGACTGGAGTCCGCCGCTCGAGTTTGGACATTTGGTGTGCCACCAATTGTAATGGCTGGCCGTCGCCCGTGGCGCACGCTTCAGCGTGCCGCGGCGGACTTCTTCAGTCCGCCGTTTGCGGCGGGACTTAAAAGTCCCGCCGGCACGCTAAAGACGGTGGTGAAAAAGTAAGTCGGGGGGTGTCACTTTAAAACAATTTCGCGCGTCTATGTTTTATGCGCGGTGCCGACTACAACCAGAGTG
>Ga0187871_10002892_pt1 | contig 13575 bp, 7 predicted proteins | sample June2016WEW_16_1_FD_132988 | JGI IMG/M metagenome (GOLD analysis project Ga0187871, IMG submission 132988) | Peatland microbial communities from SPRUCE experiment site at the Marcell Experimental Forest, Minnesota, USA - June2016WEW_16_10 | ecosystem: Environmental > Terrestrial > Soil >... | reverse complement strand
CTCTTCGAACGCCGGAATATCTCGACAAAACCCTCGCCCGCCTCCGGCCGATCCCATTGCATGGCAGCCCAAACGTCGTTTGCAAGGCTGTACGGGGTTAAAGGATAAAAATCACCGTAATAATTCGTCGACACTTCCCGCCACTGTTTGACGAGGGTTCGCATGGTACCTGTGTCGATGTCTTTGCGGCGAAGGTCCCAACTAGTAATGATTGCGGGCGTCATCTGACTGCGAAAGACATAAGGATCAACTCCGCTGGTGCCGGTCCCGAAATAAGGGATCCATTGAGCCATGCCAAGGGTCTGCATCTGCTGACTGATCGGCTCCCCCGCCTCCAGCAGGTAATCGCTGCGCGTGAGCGGCACCGCCCGGCGAAGAGTGTCGATGTCGTTTCGGCGGCCGCCGCTGGCGCAGGAATCGAGCAGCATATTGGGATGCCGCCGCCGCAGCTCGTCCCAATAGGCGAGGTAACCTGTAACGTATCGGATCTCGGTTATACCTTGTCGATCCGGAGCGTCGTTCGCGCGCCAGAAGTTCAAAGGATCCATGTTGAAATCCTGACGATAAAGGTCGATGCCCTCATCGGTAATCAGCTTGTCGATGTGGTTGGTCATCCACTCCAGCGCTTGGGGATTGCCGAAGTTAAAGAGCCTCCAGCGTTTATCGTAAAGCTGGTCGCCAGGATCGGTTGCCGCCTGAAGAAGCCACTCGGGATGATTGTCGTACAACCAGCTATCCGGCGTAACTCGCTCCGGCTCAAACCACAAAATTATCTTTATCCCCTTGGCATGCGCATGGTCGGCCACGGCCCGCAATCCATTGGGGAAACGCTTGCGGTCCACTTCCCAAGTTCCTGTGTCGACCCAGCTGCCATGATTTGGATACCAGCCGGCATCCATCCAAAAATAATCGGGATCGAGCTTCTCGGCGACATAGCGATCGATAAACATGTTCTCATCGCGGTCGGTAGCTTCGGTCATCTCCACGTATTCTCGCGAGGTATTGCCCGCCATCTGCGGAGGAGGCAGCTTGCCGCCAGGTCGCGGCATGTTGTGAGCGATCATCCACCGTCTCCACATGTTCTGGGAGCGTCTCCATTCCCCTTTCCAGAACATCATGACGATTCGCGGCGTCCGCACTTCTTCGCCGGGCAGGAGTTTAAAATGAGTCAACTCCTGACCTATTCGAACATCAACTCCATTGCTCTCATCTCGAATAATATGACCAGCCCATTGGCCCGGCCAACCCACGACTATGATCGCGCCCTCATGCGGCCATGACAGATTGAAGTATGGCAAATCTTTATTGGAAGGACGCCCACCTTTCCCACTCAAGTCATAGGTAGTTTTCTTTTCGAGGGGAGTTTCATAGGGCTCGTAGTCGTTGGGTGTGGCCGGCGCGCCTTTGTTGTGATGGAGAATAAACTCGCCGTCTCCGTTTCTCTCCAGTCTTGTGTCCAGGGCCTGGATCTTCTCAAGAATCGGCGTGTCGTCTTTGCCGGTATTCTTGAAATAGAGAGTCCACTCCACGGCAGGAAAATCGTGGTACTCGACTGCGGCAATGCGAATTTCGAGTCCGGTTTTCGGATCGTCATACACCTGAATATGTTCGGTGCGTTGCGCATCGAGATCACGTGAGCTGCGCTCGGTCTTCCAGTCTTTCAAGAACTCCGATGAAGGCCTCCCGCCATACACGAACGAGAACAGCGGATCCGCAGTGTAGTTGTGGGGAAGTGGCCCGATGGGAAGATCGTCAAGGAATATCTCTCCTCCATCGTTCAAGGTCACCTTCGCATCTGCAAAGTCAGCCTGGTCCCATTCCGTGCCGCCTTTTTGACCGGTGACGTGTAACACGAAATCGGTGGAACCGGACAGATCCACGCTGACGGGGATGGCCGTTTGTCCTTCCCGCAAGTTCTCGGAGCGGAACAATTCCTTCCCGCCTGCATCGACCGACACAACGACATTTCCGCGACCCAGACTCGAGTAATACGTAATGTCATTGCTGTCGACACCAATCACAGCGCTAAAGCGCTTCCCGAGAGCGGGCAGATGCACTTCGATGGTTCCTGGAGAAGGACAGTGGATGCCGCGTTGGAACGATTTCCCCGCGATCTGGAGTTGATGATTCTGTCGGCTTCTTTTCTGGAGTGATCCATTCTTCAGCTTCGGCAACAGATAGCCGGTGTCAGGTTGGGGTATTACCTTCCCCTCGAACTTGGCTGACACCCAACGCTTTGCCTCTGCCGTTTCTTGGGGGGTGGCGTCAGTAGCCGCGCTCCATTGCGAGAGAACCAGCGTGGCGACCGCGACTGAGAGCGCGAGACGTAGTTTCATGGTTTTCAACCCGGCGATTCCAAAGCTGGGATGATCTGCAATCTTAAGCCAGCAAACCCTCCGGTCGCTTGCCTAACAGAATGTCGCGAGCGGCCTCGGCGGCCTTGGTCTGCAACTGCTGCACGGCCCGCACGGAAACGGAAGCGGCGTGACTGGTGAGCAGGACGTTCGGAAGCGAACGCAAAGGGCTCTCCACCGGCAGCGGCTCTTTTTCAAACACGTCGAGCCCGGCACCCACCACCTTGCCCGATCGGAGCGCGGCGATCAGGTCCGCTTCGTTGATCAGCGGCCCGCGAGCGGTGTTGATGATAAGTACTCCGGGCCTCATTTTTGCGATCGACTCCGCATTAATCATGTGGCGAGTCGCCGGAAGCAACGGGCAATGCAAAGAAATGATATCGGCGCGACGCAGCAGCGCGTCCAGGTCCACTCTTTCGACTCCCCGGGAGGTAAAGCTTTCGTTCGGCGCCACCGGATCGTATGCGATTTGTTTGAATCGGAATGGCTTCGCTTTGTCGCTGACTTTTCCCGCGATGGAGCCGAAGCCGATCAATCCCAGCGTAAGGTCCGAGAATGCAGGCAAGGGAAGGTAGGGGCCGATCCCCCAGCCGCCATGAACAATCTGATTATGATCCTGAGGTATGCGACGCGCTAAGCAAAGGATCATTGCCAGAGTATGGTCCGAAACTTCTTCCAGGCAATATTTGGGAACGTTGGAAACCTTCCGCCCTAATTCGTTCGCTGCCTTTACGTCGATGTTATCGACTCCAATGCCGTAGCGCACCACGCCGCGCACGCGAGGTAAGGCTTCCAACACTCGGCGGGTAATGGGCGCCCATTGCACGATCAGCGCGTCCGCGTCGGAACACCGTTGAATCACGTCGTCTTCCGTTTTGCAGGGCGGCTTTACCTCTTTTAGAGTGAATCCCGCGTCGTCCAGCACCTGCTTCTCCAGATGCACGGAGGGGAACACATGGTCAGTAATAAGGACGTTCGGCAATTTATCTCCCTGGGGTTTTTATTAGTATTAGTACACGCCTTGGCTGGAGTCCGTTCCGAGGCATTGATAGCCGCTGCCAACCTAAACAGCCGCACTCCCATACACACGTTCCGGCCCGCGAAAGTCAAGAATTTTCGATAGGTTGAACACCGCTCCGCAGCGTTCTCCGTATTGAACACTAAATTTGCCGTTGCTCCCGTTGTGGTTGAAGGCTGTCAGACGGCTGTGTAGGCTAGTCTTCACGCGACTGGGGTGGCCAAAGAACGCAAGATGAACGTTTTGATTACTGGAGGCACGGGCAACCTGGGGTCGCGGCTCGCGATTCCGTTAGTACAGCGCGGCGATCGAGTTGCGGTGTTCGATCGTCGCTCTACGCCTCACTTCCAAAGTCCTGAATTTCACCGGGTCACCGCCATAACCGGTGACTTGGCGGACCGTGAGGCAGTCCTCGAAACCGTGCGCTCGTTGAACATCAACAGCATTTTCCATCTCGGCGCGGTTCTTTCCTCGGCGGCTGAAGACAATCCGGTGGAAGCCTGGCAAGCGAATATGAACGGCATGGTAAATGTGCTCGACGCCGCCCGCCTAGGTGGCGCGCAAAAAGTCATTTTCTCGAGCACAATTGCGACCTATGGGGGCCAGGTGCCGCCACTACTGCTTGACGATGCGCCGCAATGGCCGGTCAGCTTATACGGAGTCACGAAAGTGGCGGGAGAGCGCCTGGGCGTCTACTATGAAAACCGCTTTGGCTTAGACTTCCGGGGTATGCGGCTGCCAGCTGTTATTGCACCTCGCGGTTCCGGAGGAGGCGCCAGTGCCTATTGTTCCGCCGTGTTCGAGCAGAGCATCTGCCACGGAAAATACGATTTCTTCGTGCGTCCCAGCACTCGCGCACCCATGCTTTACATTGCTGATGCCGTTCGGGGCTTGCTGGACCTGCATGATGCGCCGGCGGAAAATCTAAGCCGGAACGTGTACAACGTGGCGGGAATATCGCCGTCCGCCGAGGAATTGGGACGGGCGATTCACAAGCGTCTTCCCAAAGTGCAAATCACCTACACTCCAGACCCATTACGAACTGCGATTGTGGAGAGCTGGCCGCAGCAAATCGACGATTCAGTGGCGCGCCACGATTGGAACTGGAAGCCACAGTGGAATCTAGAGCAAATCACCGACGAGATCATTGAGGTGCTGGGCAATGAGCTTGCTCGTCAGTGACGCTTACGCGCATGTCATCGACAAGGCGCGCTGGAGCCACGCCCACGGACGCACCATCGATCAAATTCATCCCGCGGACATCGAAGCGGGCAGGCTTTTCAGCTATGCCTTCCGGACACAAACTATTGGAGTTTTTCACGCCACCCGTGTCGCCTTAGAGGCGGAAGCCGGCAAAGGGACTGGCGCCTATGTGGAGGCCTGCCTGCGTCAATGTTGCATGCTCCTCGATCAACTGGAAGCCAAAGCGGTTGATCCTATCCAGCCCGATCACCGAGCAGTGATTTCCACGCTGTATTCCTACGATCTATGGACCAATCAAGTGGATGATCTCTTAACGCGGGTGTGCGCTCGGGGCACTTATCCTCTGCTCAAAACAATTCATGATCGTTTCCTCTGCAATGTGCAGCGGGTTACTTCCGGCAATGGATTTTATATTGCGCGCGCTGGGGAATTGCCGGAACAAGGAGCTTTCATCGTTCCGGATCTCAATATCTCCATCGCCCCGATCATCTACGGAGACTACCTTTCCTGGAATGCCGCATTTCTTGTGGGAGGCCGGCCCGGGGTCGCGGTTCACAGGCATCGCTACGGGGCTGAAATCCATTTGGGTTACGCTCCGGTCAAAGGTCAGACGATTCTTGGCGATTCGTTCACCGAAATTGAGGAAGGATACGCTATGCCGATACCTCCCATGACCTATCATGGCTTCCTCAACACTTCGGGCGAAGATCACGTGGTGCCTTTCGTGTTTGGATCCTTCAAATTGTCCGGATGGGGAGTTTTCTTCGACGTCGAACCGCAGTCGGCGCAGCCGACAAAAAGAAAGGCCGAACCTCTCGAATCGCCTGCCATGAACCACTCTGTCTTTCTGCAACGGGCCATCCAAGAAATGAAAGGCGGGAGGGGATTCCTGCGACAAGTGCTCGTTCCGGCCGCGCGCGCGGGATCGAATGAAATCGGAGGTCTCGAATTGGCTCTGACCCGCGCTGGCAATGAGGCGCTGGAGATGTCCTCCCATCACTACCGAATTATTTCCGTGGACTCGGGCCGAGCCCGAGTTCGAATCGGCAGCGTCGAATCCGAGGTGTGCCAGCATGACCACTTCGGCGTGCCCGCGGAAATCAGTTGCGAGATAACCCCCCTCGGCGCAGACCCGTTGGTTTTTCTGGATGCCATGATTTTGCCCGTTGACGCGCCCCAGTCGCATTCCGTGGAGAACCTTGCGACGAACAGCTTCGTGCATCATTGACTGAATCGTTAAGTGAGAAGTTCCGAGGAGCCATCCATGACCACGTTTTGGGGCGCTTTGATTGTTGTCCTCGCGGGATTGGTGCAGGGCAGCGGAGCCTGGCCCATGAAGCTGATGCACAAGTTCAAATTTGAGCATTGGTGGTTCGTCTCCATGCTCGTCGGACTGGTGCTCGCTCCCTGGGCGATCACACTGATTTTGTGCCCCCACGCCTGGGATGCTTACCGCCAAATTGATTCTTCTACTTTGGTCAAGGCGAACCTGTTTGCTTTATCGTGGGGGGTGGCGAACATTCTTTGCGGATTGTGTTTCGTACGCATCGGCATTGCTTTGACAGGCGGCATCCTTACCGGCCTGGGCGTGTCGGTCGGAGTTACGTTGCCCATGATCGTCAAAGGCTCAGGTCTGTTTAGCGAAGCGCCAAACTTGAACTCCGCAGCCGGCAGGGCTGTTTTGCTTGGAGTCGCCATCATGCTGCTCGGCGTGATCTTCGCCGCCGTTGCAGGCTTCGGCCGCGACCGGGCGTTGCGAAAGGACGAACAGCGCCGTTCCGGCAGTTTTCTTGGGGGCTTGATTATGGTGATCATCGCCGGCGCGTTGTCGGCGGGTATCAGCTTCGCGTTTGTGTATAGCCAGGGTCCCATCGTTTCCGCCATGAAGGCGCAAGGCGCAGGCGAGATTCCAGCTAATTTTGCGGTTTGGGCAATCGGACTACTCGGTGGCGCTCTAATCAACGTCACCTACCCCGCGTACTTGATGACCAAGAACTCATCGTGGAATGTTCTGCTTGAATCCTGGAAGGAACTTGGGCTGGCGGTTGTCATGGGGTTCAACTTCATCCTCGGTGTGGCGCTGATGGGAAAGGGCATGCTCTTCCTGGGTCCGCTGGGAGCATCGGTTGGATTCGGGGTTCAACAGGCGACGCAGATGCTGGGCAGCCAGGGCGTCGGTTTTGCCAGCGGCGAGTGGCGCGGGATTGAGGGGCGACCTCGCCACGAGATGTATCTGGCGATCGCAATCCTGATCGCGGCTGCCCTGGTCATGGCCTACGGGAACACGCTTACGAAGTCATAGAGAAAGACGATGGCCGTTGGCTGGTTATGCATCTGGATGGGAAAACAAACTCATGAGTAACTCCCCCGCTTCCACGTTAGACAACTTCTTAGTGTCGGAGCAGTTTCTAAAAGATCCTTACCCGGCTTTGCGCCAATTGCGCGAAGAAGACCCGGTTCACTGGAGTGACGCCATAGGAGGCTGGGTACTGACGCGATACGATGACATGGTCGCTTCATTCAAAGACACGGAACATTTCTCGAATGAAGGACGACTAGCAAGAGCAGTGGAGCATCTGGCGCCGGAATCTCGAGTCAAGTTGAAAACGTTCGAGGATCATTACCGCACCAAGGGCTTGCTGCATTCCGACCCGCCTGATCACACCCGGCTGCGCCTTCTGGTCACAAAAGCTTTCACTCCGCGCACCGTGGAAGCCATGCAGCCTCGCATCCGGGCAATCGCCAATGAGTTGCTGAATGAGGTGGAACCTGCCGGGCGCATGGATGTCATCCGCGACCTCGCGGTCACATTGCCGATTACGGTGCTGGCTGAAATTATGGGCATGCCTCCGGAGGAGAAACTGCTGGTCAAACATTGGGCTGATGCGCTGCTGGCCTTTCAAGGAGTCAACAACCCCAGCGAGAGGATTCTGGAAGCGGCGCAAAATACTCTAGTGGAACTCAAAGCCTATTTGGCCGACCTGGTTCGCGCCAAGCGACGGAAACCGGGAAAGGATCTCGTGAGCCAGTTAGTAGCAGCGGAATCCGAAGGCGAAAAACTTTCCGAATCGGAATTGATCAACACCGCCATTACGTTACTGGTGGCTGGACATGAGACGAGCACTTCGCTAATCGGCAATGGAATTTACACACTGTTGCACAACGACGCCCAGTGGCGTCTCCTGCAAAAAGATCTTTCACTGTTGCCGTCTGCCATTGAAGAGATACTGCGCTACGAAAGCCCGGTCTCCCGCCAGCCCCGGCTCATGAAGCATGACGCGGAACTTGGGGGTAGGAAACTCCGCCAGGGACAAATGCTTTTTCAAATGCTGAACGCGGCCAATCGCGACCCGGCCTATTTCACTGAGCCGGACTCATTTGACATAAAACGGCAAAAGAACCGCCATATCGCTTTCGGCTTTGGAATCCATTTCTGCGTGGGGGCATTGCTGGCCCGTACTGAAGCAGGCCTGGTTTTTCAACTGATCGTCGAACGATTCCCGAAGATCCACTTAACGGATGCCACGCCAGACTGGGATGTTCACAAGAGAAACTCGCGCATGTTGAAAACACTCAACGTCGCCTTTTGACGTTGTCAAGGGAACGCCATTATTTGCGCGCAGAAACATCATTTCGGTCCTGCATCGCGAGCGAAATGAGGTCGGCTGTTGGGCAGAGCGCCGACTCGGCTGGTTAGAATCGTCTGCACTAGATCTCCCAATTGATCTGCCGTGAACTGGTTCCCCTCTATATTCACCGCCAGCTTTCCCTGGCGGTCGATGATGGCGGTGTGAAGTGAGTGATCCATGAAGCCTTCATCGGGGAAATAGTCCACCCCAAAGAGCGCAGTGACCCGCTGCACATCTGCTACCGGTCCGGTGAGGAAATGCCATGTGTCCGTGTCGGCTTTCCAGGTGCGGGCATAGCGGGCGAGGACTTCGGGCTGGTCGTGAACCGGGTCAAAAGTTACAGTAAGCAACACCAGGTCGGAGCCCAGCTTTTCACGGAAGCGCTTCTGCAAAACGCCGAAATTATTGGCGATCCGGAGACAGTAGTTTGGCAGCGGACAACTTGTATAAATAAAGTTGATGGCCACCACCTTGCCGGAAAACTGCGCCAGCGAAATTTCGCGGCGGTCCTGGTCGATGAGTTTGAAATCAGGCACTGCTTGCCCAACTGTCAGAGTTTTGTTCGAGTTCGCGGTGCCCTGAGAAAGCTGGTTCAACAGCTTCAGGCGCCTGGCCGTCAGCGGGTCCTGCTCCACGCTCTCGTAGCGTCGAATTTCGATATGCTGAGCGTAGCTCGATTCCTTCTCTACGACCAGGGTAAACTCCACCGTTGCTCCCGGCGCCAACCCATCGAGTTCCTTGGCGTCACGAACCTCGAATGGCATCGCCATGGCTTGCATGTAGCCGGGAATCTCCTGGCAGGAGGCTACAAAGCTCTTGCGTGACCGGTTCACCTCGAGCACCATCCCGGTCACGGAGAATTGTTGAGCCGCCCAGACAGGACATGCAGTCACGAGAAGGCAGGCCGCCAGCAAGCGGAGACGCGTCATCCGATTCGTTCCTTCGTGCTGGGTAGACCGTATCACTTGCTCGTCACCCCAGAAGGCTCGGCAGGTACTGAAGCATCTTGCTTACCGCCTCCCAATTGGTAGGGCCGGCGGTTTATCTTGGCATAGTCCTGGGCAAACTCTTTGATTTCCACAAACTGGTTCTTGCCGACATTGGAAAAATGCTGCCGGGTATTGCTGGTGGGCCACCAGATTTCCAGTTCGGTAATGCGGGCGTCTTTCCCCAGGCCGATGTGCTGTTGCAGAGGAGACGATCCGAACGATCCTCCGCTGCCCACGGTTCGGTAAATTGACCGCGCTGTTTGGCCCTTGTTCTCAACCGTTACTTTGATCCGAACACCAATCGCCGCCCGGTTGGTCTTGACGCCCACCAGCTTCAAACTGATCCAGTCGTTGCCGTGCCCGGGATTTTCGAACAATCGCAGCGCATGACTGTCCCCCGGTGTTGCCCCACCAACTTCTTCCACGATGTCTTCGTTGCCGTTGTTGTCGAGGTCCGCAAAGGCAACTCCGTGTCCCTTGTGCAACTCGCCGGTGCCCGAAGAGTCTGTGACATCCACGAAGTACTTCCCCTCATGATTACGGAGCAGAACGTTGGGCACGAGCGAACCGTAGGAAGGGTCTCCGGTTCCCAGATAAATATCGAGGAAGCCGTCGTTGTCGATGTCTCCGAAATTGGCGCCCATGGGCATGAAGACTTTGTCCAGTCCTACTTCCGCCGTCACGTCCCGGAAAGTTCCATCTTTCATATTTTTGTAGAGTTTTAGAGTCGCTGCGTTGTGCGGAAGCCCCAGATAGGTGCGGGCGGTCTCATCTACCGAGACGAAGTAGCTGGTCACAAACAGGTCAGGCCAGCCATCATTGTCATAGTCGAAGAACCAAGTCGCAAAGCCCCTGCCTGGGCCGGGAACACCCGCTGTTTGCGCGACTTCAGTGAATGTGTTGTCGTGGTTGTTATGGTAGAGAAAGTTGGGACCGTGGAGATTGGAGACATACAGGTCCGCGTACCCATCGTTGTCGTAGTCAGCCGCGGCTACGCCCTTGCTGAACGCCACGCGGTCGATCCCAGCCGCACGGGAGATATCCTCAAAGGTGCCGTCTCCCTTGTTCAGGAAGAGCTGCGCCGGTTGGTCCTCGTTCGCCACAAACAGGTCGAGCAGACCATCATTATTAATATCGACCCACACCGCGGCCTGGGTGCTTGTTGGGCGGCCCAGACCGCTGGCGGCCGTGACATCGGTGAAAGTCCCGTCGCAATTATTGCGCAACAAAGACTTGCGCTGTGGAAGTTCCCAGCCGCCGCGCAACACAAGAATGTCCATGCAGCCATCGTTGTTGTAATCGGCTTGCAGGATGTTCAGTCCGCCCACTTGATCCGCCAGTCCGGCTTTGGCCGCCTGGTCGGTAAAGGTGCCATCTCCGTTGTTGTGAAAAAAGTGCATGGGTCCGCAGCTGTTGAAACTCGAGGTGACTACATCGAAACGCCCATCGTTCTCGAAGTCATCCACGATCAGTCCTCCGGCCATTGAAACGGACTTGAGACCGGCCCGCGGAGCTACATCAACGAAGCGGCCCACGTCTTCCGCGGAGGTAAACACAGACGGTGGAATCAGGTATTGGGGCGGAACTTTCTCGGGATAAACTCCCACGGTCGCATACGCTAGATTGAGCAGCCACTTCACCTCGAGTTCGTCAGGCTTCTGTTCCAGATACTTCAAGAAATACTCGATGGCTTTTTTGGAATCATCTGTCTCGGGATAAGCAGCGCCGTGACGCATGGATGAAATACATCGATCGCCCGGCTCTAGATACACCTCATTCTCCATTTCGGATTTGTGCAAGTAAGCGATGCCCAGGGCTTCCTCCATCTGCGGCACAGCTTTGGGTACATCCGATGCGGCGATCGCATATGCTTCCTGGTATTGCGACACGGCCTTCTCCATGTTGCCTTCATATGCGTTTAGCTGCGCGAGGGAGAAGTGCGCATTCATCATGTCGAGCGGCTGCACGGAAGACCGAAACTTCCGGTTCGCTGGGGCAAGAAAATCCTCCAGCTGTTGCTTCTCGGCGGAGAGTGATGCTTTGCGGGCTTCGCAGATCTTGCGTGGGTCTTCGTTCCAGTCTGCCGGCTTATCAAAATGCCTGAGAGCTTCCTCGGCTTCCGCCATGCCACCAATGTTAAGCACGAACTTCACGCTGGTTCTGGGCACCGCGGCGGATGGCCCCGAAGGAGACAAGGGGATCTGGGCGGCAACCGGAAGGCAAGAGATGACCGACGCGATCAAGCATCCCGCGAAATTCCCGACTCTTGCCGACAATAGTCTCCCTCGCACACCACCATTCTAGCCCTTTCCAGTAAGCCTCTTCGCGTCCCGTTCGAAGAGAATTATTCTCCGGCTGGAGTCGGTGGGCCGAACGACGTTTTTCCCTCGGTGTAGTAAAGCTCAAATTCGCTGATGGTAAAGGGCTTGCCATGGGGGAGATACAACCGAACATATCTGGCGCGGAAGGCCGGCACATCGCGGGCAAACTTCGTCATGGGAACGCCGTAGTAATGTTCCAGCTTTGCTTCACCGTTGGTCACACTATCGACGGCTGTCCAGTTGAATCCGTCATCGCTTCTTTGCAGGGTGAAAGTCGATAGCCGATATGCGGGATCTGCAGTTTGCGAAGACACGATATAACGATCAATCCTGTAATTATTTTCCAAATCGACTAGAAACCAATCATCTCCAGAAGAAATCTTATCGTCGCCGTGCAGAGTAAAGCCGGTATTCAGATCTCCGTCCACTGCGTCGAATGGACGGTAGGCGGAGACCAGAAACTTCGATCGCGCGTACTTGTATAACGCGAGATTGCGGCCGCTCGGCGGGTTCGGCTGCCACACTGGAGGGACGCTCTGGATGAAGGTGACGACGGGATTCCAGTGGACTTTTTCTGCGCTGTTTTTTCCAGATTGATCCCGCCGGGCGACTCGAAAGTCCAGTGCATCGCCCTGTATGACGGTTACTTTAAGATCATGGACGGCAGGTGCCCCGCTAGCGCCGCCTGTCTGCTGCCACAATTGTTCTGAGTTCAACCAGATACTAGCTGCAACATTTGTGCTATTGCAGATCGCCGCACCCTCCACGCGGACCACGCCCCCGTGCGGTGCCACCCACTTTCGGACGGCAGTAACATCGCCGGGAACCTGGTAATCGCCGCCTATCTCGCAGCTTCCGGTTCCGGACCAATACATCTTAGGATGGCCTTCGTCCGGGGTGAAGCTAAGGTCGGCATACTCGGAACTATTCCACTGCTGATAGTGCCAGTTGTTCTTCCCCATCAGCCCGCTGAAGCCGGCCGATGCTTTGTAGCTTTCGGCGGCGAATTCGAATGCGATATGGTTGACCGCCGTTCCCGTTGCCTTGGTGTGTTTCTTGCCTAGGGCGACGACCTTAATGGTGTGCTTCCGGCCCGCCGATAGCCCGGTGTTGATGTATGCGAATCGTTCCCAAGTGGTACTGCGCGGGCTGAAACAGTCAACGGTTTTGCGCAGCGTACCGTCAATATAGACCTCTGCTTTGCCGCTCTGTGGCGAATGAAGCGCGCGCCAGTAAATTGCGGTTCCCTCGAACGAAAATTCGACGCTACTGTTGAGAGTTGAGCTTTCCTTACTCCGTCCTTCATAGGAATCAGCGCTCACTCGATCGGCCCAGTCGCCGGAATATTTCACCTCCGGACTGTCGCAACCAACGATCTTCGTTACCCGCCCCAGTAGGGCATCGGACGACTCGGGATGAGGTTCAAACATGAAGCGTGTCTGCAAGCCCGTCGCGCTCGTCTGCCCTCGCGCCAGCTTTACATCGAGCCGCTGAAAATTGCTCGGGTCAAAGTATGAATAGAAACGAAAACTGTCAGCGCAGGTTGTAGCGATATCCGTCCCTTGGTCGTTGATTAAATTCATGAATCCAAACATCGCATCCGGACAATGACCCCACACCCAATCCTGCTTGCTCAGATCGTTGCAAGCGCCGATATAGATGCCGTCAACATTGGTTGGATTGGGAGGATCCTCATTACCCAGGAACATGCAAATATACTTATCGAGAACAGTGCTGTAGGAAATGCCCCAAAAATGGCTGGGCGCGACGATTGAAGATTTTCCACCCAGGGCGGATTCCTCCCACTTGCCGTTATAGAAGTTTGTCCATTTGCCCGGAGCCATTTTGTCCCCGATGGCGCACCTGGCCGCGCGAGAATTCCATCGCGAGCCGCGCGTTGTCCAAGGCGCCCATCCCTCATCTGGGTAAATGTAGAAATACCCTCCACGGCGATCGACATAGAAGCCGAAATCGGCCAGCCCGCTGCCGTAGCTGGAGCCTGAGAACTTAAAGAACTCATGGGGATAGTAATAAGTCTCGGAGGTAATGATGTCCCCCTCG
>Ga0187871_10002890_pt1 | contig 13578 bp, 5 predicted proteins | sample June2016WEW_16_1_FD_132988 | JGI IMG/M metagenome (GOLD analysis project Ga0187871, IMG submission 132988) | Peatland microbial communities from SPRUCE experiment site at the Marcell Experimental Forest, Minnesota, USA - June2016WEW_16_10 | ecosystem: Environmental > Terrestrial > Soil >... | reverse complement strand
TGTGGCTCGGCGGCTCTTTACGAAAAGGTTCTGCACGATCCCAAACTGCGCGATCCGCGCGGCTACATCATGCCGTCCGACCAGCCCGATTTTCCCACCGCTACGCGCTTCATCAACGCCTTGCTGAAGAGCGGGATCACTGTTCTGCAAGCCTCGGCCGATTTCCAGGCGGCGGGCAAGAGTTACCCGGCGGGGTCGTACGTGGTAAAGACGGCGCAAGCCTTCCGGCCCTTCGTGCGAGACATGTTTGAGCCGCAGGACCATCCGCGCGACGATCTGTTTCCCGGTGGCCCGCCCATTCCGCCGTACGACATCGCCGGCTGGACGCTGGCGATGCAAATGGGCGTGCAGTACGGCCGCATTCTCGACGGCTTCGACGGCCCGTTCGCCAAGCTCAATGGACTCCAGAAGCCGATGTCGCGCATGGTGACGGGCCCGTCGAATCCGGCGGGATATCTGATCAGCCACCAGAGCAACTATTCCTTCACGCTGGTAAACCGCCTGCTGAAAGCCGGCGCCGAAGTGTATTGGCTGAAGGGCCCCGCGAAGGCCGCGGGTGTCGATCTCGGCACCGGCGCGATCTGGGTGCCGGCATCCGGCATCGCCGCGCCGGTGCTGCGCCAGGGCGCGAGCGAGTTGGGGGTCGCGGTCTACGCCGTGGCGCAGCGGCCCTCGGGCGATGCCTTCCGCATTCCCAAAGTGCGCATCGGCCTATACGATCAGTATGGCGGCCTGATGCCTTCCGGGTGGACGCGTTGGCTCTTCGAACAGTACGAGTTTCCCTTCGAAGTGGTGTATCCGCAGACGCTTGACGCCGGGAATCTGAAGAGCCGCTTCGACGTGCTGGTGTTTCCCGACGGTGCCATGCGGGGAGCTGGCGGTGGGCGCGGAGGCGGAGGCCGCGGTGGCGCCGATCCGCAAGACGTGCCGGAAGAATACCGCGGCTGGTTGGGCCGGATCACCACGGAGAAGACCATTCCGCAGATCAAGCAGTTCGTCGAGTCGGGCGGGGCAGTGGTGACGGTGGGGAGTTCCACCAGCATGGCCGCGCTGCTGGGCGTGCCTCTCGCCAACGCGCTCACTGAAAAAAGCGCCGACGGGCAGGAGCGCGCGTTCGCCCGCGACAAGTTCTATATTCCCGGTTCGCTGATGCTGGCCCATATCGACAATACCAACCCGCTGGCCTACGGCATGCCCGAAACGGTGGATGTGTTCTTCGATAACAATCCCGTGTTTCGCTTGCCGGCGGACGCCAAGACTCAGGGTGAAACTCCGGTCGCCTGGTTCTCCGGCAAGGAGACGCTCGATAGCGGCTGGGCTCTCGGTCAAGAGTTGCTCGACGGCGCGACTGCGGTGGTGGAGGCCAAGGCTGGGGAAGGGAAGGTGTTCGTCATGGGGCCGGAAGTAACTTTCCGCGGCGAGCCCGACGGCACGTTCAAACTCCTTTTCAACAGCCTCTTCTACGGCGCCGCCCAGCCGGTCACGTTGCGGTAGGCGGGCGGCGGTTGTTCCCGGCGCCGAAAAACGGTATACCGGATCATGCTTTCCCGCATCGTTCTGTCTGTTCTTCTGGCCGGCCCTTGCCTGGCGCAGGATGTCGCGCGGATGGACCAGATCGTCCAGTCCTATGTCGCCGACCACAAATTCATGGGGACCGCGCTGGTGGCACGCGGCGACCAGGTGCTTTTCAACAAAGCCTATGGCTCCGCCAACCTCGAATGGAATATACCCAACACTCCCGACACTAAGTTCCGGCTCGGATCGGTGACCAAGCAGTTTACGGCGGCTTCCATCCTGCTGCTGGAGGAACGCGGCAAGCTGAGCGTCAACGATCCGCTGAAGAAGTTTATGCCCGATGCTCCCGCGGCATGGGACAAGGTCACCATCTTTCATCTCCTGACTCACACATCCGGTGTGGCGGACTTCACCAGCCTTCCGGACTATCCCAAGATCGAACCGTTCGCCACCACTTCGGCCAAGTTGGTGGAGGTGATCCGCGATAAGCCGAACGATTTCGAACCGGGCTCGCAATGCAAGTACGACAATTCGGGATATGTGCTCCTCACTTACATCATCGAGAAGGTATCGGGAGACAGCTACGAGAAGTTCGTGCGCGAGAATATCTTTGTGCCGCTGGGAATGAAGGATAGCGGCTACGATTCCAACTCCGCCATCATTCCGCATCGGGCAGCGGGATATACGGCAGGGCGGGGCGGCGGAATGGAGAACGCCGGCTTCATCCATATGACCATCCCGCAAGGGGCGGGCGCTCTTTATTCCACCACCGGAGACCTGCTGAAGTGGGAGCAGGCGCTCTTCGGCGGCAAAGTGCTGACCGCGGCCTCGCTCGCTAAGATGACCACGCCGTTCAAGAACGACTATGCCTTCGGTCTCGGGATCGAGACAACGGGCGGCCATAGGAGAATTTCTCATGGAGGCGGGATCGAAGGTTTCAATACGGACCTCGCCTACTATCCCGATGACAAGCTCACGGTGGTTGTTCTGGCGAACCTGAATGGTCCCGCGGCGGGCGATATCGCCGGCAAGCTGGCGGCGGTCGCGCATGGCGAGACGGTGACGCTGCCCAACGAGCGCAAGGAGATCACGCTTGACTCCAAGGCGCTGAGTCGCTTTGTGGGCGTCTACCGCATGCCCGGCGGAGACCCGATGGTAGTGGCGCTCGATGGCAACCAGCTGACGACTAAGTTGGACGGTCAGTCCGCGCTGCCGATTTTTCCTCAGTCTGAGACCATGTTCTTCCTGAAAGCGGTCGATGCCCAAGTCGAGTTTCCCAAGGATGACGGCTCGGGCAAGGCAAGCCAGTTGACGCTGCATCAGAATGGCAGGGACATGACCGCGCCACGGATGGACGACGCGCAGGCAAAGAAGGTCACCGACGCGGCGGCAGCTTTCGCCAAACGGCTCAAGGACCAAACACCCGCCCCGAGCAGCGAGCAAGCGGCCAATAAGATGATTCACGATTTGTTCAACGGCAAACCGGACGAAGCGATGCTGAGTCTTGACGGCCCGATCCATCAGCAACTGGCGGGGCTCCAGTCAGAGGTCGCGGGGTTTGGCGCGATCGAAAAGATCGCGTTTCAGGGGGTGGGGCCGGGCGGGGCGGACATTTACTCTGTTAAATCGGCTAAAGGCGCGTGGGAGTTCCGCATCTGGCTGACCGAGGATGGCAAGGTGAAACAGGCCAACACTCGCGCCGTGCAGTGATCCAAAGAGAGAGGTTCGAATGATTAAGGCGAATTTGCCGCGGCTCTGCGTTCTGGCTGTATTGGCGGTCGCCGGCAGGGCGCAATTGGCGCCGCCGGCTCGTGAAATCCCGCTCTATCCAGGTCCGGCGCCCGGTTCGGAGAATTGGAATTATCCGGAGAAATCCGCCGGCACGCCGGACAAGCCGCAGGCGCAGAATATCGCTCGGCCGGTGCTGCTCTATTATCCGGCTGACAAAGCCACCGCGGTGGGAACCGCGACGATCGTCGCGCCGGGCGGCGGTTTCCGGATGTTAATGATGTCGTATGAAGGAGTGGATGTCGCCCAACGGCTGAACCGGATGGGTGTCGACGCGTTTGTTTTGAAATATCGGACCATCTATGTTGGCCCCGATCACCCGCAGGGGGACCAGAATGTGCCCGAGTTAGCCGGCGCGGACGGACAGCAGGCAGTACGGCTGGTGCGGCAGCGTGCCGCGGAGTTCGGCGTGCTTTCCAATCGCATCGGCATCATCGGCTACTCGGCGGGAGGCGCCGTCGTCCTCTCAAACGGTGTATGGTCCCGCCGATGGAAGGCCGGATTTCGCCGCTCCCATCTATGCCGCCGGCGCGAACTCGAATCCGCCGCCACCGGGAGCTCCGCCGCTGTTCATCGCCGTGGCAGCGGACGACCAGGCAGTCGGCTACCAAGGCTCGATCGACCTGTTCGGCGCGTGGAGAAAGGCGGGGCTGCCGGCCGAGCTGCACGTGTTCCAGACCGGCCAGCACGGCTTCGGAGTAAAGGGTGGCGGCGCGGACCACTACCTGGACCGTCTGGAGGAGTGGCTGAAAGTGAACGGTTGGCTGACCAAGGCGTCGAAGTGATCGCCCGCTAGCCGCGGGCGGCCGATAGTGAATTGCGTGGTCTGTGCGGCGGATGGACTCGTGGAACCGGAAACGAGTTTTGATAACGTGAGCTGAACATGAATCGTCGACAATTTGTCAGGGCCGCGGCTGGTGTGGCAGTTGCGCCGGCACTTGCCGCTCCGCCCGCGGCATCGAACGAGCAGAAGTGGCTGGCTATCGCCGAGAGCTTGAAGCCAAAGCTCCGCCGGACGCCCGTGATGCCGGCCGCTCTCGTCCAAATGGCCGCCGACAGCGGTCAGTTCCTGCACTGGCGCGTGGACCGCCTCTCGCCTCCCGAAGCGCTGGGTGAGCGGCTACTTCGGCGGGGCGACTCCGCCATTGTGGATTTCGGCCGCCATCTGACGGGGCATTTATCGTTTTCCATTGCCGGCGAGGGGCGCGGCGTGGATGCGCCCGCCCGATTGAAGCTGACGTTCGGCGAAGTGCCTGGCGAGGTGGCGCAGCCATTCGACCCCTACAAAGGCGCGCTCAGCCGGGCCTGGCTGCAGGACGAGACGATCAACCTCGACGTGCTGCCCGCCGCGGTCGAGATGCTGCGCCGGTATGCGTTCCGCTACGTGAAACTGGAAGTCATAGATACCTCTCCGAACTTCGCCGTGCGAATCCGCAATGTGAAAGCGACCGCTCTCTCTTCGGCCGGAGACGATCCGCCGCCGCTGCCCGACGCAGTGCCCGCCGCGTTACGGCAAATCGACCGAGTCAGCATCGCCACTTTACGCGATTGTATGCAGACCGTCTTCGAGGACGGTCCCAAACGGGACCGACGCCTGTGGATCGGCGACCTTCGCTTGCAGGCTCTGGCGAACTACGCGACGTTTCGCAGCAACGATCTCGTCAAACGCTGTCTGTACCTGTTCGCCGCGTTCCCGCGTGAAGACGGTCTGGTGGCGGCATGCGCGTTCGAGGATCCCGAGCCTCACCGCGGGCACGAGTACATCATCGACTACGCGGCGTTGTACGCAGCGGCCGTGCTGGATTATGCAAAAGCTACCGGGGACTGGAACACGGCCGTCGATCTATGGCCGGCCGTACGCAAACAGATGGAACTGCTTTCGGCTTATGTAGGGCCCGACGGAATCTTCGCTGCCCCGGCGCGCAGTTGGGTGTTCATCGACTGGAGCGACGCGCTGGATCGCACTGCCGCGATGCAAGGGACGTTCGTGTACTCCCTGCGCCAGGCGATGGAACTGGCGAGCCGCTGCGGGGCGCCGGACGAAGCTGCCAAATACCAGGAGACGATCGCGCGCATGACCGCTGCGGCGCGCGGCGCGTTCTTCGATTCGTCCCGGCAGGTGTTTGTCAGTGGTCCGAAACGCCAGGTCTCCTGGGCGTCGCAAGCCTGGATGGCGCTTTCCGGCATCGCCACCTCTGCGGAGTCGGCGCAGGCGTTCCGAACGGTGGCGGCGCAGACGGACGCTGTGCGCCCCGGGGCGCCGTATCTTTACCATTACGTCGCCGAGGCCATGCTTCGGTGCGGCCTGAAAACCGAGGCCAGGCAGTTGGTGGAAGCCTACTGGGGCGGCATGGTGAAGGCCGGCGCCGACACGTTCTGGGAAGTTTACGACCCGTCGAACTCCGGCCTCTCGCCTTACGGCAACGTGCTGGTGAATAGCTATTGCCATGCCTGGAGCTGCACGCCGGCTTATCTGCTTCGAACCTTGAATCTGGCCTGAAATGCTTGCCGATCGTAACGATCCTGGCGGCGACTGCTTCGGGGCAGCCGAAGTATCGTGTTCGGTGCCGTTTGTTCGACGTGCTGCCAGTTACTTAAAATATGGGGATTTTGTGGAGCGGGAGACGGGGCTCGAACCCTCGGCGTCCAGCTTGGGAAGCTGATCGTGGATTGAGAATACAGAATTTGGCGTCCATGGTGTTCATTTCTAGCTTTGGAAACTATCCTGTTTTCGATGGCCTGCTTTCACCCCTTTTCTTAACGGAGCAGTTTTGGAGCAGAAGACGCAATGTGCACCGGGCCTTAGCCCGCGGAGGGTTGGCAGGCCTCTGCGGCTTCCCCGACAGAGCTACAGGACTGTGACCTCCCGCGTGTGAAACACAAAAATCGTTTTTTTTCGGTCTATTACTCCTAACTATGTCCTTTGGTTTTCAATAATTTGGGGTATTTTTTCGCTCAGCCGATGACCCATGAAGGCTCAATCTGTTTCGTTTTGATACGGTTCTGATATGCCATGCGGCAGGCGGCGAACTACTGCAATCGCTAAGCCGACAAAGAAAGTTTGAAGGAGTCTGCACCTGCAGTGCGCCGTATTGTGTGAGGGTAAGCAGCAAGGCGCTAGGTCGCCGGCAAGAGGACCCTCGCGAAAGGAATATAAATGCATTACAAAATACCAAAACATCCGATGCGGTTCGCGGCGATTCCGCTGTTGCTATTGACCTGCCCTGGCGTCCACGCCGAGTCGAGCCCGTATGGCAAGCTGCCTCTCAGTTTTGAACCGAATCAGGGCCAGACCGATGGGAAGGTGAAGTTCGTGGCGCACGGAGCGGGGTATTCCATCTACGTCAGCCCTGGTTCCGCGACGTTTAGTCTCGAACGATCCGACCAGGCCGCCGTTGTCCGCATGGACCTGGTAGGAGCGAATCAGGCCGCCGGAATTGAGGCGCAGAACAAGCTGCCGGGCATCGCAAACTATATGGTCGGCGCGAAGCGGACGACCAACATTCCCACTTATGCGAAGATCCGATCACACGACGTGTATCCGGGGATCGACCTTGTGTACTACGGCACGCAAGGACAGCTCGAATACGACTTTGTGGTAGCTCCGGGCGCCGATCCGTCCAGGATTCGCATGACGTTCGCGGGCGCGACGCCGGTGGTGGACGCATCGGGCGACCTGGTGCTGCCCCTGGGTGGCCACGATATCCGTTTTCGCAAGCCGGTGCTGTATCAGGACATTGAGGGCGTCCGCAAGCCGGTGAGCGGCAGATTCACCATCGCGGCCAACAGCCATGACGTCGCGTTCCAGGTCGATTCCTACAACCGCGGCCGGGAGCTGACGATCGACCCGGTGCTGGCGTATTCAAGCTACTTTGGAGGGCCGACCTATGCTACGCAGATCACGGCCATGGCGTTGAACGCGGCAGGCGACATCTATCTCACCGGATGGACGCTCGACCCCGCGTTCCCGATAACCCCGGGCGTCTTCGAGCCGACGTGCCCCTATTTCCCGTCCAACATTGTCGGGGTCGGGGGGACGAATGCCAACGACTGCAAATTCGGTGCTTATGAGAGCGGGTCGAATGGCGCGTTTGTCTCCAAGATCAGCGCCGACGGGCAGACCCTGCTCTATTCCACGTTCCTGGGCGGAGCCGCCACGGGGACCAATGTTGACAATATTCAAATCGGCAACGATTACGGCACAGGCATCGCGGTGGATTCGGGCGACAACGCCTGGGTGGTGGGCACCACCGGTTCGAACACCTTCCCCATCACGCCTTCGACTGCATTCCAATCCTACTGCGATCCGGAAGCTCCGCCGACGCTCTATACGCCCGTTTTTGGGAGCTACTGCGGCACAGCGAACAATGCCGTGTTTCTGGTGCAGCTCAATCCCACGGGGACCACGGAACTCTACGGCACATTCGTGAACGGCACGGGCTGGTCGATTGGAGGCGCGCTGATCTCGCTCGACGGGTCAGACGACATCTATGTCGCGGGAACGGTATACAATACCCCCCCCGGGGGCTATGCACAGTTCGCCCCGTTTCCCACCACGGCATCCGCGTACCAGGCCACCGGGCTGGGGACCAACTTTTCGGCTTTCGTCACTGAATTTGCTCCGGGCGGGAGGCCCTTGATTTATTCCACATTGTTCGGCGGCCCGAACGGGAGCGCCTTTACGATTACCGACGGTTTGGCCGTGAGCGGTGGAAAGATATATATCGGCGGCCAGACCAACGACCCTCAGCTTCCGACGACCCCTGGCGCTTTATCGAGCACCTGCGTCCTGGCGCACCCGGGCGACCAGACGTGCAGCGGCAATGCTTCGCAGGCCTTCGTCGCGGAGTTAGATCCGACCAAATCCGGCGCTGCGTCGCTAGTGTTTTCCACATACTTGAATGGATCGACCCTGGTAGGTGGCAACGAGAGTTCGCAGGTATTCGCGCTGACGGCGGATACGGCGGGCAACGCGTACGCTGGCGGGATCACGACGTATTCCGCGGCGGACGGTTTCCCGGCGACGGTGGGAGTATTGCAGCCGACCTGTGCCCTCAAGGCCTACAGCGAATGTTCCACGAACTTTGTGACCAAGCTCAGTCAGACCGGGAGCCTGGTGTGGTCCACTTTCTATGGCTCGCCGAGCGGAGCAAACGGTGGGAATAACAACGGCGTCACGGCCATCGCAGTGGACCCCTCCGACAACGTTTACATCACGGGAGGCGCGGACGGGCAGGGCGATATTCCGCTCAACAACAGCCTCCAGCCTTATATCAGCGGAGTCGCGTTTGTCACGGAGCTGAACAGCAGCGGTACCCAGGTGCTGTTTGGCACATACTACGGCGGCGGCGCGGATATATATCCCACCACGCTGGCCCTGGACGCGTCGAGCAACATCTATTTCGCCGGCTACACGGCGGCCAGCCTTCCGCTGGTGAATGCGCTTCAGAGCACCAATTCCGGTGGGTCCAGTCAAGGGTTTTTCGCCAAGATCGCGATCGCCACTCCGCAGACCATTACGTTCGCCCCGCTTCCGAATGTAACTTACGGAATAAGTCCCATTACGCTGGGGGCGACGGCCTCATCGGGATTATCGGTAAGTTACTCAGTCACCGGGCCCGCGACTATCAGCGGTTTCACCTTGACGATCATCGGGGCAGGGAATGTGAGCGTCACGGCCTCGCAGGTTGGTAATTCAACTTACTCGGCGGCTTCTCCCGTGACACAGGGTTTCACGGCCGCACCCGCCGTCCTGACGGCCACCGCGGCGAGCCCGAACGTCGCCTACGGGCAAGCCATCCCGGCTCTCACTTATACTCTCTCCGGTTTTGTGAGCCCGGACACGGCGGCGGTAGTCAGTGGAGCGCCTTCCGAGTCCACCACCGCAACCTCCACATCCGCGCCGGGCGGCTATCCAGTCACCATCGCGCAGGGGACGCTCTCCGCAGCGAACTACACCTTCAACTTCGTCTACGGCACCCTGACCATCGCCGAGGCGGCCCAGACCATCACCTTCGGCGTTCTCCCGAACGTGCCCTATGGGACCGCGCCCATCACCCTGACAGCCACGGCATCTTCCGGCCTGGCGGTCAGCTATTCCGTCACCGGCCCGGCCACCGTGAGCGGTTCCAAGCTGACCATCACTGGAGTAGGCCCCGTAACCGTGACCGCCTCCCAGGCGGGCAACGCGGATTACGGCGCAGCGACTTCGGTAAGCCAGTCCTTTAACGTGACCGCCGCCAGCCAGACGATTACCTTCGGGGCTCTCCTGAACGTACCCTATGGGACCGCTCCCATCACCCTGACAGCCACGGCATCCTCTGGCCTGGCGGTCAGCTATACGGTCACCGGCCCGGCTACGGTAAGCAGTTCCAAGCTGACCATCACGGGAGTGGGCCCCGTAACCGTGACCGCCTCGCAGGCGGGCAATGCGGATTACGGCGCAGCAACCTCGGTAAGCAAGTCCTTTACCGTGACCGCCGCCAGCCAGACGATTACCTTCGGCGCGATTCCCGCGCAGACGGTGGGAGGGTCCGTTTCTCTCAGCGCTTCCGCCACTTCCGGTCTGACAGTGAGCTTCAGTTCGTCGACTACGGCCGTCTGCACGGTTTCGGGGACGACCGCTAAGCTGCTGACCACAGGGACTTGTTCCATCCAGGCGTCACAATCCGGAAACGCGGACTATCTGGCAGCCGCCTCGGTGACGCAGAGCTTTACGATCTCTTCGGCCGCGCGCTTTACGATCACTGCCGACCCCAGTTCGGAGACCGCCTTCCGCGGTTTCCTCGCCGCTTTCCTGCTGAAGATCCAATCAGTCGATGGCTTCAAAGGCGACGTGAAACTTAGCTGCTCCGGAGGTCCCGAGGGAGCCGAGTGCGCCGATCTGCCGCAAACGGTCTCCGTGAATGGAACGGCCTGGGCGATTTCCGGGATCCTTTTTCCGGTAAGTACGACTCCCGGGACGTATACCATCACCTTTACCGGCACATCGGGGTCCGTGACCGCCTCCACAACCGGACAGTTCATCGTCAAGTAGCTCGCAACCACTAAGTGCTCGCGGTTGTCCCCGGACCGCCGCGAGCACTACCATTCGTAGGTGAGCGCGTTTTTCGATTTCGGTTGAACCGCTGATGACAGGTGCTTGGACCCCGAAAACCTCCCAATAGGTTTTTTACACCTTTAAACCGCGCAGTGAGCAGTTCTTACTCCACATTATTATGCACCGCTTTTGGGCCTTAAGTATCGTCCGCGCCTGCACCATCCAGGCAACCTAGACGGGCAACGCCAACTACCTTCCAGCTACACCGGTCAACCGAAGCTTTCAGGTGACGCGATTCGGCCCCTGCGACATCCAACAAAGCGGCAACATTAATGTGGGCGATGTGCAGTTTGTTATCAATGAAGCTCTTGGTGTAACCGTCGCCGCCAACGGCGGAGACGGCGTTGTGGGGGTACTGGACGTCCAAATCGAGGTCAACGCCGCCCTTAGTTTGGGCTGCGTGACGAAATAGAAGCCCTTCTTCAATGGGTGCGGATGTTAAGTTATTGGACGTACCGGGATGCCGCGTGCATCGGGATTGCCGGCGCGCGCGCCAGACGGCGCCTCAAACCACTTGGCGTACCTGGTAAGCCCAGGAGGAACCCTCCGCTCTCCCTTCAGAAAAGCCTATTGGGGGGGCGACCGGATCGCCCGCGACTGACGCCTTGGCGTCTACGAATCCAAGTTGAAAGTTTGTCGGCCACCTGGAAACAGGCATAGTGGACGAAGAGTGGGCTTCACGTAGCGAAAGCTCCGTCGGATTTCTTCCGGCCTGGATTTTGCATTTTTTTGACGGGGCCTGCGGTTCGTTTGCGCCGCTCGAATTGAGGGTGTGTCTGTCGACTCCGCGGATTGTGGTTATTATGAAGGTTGCCAAGCCCCGCGCAGGGAGAAATTACGCAACTGCTCAGCCGTTGGGAGCAAGGCGAGCCGGAAGCGTTGGATGCCCTGGCGCCGCTGGTCTACAATCAGCTGCGTGCCATCGCCGAAGCCTTTCTCCGCAACGAACGGCCCGAACACACTTTGCAGCCCACCGCGGTAGTCAACGAAGTGTTCCTGGATCTGTTGCGGGTGCGCCGCCTGGCCCTCAACGATCGCGGCCACTTCTTCGCTTTCGCCGCGCAACTCACCCGCCGCGTGCTCATCGATTCGGCCCGCAAGGCCAAGACCGAAAAGCGCGGTCTGGGGTGGTCCCGCATTCCCCTGGAGGCAGAACTGGCGTGGCTTTCCAATGAGGGCCCGGAATCGCTCGACCTGTCGTCGGCCCTCAACGAACTGCGCGAATTCGATCCGCTTAAGACCCGCGCGGTCGAGCTGCACTACTTTCTGGGATGTACGGTGGAAGAGACCGCCGATATTCTGCAAACCTCCAGGAGCACGATCGAGCGGAACCTGCGCTTTTCGCTGGCGTGGCTGCGGCAGCGTCTTTACCGCGTTTGAAGGACCGCACCCATGACCGCACACGAAATCGAGCGCTTTCGCAGGATCGAAGCTATCTTCGACGCGGTGCTGGAGTACCCGTACGGGCCCGAACGCGATGCCTTTTTGCGCCGCCAGGAAGTGGTCGTCGCCCCCAGCCTGTTGGCTGAGGTTCGGCAGCTCCTGGAGGGCCACGAGGCGGTGACCGCAGCCGTTCCCATGGCTCCCGAGACTCTCCCCCGCTTCGGACCGTGGCAGACAATCCGCCTGCTGGGCCGCGGAGGAATGGGCGAGGTCTACCTGGCGGAGCGTGTGGACGGCGCATTTGAGATGAAGGCGGCGGTGAAGGTGGCGCCGATGGCCCTAGCGTCGCCGGATATCGAAGAACGATTCCGGCGGGAGCGCCAGTTTCTGGCCAGCTTCGATCATCCCAAAGTGGCCCGCCTGATCGACGGCGGGTTTTCCGGACTCCCGTACCTGGTGATGGAGTTTGTCGACGGCCTTTCCATCGATCACTACTGCGATGCGGTGGCGCTCGATGCGCGCGTCCGCATCGCCCTCATGCGGCAGGTGCTGGAGGCGCTGATCTATGTTCATGAGCGTGGCGTCATCCATCGCGACCTCAAGCCGTCGAACATTCTGGTGGATGCCGCAGGCAACGCCAAGCTGCTGGATTTCGGCACCGCGCGCCTGGTGGATGCCACTGGAGACGGCGCCATTACCAAGATGGGGGTTTTTGCCTTCACCCCGGATTATGCGAGCCCGGAGCAGTCGCTGGCGAAGCCGCTAACCGTGGCAACTGATATTTATTCGGCAGGGGTGCTGCTCTATCGCCTGCTCACCGGCCGGCCTCCGTACCGGTTTTCCGATTATTCCCCCGGTGCCGTGGCCCGGACCATCAACCACACCGAGCCGGAGCCTTCCGGTCTGGAGCGTCCGCTCGATGCCATTCTGTCGAAAGCCCTGCGCAAGAATCCGGAAGAGCGCTACGCGTCGGCGGCGGAGATGGATGCCGATCTGGCGCGCTATCTGGAGGGCCACCCGGTGCGCGCGCGGCGCCCGCACAAGTTCGCGCCGCTCGCCATCGTGGCTGCGGTAGTGGTGCTCTCGGCCGCTGGGGTAATTGGCTGGCGATTCGCGGTCCGGACGGCGGCGTCCCAAACGCCGGCCACCCTTGCGGTTCTGCCTTTTACGAACCGTTCCGGCGATCCAGCCGACCAGTATTTCTCCGATGGCCTGACCGATGAAGTAAGAGACTCGCTGGCTCGGCTCAAAACCTTGCGCGTGATCGCCCGCTCCTCCACGGCCCTCTTTAAAAAGGAACCGCGCAACCTGAGCGATATCGGCCGTCAACTCCACGCCTCGCATCTTCTCGAGGCCAGCGTCGAACGCTCTGGCGGCCGGGTCAATATTGTCGCATCTCTGGTGAGAACTTCTGACGGCAAGCGGATCTGGACCAATACATACCGCCGCCAGGCTGCCGATCTCGGCGCCATACAGACCGACTTGGCCCAAGGGGTTAGCTCAAGCCTCGGAATCTCCGCCTCGGCCCTGCTGAAAAAGCCCGTACCCTCGGGCGAGGCGCACGAATTGTACTTGAAGGGGCGTTTCGAGGCTTTTCAAGCTACCGTAGAAGCCAACACGAAGGCTGAGGAAGACTATCGGCGTGCCATACAAATCGATCCGAATTATGCGCTCCCGTACGTGGGTCTCGCGTCCGCCATCTGGAACCAGAATATTTGGGCCAGCCAGAGCCCGCTGCTCGAAGAGCGGAGAAAGGCCGAGGAACTATGGCAGAAGGCTCTCGAAATCGATTC
>Ga0187871_10002889_pt1 | contig 13584 bp, 13 predicted proteins | sample June2016WEW_16_1_FD_132988 | JGI IMG/M metagenome (GOLD analysis project Ga0187871, IMG submission 132988) | Peatland microbial communities from SPRUCE experiment site at the Marcell Experimental Forest, Minnesota, USA - June2016WEW_16_10 | ecosystem: Environmental > Terrestrial > Soil >... | reverse complement strand
CGAGCCGCACCAGCCGCATCGCACAATAGCGGGATCTCCGCGGACCTGGTTGCGAAGCGCCCTGGGTCGTGAGGGGCACAGGCTGCCGGGCTACTCTGCGGACGTGGTGATGACGTGGTGATGCCCGAAAGCCAGTCCCAGCCCAGCGCCGGCCGCGAAGCCCACCCGGGCGAGATCTCATACCGGCAGGCGCGGTTCCTGGCGCCGCCGGGCGCGACCGACATCCTGCTGATCCGGCACGGCGAGTCCGAGGCCGCGTACGTGGACAAGCCGTTCCCGCTGGTGGACGGCCACGCTGACCCGGAACTGTCGGAGAACGGGCGGGAGCAAGCGGAGCGGCTGGCCGAGCGGCTGGCCAAGCAGCCCATCGACGCCCTCTACGTGACGTCGCTGCGCCGCACGGCCCAGACGGCGGAGCCGCTGGCGGAGCGGCTCGGCCTGACCCCGCGGGCGGAGCCGGACCTGCGCGAGGTCAACCTGGGCGAGTGGGAGGCGGGCCGGTTCCGCAAGATGGTCGCGGACAACCACCCGATCGCCGAGCGGATGTGGGCCGAGGAGCGGTGGGACGTCATCCCCGGCGCCGAGCCTGCCGATGAGTTCACGGCCCGGACCAGCGGCGCCATCAAGCGGATCGCCGCAGCCCACCCGGACCAGCGGATCGCGCTCGTCACGCACGGCGGCGTGATCGCCGCGCTGCTCGCCATGGCTACCGCGTCGCGGCCGTTCGCGTTCCTCGGCGCGGACAACGCGTCAATCTCCCGGCTGGTCATCACCCCCGAGCGCTGGATCATCCGCGTCTACAACGACACCGCCCACCTGGAGCCTTAGCCCGGCTGCTGCGTCGCGCCCCGGAACCCGGGGCCGGCCGGCCGCTGCCGCGCGTAGAGCTGGTCATAGGCCCGCTGCCCGGCCAGGCTGGGGCGCATTGCCCGTTCCAGGCCCGGGACGGCATGCCCGGCGTCATCCGGCTGCGGGCCGGGCGGTGGATCTTCCGGCAGCACCCCGGCCCCGCAGCCCGCGAGGATCGCCGCACCGCGGGCCGCCGCTTCGGTGTGCTCTGGCACGCTGACCCCGTACCCGAGCGCGTCGGCGAGGATCTGCGGCCACAGCCTGCTGCGGGCTGCCCCGCCGGTAAGGATGACCTCCTGCCATGCGCCGGGACCGAGCAGCTCGCTGACCAGCCCGGCCGCACGGCGGGTGGAGTAGGCGGCGGCCTCCTGGATGGCCCGCGCCTGCTCGCCCAGCCCGGCCAGGCGGCACCCGGCCTGGACGGGAAAGGTCGTCGATGCTCACGCCCTGCTTCAGCCAGGGCAAGGTCGATGACACTGCTGGCACCGGCGGACGCGGCGGTAGACATGAGGCCCTCCCGGTGGTCGGTGGCTGGTCCGGCCTCGTGGTCTCGTGCCGCGGAGCAGGCCGGCAACGGCGTCAGGCTGTCCCGCGAGCCCGGGAACACTGCCCTTCTCTGAGTTGAGCAGATGTTAACAATATGAGCAAACGCTCGCGCGGCGCGGCAACGCTCGCACGACACGACACGACACGACACGACACGACGCGGCTCAGGCGCGGCGCGGCTCAGGCGCGGAGCGGCTCAGGCGCGGCGCGGCGCGGCTCAGGCGCGGAGCGCGGCCTTGCCACGGACCACATGGTTGACCAGCTCGCCGATCTCCGAGATCGAGATGCGGATCTCGTCGCCCGCGCGCAGCGTGAACGGCAGGTCCGGCACCAGCGACGTGCCCGTCGAGAGCAGCACCCCGGCCGGGAACTCGTCCTCGCGGAACAAGAACGCCGCCAGCTCGGGCACGGTCCGGCGCAGCCCGGCCGTGCTGGCCTGGCCGGTCCAGGCGATGTCGCCGTCCCGCCGGATGGTCATGGCGATGGTCAGCCCGTACGGGTCGGCGACCTCCCAGGCGGGCCGGATTCCCGGGCCAGCCGCGCAGCCGCCGAGGTAGATCTTGGCCTGCGGCAGGTAGAGCGGGTTCTCCCCCTCGATCGACCGGGAGCTCATGTCATTGCAGATGGTGTAGCCGACCACGTCGCCGTCGGCGTTCAGCGCCGCGGCGAGCTCCGGCTCGGGCACGTCCACCTGGGAGTCGGAGCGCGCGCTGACCCGGTCACCGGGACCGGCCACCCGCCACGCGGCGGACTTGAAGAACAGCTCAGGCCGGGGCGCGGTATACACCCGGTCGTAGATGTCGGCCGAATCCTGGCTCTCCTCGACCCGGGCGTGCATGCTCCGCTCGTAGGTCACCCCGGCAGCCCACACCTCGGTTCCCCCGTCCACGGGCGCCAGCACCTTAATTCTCCGCAACGGAACGTCACGCGGAACCGTCCCCGCGCCCTCGCTGGCCGCCTGCGCGCTACTGGAGACGGGGATCGCCCCGGCGGCCTCGCCCTGGTCCGGCGGCCCGTCGCCCGGCCAGGTCCCGCCGGGGTCCAGCGCCCCGCCGCCGAGCACGGTCTGGCAGGCACCGCGGATCCAGGTGACCGGCCGGGCGAGCAGGTCGGCCATGGTCGCCACCCCCGGCAGCGGCCGGACCCGGTCACCGTCGAGCACCCCGACTTGCGGGGCGCCCTCAGCCTCGCGGTACCTGATCAGCTGCACGGGTCTCCCTCCGCCCGGTCCGGGAGCCCGGCCCGGGCCACCCTCCGGGCAGCGTACCCGGGCGCGGATCACGTCAACAGTTCATCAGACCAATGAAGACACTTCATCTGATGAAAGCGTTGACGTTTCCGGAGCGGGACCGTAACGTCGGACTGGTCAGCACCTGACCCGAACGCCCAGCCAGGAAACGCCCAATCAGGAACGGAGCGCTGCCCGTGACCGCCGCATACCCCGGCCAGGCCCGGCACGCCCAGGTGGTGCACGCGCTGGGAGCCGCGATCGTCCGCGGCGAGCTTGGCCCGGGCAGCCCGGTGCCCACCGAGGACGAGCTGGTCAGCCGGTTCGAGGTGGGCCGCTCGGCGCTGCGGGAGGGGGTGAAGGTGCTGGCCGGCAAGGGACTCCTGGAGAGCCGGACCAGCGCCGGGACCCGGGTGCGCCCGCGCGAATCGTGGAACCTGCTCGATCCGGACGTGCTGCGCTGGCGGTACTCCGAGGACCCCAGCCCGGCCGACATCCGGGCCCTGGCCGACCTGCGGGTCGCGCTGGAACCTGGCGCAGCCCGGCTGGCCGCGGAGTCGGCCAGCGCGGCCCAGCGCAGCGTGATCGCCGCAGCCATGGCCGCACTGTGGGCCAGGGTCGAGGCGCCGGACGAGTTCATCGCCGCCGACCTGGCCTTCCACCGGGCCGTGTTCGCGGCCTGCAACAACGACTTGCTGCTCTACATCCACGACGTGGCCAGCGTGGCGCTCGGCGCGATCCGCCCGCTGCACACCCACTCGGTCGCGCACAACCGCGAGACGCTGCCCGTCCACCAGCAGGTGGCCGAGGCCATCCAGCGCGGCCACCACCGCAAGGCGGAGGCCGCGATGCGCGAGATCGTCGAGGGTGCCCGCGCGGACCTGACCCGCGACCAGGACGCGGACACGCCCCGGGAGCAGAACGTGGAAGGAGCAGAACAGCATGACCACTGACCCCGGCGAGGTGCGGCTGGACGTGCGCGGCCAGGTCGCCGTGCTCACCATCGACCGGCCCGCCAAGCTCAACGCGTTCACCCCGCCGATGACCCAGGCGCTGGCCGGTCACGTGGCGCGGCTCAACGACGACCCTGGGGTGCGCGCGGTCGTCCTGACCGGGACCGGGCGGGCGTTCTGCGCCGGGAGCGACATCGCCGGGCTGGACGACTACGCGACGCCGTGGCAGTTCGGGAACCGGCCGGATTACTGCGACGCGATCCGGGCGCTGCGCAAGCCGGTCATCGCCGCGGTGAACGGGTACGCCCTCGGCGGCGGCATGGAACTGGCCCTGGGTTGCGACATCCGGCTCGCCGCCGAGCCGGCCACATTCGCCGCCCCGGAGATCAAGCTGGGCTGGATCGGCGGCGGCGGGATGTCCGCGCTGCTCGCGCACAGCATCGGCCCGGGCAACGCCGCGGTCATGCTGCTCACCGGCGACCCGATCGATACCGCCACCGCCCGGCGCTGGGGCCTGGTGAGCGAGGTCCTGCCGGCGGAGGACCTGGCCGGCCGGGCCCGGGAGCTAGCAGCCACCATTGCCAGCCGGGCCCCGATCGCGGCGGAGACCGCGAAACGGAACCTGCGCGCCGCGTTCGAGATGCCGCTCGGCCGGGCCATCGACTACGAGCGCCAGCTGCAGACGGTCTGCTTCGCCACGGAGGATGCCACGGAGGGCCGGGCCGCCTTCGCCGAGCGCAGGCCACCCGTGTTCCAGGCCAGATAAGTGTTCCGGGCCCGCCAGGTGTTCCAGGCCCGCCAGGTGTTCGGTATCAGATAAGTGCTCGGTACCAGATAAGGGTTCCGGGCCCGCTAAGGAGACCAGATGGGCATCCTGTCCGGCTACCGGGTCGTCGACCTGACCATCGCGATGGCCGGCCCCCTCGCGGCGATGCGCCTGGGCGACCTGGGCGCCGACGTGGTCAAGGTCGAGCCGACCGGCGGCGAGTGGCAGCGCCACACCCCGGCCGGGGGCGCGGCCGGCCACCAGATCAACGCGTCCTTCCTGTCGCTGAACCGCAACAAGCGCAGCCTCGCGGTCAACCTGAAGTCGCCCGAGGGCCGGGAGATCGTGCTGGAGCTGGCCCGGTGCAGCGAGGTGTTCCTGCAGAACTACCGGCCGGGGGTCGCCGAGCGGCTCGGCATGGACTACGAGTCCATCCGCGCGGTGCGCCCGGACATCGTGTACGTATCGATCTCCGGGTACGGCGAGACCGGCCCGTACGTCAACCGGCCCGGGCAGGACATGCTGCTCCAGGCGATGAGCGGGGCGATGTTCAACGTGGGCCGTGCCTCCGACCCGCCCGCGCCCGCGGGCACGTACGCGGTGGACGCGATCACCGGGTACGGCGCGTTCGAGGGGGCCCTGGCCGGCCTGCTGCACCGGGAGCGCACCGGCGAGGGCCAGCTGGTCACGGTCAACATGCTGGACTCCGCGATCGCGGTACAGGCCCAGGAGCTGTCGATCTACACGGTGGGCGGGATCCCCCAGCACCGGGGGCGTGAGGTCCACGGGCACACCTACATCCGGGCGCCGTACGGGACGTTCGCGACCGCGGACGGGTACCTGGCGCTGGCCTTCCCGCCGCTGGCCCAGCTCGGCGAGGTGCTCGGCATCGGTGAGTTCGCCGGGATGGACGACGACGTGGACGGCCACACCCGGCGGGACGAGATCACCGCGCTGGTCCGGGCCCGGCTGCCGGAGCGGAGCACGGCCGAGTGGCTGGCCGAGTTCGACGCCCGCGGCATCTGGGCCGGCCCCGTGTACGACTACGCGGGCGTGGTCGGCGACCCGCAGGTGCAGCACAACGGGTCGCTGGTCAGCTACGACCACCCGACCGAGGGCCGCGTCACCACGCCCGGCTTCCCGTACCGCTTCAGCGCCACCCCGCCCGAGGTATATCGCGGCGCGCCGCTGGCCGGCGAGCAGACCCGGGAGATCCTCGCGGAGCTGGGCTACGACGGCGAGTCGGCAGACCGCCTGGCCGCTGGCGGCGTGGTCAGCGGGCCCGGGGCGGCCAGCCGCCCGGCGGACCTCTCATGACGGTCCGGCTGGCCGGGCTGACCTGGGATCACCCGCGCGGCTACCTGGTGCTGGACGCGCTGGCCGGGACGCTGGAACCGGACGTGTCGGCCCGCTGGCTGCGGCAGCCGCTGGAGGGGTTCGAGTCCCGGCCGCTGCGCACCCTGGCCGACGACTTCGACCTGCTGGTCGTGGACCATCCCGGGCTCGGCGAGGCGGTCCGGGACGGCGCCCTGCTGCCGCTGGACGAGGTGTTCGCTGAGCAGGAGCTGTCCGGCTGGCGGACCGCGTCGGTCGGCGCGTCGTATGACAGCTACGTGCTGGACGGCCGGCCGTGGGCGCTGCCGCTGGACGCCGCCGCCCAGGTCTCGGTGGCCCGGCCGGACCTGATGGACGCGCGGCCCGCCAGCTGGGCGGCGGCGTGCGAAGCGGCCCGGGACCACCGGACCACGCTGTGCCTGGGCGGGCCGCACGCGCTGCTGATGTTCAGCGCAATCTGCGTGGCGGCCGGATCACCACCCGCGGCGGCACCGGCCGGGGAAGGGCCGGCCGGGGAAGGGCCGGCCGGGACGGGGTCAGCGGCCGCGAACGGACCGTTTGTGAACGAAACGGCGGGCACCGCCGCGCTCGCGGTCATGGCGGACCTGCTGGCCTGCGCGGACCGCGACCTGTCCCAGCGCAACCCGATCGGCGTGCTCGACGCGATGGCGGCCCGCGGCGGCCCGGCCTACTGCCCGCTGGTGTACGGGTACGTGACCTACCAGCGCCCGCTGGCGGGTGAGCCCGGGTCCTTCCGGCTGGCGGCCTTCGACGCTCCGGCGGGCCCAGGCGGGATCGGCAGCGTGCTCGGCGGCACCGGCCTGGCCATCACCCGGTCCGCCGTCGAGCTCGGCGCGGCCGCGGCCCTGATCCGGACCCTGCTCTCGGACAGGGTGCAGGTCGGGCTCTACGCCGAGCTGGGCGGGCAGAGCTCGGCCCGGCAGGCGTGGGAGCACCCGGGGGCCGACGCCGCGGGCGGCGGGTTCTACCGCGCCACGCTCGCCACCGTGGAGCAGGCGTGGGTGCGGCCGCGGTTCGCGGGCTATCCCGAGTTCCAGACCGCGGCGTCGGCCGTGCTCCGCGAGGGGTTGCTGGCCGGTGAACCGCACGCCGGGCTGGTCCGGCGGGTCAACGAGCTGTTCGCTGCGACCCGGTGCGGGGCCCGCGCCGAAAGGCCCGTGTGAAGGAGACCCGTGTGAAGGAGACCTATATGAAGGAGCAGGCGGATGGGTGATGTCGTGAGGACCGCAAGCCCGTCCGGCGGACGGCCCGGGCCTGGGCGCCTGGTCCTCGAACGGGTCTCGGGCGACCTGGCCGCCGCAGGAGGCGTGCGGGCGGTGGTACTCGACGACGGAAGCGAGCGCGGGATCCGGGTGCTGGAATTCCGCACCGGCGGGGGACTTCGCTTCGACGTGCTGGTCGACCGGGCCATGGACATCGGCCTGGCCGAATTCGACGACCTGTCCGTCGGCTGGCGGTCCGCCACCGGGTTCCGCCATCCGGGGCTGCACGAGCACAACGACGAGGACGGCCTGTCCTGGCTGCGCAGCATGTCCGGGCTGGTGGTCACGGCCGGGCTGGATCACACGCTGTTCGGCGGCGAGGTCGCCTCCGGGCAGTACCACTATCCGCCGCGGCGCAGCGTCCGCCACGGGCTGCACGGCCGGGTGGCCAACATCCCGGCCCGGCTCACCGGCTACGGCGAGCGCTGGGACTCCGGCCGCTGCGTGCTCTGGGCCGAAGGCGAGGTCCACCAGGCCGCGATCTTCGCCGAGAACCTGGTGCTGCACCGGCGGATCGAGGCTGACCTGGGCGGAACCGAGATCCGGCTCACCGACCGGGTCCGCAACGCGGGCTTCGACCTGACCCCGCACATGTTCCTGTACCACGTCAACGTGGGCTGGCCGCTGCTGGAGGAGGGCAGCACGTTCGACGCCCCTATCGCGGAGACTTTGTGGCGCAGCGACAGCGTGGCCGAGCAGGGCGTCTCCCACCTGGTCTTCCCGGCCCCGCAGCCCGGGTTCGCAGAGCAGGTCTACGAGCACGCGCTCACCCCGGACCCGGACGGGCGGCAGCGGGTCCGGGTGGTCAACGCGGACCGGGGCCGGGCCTTCGAGCTGGACTATGACCCGGCCGCGTTCCCTGCCTTCTTCGAGTGGCTGAACCTGCGCGAGGGCAGCTACGCGGTCGGGCTGGAGCCCTCCACGCATCACGTGGCCGGCGACGCGGCCGCCCGCGAGCACGGCTCGATGATCTGGCTCGACCACGGCGAGGACCGGCGCTACGACACCGTGTTCCGGTTCACCCGCCAAGAGCCCGCCGGCGCCAGGTAAGACGAATCGGCAACTGCACTGCTGATCCGATTCAGCTCCCGGTCGTCCCGCCGCCGCGGCGGCGCCTGCGGACGGCGACGGCCGCGACCACGACGACCGCGAGGACGACGAACACGATCAGGCGGGTGCTCGTGTAGCGGACCTCCACGAGGCTGTACCGGGTGGTGGCCAGCGTGCCGTCCGAGCGCAGGGCCATGCCGAAGCTGACCGCGGTCGCCCCGGACGGCACGGCGGGCGGCGTCCAGGTCCCCGGGGTCCATCTCCGGGAGGCGGGCATCGGCGGGCTGGTCGTCCAGAACATCCAGGTGCCCAGGGCCGTCCGGTAGTAGGCGTTGAACACCACCGGCCCGCTGGACTGGTACCAGGCGCCCAGCGTGTAGCTGCGTCCCGCGGACACCCCAGGCGCGCAGGTCCCCAGGTCCATGGTGGGCACCAGCTGCGCCGTGCCGGACCTTCGTTGCGTCAGGGAAATGAGCTCAGCCCCCGCCCCGCCCGGGCCGGCGCGGGGCCGGTAGCGGAAGGTGGCGTGGTTGGTGCCGTAACGGCCGGCCTGGAAGCAGGCCGGGATGCCGCCCGCGGTGACCGCCGACAGGCGGGAGTTGGCCACCCCCGGCGGCGGGATCCGCGGCGGGCCAGGACCGGCCACCGCGGGCCGGACCGGGCCGCCGATCACCTGGCGGACGGTGCGCACGCTCACCCCGTGACCGGCCTGGCGAGTCAGCCAGCTGAGCACGCTCGCCAGCTCGGGCTGGGTCACGCCCAGCGCGCAGGCCCGGGCGCAGACGTCGTGGACGGTGAAGATGATCCAGCCGCCGCCATGCTGCTGGGCGCCGGTGACGATCTTCTCGAAGGTGGCCGGCGTCCAGCTGGTGCCGACCGAGGACACCTCGATCGGGGCGCGCAGCAGGTACGGGTTCCGGGGCGGTATGGTCTCCGCCCAGGCGCAGTACTGGCACAGGCCTGCGCCGCGCAACTCCCCGGTGCCAAGCCCGGAGTTATAGCCGCAGTGCCGCGCAAGACCCTGGAGAGTCCGGTTGACCTGCGCGAACGGGTAGGCGAAGTCGGTGACGTGGAATCCCCAGCGGGTCAGGTTGAGCCGGTCGTCGCAGATCTCCCGCTGGGCCTCGGCGGCGGGCATCCCGGTGAGCGGGACGTGCTGCACAGACAGGCCGCCTATCTCGTTGCCGTCCGAGCCGATCTGGTGGACCTGGGCCAGCGTCAGGTACGGCGAGTGCCGGCAGCCGGGGGCGGTCCCGGACTGGCAGACCAGCCCGGACGGCACGAAGAAGGTCGCGTGCATCCCGTAGCGCCGGAAGACCGGCAGCGCGCCCATCTGGTCCCCGAGCCCGCCGCCCCAGGTGAAGGTGACCACGGTCCGGGCCGGCGGAGCCGCCCGGACGCGGACGGGACTGGCCCGTGCCGCAGTGCTCCCCGCGGCCAGCGTGACCACCACGGCGGCGAGAACCCCCAGCGCCGTCGCAGCACGGCGCGCATGCCGATGCATTGCCTCCCCCGGTGCCGGCGCCCCCCCGGGTGCGCGGCCGTACCGACCCATCATGCGCCGGGCCCCGTGCCTGGCAACGCCACGGGGTCCGCGTTTATTAAGCGTCCCTGGCGAGCAGGCTGAAAGCAGCGTGTGCGAGGGCCGTGCCTCACTACCATGCAGTGCGCGCCTACCCAAACGACGGCCCGGCTGGTGGGGGCAATATGTCCAGCTGGTTCACCAATAACATCGTGCAGACCGGGCGATTGCCGCTCTTCTGCTTCTTTTGCGCGTTCGTGGCCGGGTTCGGGTTCATCCGGCTCTCCGTGCGGCTGATCCGCGCGCAGGTCCGCTGGTGGCCCGGCAACGTCACCCCCGGCAGCCTGCACGTGCACCACATGGTCTTCGGAGTCGTGTTCATGCTCATCGGCGGGGTCACCGGCATCGTGGCCCCGGGCGGGTCGCTGAACTGGCGGGCAGGCGCGGCCGCGCTTTTCGGGCTGGGGGCCGCCCTGGTCCTCGACGAGTTCGCGCTCATCCTGCACCTGCGTGACGTCTACTGGACCAGCGACGGGCGGCTATCGGTGGACGCGGTGTTCGTGGCGCTCGGGGTGACGGTACTGCTGTTGCTGGGGGCCGTCCCGTCGGTCATCCCGAGCCCCCCCGACCGGCACGCCAGTGCCTGGGAGGCGGTGGCCACCCTCTCGGTGAGCGTCCTGGTCACCTTCACCCTGGCCGCGATCACGCTGCTCAAGGGGAAAATCTGGACGGGTTTGTTTGGCTTGTTCCTGTTCCCGCTGCTCATCGTCGGCGCGATCCGGCTGGCCCGGCCCGGCTCCCCCTGGGCCCGGTGGCGTTACCAGCGGCGGCCGCGCAAGCGGGCCCGGGCCGCCCGGCGCGAGCGCCGGGTCCGCCAGCCGGTCATCCGGTTCAAGGTGCGCATCGAGGACCTGCTGTCCGGCCTGCATGACCGGCCGGATCCGCCGGGCTCCGGGGGGGACACGCGGAAGACCGCCGTCGGCCCCCGGTCCGACGCCAAATAGCGTTACCCGGACGCCCCGGCCGAGACCGCCTGGGTCTGCGTGACCTGGGCCGCGAGACGGCCGCCGTCGTCGGTCAGGTCCGTCTGGACCACGATCACGGCCCGCCCTGCGTGCAGCGGCCGCGCCACGGCGGTGACCACCCCGGCCTGGATGCCGCGCAGGAACACGCTGCTGGAGCTGATGGTGGCCGTCCGCGCGCCTGGCGGCAGGTTCAGGTAGGCGCAGATCCCGCCCAGGCTGTCCGCCAGCGCCATCAGCACCCCGCCGTGCAGGATGCCCCCGGCCGTGCACCGCTCCGGTGACCAGGCCAGATGCCCCCGGACTTCCCCGGCGGCCGCCCCGTCCAGCTCGATACCCAGGGCGACCGCGAACGGCATCAGGGCGAGCAGTTCGCGGGCCGTCCCCGGCCGGGCCGGGCTGCCGTCGGTCACGTGTCCTCCCAGTCCTGCCCGCCCTGCCTGCCTCGGATCGCGGCCCACGCTACCCGGGACCGCGGAACATCCCGGTCCCACGTTCGGTTTTATATAACGAATGTCTACATCTGAATCGAACACGAAGAAGTGCATCACCTGCGGGGATAACCTGCATCCCGAGCGGGCTGAGAAATACGGCTACTGCATGAAGCCTGAGTGCCAGGCGAAGAACCTCAAGGGCCTGACCATGGTGGCCGTGGGGGTCAACAAGTCGGCCGAGCAGTACATGCTGCTGGACGAGGACACCAAGGCCGACCTGGCCCGGGGCAAGTATCACGACCAGCGGCGCGGCACCTTTGGCCAGCCTGAGCCGGGGACCGCGCCCCCGGCGGCTCCCGCCCCGGCCCAGGGCGCCCCGCCTCGGGGCACGCCAGCTCGGGGCACGCCGGCTGGGGGCACGCCGCCCGCTCCGCGGCAGCCCCGGCTGCCCGGCACGGCCTCACAGCGCCGGCTGGCTGTCCTGTACAACCAGCAAGGGCTGCGGCCGGACGAGATCGCCAGCAAGCTCGGGCTGAGCCGGTACGACGTCACGCAGATCATCCTCGCGTCGCCGCGCCGCAGGAGGGATTGAGCCGCGCCGCGGGGAGGGCCTGAGTCGCGCCGCGGGAGGCCTGAGTCCCGGCTCAGTCGGCGAACTCGGCCCGTACCCCCAGCAGCCGGACCGGCCGCCGGTCGGTGAACCGCCCCAGCGCTTCGAGTGCGGCCTCCCGGATGGCGCCCGCATCGGCCGTCGGCCCCGGCAGCGCGCGGGAATGACTCGAGGTGAAGAACGGCGCGTACCGGACCTTGACGACCACCCGCACCGCGGGCCGCCCCTCCGCCATGACGTCGGCGGTTACCCGTTCCGCCAGCCGGACCACTTCGGCGCGGACCTGCTCCCAGTCGTCCAGGTCGACCTGGAAGGTGACCTCCCGGCCCCGGGACCTGGGCACGTAGGGGGCGCTGGACACCGGCGAGTGATCCTCCCCCCGGGCCAGCCGGACCAGCCACGGCCCGGTCGCCGGGCCGAACTGTTCGGCCAGTGCGCCCGGGTCGGCGAGAGCGAGGTCGCTGACGGTCCCGATGCCCAGCCCGGCCAGCCGCCGCGCCGTCTTGGCACCGATCCCCCACAGCGCGTCCGTGGGACGGCCGCCGAGCACGTCGAACCAGGTCTCGTGGGTCAGCCGGAACACCCCGGCCGGCTTGCCGAAGCCGGTGGCCAGCTTGGCCTGCAGTTTGTTCCGCCCGATCCCGACCGTGGCGTCGAGCTGGGTCTCGGCGCGGATCCGGGCGGCGATCTCCCGCGCGAACCCTTCCGGGTCGTCGGTTTCCACCGCAACGAACGCCTCGTCCCAGCCCATTACCTCGGTGACCGCGCCGAACCCGCGCAGTGTCGCCATGACCGTGGCCGAGGCCGCCTCGTACTCCTCCCGGTCCACCGGCAGGAACACGGCATCGGGGCAGCGGCGCGCCGCGGTCCGCAACGGCAGGCCGGAGTGGACGCCGTACTCACGCGCCTCGTAGGAGGCGGTGCTCACCACCCCCCGCTTGGCCGGGTCGCCGTCCCCGCCGACCACCACCGGGCGGCCGCGCAGCTCAGGGTGCCGGAGGACCTCGACCGCGGCGATGAACTGGTCCAGATCCACGTGCAGCACCCACCGGCCCGGCCGCACCGGCTGATCCTGCGCTGGCTGAACCTGCGCTGGCTGAACCTGCGCTGGCTGATCCTGCGCTGGCTGATCCTGCACCGCGCTCCCCGGTACGACGCTCCCCAACAGGCCGTCTCACTTGCGCCCTTCCCCGGCCGGCCCGGGACCATGCCGGCCGGGGAAGATGTCAGCAGCGGCCTGGATACTGCCGGGCAGGGCGGGCAGGGCGGGCAGACCGGGGCGCCCGGGCGAGCCGGACCGGCGGGGATGCCGGACTGGCGGGCATACGGGGGGCCAGCACCGGGGAGGGACGGGCGACCATGACCACTGCCGATGACCATGACAGGCCGCCACGCCCCGCGCTGGCTGGCGCGCAGGTCCGGCTCCGCCCCGGGGACGAGCGGGACGTGCCTCTCTTGCAGGCGATCCTGGCCGAGCCGGAGGTGGCCTGCTGGTGGGGTGACCCGGAACCTGCCAGCGTGGTCGCGGCTAAGCTGCGCGGCGACGATGAAAGCGTGCTGCTCGTGGTCGAGGCGGCCGGCCAGATCCTTGGCGGGATCGAATACCACGAGGAGAACGAGCCGATGTACCGTCATGCCGGTATCGACATCTATCTGAGCGCCCGCGGCCAGGGACAGGGCTTCGGCACCGAGGCGGTGGCCCTGCTGGCCAGGTTCCTGTTCGAGCAGCGCGGGCACCACCGGCTGACCATCGACCCGGCGGCCGTCAACCAGCGGGCTATCCGCTGCTACGAGAAGGTCGGTTTCCGCCGGGTGGGCGTGCTGCGCCAGTACGAGCGCGGCCGGGACGGGCGGTTCCACGATGACCTGCTGCGGGCGGAGCTGGTCGTGGGAGACAGCTGAGTTCCGAGCCTGGGCACCCCGGGCCGGGAAGAAAAGAAAACCGCCCAGAGTTTTAGTCTAGACGGTTTTAATGGGGCTCGAATT
>Ga0187871_10002886_pt1 | contig 13593 bp, 13 predicted proteins | sample June2016WEW_16_1_FD_132988 | JGI IMG/M metagenome (GOLD analysis project Ga0187871, IMG submission 132988) | Peatland microbial communities from SPRUCE experiment site at the Marcell Experimental Forest, Minnesota, USA - June2016WEW_16_10 | ecosystem: Environmental > Terrestrial > Soil >... | reverse complement strand
TTCCAGTATTCTTGAGAACTTGTCGCTTTTTATGAGCTCATAGACTCCAGAGCGTTCCGCATTGCTTACACTTTCAAAAATAATCCTCTTGTTTATCTTTTTCAGTAAACCTGTTGATTCGCCATAGGCCTTTACATCGTCTTTTGTGAAGCCAGGGCCTGCAATTACAACAGTATCCACTACCATGTCCTTTGCAATCTCAAGTATTTGGCCGAAATATTTATTTTGTTGCTCTTGGAAGTCTTTTGGGCTCATCCTCTTGCTCAATCTGCTGTATAATTCGTCCTTGAAGTCAAGCCCGTAGCCTAAAAGATAAGCTTGCAGTGCCTTTTCATCATCAAGCACAATAAGCCCAAGTCTTGGCCTCTTTGAATCTGATACCGCATTCTTTACAACATCAACAATATAGTCGTTCCATTCGCCCTTTATGATTTCGAAGATGTCACCAGGTGCTATGTTGATTGTATGATAACTATTTATTTTTATGTACTCCAAAGGTTTTCCATCTAATATTTTTCCAAGAACACGAAGGCGCATGGCATCCTTGTCAAGTTCTGTCTTTTCAGTCTTTAATGTTATTACAACTTTTTTTAATTCTCCTTTGTCGCTTTCGCTTGACTTGAATTTGCGCTCACTTTCAGATTTGATAAGATCGTTAGGGAAAATAATGCGTTGGGCAGTCCAAAGATCTTCAAGAGTATCTACTCTAAGCTTAAGTGTGCCAACGCTCTCGTAGAACTTTATTATTTTCATTAAAACAGCTTATAGAATCAATTATTTATAAGATATACTAAGGAGAATAAAGATTAAGTAGTTTCTAGAAAATAAAAAGAAAAAGGAAGATCAAATATTTAGTATTTACTAAATCTTTCTATATGATGTACTGAACCATCATGTCTAACTGAAGGCAGTTGTACTCTTCTTTTACTTTTAAAAACAAAAACACTTGGTGTAGTTCTAAGAATTTTTGCTACACTTGAGCCAAGTTCTAACGCTCCACTTTTCTTTATGAATGGACTATTTTTGTTTGTCATTTTTATCACCATTTAGTTCTGGCGTACTATGTTACAATGTGATCCTCTCATTATGAACTTCATTGAAACTTTTCTTAAGGATTGTATCTTTAACGCAGCAATGACGATTGCCGGTTTATAAACATTTATTCTTCTTACTTGTTTATTCATAATATCACATATGGATAATGCTATAGCTCTATATAATATATAAGTCTTTCTTTGGCATGGACGATAGACGTATTTTCAAAGGCAAATGACAATATGTGCTTAAATGCTTTTCAAACAATTCATAATTAGATTCTGGTGTAAATAATGTTCCTGCTAAGCATATTTGGCTTTTTTAGCTCATTGATATTCAACTCATACGCAGCGATATCTGGATTCATTACCGCATATGGCTATGCAGCGATATTCATACTAATGGCGCTGGAAAGCTCGTCTATTCCTGTTCCAAGCGAAGTTGTGCTTCTTCTTGCAGGTTTGTTTGCGGCTAAGCACCTCATAAACTTTCCAATTGCACTGATAGTTGCTCTTGCGGGTGCAATATTCGGCACAATGATAGATTATGTCATAGGCTATTTCATAGGCAAGGACGTAGTTTACAAGCATCTTAAATTATTCCATTTAAAGAAGGAAACGCTTGACAATTTCGATGCATGGTTTGAAAAAAATGGAATCGCTGCTGTTTTCTTCACAAGGCTTGTGCCGATAGTAAGGACATTCATAAACTTCCCTGCCGGTTTTGCAAAAATGCCGCTGAAGGAATTTCTTACATACAGCATAATAGGAATGTTCATATGGGATTTGGTGCTAATGCTGTTCGGATTTTATGTTCTTTCGGTTAACAACGCAGTATTAGTTCTTGCGGCAATAGGTGTATTTGCAATACTTCTTTATGTTGTATATAAATTAGCAATGAAGAAAATGAAGAAATAGAAATTTGTAATTCTTCACATGTGTGATTAAATGAAAATAGTACTTGCATTCGGTTCTTTTGACTTCATTCATCCTGGGCACTTGAGTTATCTTGCAGAAGCAAAAAAACTTGGAGACAAGCTTATCGTTATAGTGTCAAGGGACAGCAGCATAAGAATGATCAAGCACACAAATCCTCTCTTTGATGAAAAGGCAAGAGTAAAGATGATTAGTTCGCTCAAAATGGTTGACAAGGCAGTTCTCGGAAACAAGCTCAACGAACCCTCCGATATTTACAACATATTCAAGAAATACAGGCCCGATGTGATAGCGCTTGGCTATGATCAAAAAGCAAACATTACTGAAATGAGGAGGCAGCTTGTAAGATACGGAATAAATGCAAGGATAATTAGATTGCACACAAAAGTTAATCCAAGAATATACAAAAGCTCCAAACTGGTCAAGCGATTATCTGCAAATAAAAATAAATAAGGAGCAAATCGCTTCTAGCTTTCTTACTTTATAAAGTCACTATCCACATAGCACCACTTCCATGCCCATGAAGGGAATTCAGCCATTATTGGATGCCCTGTTTTTCTGAAATGCTTTGTTGCATGCTTTCCTATTGAGGAATCACAGCAGCCAACGTGCCCGCATTTCAAACATAATCTTAGATGTACCCAGGTTGTGCCTTCTTTTAAACATTCCTCACAGCCATCTGGAGTTTTCGGCTTAACATTTGGGTCTACGTTGTCACTGTTGTTATGCGTGCAAATAGTCATAAAATCCACCTATAAATATTAAGTGAAGCATGAATAATAAATGTAGCTTTTTATAATTGCTATTTGAATAACTATAAGTGATGATTGAGGTAATCGCTGAGCTAATGGCTATGAAGACAAGTAGGCGGGCTGAAAATTTCCTAATACCTACTTCCTTGATTCTTGGGTGTATGATTGAGCATATTGACAGAACTTAACAAAACGAGCATAAGGGTCTCTGACATCGCATCGCAATACTGGTGCGAGCGCCAGATGGAATTCAATTACAGGTATGGGCAAAAAATATTCAAGGAGATGAAAGAAGGAAAGGCAATACACGAAGAGCTTGAGAATGAGGTAAATGTACCTATAATACTGCAGCCCAAAAGCTATTCAGACGCTTTATACAAGAGCATTTATACAAGCCTGGAAGCGCTGAAGGCACTGAAAGCAAACAAGAAGACAAGGGAAGTGCAGGTGTACGGCTCCATAAACGGTTACAAAGTAGTTGGAAAAATAGACCAGCTCGAAATAAAGGACGACAAAATAATCGTTTCGGAAGACAAGACCAGGGCCAACGAAAAAATACCATCCGAATCGCAGCAGCTCGTGCATAAAATACAACTGATGTTCTACAAGAAGCTCCTTGACGATCTCAGGGACGGTTTCTACAATTTCCAGAACTTTGATGCTGCATATCATACAGATAAACTGCAAATTACCGATGAGTTCAAGCGCCAGCTTGATGCAATGAAAATTGAAAGCTCTCTTCAGAATGTAAATTCCGTTTCCAAGGCGTTTTTCAACTCGTTTAGGACCATTGGCACAATAAGCGACACTCTTCATATACGATACATAAACCAGTTTACTGGAAAAGAGATAAAAATGCACAAATTCGAATATAAGAAAGAGGAAATGAATGGTATAATAACATATATACTGAAATACTGGAATGGAGAAAGGAAAGCCGCACCTGTTCCAGAAGATGAAATGTGGAAGTGCAACTGGTGCGTCTTCTATGGCAAGGAATGCAAGACATGGTGGAAGCAAAAGGTGTTGTGATGCTTAGCAAAGATGAATTACGCAAAAACTTTTCAAAAGAACCAGATAAGTATTATAAAACAAAAACGTTTGAGAAAGAAGGATTTATAAGAAAAAAATGCAGCGAATGTGGCAAGTATTTCTGGACTGTAGATAATTCAAGGGAATTGTGTGGTGATTCGGCACACGAACCATACACTTTCATAAAAGACAAGCCGCGATACATCTCATATGCTGATTTCTGGAAGAAGTTTGCCAAATTCTTTGAGCAAAATAAGCACGAAGTAATAGAAAAGTATCCGGTAGTAAGCAGATGGAGGCAGGATCTTTATTTTACAATAGCAAGTATACAAGACTTTCAGCGTATAGAAAATGGGGCAGTTAGTTTCGAGTACAATGCCAATCCGCTTATTGTGCCTCAAATATGCATGAGATTCAACGACATTGCAAATGTAGGCCTTACCGGAAGGCACTGCACTGCATTTATGATGGCAGGCCAGCACGCATTCAATTATCCAAAGGAAGGGTACTGGCGCGACAAGACAATAGATTTGAATTACAAATTTCTTACAGATATTTTAGGTGTAAAGAAAAAAGATCTTACCTATATAGAAGATGTTTGGGCCATGGGAGACTTTTCTGAATTTGGACCATGCCTTGAAGCTTTCTCCAATGGATCAGAACTAGTAAACAATGTATTTACGCAATTTGAATATTCAAATGGGAAAATAAACGAACTGAAGGGGAAAGTTGTTGACGTAGGTTGGGGCTTTGAAAGGTTATTATGGTTTTATTCTGGTAATGATACTCTTTACGATGCAGTATTTCCAAAAGAACTAGATTACATATACAAATGTACTGGCATGAAAATAAATAAGAAGATATACTCAAAAGCTGCTGGTCAATTGGGTGCAATAGATGCAACAGAAATGAAGAATGCAACAGAGCTAGAACTCGCTATCCTTGAAAAAGCTGGAGTTTCTGTGCAAGAATATTACAGCACCATAAAACCAATGCAAGCAGCGTATGCAATAGCGGATCATACGCGCACATTGCTTTTCGGGATAAGCGACGGAGCACTGCCAAGCAACGTAGGAGGAGGTTACAACCTGCGAATAATATTAAGAAGAGTATTCGACTTTATGGATCAGTACAAAATGGACATAGATATAATGAAGCTTATGGAGCTTCATGCAAAGGATCTGAAGCCATTATACAAGGACATAGATGAAAGCCTAAACGAAATAAGCGAGATAATATCAATAGAGAAGAAACGTTACGACAATACAAAAGATCAGGCATTGAAGATTGTCATGCAGATGCTTGCAAAGAAGGAAGAGCCAACGAACGAAAAATTAAGAACATTGTATGAAAGCAATGGAATAACTCCCGATTTCATAAATTCTATTGCTCAATCAAGCGGATTGCACATAGAAATACCTGAAGAAGCTTATAACTCGATAATAAAAGGTGACTTTGCCGCAAAGAAGAAGGAGAAGCAAACATTCGGACTGGACGTAGCTAATATTCCAAAGACGGAAAAACTATATTACAAAGGACTTCCAAGCGAAGCAAAGGCAAAAGTGCTTCTCAGTCATGGCGACATTCTAATACTTGACAAAACTCCGTTCTATCCGGAAGGAGGAGGCCAGGAAGCAGACAGGGGAACAATAAATGGGATAAATGTTATCGATGTCCAAAATGTTAACGGTGTAATATTACACACAATGGACAAGAGAACAGATTTGAAGAAAGGTGTAGCGGCAAACTGCATTGTAGATATGGAAAGAAGAACAAGGCTTATGGCGCATCACACCGCAACGCATTTGATAAGCGCAGCTGCAAGAAGCGTATTGGGCAAACACGCCTGGCAGGAAGGTGCCCATAAAGGACCCAACAAGGCGCACATTGACATATCACATTACGAGAAGCTAAGCGAAAAGCAGATCAATGACATAGAAAACAAGGCAAACTACTATGTGACTCATGGGATAAAAGTATCTGTTGAAGAAATGGACAGAAATTCAGCAGAATCAAAGTTCGGCTTTTCAATTTACCAAGGGCACGGAGTACCTGGAAGCAAATTGAGGATAATCCAGATAAGGGATTTGAACGGAAAATTGATAGACGCTGAGGCATGCGGAGGGCTTCACCTGCAGGGAATGGAATCCGTAGTCGGTATTATCAAGATAATAAACTGCTCAAGGATACATGACGGCATTAACAGAATAGAATTCGTTGCCGGTCCTTCAAGCGAAGAGCATATTTCAAGCGTTTTCAACAATATTGATGCTCTTGCAAAGCTTGCAGGAATCGATAAAGACAAACTCAATACTGGGCTTTCTGCAAAATTGGAAGAATTGAAACTCTACAAGGAGCGCTATGAAAAGGTAGAGGAAAAGCTAAGCGATTACATTGCAGATGACTTATCAAAAGAGAAAAATCCAAAAATAATTAAAGAATTGGATTATGACAAAGCGACATTAAGAAAAATTGCGACAAATGTAATTGAAAAGAACAAGCACATCGCGATAATACTCACCAACAAGGACAACTACGTCATTGCATTGGCTGGCAGCGAGTCAAATGTAAGTGCTGTTGAATTCATCGAAGAGCACTCCAAGCAATCAAAGCTCACATTCAGGGGAGGAGGCTCAAGGAGAATGGCCGAAGGCAGATTTGTGAGGTAATTTATTGTACTTCAATTTTCTATACATGTATTTTCTTTATCCTATAATCTACATATTTCCTGCCTACGCAGCTAACGGAGCTCCAGTGCTTTTTGGAGGAGGAAAGCCGCTTGACCTTGGCAAGAAGATAAAAGGAAAAAGAATATTCGGCAACAACAAAACGATAAGAGGAACTCTCTCCAGTTTAATTGTTGGAGTTATTGTAGGTCTTATCGAGTATCCCTTTCTGCATTACATGCTTGCTATTTCGATATTACTTGCAGTTGGTGCAAACGTAGGCGATCTTATTGGCAGCTTCATAAAGAGAAGAATGAATTTCAAGAGCGGGTCAAGCTTCCCTGTAATGGACCAATATGGCTTCTTTGCATTTGCTTTGCTGTTTGCGCTTCCTCTTGGAAATCTGCCAAATGCATATGGATTGCTATTCCTGCTTGTGCTCACGGGCATAGCGCACCTCCTTACCAATATGGGTGCGAACAAGCTTCATCTAAAAAGCGTTCCCTGGTAAATCAGGGCTGCGTGTAATTGTTGGTATAGGCTCCTGAAAGATCAGCTGAATTGTAGGCATAGGCATTGTTGTTGTTGCCGCTGTAATCATTTAAATTGCCGTTGAGCGGCCACCAGCCAACCAGGTTCTGCAGATTTATGGGAGCTCCTGCCAATCCTTCCGTGTATAGTGAATGAAGGCTATTGGCACTGAGCGAAGTGTTGTAAAGCTGCACATTAACTATTAATCCGTTCCATGGAGTGCTTATGAGCACTTCGCTATGCGGCTGTATAAAGAACGGGCTTGCCACAGCATTTGAAATGTAAGTGTTGCTGTTGATGACTGCATAGCCTATGACATTTGTTCCATTATATTCCATTGCAAGGAACTCCCAGGCATAGGTCGGCGCCGTTCTGTCCGTAACGCAGGTATATGTGTTGTACAAGGTTACGAAAAATCCAGTGTTGCAGTATCCTGATTCATTAAGGTCGAAATATATCGCATTGAACGGAGGCCCTCCATAGGTGAAATTCCCGTAGGCAAATGTTGTCTGGGTGCTTTCCTGGATGTTTGTGTAGGCCCATCCTGTCATTGTTATTTTTCTGCCGTTTGAGTTAGTTATCAACGGCATGAAGTTAACCCTAGGAACTGTTATGTTAGATCCTCCGAATTCTACGAAAGGTCCATAGTAGGTGAATCTGCTTACAAATTCGGGCAATTCCCCATCGCATACACCAGCAAGGTTGATCCCCTGCACAGAGCCAATTCCTGCTGCCCTATAAACGGAGCATTCTCCTGGTGGAGCTCTGGGCGTGAATGTTTTTGCGTTTAATACACCAAAATAGAAAAGCCCTGCAAGGGCGATTGCAATTATTAGTATGGACCAGCCGTGCGTCACTAGGTATTCTATGGCATTCTGGCCCTTCAGTTGCTTTGGTATCATTAACTGGCCTCCCTACTCTATGGCAAGCGCACAATTTAAAGTTTTCCATTCCTCTTTTCCCATTGGATTCCTTCTAATGTTGGAGCAAAATGGCATATAAAGCTTTAAAAGTCTTGTTTGAGTAATACTAGAGAATTGCATGAAGCTCTTTCCTTTGAATACTGGAGTAAGCCAGATACGCGGCATAATAGACATAATAAAGGAGAACAAGAACTCCATAGAAGTTTCGAAGCTTGCGGAAATCACAAACGATGAAATAGACTCACTATTCCCGTTGATAGATACTTGCGTATTATTGAAGATGTGCACAGTAAAGAACGGAATTGTCAAGCTTACGAAAAAGGGCATAGAGCTTGCAACCCACAACAAAAGGGAGGTATTCTCAAAGGCGCTCACGAAAGTTGAGCCATTCAAGAGCGCAATTGCGCTTCTTAAAAGAAAGAAGGAACTGAGCACCAAGGAACTGGAGAATATGCTGTACAATAAAGGAATATTCTTCAACAGCGACCAGATTACCGATATAGAATTATTGAAGAATTTGCTGTTGAAATGGGGCGTTGAGAACAAGCTGCTTGTCTATAATAACAGCTCGGATATGTGGTCGGTGGAAGCTAGCCAGTAAGCACTTTGTATATATAATCTACTTTGTCCGAGAACTTCTTGCTTCTTTTGTTTCTTGGATAATCCATATCTATTTCAACAATTTCCTTGACGCGGGAAGGCTTGTTAGAAAGCACAACGACCTTGTTCGACAATTCAACCGCTTCTTCGACGTTGTGCGTTACCAATATTACGGAATTAACAGGTATCTCTGTGTTCTTGAGCATGTTGAGTATATCTGATCTTAGCGTATTTGCGGTAAGCTCATCCAATGCACTGAATGGTTCGTCCATAAGCAATACAAAAGGCTCTGATGCAATCGCGCGTGCGATTCCCACTCTTTGCTTCATTCCTCCGCTAAGGACATTAGGGTAAGAGTACTCAAACCCGTCAAGCCCGAATCTAGTAAGCAATTCCTTTGCCGTTTTCTCCTTTTCCTCGTTTGATATATCAAAATATGAAAGCCCCATTTTTACATTCTCAATGTTCGTGAGCCAAGGAAGAAGCCCGAAGTCCTGGAAGACAAATGAGATTTCCTTTCTAGGAGAGGTAACCTCTCTGTTCATATAAAAAACCTTTCCGCTTTTTGGTGCAAGTATGCCGACTATTATTCTAAGCAACGTGCTCTTGCCGCAACCCGATGGTCCTATTATGGATATGAACTCGTTCTTCTTTGCAGAGAAGGATATCTCGCTCATTATGTCTATGTCATCTATCGCATAGCTTATGTTTTGAACCTTGATAACATCCATTCGATCATCTATAGGGCGTAAGCACCTTGTTGTACATCTTTTTCCAGAAGAACTTATTTACAAGTATTATAACAATTGTTAGATTTATTAAACCTAATATCATCAATGGGAGATTACCGTTTGCAAGTGCAACATCAAGAAGCTTTCCAAGTCCGACATTGACCGAAGTTATAACGTTTCCGTTTCCAATGGCGTTTGTGGTAAACCTTTCCGCCACAATGCTTGCATTCCATTCTGCAGCTATTGCGGTTATGGCTCCAGTTATAACTCCAGGGAGAATAGCTTTTATGTAAATATCCTTCCAGGCCTTCCTGCCCTTTACTCCGAATATGCTCTTCACTTCGTAAACCGAAGGTGATATTGTATTCTTGTTGGACATTATGCTGAATACCATGTACCATATGCCGCTAAGGAAAAAGACAACAAATGCCACAAGCTCGTTGTGGTATGGTGCATTTTTGAGGCTTACGACTATGGCAGGGAGAAGTATAGTGGCAGGTATTGATGCAATAATCTGGAAAAAGAGAAGATAAAAGTCGCTCTTCTTGGAAATGAATACAAGGTAAACTCCCAGTGGAAGTGAAATTGCGAATATGACAAGAAATGCAAACCATATCCTTGCCAAAGTGGCTCCAAGTGCTATAAGTATCTGGTACTCATAGGAGGCATAGGTAGCTGCATAGGCTCTGTAATTGTAGAGCACATATATTACCAGCAAAGCAATTGCTGTATAAACAAGATTCCTGTAGCGCGTCCAATCAAATTTGGTTTTTGGTTTCTCGGGCTTTTTCATGGCCTTTTTGTTAATTACATTAACCGGTTTTATGAACCTGTTCCTTATGCTTATTATGTTCTTGTTTATCACATCAAGATGAACCTTGTTGAATGGGCTTATCCTGTTTAACGCTTTTGAGATGTAAGATTTGTTCGATTCATCTGCCGTATGTCTCTCCTGTAACGTATGTCGTGTGAACTTCCTTTTCAGATACCCGAAAAGTAGCAATCTTGTTGCTATTACAAAGCAGATGAAAACGCCTATGCCAACAAAATACTCAAAAAAGTTCCCGGAAAAGGCGAGGTTTGTCAAAGCAACACCAATCCCGTATTTTACTGTATATGCCGAATTGCCAGTGGAAAAAATTTCGCTAGTAACCAGGTAGAACAGTCCTATCGACCAGGATAGAATTGACTGCTCAACAACTCTTGGCATGCTTGCAGGTATTAATATCTTGGTAAATCTTTGAATAGGTGTTTGATTGAATATTTTTCCAAGCTCGAAGAATTCATTAGGTATTGTTTTTATCGATTCATAAACGCCAAATGTTATGTTCCAGATCATGCTTGTCACAATGAGGAAAATAACTGCTGCGTTTATGCCTATGTATCCAGGAAGCGTAGCCACAACAACCAGTATCACGAATGGGAAAAATGCAAGGATCGGAAGTGTCTGGAATATGTCAAGTATCGGTATTATTATTTTCTCGGCACCTTTTGATGTCGCTGCGTATATGCCCACAAAAAGGCTTATTATGATTGAAATGAAGAGCGCAATGAGCATCCTAACCCAGGAAAAAGAAGTATCTACTATTATTGAAATGATGAAACTGGCTAGGCTCATGTTTGAAGATGGGATGAAAAAACATTTAAGTATGACGAATAAATTGGAAAGTATTTTATATGTGTTTTCGAAATCCTACTATGCCAAAAAACATATCTAGCACTGAGGATGCGCTCAGCAACGTATTCATGCCATTTGTACATGCTGGTGATCTATCCAACATAATGAAGAACCGGAAAATCGCATCGCAGTTCCAAAGCAGCTCATCGGTAATTGTAAATGGTACAAAAGTAAGCAACATAACGAGCAACGGATCGAAGAACGGGTTTCTCTCCTTTAATTACAAGAGAAAGAATTTGAAATTCTACTACAATTCAAGGAAGCGCATGCTTGAAACTGTTGGAATGATCCGCGACGAGTTCATCAATGAGGAAAGCGGAAGAATAAATGTAAAGAACAAAGATGTTGTTGATGTGGGCGCGTATGTTGCCGATACCTCCATATACTATGCAATGAACGGTGCAAGGCACGTTTACGCACTAGAACCATATCCGTATTTCTACAATATAGGTTTGAAGAACATACAGACAAACAAGCTAAACAAGAAAATAACTCTGATAAATGCCGGATGCGGCAGCGAGACAAGCAAAGCGCAGTTGAATGAGTCTGATACTAATTTCAACAGAGTTCAATCAAAAGGAAAAAGCACAAAAGGGATAAATATAATGAGCCTTAACGAAATAGTAAAGAAATACGATATAAGAAACGGATCGCTGAAAGTAGACTGCGAAGGCTGCGAATACGACATAATACTAAAAACAGATTCGAACATACTCAGAAGATTCTCGTATATACAGATAGAATACCATTACGGATATGCCAATCTTCTGGAAAGACTAAAGGAAGCAGGATTCAAAGTTGAATACACAAAACCATTGAAGAAATACAACTTCGTAACAAGCAGCTTCATGGTCATTGGCTTTATAAATGCCAGAAGATTATAGCTAAATGCTATTCATTGGTGCTTAAATAAAATCCAGGAAAAAAATTTATATAATCGGAATAGACTCGGCGCCGCTCTGGATAATCTCAAAACTCTACAAAAAATACAACATGAAGGGCTTCGAATATTTCATGAAAGCCAATGCTGTTAAGGAAATGAAATCGACAATACCTCCTGTTACATCAGCAGCATGGCCCAGCATATATACCGGAAAAAAACCAAATGAGCACCAGATGATGGATTTCCTTCACATAGACAAGAATTATACAAGACAGCTTTTGTATTATGACACAGAAGAGCATAATCCATTCTGGGAGGTATTGGCAAAAAAAGGAAAGAAAAGCCTTGTTATAACTCCGCCAATAGTATTGCAGAGAAGCAATTCAAAGAATGTTGATTTAATAACCGGATGGCCGCTGCCGCCAAAATATTCCTCAAAGGAATTAGAGGAAATAGCAAAAAGGTTCGGATTTGATGGTGAACCGGATATTGGTGTAGATCTGGACAAGAAAACGCTTCCCTTGGCAGAAGGAACAGAACTCTATGTAAAAAGCATAGAATCAAGATCAGAATATGCAAAATATCTCATAAAAAGGAAAGATTATGATTTGGTATTCGTGTGCTTCACAGAAACGGATAGGATAGCGCACTACGCGCTCAATAGAAAGGATTGGGAAAAGTATACTGCTCCTATTTACAAATCTGTTTCGAATTTCATAGAGTGGGTAATTGAATACTCAAAAGATGAGGAAAATTCAAGCATAATGATCCTTTCGGACCATGGTGCCCAACCAATAAAAAACAAATTCCTTGTTAATACGTGGTTGATAGATAATAATTACGCAATGGTAAAACCTGATGGTAAAAAATCAGGAAAAAGTTCTCTAACATCAGCCAAAAAATATGTGAGCGAGAAAGTAATGAAACTCAAAATACGTAGGGCAATATACAACAATATGCCATCTTTCCTGAAAAAGGCAGCTGAAAAAATGATAGACGAGAGTTTGGAAGAGTCGCAAGATGCTAATCACATAAAGATACAGGAAAGCGATTTCGAAATGCAGAAAACAAAGGCATTTGCCGCTGTTTCGTATGGTCCTTGCGGAATGATCTGGATCAACGACGATAGATTTGCAAATCCGGGAACAAACAAAAAAGAGACAAAACTTCTCAAGAAAGAACTAATGAACAAATTAAGCATGATAAAAGATCCTAACAAGAACAAATTAATTATAGACATAATTGACGGCAGTAAATATTATGAAGGGGCAAGCAAATTCATAGCACCAGATATACTCTTCCAGCTCAGGGACAATTATCTTGTTGATTTCTCGTACCTTTCAACTCAAGGAATATTCATGAAGCCAGAACCGTATAGAAGCGGCGATCACTCAATTAACGGGATATTCGGCTGGATAGGCAAAAGAAATGTTTCTCTGATTAAAGGAAAAGCTTCTATTTATGATGTGCATCAAGATATATTGGATTATTTCTCTTAATGTGCTGATTTGATGTTTGCTATAAAAAACAGAATATATGGTTTTAAAATTTGCCAAATCTGGTTTGCACAACAGCCGGTAGATACCAAAGGCTTTGACAGAACAATGTTCTACTGCTGTAAAAAGGACGGAGAATTTGCAGGATTCAAAAAATATACCTCATATGCAAACATAATCGACCTAACCCAACCCATTGAGAAAATACGAAAGGGTTTCAACGACACTACAAGAAATGAGATAAGGCGTGCAGAAAAGGAGGGGATCCAATTCAAAGTAAACTCAGATTATGATGAATTTCTCAAATTATTCAACCAATTCATAAAAAGGA
>Ga0187871_10002884_pt1 | contig 13601 bp, 15 predicted proteins | sample June2016WEW_16_1_FD_132988 | JGI IMG/M metagenome (GOLD analysis project Ga0187871, IMG submission 132988) | Peatland microbial communities from SPRUCE experiment site at the Marcell Experimental Forest, Minnesota, USA - June2016WEW_16_10 | ecosystem: Environmental > Terrestrial > Soil >... | reverse complement strand
GGCGTGCGCCAGCAAATGCTTCTCGCCGGGATCAATTCGGTCAGGCTCGGCCAACCGTGTTTCAAGCTCTGCCAGTTCCAAAAGAGTGACCGGATGAATCAAAACCGACTTTTTCATCGCCTCCACATTAATCACGACGTAATCCGCACGGCGCTTGTCGCCGATCGCTGCCTCCTCGCAGCACTTCCGATGGAAGCTGAGAAAAGGAAACCGCCTCAGCCTGTGACATTTTGGCATTCTTTTAAATCTATTAAAAATATCAAAAACAATGTCTAATTTAACTAAAATTATCATTTTGAACGCTTTCGGCCACTTAATTTAATGAAAATGATGTGCTCAGATCCGGTGTGGCACCGGACGAAGGGCGGCTTGTCCGGCAGCGAGGCTGCACTACCCTCAAGCCCATAATGAGCAGCGCGGCCAAACGCATTTTTCTGTCCGCCCGGCTCCCGGGATTCACCGGGCGCGGGGACAAGTATCTGGGCGAGATTGCCCAGGAATTGCGCCGGGTGTGGCTGCGTTGCTCTACGGTGTGGGTGCGAAGCTCGACCAAAACCTTGCCCTGCTTTTCCTGCTCCGGGGTGTGGACCCCGCCGGCCTGATCAGCAAAGCTTCCGCCACCGAAGCCGTGCGCCAGACCGCCGCGACGGCGGACGGCGCTCCCGTCATGAGCGGAACCGAGGTGGCCGATGTTTTTGGCATCGAATTGGCCCCGGCATCTGTATTTTCCGTGCCTGCGGTCGAACTTCCTGCCTCGACTCAAACTCCAGCTCCGGCTCCACATCCTGCCCCAAGCGGAAACCTTCCGTGAAACCAAAGGCCCATCGGCGGTTGAGTCCGACCATCCGTGCCCGACTTGTCGCTGCTGCGAAGGCCCGCTGGGCAAGAGTGTCACGAATGGCGCAAAAGAAGGCCGGAAAGAAATGAACCGCCAAAAGGGCTGACCTCATGGTCTTCTCAGCGCACGTTTTATCAGCGGGCTCGGCTTGAGTAATTCCACCTGTGGCAGGTATCGGGATATGCATAGTTGTGTCATAGTTGTGCGCCACATGTTCCCGCAAAAACCCGCAACGGTTCTTAACAGGCCCCCGGATGGACACGAACCTACAGGCCTCACAAATAAACGTAAGTGCTTGATGCTACGTGTGTTAGCGATGTGAATTGGATGGTGGAGCCGACAGGAATCGAACCTGCGACCTTCTCATTGCGAACGAGCAACGCTGTCGAGGTAAGTTAATGTTAAAATGGCTCCGTTGCGGGCTGTTGCGCTCTTTTTCCACGGAAAACCCTCAGGAGTTCAATTAGGCGGTTACGCATATCGCCCGGCGCCTGCCCAACTGCGGCAGAAGAGTCAGGCATCGAAGCTTGCGCCCCATTATCCAAAGAAATCCACCGACAGGAGAGCATATTCGAGCCGGATAAAAAGAAGACCTATACCAGAAGGGCTTTTATACCCTTGACAGAGCACTTCTGCTTTTCCTGTGCGAACAAGGTTACCAGTACGCCATCTGGAATCTCGACAACACGAATGAACTGGAACAAATCCTCATTTTAGGCCATTCAAAACATCGTTTGTTCCCGGTCGGGAATAAATCACTTGATTTGGCTCCGGAATGGGGTAATGTTACCGGACGGTAACATCAAGCCATGAGCCATGAAATATACTCCTGAAAAAATAGGTGAATTGGTCAGAAACACCCGCAAATGCATGGGGGTGACCCAAAAAGATTTGGCCATGACCTCCGGTACGGGCTTGCGGTTCATTATTGAGATGGAGAGAGGGAAGCCCACCTGCCAGCTTGGCAAGGTGCTAACCGTCCTGCATACGCTGGGGATCAAAATCGAATTCACCTCGCCTGCTGGCAACGGCAACAAAGGAACTTAACGCATGCCCCGGACGTTGGATGTTTATTTGCGCCGGAACTTTGTCGGTCGGCTCATTCAGGACGCGAATGGACAATTGGCATTTTTTTATGCCGAGGCTTGGTTGAACAACCCCAACGCAGTGCCCCTTTCCCATTCGCTTCCGCTCAGGAAAGAGAAATTTACCCGCAACGAGTGCCGGGGGTTTTTCGCGGGTGTCCTGCCAGATGAAGGCAAACGCGAGATCATCGCAAAGAACCTCGGCATTAGCGCCAGAAATGATTTCGCCATGCTGGAGCGGATCGGCGGTGAATGCGCCGGCGCGGTGACATTCATGCCGGCGGGCGAGAAACTGCCGGAGCGCAATGACCGCTACCGCCCGTTAACCAATGAAAAGCTGGCAGAAATTCTCAAAATGTTGCCGCGCCGTCCGCTCATGGCGGGAGAAGATGGCATCCGCCTGTCGTTGGCCGGAGCCCAGGATAAAATTGCCGTGCATGTCCATGACACGCAAATTTCCCTCCCCCTGGGCGGAGCTCCCAGCACGCACATTCTGAAACCGGCGATTGAGCATTTTGAAGGCGTTGTTTTCAACGAGGCGCTTTGCATGAAACTCGCCCACGCGATTGGTTTGCAAACCGCCAAAGCAGAAATTGGGAGGGTGGAAGACATTGATTACCTGTTGATTGAGCGTTACGACCGCAGAGTGTTGAAAAACCATCGCGGCGCTGAATATTTGGAACGAGAACATCAAGAGGATTTTTGTCAGGCACTTGGAATTATCCCTGAAAACAAATACCAGAACGAAGGCGGTCCTTCGCTCAAGCAGTGCTTTGAGCTGCTGCGTCGATTGTCCAGCGCCCCAGTGATCGACCTCCAACATTTGTTGGATGCCGTGATTTTTAATTTTCTCATCGGAAACCACGATGCGCATGGGAAGAATTTTTCGTTGCTTTATGGCAGCCAAACACGGCTGGCGCCGCTCTATGATGTTCTCAGCACGGCCTATTACCCCGACCTCTCCAAGAAAATGGCGATGAAAATCGGGGGCGAATATGCCTCCGAAAAAGTGGGGCCGAAGAACTTTGACCAATTGGCAAATGAAACCGGGCTTGCCAAGCCAATGGTAAAACGGCGTGTTCAGGAAGTGGCGGAAACCGTGCTATCCAAAACACCGGAATTGATTACAGGGCATCAGACCACACAGGCAGTCGCTGCGCTGATACAAAACCGCTGCACAAAAGCGCTGGAGAAATTCAGAGGTTAGTTGTGTCATAGTTGTGTGCTACATGTTCCCGCAAAAACCCGCAACGGTTCTTAACAGGCCCCCCGATGGACACGAACCTACAGGCCTCACAAATCAACGTAAGTGCTTGATTTTACGTGTGTTACCGATGTGAATTGGATGGTGGAGCCGACAGGAATCGAACCTGCGACCTTCTCATTGCGAACGAGAGGATCTGTCTGGGTAAATAGATTTCAAAACAGCTTCGTTGCGGACTGTTGCGCTCTTTTTCCACGGCGACTCCGGCATCAGTTCAGCTAAACGGTTCGCACCGTTGCGCGTGGACCATTTCGTGCAGGAGCACCACGCCGCAGCGGTCAGGCGGCCACTCGCAGGATTCTTCGGGGAGCAGGACTTTGGGGCGCAGCACGTCCCGGGTCATGGGCATGCGGCGCTGCGCGGCTTTCAACAAGGCGACGCGGCGGTTGAAGCCGAGGCGTGTCAACAATTTGCCGAGCAAATCGAGCCAGGAGGGCGCGGTTTCGCGCCGGACTGACCGCTCCAGACGATGCAGGCTCAATACGCCAAGAGCAGGCGGAGTTAGCGCCAGCAAAACACCGGCCAGTCATGCGAGCAATCCGGCGCGGGACCAGTCCATTGTGAGGCGTTCCGGGGGAGGATTCGGAGGGGTAAGGATTTGAAGTTGGCGCCACGGCAGCACCGCCCCGCTACCGTTTGGGCTGATAAACAAATTCGCGCCCGCGCTTGTCATACCCCCTGTGCGATGATGAGCATGGATCTTGGGATGCTGCCGGATTTGGCGGGTCCCTGCTGGAAAGGAAATTCACATGAAAGAAGCTTCGGAACAGGTTGTTGATCTATTGCGGTCGCCAGCTTAAAACCCAATGAAATCAAGGGTTTAAAGGGTACACATCACATGAAAAAACGGCTTGCAGTACTGGCACAGTACAATTTTGCATGTAAACATCATGCAATCGCCCATATTCCCGCCAGCCCAAGTTGGAAGTGACGGCATCGCCCGGCTTGAATTCCCTGGCGCGCGACTCGATGACCTCGCCGACGGCGCCGGACTTCTCGACTCGCAACTTTTGACAGCAAAATTAGTGCGGTTTTAGCTGTCTGTCTTCAGGCTGGATTGACGCATTTGGTCATGCTCCGCCCCGGCCATGCCTTCTTCGACCAGCCTCTCATTGTCGCTCCGGCCCTCCTCGTCTTCATCGGCACTGGGGGCCTCCCGCGCCTTGTGTCCGGTCGAGCCGGGCACCGGGTCCCAGCGTTCGGATTCGGGCGCTGACTCAAGCGCCACCTCCTTCGGGTCTGTGTCCGGTTCCCCCGTCAACTCCCGTTGGGCCTGATCCCGATCGGATTTCGAAACCTCCTGCGCGGATCGTCCGTTGATGACGGCGAGTTCAGCCGCGCGCTCCCGCACCATCTTGCGGGTCACGGTGCCGATTCCTGCGGAGTTTTCGGTCAGGACACCTTCCTTCATTGGATTTGCTTTCATGGGTTCGTAATTACCGACACACGGACTTGGATCTGAAGCTCGCGCGGTCGTCCGCTTCAAGCCAGTCAAAAGTGGTGGTTGTCTCCGGATTCAGCCCGATCTTGGAGCAGTTCTCAATGAAATGAGCGCGACGCTCCGGGTTCTTCATCGGGCTGCCGGCTTCCATTTCATCCGACCAGGTTTTGATTTCCACGGGGGTTTTGGCCGTGCCGTTGGCCTGCAGCCAGGCGCCGATGTCTTCGTAGTTCTTCGCGGCTTGCACGGCGGTTTTGAATTGCTCGCCGGTGATGCCCTTGAAACCGAAAAGCATGTTGTCCAGCGGACAATCGTAATGATACTCGCCCGGCGTTCCCGCCAGGACAGCGCGGCATTTGTCAACGGCGCGGCTCGCGATGACGAATCCGCCGGCGCGTTCGCGTGGGCTGCGCGGGGCTTGTTTGCTCAGGTTTCGGACGATAATGGGGGTGCTCATGATTTTGTCATTCTTCTGATTTGGTTTGTCCGACGAAAGTTGTGAGTTTCATTTCGGCGCCTGCGAATGGGCTTCCACCAACCAAATCCGCTTATTAATGCCACACAAGATTTCGGTGAACAGGTCCGCCGTGTCGGTGGCATACATTTCGGGTGATTCCGGGAGTTGAACGATGGGGTTTTTCATGGATGGATTCATCCGTTCTAGTTCGAGGGGCCGTCCGCCGAGGTTGGCCTCCATGTAGTGTCGGGATCGAAGGCGGTCAGGGCGGCGGCATTCTGGGCGCCCGCCTGAATGGCGGTGCAGACGAGAATAACTAATGCTGCCTGAAAGCGAATGTTCATGGTTCGTTGCGGATTAGACGCAGAGATAGCCGGCATCATTTTTCGGACACCGCGCTCAATACTCCTTCATCCTGCACCGGCGTCCAGTCGCTGTCCGGATTGTATTCCTTTATCGCCCCCGCGAGCCGGGAAGTCTTTTCGCCCAAATTGCGCTGAAAAACTTTGCCATCCTGGGCGACGATAAATGTCATGATGCCCGACTGGTCCCAATGCTCCGGATACGCCACCAGCGCGAATCCCCCGGTCAAGCTGCCGTGGCTCAGATAGTCCTTTTTCCCGCCGGGCGCGGCCTTGCCTTGCCGGGTCAGAATTCTGAAATAATAACCGTGAAAGGGATGCGGACCCGCGCCCTTATTATTGACGTAACCCTCGGCATGGGCTTCCGCAACCAAAGGCCCGAACGGGCTGGCCGGTTCGTTTGCCGCCGACGGCCAGTAGAGGCCATCCTTTTTGCCGGGCGTGCTTTTGAATTGCTGCGCGTAATTGGCCGTTCCACCCGCGCCCTGATTCGCGCTGGCGTACTGCCGTTGCGCTGCCACGTAAGCCCGGCAAACACCGATGGCGCACAGTTCGTCCTTGCCGATGTGCCGGTTGATGATCTCCTCCTTGCCCGCCGCCGTGTCGAAATGCCATTGCCCGTCCACTTTCACCAGTGGGATCGGCATTGGCCAACTGTTCGTGCCCACCTCAAAAGTGATTTTGTCCTCCCCCTCTTTCACAAGGTTGCAGCCCTGCGCCATGGCTGTGGCGAACTTCTGCGCGTTGTCCGCGTCCTGCACTTCGTCGCCGGTCAAGAGTTCCTTGACCTGCGCGCCGAAGATTTCACTCAAAGCCGCTTTGTCTTTGGCTGCGGTGGCCGTTTGCAAGGCTTTTTCAGCCTCATCTGGCGACGCGAACAACCGTTGCGCGACCACGGGATTCTGCTCCGGCTGTTTCTGCGCCGCAGCGTGAAGTTTCGCCGAGAACATACCGCCGGATCCCGCCAGAAGGGAGATTGCCAAGACGCTAGCAAAACGTGTGGATTGGTTTGTAAGTTTCATAGGTGCATCAAATTTGTTTCCGTCCAATGAGTTGTGCGGTTCACCGCCTTCCCCCTCCTCCGCCGCCAGGGTGCGCCACAGCACGGCTGGCAAATCCGCGCTGGCTAAAAGCATGCACATCGCGCCCCCGATCATAGTTGCCGCCGAAAAGATACAGATCAGGCCCCGGCACCACCACCGTACCGCCATAACCTCCGTCCACATAACCCACGCATCCCATCAAAGCCGTCATCAGCGCGATCCCCAGGCCAATCTTGATTCGGTCAACCGGACCGCTCGCCTTGTTCATATTAATTTTCATACTCGATAAAATAGCCAGGACGATTCTCCCGTCGCTATGGGGTATTACCCTACCCGGCGCTTACTTGGTTTGAGATCCCGCCTCTCCGGGCGGCGGTCGCCGCTGGAGGTCCGCTGGGGTTGCCGGAATAAACTCAATGACATCGGCACGGATCGCTGTTCGTGGGAGGGAAAAGAGGATGAAATAGGTGGCGTCCTTCTCCATGACCAGGTTGACAAGCGTCTGAGGCCGGCCCGGTTGCATTTCCGCCTGCACGTACAGCCGGTTCATCGCCTTGGTGAATTTTGCGGGAACAATCGTCAGGACGCCGAGGAGCGAAAATCCCGAGCTTTGTCCCATTACGTTGGTCTTGATCACAATGAAATTCTTCTCCTGCAACCGCACGTCGGTGTTGTTATGGATTTCCAGCGCCGACGCGTTCGGAGAACCAACTATGGAAGCGGCGGACAGTGCGGAGGCTCCGGCGCAACCGCCGCACAGCGCGGCAATCGCCAGGAACGCGAAGATCGTCGGGAATTGATGATTCATGATTTGGTTTTTGGACACGCCTGTGAATCCAGGCGTCTGCGATTGATCCTGCCATCGAAAAGACGACGGAACCCATCATCACACAGCGGCAGAACGCGAGGACCGACGATTCGCCCTTTCAAGCAAGGGCGAATCGTCCCGGCAAGCCGTGATCGCATCCTCGTCGAGCAGCATGGATCGGCCGGTCCGCAGCGGGGCGGCGAGCCCGGTGACGGGATGCGCGGAGACACTCCGCCCGGTCTCCCGCGCGGCGGACTGGCCGGCATTTCGCCTGCCTGCCTCAGTGGGAATGCTCCCTGGCCGCCAGATCATCCACCCAATATCCTTTGCGATTGTAGTGTCCATGCAATCCGATCTCATAATCCCGGGTCAGCAACGACTCCTCCGTGTACTCCGGCGACTGCTTGATGGCCTCGCGGGAAAGATTGACGAAGACTTTCGACTCGTCCCAACTCACCCGCTCGATCCATTGCGGCGAAACCAGCACCTTTTTTCCCGGCCACCAGTTCAGTGTGCTGATAAGGAGATAACGAATCGTCCAGGTCTCGTCATCAATGATAAAATCCTCGACGTGACCAATCTCTCCGTCGGTCGCCTGGACGTGGTAGCCGCTCACCGCGTGGGTGCTGCGCAAGTGGCGGTTCCACGTTTTCCCGCCTCGGTTGGCGGCCTTCCATTTGTCACGGTCGCGCGTCAAGTGAGGATAGGCGCCCCAGGTATACGGGCCGCTCCAATACAGCGGCCATCCATAATACCCGTAGTAGTTCTCCTCGAATTGGCGGGAGACGGGCTTGTCGCTGTTCAGGGATGGACTGTCCTCGATCTGCTTCTTGGTTAAATCAATTTCGATTTGTTCCTTGTAGATATCCGTATTTACCGCAACCAGCGCATACGGGGAAATCAGCACCTGCCTGCCCGGAAGCCAGTTTCCCGTGTCCGCGACCAGATAGCGGATGGTCCAGTGCAGGTCATCGAAATAGAATTGTTTGACCCTCCCAATTTCCCCATCAAGGCTGTCCAATTTGTAACCCTTAAGTGTCTTTGCTGTATATAACATAATTGTTCCTTCGTTTCTTTGCGTTTCGTTTTTGTCCACTTTTGCCCGTCGGCCGATCCCGAGTTTGAGAAGCCGGTTGCGCCACGGGCTGCACGGGTGCCAGTCCTCATATTGCGTCGGCGGAAGCGGCTTCGCTATGGGGTATAACCCTACGGTGAATGATGGGACCGGCATCCGCCGAAAAACGATTCCGTCGCCCGAGGCGATTTGTTGCAGGACCGGACCTCCCCTTGGCACTGGCCATGCAAAAGCCGCGCGCGCAAATCCCCGAGGGTTTGTTCCTGCGGGGGCATGCGCTGCCTTTTATGTGATCTTCAAGCGACCAAATACGGAGAGCTTCACCAGATCCAAAACGAAGGCAAAGGCGATGGCGCCGGCAAGCACGCCGCCCAATACCGGGAGCGGCAGTGGCGCCATCAACCAGCCGCATCCAGCCAGGGCCAGGGCGATGACCAGATCGGCGACGGACGATAAGACGAGCCAGCGGCTGGGATGGGGCGCTGACCAAATCCGCCCGCGGGCGCGCACGGCGTACGTGGTGGCTTGGTTCCCGCACACCAGCGCGACGAACGTCAGGGTCTGCAATGGGGCGATGGCCAACCCCATGCCGTAGTGTCCGATGGCGAGAACCCCGACGCAGAACACCAGTTCGGAAACGCCCATAAAGATGCCGGCGATCGTCAGCGTGCTGATGCGCCAACTATTTGGCAGCAAGGAGGGCCGCACGTTGTCCGTGGTCAACGACATGCCAAGAAAGTCGCCCGCCATCATCACGATGATCATCAGCAGGGGGGTGAGGATCGCGCGCCCGGTCATGACGAGGCCGACGCCCAGCAACAGCACCTGCACGATCTTCTTGGTAACAGAGTTCAGCGTGTAGGTCAGGATTCGCTGGAAGGTGATGCGCCCTTCCTTGACTGCGGCGACAATGCCGGCCAGTCCCGGATCGGTCAGCACCACTCCGGCGGCGGACTTGGCAACATCGGTCGCCGTTGAGACCGCAATTCCCATTTGTGCCTGACGCAGCGCGGGCGCGTCGTTGGCCCCGTCACCGCACATCCCGACGATATGACCGGCTTTCTGAAACGCCTTCACCAGTTTGTATTTGTCCTCGGGAAGAACGCCGGCAAAGATGGCGAATTTCTCAGGCTGAAGTTCGTTCGGGATCGGGCCGGGTGGACACAGCGCTCCATTCAGACCGACGGCATGGGCGACAATCGCCGCTGTGGCTGGGGCGTCGCCGGTCACCATCACCGTGCGGACGCCGAGCGTTTTCAGTTCCGTGACCAAGGCGGCGGAATCTTCGCGAGCAGGGTCGCTGAGGGCGATCAACCCCAGGAGTTGCATCGCTGCAGGCGGTCCCGCCGCGACCGCCAGCACCCGAAATCCTTTCGCCTCGAGTTCGTTCGCCGCTGTGGAAGCGGCGGGCGACGGCGCCGCGAGAGCACTGATGACGGAGAAGGCGCCCTTGATGATGCGCAGCGTTCCCAGGCTCGGATCAACTGCCGCCGCCTCGGACATTTTTGTTGCGGGATCAAAGGGTATGAAGTGAGTGAGTTTGGGCGCGTTCGCTGAGACTTTCTGAGATGCAGCGGAACGAATAGCCCCGTCCACCGGGTCCTCTCCACCGTCGGAGCTGGCCAGCGCCGCCATCGTCAAGACATGCGGCTCGTCAAATCCCGGCATCGGGTGGATCGCCGTGACCGTGAGTTGATTGCGTGTGAGCGTGCCAGTTTTGTCCGCGCACAACACATCGATGGACGCCGCTTCGTCCACGGCCGAGAGCCGGGTTGGCAGCACGCCTTGGCGTGCCAAGGCCCGCGCCCCCAGAGCGCTTGCCAGCGTAAACGTGGCGGGCAGCGCCACAGGGATGGATGCCAGAACCGCCGTTAAAACCAAGGGGATGATCTCGCTCGCCGGCATCGCATGGGCAAGCGCGTAGGCCACCAGAATGAGGATCAGCGTGCCGTTGAACATCGCCAGATTTCGCACCACGCGGAATACGGCCTTTTGCTGTGTGCTGACGACATGGGCGGTGCGAACCAACTCGGCCGTGCGACCGAACTTGGTGCGGATTCCCGTCGCCGTGACCCTGGCAACGGCCTCACCGCGGCGCACCAGCGCCCCGGCAAACGTTTGGAACCCCGGTCCCGCTTCAGTGCCGATTGACTCACCGGTCAGCATGGATTGGTCCAGCAGTACGTTCCCCTCGATCAACTGCGCGTCGGCGGCAACGACGCCCCCGAGTGAGAGTTTGACGATGTCGCCCGGCACCAAGTCAGCCGCCGGGATGTTCTTCCAAGCGCCGTCGCGGCGGACCGAGGCGGTCATTGCCAGCCGCTTTTTCAGGGCGGCCAGCGTTGCTTGAGCGCGCGCCTCCTGAAAGAAACCGAGCGCGGCATTGAACACAAGGAGAACGGCGATGATTCCGCCTTCAACATACTTGCCGAGCACAATCTCCAGCACAATCGCCGCTTCCAGCATCCAAGGGATCGGCGCCCACAGTTTCTCAAGGGCGCTCCGAGCCGGATGCGATGAGGTGTCGGGCATGGAGTTGGGACCGACTTGGTCCAACCGGCGGCGGGCCTCTCCGCTGGTGAGACCGTCAGGCGAGTCGTTGGTCAAAGCACCAAGAGCTGTGGCGACGGCAACGGGCGGAGCAACAAGCGTGTCCATGTATGACTCCTCAGGAGTTTATGTGCCGGGGGGTGTAGTTGAACGCCGCCGCAAAGCTCTCCCACATTGACAGGATTTCATCTTCGTTCATGGCAAGAAAATAGGCCGGAGAACCTTGCAGGTGCTATGGGGTGTTGACCCCATAGCGTTATTGCGCGATGTCCGGTTTCGGAGTGGATTGCCTGATCCGGCCCTTCCCACATCATGTTGTCATGCTCATCCACTATTCTCGCTTGGGCTCTTTGGGGAAAAGGCGCCGCCAAAATCCGGACACGGAATGTCTGAAGAGCACCCCGATCACCACGAGGGCTATGCCCGCGAGAATCAGATAAAGCGCCGTGGGACCCAACCAGGCTTCGAGCAGTTTCCACTTCTTCCCGAAGAAATATCCGATCAAGATGTAACTGACGGCATAGGCCGCCGACCCGGTGAGATTGTAAAAAAGAAAGCTTCGCCAGGGAATTTTCGCCATGCCGGCCAGCAGATTCGCCGCGACGGGAGGAAACAGGGCGATGAATCGCGCGATAAACACCGCCTTGGCGCCATGCCGTTTAAAGAACCGCTCAGGCCACTTCAGCCGTTCGTGCGTGAGATGGAGCCAGTGAGTTCTTTCCAAACTGCCTTGGCCCAACCGCCGTCCCATCCAAAAGGCACAAATGCCGCCCAGGAAACTGGCTGCCGTTCCCGCCGCCATGGGTTGCCACAGCGATTCTGCGGATTTTCCCAGGATAAACCCGGCCCCCAAAAGAATCGTTTCTCCCGGTAGGGGCAGACCGAGATTGTTCAAAAGCACGACGATGAAGACGAGCACATATCCGTAATGGGGAATGTGGGGCAGTAATGAATGCAGCCAATGAAGCATGTTCACGGCTTTCTCTTGATACCATTCAGACTGCAAGGCGGGGATATCCTCCCGCGGGGTCTCCGGCGCCATCCAGGCTTCCGCCCATGACGGGCGCTACTTCGAGGATGAAGAAATTTCCACCCGACAGGCTGCCATCGCGAATCATGAAGGCCGCCGCGGCCAGGGATCCGATACCGCCTCCGACAAGATAGGCCTTCGAGTTTGCTCTCATGTCATCTGGTTTCTTAACGGCCGCCCAAAAAAGCAGCGGGACGCGGTGAAGTTAGCCGGCATCCTTCCTCAAACACCGCGTTCAACACTCCCTGAAGCGGACCATCGGCGCTGTTCAGCCGGCTTTTCCCTTCGTGGCAGAAATCAAAAAATGCGAAGGATCCCGCACCACCACCCAGCGGGAGTTTATCGCCAGGCGCACCATTTGTTTGGCGTGGCCCGAACCCCACACCTGATTTGCCGCCGTGATCAAGTCTCCCAGTGTCATCTCTTTTCTCTGTTTGTTTTCCATGCGCCATAAAATAACCCCGGAAACCTCTCCTTGACTATGGGGTGTTCACCCCACCGCGGAATGAGATCCCCACAATCCGGCGAAAAGTGGTTGAATTTGGCTCACCGGTGCAGCGGATGTGCCCGGCCAATTCCACTCGATGCGGCCCACTCATCCAAGCCCAACTAGCCGGCCCTGGGGTTCAATTCTCGGATTTCTGAGGCGGCAATGGGGCGGTTGCAAACAATGGCTGCGAAGATGCGGCGAGGACTCCAAGCAGACCACCTGCACGGTGCGGCGCGGCTGGCGGATTGCCGGCCTTCAAACGCTCAACGGGGGATCCGTGCTTTGCCAATGGCAGGACAGGGATGAACTTCTCTTCAACCGTCAGGGCGCGATAGGTCACGGGCACCTGCCATTCGGCGTAGTTCGGATCGAAAGCTTTCATGGCGCTGACCACCCGTTGACGAAAGGTCGTTTCGATCAATCCCCCCTGTCCCGGCAAAATTTTGAAGTGGACGCGAAAAAAAGACCAACCGCCGCCCCGCGCCGTTTCCACTTTGCCGATCATTGGCTCGCTCAAGATAATGGCGCCGAACTGCTCCCACATTCCTTTGGCTTCATCCCCGACGATTTGAACGGCCTTTTGCGAGTCCGCGCCAGCCGGAATCTTGACATTCCCGTACGCGTCCACACCGCCGGATGGAAACCGGCTGACGGTGCCAATGTTCCGGTTGGGAATCAAAACCTTCTGATGGAGAAAATTGACCAGCGTGGTGAACCGCAGTCCAATTTCCTCCACGCGGCCGATGACGATCGTGTTGGCGCTGGCAATTTCCACCAAGTCGCCCACATCCATGGCGTCGCAAAAAATCAGCGTCATGCCGCCGACGATGTCCTGGACCAAGCCCTGTGAACCGAAGCTGATGGCGAGGCCGAGGATGGAAGCGTAGCCCAAATAGGCCGTCAAGTTCACGCCGACCTCCTCCAGGATCAATCCAAACGCAAAAAAATAGAGCACAAAAATGATGGCGCTGACGACGAGGCGGCTGACCGTGATGAATTTGGGCTGTCGCGTGCTGAAAATGCGGGGATATTTCTTCTGATGGCTTTTACGCTTGAGAATGAGCCATTCGCTGCCGTGCCGGATGATTTTAACCGCCACATGCACGAAAATCACCAAGCCGACAATGAGAAAAATCCGCATTTCCGTGGAGGATCCAT
>Ga0187871_10002872_pt1 | contig 13617 bp, 11 predicted proteins | sample June2016WEW_16_1_FD_132988 | JGI IMG/M metagenome (GOLD analysis project Ga0187871, IMG submission 132988) | Peatland microbial communities from SPRUCE experiment site at the Marcell Experimental Forest, Minnesota, USA - June2016WEW_16_10 | ecosystem: Environmental > Terrestrial > Soil >... | reverse complement strand
CTTCACCATCAGCATCACGCGGCGGGGCTTCTTCAAAACCTGCGCCAGTTCGTCGATGGAATGCGTGCCCACCACCTGGGTACCGGCCGCCTCGTGCGCGATGAAATCGTCCACCTTCGAAACGGTGCGATTGAAGACGGCCACGCGGTAGCCGTGGTCGTTCATGTTCAGGACCAGGTTCTGGCCCATTACCGCGAGGCCGATCAGGCCGATGTCACAAGTTTCCGGTTGCATGCATGCTCCTTGGCGATGAAAGATTATTCTACCCGAAGTCTTACAGGTCAAAATCTTCGCAGCCCGCGGAGAATTTGTGGGGCGGGCAATCATGCCCGCAGCCGGCTTTCAGCCGGCTCGGCGAGCGCAACTCGCCCGAGGTTCCTGTATCGCTCAGGCCACCAGCCCCGCTGTGGCCTCGTCATCGAGAGCCAGCCGCCGCGCTTGAAGTAAAGCCTTCGCAAATACGTCCTGAGATTGCCTCAAGCGGCAATCTTCCTGTACCATCATGGCGTACCCTGAAAGAAGGAGGTCCCGAACAAATGACGGGTCTCGACTGGTCATAATGCCCCGCCGTGGAGAGCATCCCTGGCAAGGTTAGCGGTGCGTGGGTGTTTCGGGATACCCGGTTGCCGGTCGTCACGGTGATCGAGAACCTTGAAGACTTGAGCGTCGAAGAATTGATGGAGCAATTCGACGTGACGCGGGAGCAGATTACCGCGGTGCTCGAATTTGTGGCGCAGAGCCTCAAGGTATCGGTACCACCAGCGCAGGACCCTGTGCCCGTCGATGCTCATTCTTTTTGACCAGGGACGCCACGGGGCCTTGCCCGTGCGCTTCCCGGCCACACCGTCGCCACGGCCAGGGCAATAGGTTGGGACAGGCTGAACAACGGCGCTTTGTTGGCTGCGGCGGAGGCAGCCGCGGTCGATCTCTTGCTCACTACCGACCAGAGGATTCGCTATCAGCAGAACCTCACAGGACGGGCATCCTCAATTCACGGGAGCCGGAGGGACGATCGGGCACATTTTCAAGAAGCCGCCACCGAGGTAGAATAAAAAGCGGATGACCTCTGCACTTCCTCTCACTCGCCTGGTGCCCGTCATCGCGCACGCGGTAGCCGTGTTCGACGATGAGCAGAAAGCCACGCACTGGCTGTCGACTCCCCTCGCCGTGTTCGATAATCAAACCCCCACGGAGCTGTTAGCCACCAGCGAAGGCGTCGAGTTCGTCGAGCGGACGCTCACCCGCATCGAACACAACATCCCCTCCTGACGGCCGTCCTGACCGGCCGTCGTGTTTTCCGCGTATGTCGGGCGCGTTATGCGCGTCTCGACGGCGCCGGCGCCCGGCTCGTCGGCGGCCGCTGGAATTCGTCTGGGCGAGCCGTGGTCTACATGGCCGAGAGCATCGCCCTGGCAGTCCTCGAGAACCTGGTGCACATGACCAGACAAGACTTCCCGCGCGGCTACGTTTGCGTGGCCGCTGTGCTCCCTGATGGAATTAGCATTCTTAACGAAAAGGATCTACGCAAACAACCGGCGCTCGCAGACCTGAATGCCGAACAGTTGGGTGACTGGTGGCTCGACTCCGGAGCGAGTGCCGTCCAACAGGTCCCGTCTCTTGTGATCGCGCGGGAACATAACTTCCTCCTCAATCCAGTCCACTCGGAATTTGCGCGGATACAGGTCGAACCACCGGCTATCTTACATTTTGATGAGCGGCTCTTTGAAAGATCATAGTACCCAAGGCGAGCCGGTCGCATGGCGCGTCGTGAGCGATTCAGAATCGACGGCGTACCAAACCTGAAGCCAGGGGAGGACCGGCGTGTCGTAGCGGCAACATAACTTTATCCTCTGCAAAACAGGGGCAGCGAAGAGAAGAAACGTTTTGGCCTGGCCACGCCCTCAACGTGCCTTCGGAGCTACGCGGCCTTGTCCGGCAAGTGTGGAGTGGGTACCGATGCGCTCGTGATCCAGGCCCAAAAACCCGGCTACATCCGGTATGAGCCGACGCACCAGCGGGAGCCGTGCGCGCTTATAAGGTAGAATAGCGAAAACACGGGTATGAGTGGCTCGAAGACGAAACACAGCGGGGACGACATAGGTACGCCGGCGCCCTCAGATTGGGCCCGTATTGCCCCTTACGCGCTGGTTTCGCTGACTGCCTTTTTACTGGCGGCAGGATTACTGTTTCTGCTTGTCTTCCGGGCACAGTCCCTCACACAGTTCACGCTCATCGGGCATGTTTTCTATGTTCTGCTGGTTGTACTGGGCCTCTGCGCGGCGGCTTTTCTTTTTGGCGTCGTGAAATCGGTCGGCGAACTAAAGGGTCAGCATTTAGGGTGGCAGTTGGAATTAGGTGGACCAATTGTTGCGTGCGCCCTGGTGGTCTGGGGCGGGTTTCAACTGGCCCCAGTTGCTCCGCCACTAACGCTGACCATCTTTGTCCATGGGCCGGCCGGATTGCAGGATACTGTCCTGCGCAACTCTGGTAACGTGATCCTCGATCTGGGGTCCGACCGTCGCCGGGAGCACATCGGCGACAAGGGAGAGGCCATGTTTCCGCAGGTCCCAGCCGCGTTTCGGGGACGCGCCGTGCCGGTTTCCGCAGATGCCCCATATGAGGCTGTACCAAAGACCCTCACGTTGGATAGCGAGAGCGTGTATCTGGAAGTGCGCCACAAATCGGGCACGATTACGGGCCGCGTTCAGGATGAGAGCCAACCCCCGCTACCGGTAGAGGGCGCCATTTTGCTGATCGGGGGACTGCGAGCCGTCTCGGGTCCCGGCGGACAGTTTCAGTTCACGATTCCGGGCGATCCCTGGCGCCCGGAGTTAGATCTGTCGGTCAGCGCGCCCGGCTTCGCTCCGGCGCTCCCGACCGTTGTTCCGGACAGCAACCCGGTAACTGTCGTGTTGAAGAGAGTGGCAAAATGAGGGTTCACGGGCGACTGCTCCCTTATCTCGTCGCCTTGTGGGTGTTTCTGGCTGCGCAGCCGCCGTTGCGCGGAGCGGCGCTGAGGGGACTGGTCTTGCTGAACCGGCCTGGCGGTCCTCCACTTGACGGCGTCCGCGTCAATGCCTCAGGCGCCAACCAGTGGGTCACCAGGGATGGAGGCCGCTTCGAACTGGACTTTCCCGGCAGGAAGGCAGGAGACACGGTCACTCTAACGATCGCACTCGCCGGCTATGAAGTCGTGAACGATCTTCAGCGCGAAGCAGTTCTGCCCTCCGATCCCGATAGCAGACAGTTGACGCTTCTCCTTGCCAAGTCTGCGGACCGCGATGAGATGGCCCGCAGCTATTATCGCCTGAAGAGCACGGAAGCAGTCACGGCGGCGTATGACGCGCAGTTGCGCATTCTAGAGAGGTCCCAACGCGACACCGCCCAAGAACTGGCCGTCCTGCGGACAGAGCGCGACCGGGCACTCCAGGCCGCGGACAGAGCAGCGGAGGAGCTGGCAAAAACGAAGCTTGAGGACGCCTCTGAGCTTTATAAGGAAGCCCTCCGCTTTTTCCTGGCTGGCCAGGTCGAGCAGGCTCTAAAGGTTCTGGACGAGGCCAAACTGCGCGCCATGGCCCAGGCTGCCCAGGAACGAAAGGCGGCTGCGGACCGCCAGCTAAGTGCGGCCAGCCAGGCCTATCGCCTGCGCGGGCAATTGCTTACTTCGCAGCTTCAGTTCGCGGATGCAGAGAAAGCCTATCGCGCCGCAGTCGACGCGACTCCAGACGACTTCGATGCGAATTTTGAGGTCGCTTATTTTAGCCAGACCTTGAATCACTTCGAAGATGCCATCATGTTCTACGCCAAGGCCGAAAGAATTTCGCGCCAGCTTGCCAGTGGCAATCCTCCCGTGTACCGCCCCTACATGGCGACGACGCTGAACAACCTGGGCATTGTGTACCGCGACGAAAACCGCATGGACGAGGCCCGCAAGGCCTACGAAGAAGCGCTCGAAATCCGGCGCGATCTGGCGCGTCAAAACCCGGCTGTGTACCGCCCCTACGTGGCGACGACGCTGAACAATCTGGGCGTTCTGTACCGCGACGAAAATCGCATGGACGAGGCCCGCAAGGCCTACGAAGAAGCGCTCGAAATCTATCGCGATCTGGCCCGTCAAAGCCCGGCTGTGTACCGCCCCTACGTGGCGACGACGCTGAACAATCTGGGCGTTCTGTGCAGCGACGAAAACCGCATGGAAGAGGCCCGCAAGGCCCACGAAGAAGCGCTCGAAATCCGGCGCGATCTGGCGCGCCAGAACTCGGCCGTGTACCGCCCCGATGTGGGGGAGACCCTGAACAATCTGGGAAACCTGTACCGCGACGAAAACCGCATGGAAGAGGCCCGCAAGGCCTACGAAGAAGCGCTCGAAATCCGGCGCGGTCTGGCGCGCCAAAACCCGGCTGTGTACCGCCCCAACGTGGCGCAGACGCTGAACAATCTGGGAAACCTGTACCGCGACGAAAACCGCATGGAATTGGCCCGCAAGGCCTACGAAGAAGCGCTCGAAATCCGGCGCGATCTGGCGCGTCAAAACCCGGCTGTGTACCGCCCCGACGCGGCGCAGACGCTGAACAACCTGGGAAACCTGTACAGCGAAGAAAACCGAATGGAAGAGGCCCGCAAGGCCTACGAAGAAGCGCTCGAAATCCGGCGCGATCTGGCGCGTCAAAACCCGGCTGTGTATCGCCCCGACGTGGCGGAGACTCTGAACAATCTGGGAAGCCTATACAGCGACGAAAACCGCAGGGAAGAGGCCCGCAAGGCCTACGAAGAAGCACTTGAAATCTATCGCGACCTGGCGCGCCAAAACCCGGCTGTGTACCGCCCCAACGTGGCGGCGACGCTGAACAATCTGGCCATTCTGTGCAGCGACGAAAACCGCAGGGAAGAGGCCCGCAAGGTCTACGAAGAGGCGCTCGAAATCTATCGCGATCTGGCGCGTCAAAACCCGGCTGTGTACCGCCCCTACGTGGCGACGACGCTGAACAATCTGGGAAACCTGTACCGCGACGAAAACCGCATGGAAGAGGCCCGCAAGGCCTACGGAGAAGCGCTCGAGATCCGGCGCGATCTGGCGCGCCAAAACCCGGCTGTGTACCGCCCCGACGTGGCGGCGACGCTGAATAATCTGGGCGCTTTCTACAGCGCCGAAAATCGCATGGAAGAGGCCCGCAAGGCCTACGAAGACGCGCTCGAAATCTATCGCGATGTGGCCCGTCAAAACCCGGCTGTGTACCGGCCCTACGTGGCGACGACGCTGAGCAATCTGGGCATTCTGTACAGCGGCGAAAACCGCATGGAAGGGGCCAGCAAGGCCTACGAAGAAGCGCTCGAAATCTACAAGGCCTTCGCACGCAGCGACCCGAGCAGATATCAGCCGGATGTGCTGCGGGTAAAACATCTGCTCGATGAGCTATCGACCCTGCGGGTGAAATAGGGCCCAGTGTTGGGTCAAGCGAGAGGTCGCCATAATCCCGGTCTCACGTCCACTCTGGCTCCGGTCCTCGCCGATTCCGATCACTCGCCTCACCCAGCCGCCAACCCCATGAAAACAAGAACCTCCCGCCAGGAGTCGCGTTGATCGCCCGCTACCCCTCATGCTACCGTCGAGTTAAGGAACGGGAGCAGTCCAACCCAAGCACAAAATGCGCAAAAACGACCAAATTGCCGAATCAGCGCCTCTCAAAATCTGCTGTAACCTATTGCCAATAAAGCATGTTACGCAAAATTGGTTTCGTCTGTCCAATTTGCATTCACAAACCCATCTCCGGCTCCAAAAAGCAGCACCGGAACCCACCCCAACACCAACCCACCCGGCCATTCTGTCTTCTGTCTTCTGCCTTCTGACTTCTGTCTCCACCCACCGAACGATGCTACACTCGCACCAAATGAGCAAACCCACCGGCCGCCGCGGATTCTTGAAAACCGTCGCGCTGGCCGCCGCGCCCTTGGGGCCAGCCGCCGCGCAAACCCCTCCCAAAACCACCCCCGCCCAGTCCGCACCGGTCGCCGCCCCACCCCCGCCGCAGCCCGTCGCCCTGCCGCGCTCCTCCATGCGCTACCCGCGCGTCTACACCGGCCGCCAGCTTGCCATGCTGGCCATGCCCCTCGGCGGGATCGCCGCCGGCAGCATCAGCCTCGGCGGACGCGGCCAGCTTCGCGACTGGGAACTCTTCAACCGCCCCGATAAAGGCCGCTCGCCGGAATACGCGTTCGCCTCCATCTGGGCGCAGGCCGGCAATCGCAAGCCCGTCGCGCACGTCCTCGAAGCCCGCCTCATGCCGCCTTACGAAGGTCCCGACGGCCTCGGCTCCAAGAACGCGCCCGGCCTCACCCGCCTGGAAGGCGCAACTTTCACCGGCGAATTCCCCATCGCCCAAATCGCCTTCCACGATTCCCGCCTGCCGGTCAACGTCACGCTCGACGCCTTCAGCCCCTTCATCCCGCTCGATGCCGACGAATCCGGCCTGCCCGTCGCCATCCTGCGCTATCGCGTCCACAATCCGGGTAAGGAATCCGCCCGCGTCTCCATCGCCTGGTCCATCGAAAACCCCATCGGCGCAACCTACCAGGATGTCGCGCAACACCATCCCGGTGAGCAGCGCGTCGTCGAGTACCGCGAATCCGAACAGATCAAGGGCCTGCTGATGAGCAACCCCGGCATGCCCGCTGATGACCCGCAATCGGGCACTCTCGCCGTCTGCCTGGTGAAGCCCGAGGGCAAGCTCACCTATCTGCGCGGCTGGACCAACGCCAAGTGGTGGACCAGCCCGCTGCTGTTCTGGGACGATTTCAGCGACGATGGCCAACTCGGCCCCGAAGCGCCGCAGCGCAAGCCCATCGGCTCGCTCTGCCTGCAGCAGGAGATTGCGCCCGGCACCGAAGCCGCCTATACTTTCCTGCTCGCCTGGCACTTTCCGAACCGCACGCCCGCCTGGTCCGGCTGGACCGCGCCCAAAGGCGAGGAGCACACCATCATCGGCAATCATTACTGTACGCGCTTCGCCGGCGCCTGGCAGGCGGCCGAATACGCCGCCGGAAAGCTGCCCGATCTGGAGGCCCGCACGCGCCGCTTCGTCGCCGCCATGCGCGACAGCACCTTGCCGCCCGCCGTGCGCGACGCCGCCATGTCCACCCTCTCCACACTCGTCACCCAGACCTGTTTCCGCACGGCCGATGGCGAGTTTCACGGCTTCGAAGGCTCCGGCGATCACAACGGCTGCTGCTTCGGCAACTGCACGCACGTCTGGAATTACGAGACCGCCACCCAGCATCTCTTCCCCACGCTGGCCCGCTCGCTGCGCAAAGCCGCCTTCGGCTTTTCCGAAGACGACCAAGGCGGACTGCGCTTCCGCCAATTGCTCCCCGATGGCAAGGAGCGCTTTCACTACGCCGCCGCCGACGGCCAGATGGGTCAGATCATGAAGGCCTACCTCGATTGGCGCCTCTCCGGTGACACCGCCTGGCTGCGCGATCTCTGGCCGCGCATCCAGCGCGCCGTCTCGTTCGCGTGGGTCGCGGGCGGTTGGGATTCCCAGCGCCGCGGCGTCATGGATGGCGTGCAGCACAACACCTACGACGTGGAGTTCTACGGCCCCAATCCCCTTTGCGGCATCTATTATCTGGGAGCCTTGCGGGCCGCCGAAGAAATGGCCCGCGCCGTGGGCGATACGCAAGCCGCGGAAGATTACCACAAGCTGTTCGCCTCCGGCAGCCAGTGGATCGACGCCAACCTGTTCAACGGCCGCTACTACATTCAGAAGGTGCGCGGCATTCCCAAGGACCAGATCGCGCCCGCCACGGTCGGCGACATGGGCGCGGATAATCCCGACAAGCCCGAGTTCCAGGTCGGCGATGGCTGCCTGCTCGATCAGTTGATGGGACAGTATATCGCCGACGTGGCCGGTCTCGGCCCCCTCGTCGACCCCGCCCACATTCGCGAGACAATGCAGTCCATCTATCGCTACAACTATAAGCGGCAGCTTTACGATCACGAATGCGTGCAGCGCACCTATGTGCTGAACGACGAAGCCGCGCTGGTGGTCTGCGATTACGGCACGGGCAAGCGTCCCGAGGTCCCCTTCCCCTATTTCGCGGAGGCCTGGACCGGTCTCGAATACCAGGCCGCCGCCACCATGATTTATGCGGGGATGGTCCGCGAGGGCGTGGAGGCTTTCGAGAACAGCCGCCGCCGTTACGATGGCGAACGCCGCAATCCATGGGATGAAGCCGAATGCGGGCACCACTACGCGCGCGCCATGTCGGCCTGGTCCGGTGTGCTGGCTCTGAGCGGCTTCCGCTACCACGCCGCGGAGAAGAGCGCAACCATCATGCCCCGTGTCAATATTGGCGTAAACAAGTTCGTGTGTTTCTGGTCGGCCGCGCCGGCCTGGGGCACGTTCACGCACGCCGTCGATGGCGGACGCCGCCGCGTGACGCTCGCCGTGACCGAAGGCAACCTGCCCTTGCGCAGCATCGCACTGGCGCCCGGGCCAGCCGCCACCGCCACTTTCCAAGGCCGCCCGCTGGTCCTGACCCGCGACGCACCGAGCCGCGACGTACCGAGCCGCGACCGTGAGGGAGCGGTCTCCACCCTCGCCGAAGAAATCACCATCCACGCCGGCGAAGAGTTGGTGCTGCTTGGCTAATCGCCCCATCCTGGTCCTCGTCGGAGGCTTCCTAGGCGCTGGCAAGACCACGCTGCTCCTGCGCGCCGCGCGTCTGCTGCACGAACGCGGCATGCGCGCCGCCATTATCACCAACGATCAAGGCGCCGCGCTGGTGGACACTCGCATGACCGCGGCCTCCGGCTTCGATGCCGGTGAAATCGCCGGCGCCTGTTTCTGCTGCCGCTTCGGGGACTTCGTCGCCGCCGCCCAGAGCCTCCTGGCCGTGAGGCCCGATGTAATCCTCGCCGAGCCCGTGGGAAGTTGCATGGATCTTTCCGCCACCGTGCTGCAACCGCTCAAGCAGCACCATGCCGCGCAGTTCCGCCTGGCGCCGTTTTCCGTCCTGGTGGACCCGCGCCGCGCCGCCGAGTTTGCGCAACCGGACGCCGACCCGCAACTGGCCTACCTGTTCCAAAACCAAATGGCCGAAGCCGACCTGCTCCTCTATTCCAAATCTGACCTCCAGACACAACCACCAGGCACCAGCCACCGCCCACCAGCCACGCAGCGCGAAGCGCGGCACGTCAGCGCCCTAACCGGCCAAGGCGTAGCCGAGTGGCTCGACGAAGTCCTAGGCGGCCGCCTATCCGCCGGTACCCACCTCCTCGACATCGACTATGCCCGCTACGCCGCCGCCGAAGCCGCCCTGGGCTGGCTGAACTGGGAGGGCGAGCTGCGCCTGGAAACCGCGCTCACGCCTGCCGCCGTAGTGGGACCGCTGCTCGAACGCCTCGATGCCGAGCTCACTCGCGCCGGCGCGCCCATCGCGCATTTGAAAATCTTCGATCGCGCCCCCACCGGCTATATCCGCGCGGGCATTTGCAACAATGGCGACCAGCCTTCGGTCGAAGGAGACCTGCTGGCTTCCCCCGCCCGCCGCCACGAGCTTGTAATCAACCTGCGCGCCCGCGCCTTGCCCGCGCTACTCGACCAGGCCGTCGCGCGAGCCACCGCCGAGCTCCCCGCCACGCTCCGCGTTCTCCAGCATCAGTGCTTCCAGCCCTCCCCGCCGGTCCCCGAGTACCGCTACGATAAGGTTTCACCATGAAAGCACTGGTCAAAAGCAGGAGCGAACCCGGCCTCTGGCTGGAAGACGTCGAGAAGCCCCGCATCGGCATCAACGACGTCCTGATCCGCGTGCATCGCACGGGCATTTGCGGCACCGACGTGCACATCTTCAAGTGGAACGATTGGGCGCGCAAGACCATCCCCATCCGCTTGGTCATCGGCCACGAATTCGTCGGCGAGATCGCCGAAGTCGGCTCCAACGTGGTCGATTTCTATCCCGGCGATATCGTCAGCGGCGAAGGCCACGTGGTCTGCGGACGCTGCCGCAACTGCCTGGCCGGGCGCCGCCATTTGTGCGCGAAAACGCAGGGCATCGGCGTGAACCGCCCCGGCGCTTTCGCCGAATACATCGCGCTGCCCATGACCAACATCTGGCGCCATTCCGACGGCATCGACCAGGATGTCGCCGCCATATTCGATCCGTTCGGCAACGCCGTGCACACCGCGCTGTCGTTTCCGGTGCTCGGCGAAGACGTGCTGGTCACCGGCGCCGGCCCCATCGGGATCATGGCCGCCGCCGTCGCGCGCCATGCCGGTGCACGCTACGTGGTCATCACCGACCTCAACGAGTACCGCCTGGCGCTGGCCCGCAAAATGGGCGTCACCGAAGCCGTCAACATCCACGAGCGCACCCTGCCCGAGATCCAGAAGAAACTCGGCATGACCGAAGGCTTCGATGTGGGCCTGGAGATGTCCGGCAATCAGGCGGCTTTCCGCGACATGCTCTCGAACATGAGCCACGGCGCCAGGATCGCCATGCTGGGCATTCCGGAAGGCGACATGGCCATCGATTGGCGCACGGTGGTCTTCAATATGCTGACCATCAAAGGCATCTACGGCCGCGAGATGTACGAGACCTGGTACAAGATGACCGTGATGCTGCAATCCGGCCTGGACATTACGCCCCTCATCACGCACCGTTTCCATTACACGGAGTTCGAGAAGGGTTTCGAAGTGATGTCCAGCGGCCAATCCGGCAAAGTAATCCTAAACTGGCAGTAGCCTTGTGGGCAGTCCGGCGCCGCCCGCAGATCGTCCACCATCATGTCCCGGCAGCCGATTTCGAAATGCACGACGGGGTTGCCCATAGATTTCCGATGCCACCCAAAAAAAGTCCGGAGGTAACCTAAGGCAAGGCGCATTTGGCTCCCTCATCAGCCCACCGAAGAGCGGGGCTGGGAGCCCCGCGCAGGCCGGGGGCCTGCCCCACAAACCGGTTACATTAGAGGTTGGCCCACCTGCTCATCGTTGACGACGACGCCAACACCCTGGCGTCCCTTTCCCGCGCCTTCCGCCTTGCCGGCCACCAGGCCACCGTCTGCGACAACGCCGCCCGCGCCCTGGAACTGATCAAGACCGAGCGCTTCGACATGGTGCTCTCCGACGTGGTCATGCCCGGCAAAGACGGCCTGGCGCTGCTCGAAGATCTCAGAGCGCAGGGCGTGCCGGTGCCGGTGGTGATGATCTCCGGCCAGGCCAACATCGAAATGGCGGTGCGCGCCACGCGCCTGGGCGCTATCGATTTTCTGGAAAAGCCGCTGTCCACCGAAAAGCTGCTGCTGACCATCGACAACGTTTTGCGCATGCGGCGTCTGGAAGACGAAAACCGCCAGTTGCGCCAGCGCGTGGGCAAGCACGAGATCGTACACTCCGGCGAAGCCATGCGGCGCGTGATGGCGCAGGTGGACCGGGTGGCCGCCAGCGAGACGCGCGTTTGCATCCTGGGCGAGACCGGCACGGGCAAGGAGTTGATCGCACGTGCGCTGCACGACCGCAGCCCGCGGCGCGACGGGCCCTTCGTCACGTTGAACTGCGCCGCGGTGCCCGCCGAGTTGATCGAATCAGAGCTCTTCGGCCACGAAAAAGGCTCCTTCACCGGCGCGGTCTCGCGGCACCTGGGCAAGTTCGAGCAGGCGCACCACGGTACCTTGTTTCTGGATGAAATCGGCGACATGCCGGCCGTGATGCAGGCCAAGCTGCTGCGCGTGCTGGAAGAGAAACAGGTGGAGCGCATCGGCGGCGACCGCTCCCTTCCGGTGGACGTGCGCGTGGTGGTGGCCACGCATCGCAATCTGGATGAGATGGCCGAGCGCGGCACATTCCGCCAGGATCTCTACCACCGCATCTACGTTTACCCGCTGGCCCTGCCGCCCTTGCGCGAGCGGCGGGAAGACATCCCGGCGCTGGTGGATCACTTCGCGCGGCAGGTTTCGGAAATCAACGGCTGGAAACCCAAGCCGGTCTCGGCCGAAGCCATCGCGGAGCTGAGCGGATACGCATGGCCCGGCAACGTGCGCGAGTTGCGCAATGTGGTCGAGCGCCTGCTGCTGCTAGCCGACGACGAAGTGGATGCGGCCGCCGTGCGACTCGCGCTGCCGCACGCCGCCACGGCCTCCGGAGCGCCGCTGGGTGGCGGCACGCTGGCGGCGCGCACCGAGACGTATGAACGCGAAGTGATCCTGGCCGAGCTGAAGCGCCACCAACGCATGACCGATACCGCCAAGGCGCTGGGCCTGGAGCGCAGCCATCTGTACAAGAAGTGCCAGCAACTCGGCATCGACCTGCGGGCTATGCGCACCGAGCCACGCGCGTAAGCAAGTGGCTACTTCCCCCGCGGCGCAGCCGTCACTCTCGCCAGAAACAAATCCAGGAACCCGCGCACATTCACATCGCGCGCGATCAGCGTGGTCGCTTTCGCGCCCTTCTCCAGTTGGTCGGCGGGCTTGAACATAGTCATGCCGTTGGCCACGCAGCAGCCGGTCTCCACCTGCACGCTTCCCAACTGCGTTTCAATCAGGTTGGGCTGAATCGCCGCCGCCACGGCCAGCGGATCGTGCAGCGTCGGGAACTGATTGGGATGGCCGTCCTGCCACAAGTCGATGAGCTTCGCCAGGAAGCGCGAGGCGGGGTTATCGGCCGCCCGCAGGCGGGCCAGGTCGGCGCCTTCCAGCTTGCAGCGCGTGGTCACGTCCAGGCCCACGGCGGTGATCGGAACTCCCGACGAGAACACGATCTCGGCCGCCACGCGGTCCCGCCAGATGTTGTACTCCTGGTACAGCATGTGGAAGGCGCCGCCCATCAGCACAATGCGGGCGATCTTAGGCCGGATGTTGGGGCCGCTCTTGAGCGCCAGCGCGATATTGGTGAGCGGTCCGATGGGCACCAGGGTGATGGGCCGCGGCGAGGCCATCAAGGTATCGATGATGAGTCCGGCGGCGCGGCGGTGCGCGGCCTCGGGAACCGTGTCCGCATCCGTGAGCACTTCGAACTGGCGCGCGCGTTGCGGCCGCACAGGATCGAGCAGCGGCTCGGAAGCGCCCGTGGCAACCGGGATATCGTGCCGGCCGTAAAGGCCCAGCTCTTTCCAGGCCAGGCGGGTGCGCGTCTCGGTGTCGTCGATGACCGTGGTCACGGCGCGCACGTCCAACTCGGGAGATTGCAGCGCCAGGGCGAGCGCCAGGGCATCGTCGATGTCGTCGCCGATGTCGGTGTCGAGAATGATGGGAATGCGTTCTTGCGCCCAGCACGCCGTGCCGAGCAGAAGGAAGAGGGGAACGAGCAGTTTGCGCATGATCATTCCCATTGTGGCAAAACCCCTGTGGGGCAGGATGGCATCCTGCGCGCGACCCGGAGGGTACCCCGCCAATCGGCGCAAACTTCACCCCGGCCCAAAACCTGTACAATCGTTTACGGAAGCTAATCTTGGCCGGTGCTGGGCGCGGGCTTCAAACCCGTCGTGCGGTACATAGTATCGCGGGTGGGTTCGACCCCCACTAGCTTCCGCCATAAGCCTTAGTGCCCGTTAGTGTGCCCAAAAGTGTGCCCGTCGTGAAGGCTTGCCAGTCGCCGGCAGCTTCTCTCCCGGCGCTGTTAGCCGCGG
>Ga0187871_10002870_pt1 | contig 13624 bp, 7 predicted proteins | sample June2016WEW_16_1_FD_132988 | JGI IMG/M metagenome (GOLD analysis project Ga0187871, IMG submission 132988) | Peatland microbial communities from SPRUCE experiment site at the Marcell Experimental Forest, Minnesota, USA - June2016WEW_16_10 | ecosystem: Environmental > Terrestrial > Soil >... | reverse complement strand
TGCTCGCCCAGATCGCCGCGCGCAAAGGCCAGGTAGGCTTCGAGCATACCCGCCATTTCGTCGACGTCCTTCTTGATCGCATCCAATTCCGGGCCGTCGCCGAGCAGGGCCAGTTCGAGCTTGAAGCGCGTCAGCACCGTGCGCAGATCGTGCGACACGCCGGCCAGCATGGTGGTGCGCTGCTCGATCGCGCGCTCGACGCGGGTCTTCATTTCCAGGAAGGCGGCCGCCGCGCGCCGCACTTCGCGGGCGCCGCGGGGCCGGAAATTCGGCGCTTCACGGCCCTTGCCGAAAGCCTCGGCGGCGTCGGCCAGCCGCACGATCGGCCGGATCTGGTTGCGCAGGAATAGGATGGCGATGGTCAGCACCACCAGCGAGGTCACCACCATCCACAACAGGAATATCCACGAATTGAAATCGTAAGCATCGGCACGGCGCACAAAGACCCGCATCACGGTGTCGTCGAGCTTGATGCGCACTTCCAGAATCGAAGAGCGGCCGACGGTGTCGATCCAGAACGGCAACCCGATCTGTTTGCGAATCTGGTCCGAGAGCGCCACGTCGAGCTGCGAGAAGAACGGCTTCGGTCCGGGCGGCGGCAATTGCGTTTCCGGCAGAAAATCGACCGCCAGGCCAAGCCGATCCTGCGCGATGCGGCGCAGCTGCGCGCGATCGGCGCCCTGCGGATAGGTCTTGTAGACATCGATCAGCGTCGCGATCTCCTGCGTCACCGCCGAAGACAGGTAATAGGTGACCAGGCTGCGCTGCCGCTCCACGAACAGGAAAGCGACAACCGATTGCAGCACCACCATGGGCATGATGATGATCAAGAGCGCGCGGGCATAAAGCCCTTTCGGCAGCATCAGCTTTAGCGAGTGGGTGAAGCGGCTCCATGGACCGGTGACGGGCGCCGCGACCGAGCGGGTGGCAGTCGCCGCGGCGTTCGCCGCGCTCAGCAGGTAGCTTGCGGCGCTGCGCAGGCGCCCGATGCCCTCGTCTAAACTGGACATGGTGCCGCTCACGGCGCCGCGACCAGCCGGTAGCCGAAGCCGCGCACGGTCTGGACGATCAGCGGATTGGCCGGATCGTCTTCGATCTTGCGGCGCAGCCGGTTGACCTGCACGTCCACGGTGCGCTCGCTGACGCTGTCGCCGTTGCCGGCAAGCGCCTGCCGCGGCACGGTCTCGCCGACGCTCATGGCAAGGACGCGCAGCATCTCGCGCTCGCGGTCGGTGAGGCGGATCACGTCTTCGCCGCGGCGCAGCTCGCCGCGCGCGAAGTGGAATACGAACGGACCGAAGCGCACCGATTCGGCAGGCGGCGCGCTCGGCGGCCGCACGCGACGCAGGATGCTGGCAACGCGCAACGACAGCTCGCGCGGCTCAAACGGTTTCGCCAGATAATCGTCGGCGCCCATTTCCAGGCCCTTGATGCGGCTCTCCTTCTCGTCGCGCGCCGTGAGCATGAGGATCGGCACCGCCGATCCGGCGCGGATCGCGCGGGCCAGATCAAAGCCGTTTTCGCCCGGCATCATGACATCGAGGATCAGCAGATCGAAGTTGAGGCTTTCCAGATTGGCGCGTGCCTCGCGCGCCGTCTCGGCGGCGGTGACGCGGTAACCCTCGGCGACCAGGAAACGCGACAGCAGCGCGCGGATGCGGCGATCATCGTCGACAACGAGCAGGTGCGGCGCGTCATCGGCCGGATTCGCGTTCGGCGTCGTCGTCATGAGACTCCATCTCGGCCGCCGAGCCGCACGCGGTCGGCGCGCGCAATCAGACGCAGCACGCCTTCGCGATCCTCGGCGCCGATCATGCCGGCGAGAAAGCGCCGCACCGTTTCGCGGCCGCCTGGCCCGATCTCGTCGAGCACCCGTCCGATACGCGCGGTCTGCAGTCCCGCGAGCTTCATCGCCAGCGCCTCTCCGGCGGGACTCGCATAAAGCAGCCGCTGGCGGCGATCGTCGGCACCTTCTTTTTGCACCACATAGCCTTCATCGATCAGCTGCTTGAGGACGCGACCGAGAGATTGCTTGGTTATTTTCAGGACATCGAGCAGGTCAGCGACCTTGATCCCGGGATTGCGGTTGACGAAATGCAGCACGCGGTGGTGGGCGCGGCCGAAGCCGAGCTTTTCCAGCACCTGGTCCGGATCGCTGACGAAATCGCGATAGGCGAAGAACAAAAGCTCGATGAGGTCCCAGTACGGTTCGCGCGCCGCCGCCGCGGGGTCGATCGGCCCGGCGGCGGAGCGGGTTTTACCCGGCGTCGTGATGCTGATGTCGGCCATTATGTCAGCTATATTGACATATTTCCGTTTGATTGTTACCCCAAAAGCGCGTTTGTCGTGGCAGCATCGTTCTTGGCTTGCCCAAGCACGACATTGCCTGGGCGCCGAAGGGTGCTCTCGCAGGGCGGCCGCGAACATACCGGGAGTTTGTTCCCGAAGCAAAAGCCCAAGGTCCGGCGCGAAGCCCGGCGCAACGGCCAGGGAGGCATATCATGGCGGTGCCCTTCGACCAACGTTCCGACCTAATCTGGTTCGACGGCAAGCTCATTCCCACCGCCGAGTGCAAGATCAGCGTGCTGACGCACGGCCTCCACTACGCGAGCTGCGTGTTCGAAGGCGAACGCGCCTATGGCGGCGAGATTTTCCGGGGCACCGAACATACCGAACGTCTCAAGCGCTCGGCACAGCTGATGGATTTCGAGATTCCCTACAGCGTTGCCGAGATCGACGCCGCCAAGCGTCTTGTTCTGGAAAAGAATAATCAGAAAGACGCCTATGTGCGGCCGTTGGCCTGGCGCGGCTCCGAGCAGCTCGGCGTCTCGGCGCAGAACAACAAGATTCATCTCGCCATCGCCACCTGGGAATGGCCGAGCTATTTCGACCCGGCGCAGCGGCTCAAGGGCATCCGGCTCGATCTCGCCGAGTATCGCCGCCCCGACCCGAGAACCACGCCGGCGCTCGCCAAGGCCGCCGGCCTCTACATGATCTGCACCATCTCCAAGCATCGCGCCGAAAAGCGCGGCTTTGCCGACGCCATGATGCTCGACTGGCTGGGCCGCGTCGCCGAATGCACCGGCGCCAACATCTTCTTCATCAAGGACGGCAAGATCCACACGCCGACCGCCGATTGCTTCCTCGCCGGCATCACGCGCGCGACGGCGATCGCCTTGGCGAAACGGCATAATATCGAAGTGATCGAGCGCCGCATCATGCCCGAGGAGCTGTCGAGCTTCTCCGAGTGCTTCATCACCGGGACCGCCGCCGAAGTGACGGCGGTTTCGCAAATCGCCGACTGGACGTTCACGCCCGGCCGCATCACCCAGCAATTAATGAACGACTACACCGCCGAGGTGCAGCCGAAGGGCAAGGCCGCGGCGGCATAACTTGGCGGCGGCAGGTTGCCATGAACCTGGCGCTCTGGCTCGAACGCGCGGGATTGAGCCACGGCAATTGGCCGGCGCTCGGCTTCGGCTCCCGCGTCGTCAGAAATTATCGCGACGTCGCCGGCCGCGCAGCAAGGCTTGCGGCTTCGCTACGGCAGCGCTTCGGGCTTCAGCCCGGTGAGCGCGTCGCCATCGCCGCGAAGAATTGTCCGGACTATGTCGAGCTGATGTTCGGCATCTGGCATGCCGGCTTGGCCGCGGTGCCGGCCAACGCCAAACTTCACGGCCGCGAGCTCGGCTACATCCTCGAGCACTCCGGCGCCCGCGTCTGCTTCGCTTCTGACGAGCTCGATGCCGAGATCGCGCCCTACGCGCCGGCGAGCCTCGAACGCCTGATCGCGATCGGCAACCCCGCCTACGAGGCCCTGTTCACCGCCGATCCGATGGGCGTCTGGCCGAGCCGCGGCGACGATCTCGCCTGGCTGTTCTACACCTCCGGGACCACCGGCCGGCCCAAGGGCGCCATGCTCAGCCATCAGGTGCTCGCCGCGGCGAGCCAGGCTTATGCCGCGGAAGTCGATCCGATTGCGCCGGGCGATCCGCTGCTGCACGCCGCGCCGATGAGCCACGGCTCCGGGATGTACATGATGGCGACCGTGGCGCGGCTCGGCGTCAACGTGGTGCCGGAATCGCATTCATTCGATGCCGCGGAGGTGCTCGGCCTGTTCGACACCTGGCCGCGCAGCTCGATGTTCGCCGCACCGACCATGGTGAAGCGGCTGGTCGAATGCCGCGCGTCCTGCAATCCGGATCATATCAGAACCATCATTTGGGGCGGCGCGCCGATGTATGTCGCCGACGCGCTCGAGGCGATCGAGCGGTTCGGCCCGCGCTTCGCCCAGATCTATGGCCAGGGCGAAGGCCCGATGACCATCACCACCTTGTCGAAGCAGGAGATCGCCGACCGCGATCATCCGCGCTGGCTCGACCGGCTGGCTTCGGCGGGCCGGCCTTACGCCTGCGTCGAGGTCATGGTCGCCGACGGCGACGACCGGCCGTTGCCTGCCGGCGAGGCCGGCGAGGTGCTGTGCCGCGGCGTGATCATGACCGGCTACTGGCGCAATCCCGAGGCGTCGGCGGCAACGCTGCGGGGCGGCTGGCTGCACACCGGCGACGTCGGCGCCTTCGATGCCGACGGCTATCTCACCCTCAAAGACCGCTCCAAGGACGTTATCATTTCCGGCGGCTCCAACATCTATCCGCGCGAGGTCGAGGAGGTGCTGCTGCAGCACGCCCAAGTGCGCGAGGTCTCGGTGATCGGCAGGCCCGACCCGGAATGGGGCGAAGTCGTCGTCGCCTATGTGGTCGGCGAAGCCGACCGCGGCGAGCTCGATGCGCTGTGCCTCGACGGCATCGCCCGATTCAAGCGCCCGAAGGATTACGTGTTCGTCAGCGCGCTGCCGAAGAACAATTACGGCAAGATTCTCAAGACCGAGCTGCGCGAACGCGACGCCAGACAAACGAAGGACCGCGATGGCCGATCGGCTCAAGGGTAAGGTGGTGAACCGCTTTGGAACATAATGGCTTCCGTTCGTCCATATGCTATCGTCCGTGCCGCCGCCGAGGTACGACAAACGATGAACCAGACCGTCCGCCCCCGCATCGTCGCTTCGGCGTGTCCGCACGACTGCCCCTCGACCTGCGCGCTCGAGGTCGAGGTCTTCGACCGGCATACGATCGGCCGCGTTCGCGGCGCGGAGGACAATGCCTATACGGCCGGCGTGATCTGCGCCAAGGTCGCGCGTTATGCCGAGCGTGTTCATCATCCCGACCGGCTGATGCAGCCGCTGCGGCGCGTGGGCGCCAAGGGAAGCGGCCAATTTGCTCCGATCTCGTGGGACGACGCGCTCGCCCTCGTCGCCGAGCAGTTTATCCGCGCCGAACAGGCGCACGGCTCCGAGGCGGTGTGGCCTTACTACTATGCCGGCACAATGGGCTTCGTCATGCGCGACGGCATCAACCGCCTGCGGCATGCAAAAAAATATTCCGGCTTCCACTCCACCATCTGCGTCAATCCGGCCTGGACCGGTTTTATCGCCGGCACCGGCAAGCTCGCCGGCACCGATCCGCGCGAAATGGCCAAGTCCGATCTGGTGGTGATCTGGGGCACCAATGCGGTGAACACCCAGGTCAACGTGATGACCCACGCCACGCGCGCCCGCAAGGACCGGGGCGCCAAGATCGTCGCCGTCGACATCTACATGAACGGCACCATGCGGCAGGCGGATCTGCCGGTGCTGATCCGGCCCGGCACCGACGGGGCGCTCGCCTGCGCGGTCATGCATTGCCTGTTCCACGACGGCAAGGCCGACTGGGATTATCTCAATCGCTACACCGATGCGCCGCGCGAACTTGCCGAGCATTTACGCACGCGCGATCCGGAATGGGCATCGCGCATCACCGGCTGTCCCACCGCAACGATCGAAGCCTTCGCGCGCCTCGTCGGCGAGACCAAGCGCGCTTATTTCCGGCTCGGCTACGGCTTCTCGCGCTCGCGCAACGGCGTCGCCAACATGCATGCCGCAAGCTGCATCGCCGCGGTCACCGGCGCCTGGCGCTATGAAGGCGGCGGCGCTTTTCACCACAATGACGCGATCTTCCATCTCGACAAAAGCTTGATCGAAGGCAAGGACGCCGCCGATCCCTCGATCCGCATGCTCGATCAGTCGCGTATCGGCGCGATCCTGACCGGCGACAAGGACGCATTGCGCGGCGGGCCGCCGGTCACCGCGATGCTCATTCAGAACACCAATCCGGTTACCGTCGCCCCCGAACAGGACGCGGTCAAGCGCGGCTTCGCGCGCGACGATTTGTTCGTGTGCGTGCACGAGCAGTTCATGACCGACACGGCGCAAGTTGCCGACGTGGTCCTGCCCGCCACCATGTTCGTCGAGCACGACGACATCTATCTGGCCGGCGGCAGCCAATACCTGCTGCTCGGACCGAAGCTGATCGAGCCGCCCGGCGAATGCCGATCCAATCACGACGTGATCTGCGCACTCGCCCGGCGGCTCGGCGCCGAGCATCCGGGCTTCGCCATGACGCCGCGCCAGTTGATCGACTTGACGCTGCAAAAATCCGGCTGGGGCACGCTCGCGGAGCTCGAGGCCAACCGCTGGATCGATTGCCAGCCGGATTTCGCCACCGCGCATTATCTCGACGGCTTTGCCTATCCCGACGGCAAGTTCCGCTTCAAGCCGGACTGGCCCACGGTGCCGTTTGGTCGCGCGCATTGCACCGTCCGCTCGGCCATGCCGTCATTGCCCGACCACTGGGAGGTGATCGAGGAGGCGGACAGCGAGCATCCGTTCCGTCTGGCGACCTCGCCGGCGCGCGGCTTTCTCAATTCGAGCTTTACCGAAACGCCGACCTCGCTCGCCAAGGAGGGACGGCCCGAGGTGATGATCCATCCCGACGACGCCGCCCCGCTGGCGATCGCCGACGGCGACGCGGTGACGCTCGGCAACCGGCGCGGCGCGGTGCGGCTGCACGCGCGGCTGTTCGACGGCGTGCGCCGCGGCGTGCTGATCGCCGAGTCATTGTGGCCCAACAAGGCCTATGCCGACGGCCGCGGCATCAACACGCTGACCGGCGCCGACCCGATCGCCCCATTCGGCGGCGCCGCCTTCCATGACAACAAGGTGTGGCTGAAGAAGCAGACGAATTGACGCCCTTGGAATCTACCGCACCCGCACCGGGATGATTTCGACCGACAGCTGCACTTCGTCGCCGAGCCCGTAATAATAATAAGCCGGCTGTGAAACCAAGCGTAACAACAGGAACAGCCGAAAACGCAGACGTTTGAGCAAGCCTATCTTCCGTGACGGCAGCAGGTTTTCCTGCGAGGCATGCACGATCCACCGGCGCCGATCGGTCGGTAGGTCTATTTGTTTGTGCCGCGCCATCTCTTCCAGCAATCGCTCGACATTCGGCTCCTCCATGAAGCCGAAGCTCACCTCCACGGCGATGATGCCGCCTCTTTGGTGGTCGCGGTCGAAGACGGTGACGCGATAGCGATTATCCCTGATGTAGGGGACCTTGGGGTGGGCGACTTCCACGAGGATCAAGTTCCGCGGCAGGATGCCGTGGCGCTCCCACAACATCTGGATGATCGCCGGCGCGCGATCGGTCGGCAACCGCAGTTGGCTCGCCGCCATGACGACGGCGTTGCGTTCCATGAAAACCTTGCAGCCGCGATGGAGCTCGACCAGTTCCGCCATCGTCATCGTCGGCTTCGCGGAATAGGCGGCAAACGTTGCCTTGCGGCCCCAGCGCCAGGTCGTCATCACCAGAAACAAGACGGCGCCGACCGAAAGCGGGACGAACCCGCCCTCCAGGAACTTGAGCATGCACGCGACCAGGAAGGCGAGGTTGACCGCCAGCAGCGCGCCCCACACCAGGCCGGTTTTGGTCGCTCCCCATTTCCAGTAGAGCCGGGCGATCGGAACCATCGCCAGCGAGGTGATAACCATGACGCCGGACACGGCCAGCCCATAGGCCGCCGCCAGCGCCGAGCTCGAGCCGAACGTGACGACGAGCAGGATGCAGCCGACAAAAAGCGACCAATTGATAAACGGGATATAGATCTGACCGGCGTGCGCCTGATGGGTGTGCAGGAGATTGAGCCGCGGAAACAGGCCCAATCGGATCGCCTGTGACGCCAGCGAAAAGGCCGCCGAAATCAGCGCCTGCGACGCGATAATCGTGGCGATGGTGGCCAACACGACCATCGGATACAGCATCGACGACGGCACCAGGCTGTAAAACAGCTTGCCGCCGGCGACCGGAGCGCCGGCCAGAAGATAGGCGCCCTGGCCGAGATAGTTGAGGATGAGCGCGGGAAAGACCACGGCAAACCAGCTCGCGCGGATCGGCGCCGCGCCGAAATGCCCGACATCGGCATACATCGCTTCGCCGCCGGTGACGACCAGCATCAAGGCGCTCAAAATCAGGAGCGCTTCGAACCAGCCGGCGCGCCGCAGAAACTCCAGGCCGTAAAGCGGATTGAACGCCGCAAGAATTGCCGGGTGATGCCCGATCTGCCAGCCGCCGAGGCCGGCGATGACCACAAACCAGACTAGTAGAATGGGACCGAAGACGCCGCCGATTCCCGAAGTGCCCTTGAATTGGATCGCGAACAGCGCGGTCAGAAGTCCGATGGTGATCGGCACGACGATCTCCGCCAAGGCCGGAGTCGCAACTTGCAGTCCTTCCACAGCGGAGACAACGCTGATGGCGGGGGTGATCATGCCGTCGCCGAACAGCAATCCCGCTCCCAGCATCAGTGCCCACAGCAGCGGCCTCATGCCGCGCTTCTTGTGTTCATGCAGCAGGCCGTAGAGCGCGAACAGGCCGCCCTCGCCGTCGTTCTGCGCACGCAAGACGAAAATGGCGTATTTGATCGCGACGATGACGGTGATCGTCCAGATCACCAGCGAGACGCCGCCGAGTACTTCGGCAGTCGTCTGCGCGGCGCCGGCACGGCCGAGGAACAACGCATCCATGGCGTAGAGCGGCGACGTTCCGATATCGCCGTAGACGATGCCCAGCGCGCCGACGGTCAGCGCCGTGAAACTGCCGCGCGGCGCATGCGAGGGCGCGATGGGCAGCGGCTGGGCTGCGGCTGGACCTTTGCGGTGCCGGCTTGAACTTTTCATGAAGTCAGGACCGGGCTGAGGATCGGACGTCCCATCCTTAATGCCATCCTTATGGGAGTGGAGCAGCTCGGCCTCGCTAAATCACGCAGCCGGTGGTGCGTTTGCTCAGGGATAAGGCAGCGACCCGGATTGAACTGCCTTGATGCAGATCAACACAAATAATTGAATCAGCGCTCACCTGAGGGCGTTCTCGAGCCTAAAATCTTATTCTTGAAAGTCGAGAGGCTTGGAGCGGAGTGTTGCGCTCATCACCACAGATCCGCACAGACAAGGTCGATCCGGCGGATGCAGCCTAGAGGCAGAGAATGCTCGGGCTAAGCTCGCCAACTAGCGTGGCGGTTCAGAAATCCGCATCATTTTTGCCGCCCGCTCTCGGGTGCGCCACTTCACATCGAAATTGACCCCTCGCGGAAGTCGCTGTGGCTGAGCCAAACGTTCACGAGGACCGGCTTGCCGGCCTTGGCGGCGGCGCGGGCACGCCGAAGGGCATCGGGAACCTCGGCGGTTGTCTTCACCACGATGCCTTCGGCTCCGAAGCCCGCTGCGACCTCATGGTAGGCGGTGCGGGCGAGCACAGTGCCGACATCGTCATGAAGCATTTTCACCTGCTCGCGGGCGATCTGAGTCCAGGAAGCATCGTTGCCGACTACGGCAATCACCGGGATGCCGTGGCGCACGAAGCTGTCGAATTCGCTGAGGCTCCAGCCACAGGCGCCGTCGCCGTAAAGGATCCACACTTCGGCGTCCGTGCGGCACAGCGCTGCCCCTAGCGCGAAGCCTGCGCCGACCCCGAGGGTTCCGAAGACGCCCGGATCGAGCCAGCTGCGCGGGCCGCGCGGCCTCACGATGTAGGATGCGGTGGCGACGAAGTCGCCGCCGTCGGCGACAAAGAGGGCGTTGTCGCTTGCCGCATGATCAACAGCACGCAGCAGCGCGATCGGGTTCACGTGTTCGCCTGTGGCTTTCGCCTGTTCGTCAATCTCGGTCTCGCGCGCACAATCGCGGGCACGGAGCTCGGCGATCCAATCGTTGCGGCGCGCCGCCGCGCTACCGGACACGGCGGCAACACGCTCGAGAAAATCCCCGGCGTCGCCAATCGCCGCGATGTCGGGACGGCGATTCAAGCGCGCGTCCTTGGGGCTCCGGTTGGCGGCGATCAAAGTGCTGGAGCGGCGCACATGGCGGCCGTAGTCGAGGCGAAAGTCACACGGCACGCCCGCCAGCACGACGCAGTCCGCCTGTCGCAGCGCCTGCCGGCGTTGATGATGCATCTGCAGCGGGTGATCGCGCCCAAGCAGGCCGCGCGCCATACCTGAGAGATACACCGGTATCCCAAGCCGCGCGACGGCGGCGGCTATCCGTGAAGGGTCGTCAACAAGTGCGAGGGTCTGGCTGCCGATGACCAGGAGTGGCCGCTGAGCCTTGGCAAGGCGCGCGGCGGCCGCGTCGATGCGCGAACCGTGCGCGGCCGGCGCCGCGACCTCGCGTGCTTGCGGCGGCCGCATATCGCCGCTTCCGGCGAACATCCTAGCGACGTGGCGCTCGAGGTAGAAGCGCAGCAGTCGGTCGGGGATGGACGTCCCCTTCCCGGATGCCTCGCGGTACCATGTGCGAATGCTCGCTTCGTCGTAGAGCAGGTCGATCGGACACTCGACGAAGGCCGGTCCCGGCACGCCTTCGCGGGCGACCGCGAAGGCTTCTTCCACGGCGGGCGTAAGATCACGGACGCGGCGTACCCGTCTCATGAGCTTGACGTGGGGTGCGACGACCGGTCCCTGGTCGATGTCCTGCAGTGCACCGCGGCCCTGCAGCGCGGTCGGAGCGGCGCCGCCGAGCACGACGACAGGCGACTGGGCGAGCTGCGCGTTCTTCAGCGCCGTCAGCGTGTTGGTGACACCGGGACCCGCCGTCACCGCGGCCACGCCGGGCACGCCGGTAAGCCGCGCCACCGCGTCGGCGGCGAACACGGCTGTCGCTTCGTCGCGCACGTCGATAACGCGAAGGCCGCGTGCCTTGGAACCGGTGAGAATGGGCGAGATGTGCCCGCCGCACAGCGTGAACACGAATTTTACGCCGTGCGCCTGCAGCGCTGCGGCGACGCGATCGCCGCCGTGGCTGATGGGCTGCCGGATATTGTCCTGTGCGATGTGCTCGGCCGCCAGCGCTTGGTAGTCGATCTTGCCGATGCGCGTCTTCGGCAGTTCGCGACGGAACTCGATCTCGCGCGGGCAGCTCCACTTGATGAGTTGCGACCGGCAGAGCGCGATGAGCTCCCTTTCGGTGTCGGGCCCTGGCCGCGCCTGCTGCTTGAGTACGACGAACGCCTTCACTCGCTCGCCCTGCGCGGGGTCGGGCACGCCGACCACGCAGGCCTCTAGAACCTGCGGATGCCGGTAGAGGACGGTCTCCACCTGCGCCGGAAAGACGTTGAAGCCCGACGACTTGATCATGCGCTTGAGGCGGTCGCTGAAGTAGAAGAAGCCGTCCGCATCCATGCGGCCGAGATCGCCGGTGTGCAGCCAAACGCGGCCGTCACCATGGCGGCGCAGGGTGCGGCTCGTCGCCTCGGGATCGTTGAGGTAGCCGATCATGACGTTAGGGCCCGAGATGCAGATCTCGCCCTCTTGCCCGGGCGGAAGATCCTCCAGGGTTTCGGGGCTGCAGATCTTAACGAGCATGTCGGGAAACGGCACGCCGATGCTGCCTTCACGATACTCGTCGAGCGGCATCGCCATGATCGCGGTGACTGCCTCGGTGAGGCCATAGCCTTCCCGCAGCTTCACGCTACCGCCGCGCTGCACGACGAGAGACTCGAATTGCTCCTTGACCTGATGCGGCAGGCGGTCGGCGCCCGAGAAGGCGGCGCGCAGGGGCGCAAGGTCGGCCCGGGCGAGCGACTTCTCGCGCGTCAACGCCGCGTAGAGTGTCGGCACGCCGACCAGCAGATTCGGCCGCTTCTTGCGCAGAAGACGAGCGGTGCTTTCAGCTGTGAAGGTCGGCACCAGGATCGACTTGCCGCCCGTCATGAACATCAAATTCACGCAGACACCAAGGCCGAAGCCGTGGAAGATCGGCAGGATGGCGAGGATCGAGTCGCCTTCATGCACCTCGCCAAACGTCGCGACCTGCAACGCCAGGGCAATGAAATTGCGATTGGAGAGCACAATGCCTTTGGGTGACCCGCTCGTGCCGCCGGAGAACAGGATCGCGGCAGGATCATACGTCGTTGCCGGCGAGCGCGGCGCCAAAGGCTGAGGGTCGCGCATCAGTGCTGCCCACCACCGCACGCGCGGATCGGCCGGGACCGCGGGGATCCGGCGTCCCTTGGTGAGCCAGAAGCCGAGGCTTTTCGCCGGCGAGAGGTAGTCGGGGATGCGGGCGAGGATCAGGACTTCGAGTGGCACTCGCGGGCGGATCGACGCGAAGCGGTCGTAGAGGGCGTCGAGGGTAAGCGCGATCCGCGCGCCGGTCGCATCGAGGTAGCGCTCGATTTCCGGCGCGGTCGACAGCGGATGGACGAACGCCGACACTGCACCGAGTTTGTTCGCCGCATAAAAGGCGATGACGGCTTGCGGTGACGTCGGCATCGCCACGACGATGCGCTCGCCGGCCTTCAGCCCGAGTGCCGCGAGCGCATTGGCGCAGGCGTCGATGGATGCAAGAAATTCCCGATAGGTCGCGGTCGTGTCGAAGAAATCCCACGCCACCGCGTCGGGCACGCGCTCGGCCGTGTGCGCCACCGCCTCGTACAGGATGACCTCCGGATAGGCGAGTTGCGCAGGAACCTTCCCATACCAGCGCAGCCACGGCCGCGTCGCCGCCGTCGCGGCCTCGGTGGGAGGTTCAATTGTTGAAACCTCTGCGGGCACGAACAAACCTCCCAGGTTTCGTCTCAGAGACCTCGTAGCAATGCAAGCCAAGCCAAGCCATGACCTGCATCAAAATGGCAGAGGGTATGCTCTGGCCCGGCGGGACAGCGAGCTTGGCGGCAGCGATGAGAAATTGGGGCGCCTCGACGCATATTGCCGAGCGGTCATTCCGTCAGAACTGGCCAGGCGTATCGACCTGACGGATGCCGGCTTGAACTTTTCATAGAGTTAAGGACCGGGCTGAGGATCGGACGTCCCATCCTTATGCCGTCCTTATGGGAGTGGAGCAGCTCGGCCTCGCTAAATCACGCAGCCGGTGGTGCGTTTGCTCAGGGATAAGGCAGCGACCCGGATTGAACTGCCTTGATGGAGATCAACACAAATAATTGAATCAGCGCTCACGTTGGGCGTGTTCTCGAGCCCCGAGTTTTATGTGCGAAGGTCGAGAGGCTTGGAGCGCTGAAGAGTGTTGCGCTCTATTTTTATTGTGGCTGCAGCAGCTTTCCGAGCTGCTGGAGAAGCTCGCCATAGCGCGCGAAGTTTCCGGCGGCATATTCCCGCTGCATCTCGCCGAACAGTGCGCGCGCACGCTCCAGCATTTCGTTGCCGGTTCCTGGAGCGGGCGCGCCGGCTGCGGTGGGCGCCG
>Ga0187871_10002868_pt1 | contig 13634 bp, 14 predicted proteins | sample June2016WEW_16_1_FD_132988 | JGI IMG/M metagenome (GOLD analysis project Ga0187871, IMG submission 132988) | Peatland microbial communities from SPRUCE experiment site at the Marcell Experimental Forest, Minnesota, USA - June2016WEW_16_10 | ecosystem: Environmental > Terrestrial > Soil >... | reverse complement strand
GGTGCTCTTCGGCGGTGCCGTCGGCGGCGACTGGACGAATTCCGCGAGTGATACCTGGATTTGGAACGGGGCCGAATGGGCTCCATTTCATCCGACCACGACGCCTTCAAACCGCTATAATTACGGCATGGACTACGATCCTGAGCAGAAAGTCGTCGTCATGTTTGGCGGGGACAGCACCGGCCCTTCGCTCAATGACACCTGGCGCCTGGCACTGATGAAGTAGCCGTTGCAAAGCCGGATTCGGATGGGGTTCGAGCCTGGTTCCACCGCTTATCTGTACCGGCCAACCGCCAACGCTAGAAGGGGCTTGCCCTATGGCGATTGCCGCAGCGGCATATGAGAAGGCAGCCACTCAAACCAGAGTGACGATCAATCCCCAATCAGACAAAGCCAGGTATAAGCTGGAGTTGTGGTAGTCGCCGGACGGCAGAAGTCGATCGCGTTCTTCATCGCGCTGGGCGCCGGACTGATCTGCGTCATCATCCTGCTGTATGTCGGGTGGGTGCTGTTGAACTGGCGGCATGGCATCCTGCTGTTCTTAGGCACCCTGCTGATGGCGGCGATTATCAGCGGCGTGGTGCTGAACACCATCTTCCTGGTGCGGGAGATCCGCCTCAACGCGCAGCACGACGCCTTCATCAACGCGGTCACCCACGAGTTGAAGACGCCCATCGCCTCCATCCGGCTGTATCTGGAAACGCTGCAGACGCGCGCCGTGGACGAGTCCAAGCGCCTGGAGTTTTATCGCATCATGGTGGACGACAGCGAGCGGCTGTTGGGCACCATCGAGCAAGTGCTGCGCACAGGGCGGATCGGCGCAACCAGCCGGCGGCTCAACCTGACGCGCATCGACCTGGGCGGAGTGGTGGAGCAGTGCGTCGAGCGGGTGCGGGCGCTGCACAAGGTTGCGCCCGAAGCTTTGGAATACCGTCCGGGACCGCCAGTCACCATCGTGGGCGATGCGGAAGAGGTGCGCGCAGCGGTTTCGAACCTGATCGACAACGCGGTGAAGTATTCGGGTAACGATGTGAACGTCACGGTAGAGACCGCCAGGGTCGACGGGAAGTATGTGGCATTGCGGGTGACCGATCATGGACCGGGCATCGAGAAGACCGAGCTGAAGCGGATCTTCAAACGCTTCTACCGCGTGCCGGGGGCGGTGGCGACGCGCGTGAAGGGGACCGGCTTGGGGCTATATATCGTGCGCTCGGTGGCCAAACGGCACGGCGGCCGGGCCTGGGCCGAAAGCGAAGGTCCGGGACACGGGGCCACTTTCGTTCTGCAGCTTCCGATTGTGAAATGAGCCGGATTCTGGTAGTGGAAGACGAGCAGCACCTGGCCGAAGGGCTGCGATTCAACCTGGAAGCGGAAGGCTATCAGGTGCAGGTGGTGGACACCGGCGAGGCCGCGCTGGAGGTGTTGCGGCCGCAATCGCCGCCGTTCGACGTGGTGATTCTGGACGTGATGCTGCCCGGTATCGACGGCTTCGGCGTGATGTCCGAGATGCGGCACAGCGGGCAGTTCGTGCCCACGCTGATGCTGACGGCGCGCGGCCACCCGGACGATGTGCTGCGGGGCTTCGCGGCGGGCGCGGACGACTACCTGCCCAAACCTTTCGAACTGGCGATTCTGATCGCCCGCATCAGCGGCCTGTTGCGGCGCCGGGAGTGGTTGCGCGCGTCGATGGACCCGGTGATCCAGCCTGCCGCCGGGCCGCCCGCGGGGCCGGACGAGACGTTTACTTTCGGCGACAAATCCATGCACTTCGACCGACTGGAATTGGAGGTACGCGGCCAGGTGTTCCCTCTGACTCTGATGGAAGCCAACGTTTTGCGTTACTTGATCCGGCACGAGGGAAAAACGGTGTCGCGGAAGGCCATGCTCGAAGATGTTTGGGGACTGCACGAAGACACCGACACGCGGGCTATCGACAATTTCATCGTGCGGCTGCGGCGTTATATCGAAGACGATCCCACGCATCCGCGGCACCTGTTGACGGTGCGCGGGGTGGGATACCGGTTCGTAGCGGCATCTCAGGCGTAAGTCTCCACGCTGTGAACTTGACGCTTGAGTACCTGCCGGCGAAAGTCGGAACTGGCGGTTCGAAAGCGGTATTGCTCGAACTTGACGGCGGCGTAACCTTCGCCGGCGCGCACGATCGTTCCACTCGCCACCAGATTCAGATGGACTTTTTCGTGCAGCAGGACGGGCCAACCGATACAAAGCTCGACCAGTTGTCCGGGCCTGACGGGTTGGCCGATGGTAATAAGGGCGCCACTGCTGCCAATATTTACAGTCCGGCCCCAGCCACAGTTTTTTGCGAGGCTGTAGCGCACCGGCAGCGTGATGGGAAAGCGCACGCTGTGACGGCGGTCCCGTTTGGACTTCCGCGGAGCCGCGCGACGTGGGCGCCGGGGCTCGATTCGCCGGCATGGTAGAAACGCGCATGTCCCGGCAGTAGTGGATGCAGATAGAGCGCCACTGTGAGTGGTGGCACAGGCTTTCCAGACGTAGTTTAAGTTACACTATGCCGGTAGTGGATCTAGCCGGCTGCGGCCAAGATTGGACGCCCTCCAATGTGTGCGGAATCTAGGTTGATCGGGCGACTGAGTTTTCTCATCGTACTGGCAGCCACGGCATACGCGGAGTCCGATGGCTGGGACTACGTGCGTCTCGGCAATCCGCGCGACGTTGCAACTGATACGCGGGGCGGAGTCCTGTTTGAGGGCGGCAGCACGGATGTGGACGCCGCCTATCGATGGATGTGCGCGAAGGCGAATGGCGGAGACTTCCTGGTGATCCGCGCCACTGGAACCGCGGCTTACAACTCGTATATCCGCGGACTCTGTCCCACCCTTAATTCCGTTGCGACTCTCATCATTCGCAGCCGGGCTGGAGCCGCGCAGGCATTTGTCAAAGACACGATTCTCAAGGCCGGGGCGGTCTTCATTGCCGGCGGGGATCAGGCGAATTATGTCAATTACTACGCAGGCACTCCCGTCGCGGCGGGGATCGACACGCTGGCTGCGCGCGGCGTGCCGGTGGGCGGCACCAGCGCCGGCAATGCGGTTCTGGCGCAGTTCGGTTATTCGGCCCTCACCGGTTCGGTGACTTCAAAGCAGGCGCTCGCCGATCCTTTCACGCCGCTGATCACCATCGAAAACGGATTCCTGAACGTATCGCCGCTGCTGCTAGACACATTCACGGACGATCATTTCGCGGCTCGCGACCGCATGGGCCGGTTAATGGCGTTCCTGGCGCGAGTGGTTCAGGACGGGGAGGCGCGGCGCGTCTCGGCGATTGCGACCGACGAGAAGACGGCGTTCTTGATGGAACCGGACGGAACGGGCGTCGTCGTTGGCGCAGGCGCGGTCTACTTTCTGCGCGCGGCGGGGCCGCCGGAGGTCTGCCAACGGGAGACACCCCTTACATTCAAGAATGTCTCGGTATATCGGGCGCGCGCCGGAAATACATTCAGTGTCAGTGCGTGGACCGGAACCGGTGGCACCAGTTACAGTATCTCGGCGATAGGTGGGATACTGCAGTCTACTCAGCCGGGCGGCGGTATCTATTAGCGAAACAGTTCAAAGCGCCGCCAGAACCTCGGCAGCGTGGCCGGCCGGCTTGACCTTCGAGAAGATCCTTTGGATCTTACCCTTTTCGTCGATCAGGAAGGTGGTGCGTTCGATGCCCATCACCTTCTTGCCGTACATGTTCTTCTCTTTCCACACGCCATATGCCTCCACCACCTTCTTGTCCACGTCGCACAGCAGCGTGTAGGGAAGGTGCTGGTTCTGCTTGAAGGTGGTTTGCGCCTTGGGCGTATCCTTGGAAATGCCGAGCACCACCACGCCCTTCTTTTCGAACTTCTTGAAGGTGTCGCGGAACTCACACGCCTCCACCGTACAACCTGGCGTGCTGGCTTTGGGATAGAAGAACAACACCACCTTCTTACCCCGCACGCCAGCCAAATCGAACGGTTCGCCGGTATCGGTTTGCAACTGAATCTGAGGAGCTGTCTCGCCTTCTTTCAACATAGTTTCTTCTTTAGTAGATCGTTCACCACTCCGGGATTGGCCTGCCCGCGGGAGGCCTTCATCACCTGTCCGACCAGGAATCCGAGCACCGTAGTCTTGCCACCCTTGTATTGCTCGACTTGCTTGGCGTGCTGTTGCAGCACTTGATCGACGATCTGTTCCAGGGCGCCCGTATCGCTGATCTGCTGGAATCCTTCGCGCGCGACGATGGCTGGCGCGGCATCGCCCGTCGAAAACATTTTCACGAAGACCTCTTTGGCGATCTTGCCGGAAATCTCGCCTTTCCGGATCAGTGCCACCAGTTCGCCGAGCCGTTCGGGCGCGACCGGAGAGTCCGCGATCTCCTTTCCGGCGGCGTTCAGCGCGCCCATCAGGTCGCCCATCACCCAATTCGCGGCGGCCTTGGGATCGCCGGCGACGGCGGCGGCCCGCTCGTAATACTCCGCGATGGCGCGGCTGGCGGTCAGCACGTCCGCGTCGTAAGCGCTGAGGCCGTAGCTCTCCATGAAGCGAGTCCGTTTGCAGGCGGGCAACTCGGGCATGCGCGCTCGGATCTCATCGAGCCAGGCGTCCGCGATGCGCAGCGGCGCGAGATCCGGCTCGGGAAAGTAGCGGTAATCGTGGGCGTGTTCCTTGCTGCGCATGGTGGCGGTCTCGCCCGTTTCGGGGTTGAAAAGACGAGTCTCCTGCGGGATGACGCCGCCGCTCTCCAGAATGCCAACCTGGCGTGCGATTTCGTGGTCCAACGCCAGCTTCAGAAAGCGGAACGAATTCAGGTTCTTCACTTCGGCCTTGGTGCCGAGCCGCTCCGTACCCTTCCGCCGGACCGACACGTTGGCGTCGCACCGCAGGTGGCCCTTCTCCATGTCGCAAGTGGACACATTCAGGAATTCGAGGGTTTGTTTCAGCCCGGTCAGGAAATCGTAGGCTTCCTGGGAGCCCCGCATGTCCGGCTCGGTGACGATTTCGATCAGCGGGGTGCCAGAGCGATTCAGATCGACGTAGGTGTAGCGGGCGGAATCGGCAAAGCCATCGTGGATGCTCTTGCCCGCGTCGTCCTCCATGTGGACGCGGGTAACGCCGATACGTTTCGGCGCGCCATCGGCGCCCTCCAATTGGATTTCGACCCAGCCATGTTCTGCGAGCGGCTGCTCGTATTGGGAGATCTGGTAGCCTTTGGGCAGATCGGGATAGAAGTAATTTTTGCGCGCGAAACGGGAGACGGGACGCACGCAGCAGTTCAGCGCGAGAGCGGCTTGAATGGCCAGTTCCACTGCCGCGCGATTGAGCACGGGCAGCGCCCCCGGCAGGCCCAGGCAGACCGGACAAACGTTGCTGTTCGGCTGCGCGCCAAAGCTGGTGGGGCAACCGCAGAAGATTTTCGTCACGGTGGCCAGTTGGACGTGTACTTCGAGGCCAATCACGGGCTCGTATTTGGCGATCAGCTCGGGCCCCGCGAGATCGACGAACGCCGGCGACATGTTTCTTTATTATAGGCGGCCTACGAGGCCGCCGCAGGCTGCGAGCCTGCCCCACACGGTATCATGGTGCAGATGCGATCCTGGCGGTATCTGGCGGCGCTAACCCTTGCGGGGGTAGCGTTCTCAGGCGATCTGCGGCTTCCGCTGCGGTCGCGCGTAGAAGCGTTCAAGGGCAGCGGCGTTTGGGAGGAAGTGCGGCTGGACCAGGCGCTGCCCATCCCGCAAACCGCTATCCTGATCTGCGACATGTGGGACAACCACTGGTGCGCGGGATCCGCCCGGCGGGTGGAAGCGTTAGCCCGCAAAATGGCGCCGGTGATCGACGCGGCCCGCGCGCGCGGCATTCAGATTATCCACGCGCCGTCCGACACCATGGAGTTCTACAAGGATTGGCCGCAGCGGCAGCGCATCTTGCGCATCGCGAAAATCGAGCCGCCGGCGCCGCTGGGACTCGCCGATCCGCCTTTGCCCATCGACGATCGCGATGGGGGCTGCGATACAGGCGACGCGACTTATAAGGCTTGGACGCGGGAAAACGCGGCGCTTCCCATGGGCGCGGGGGACGTCATTTCCGACGACGGGGCGCAGGTTTACAGTTTCCTGCGGGAGCGCGGCATACGCAACCTGCTGGTGATGGGCGTGCATGTCAACATGTGTGTGCTGAACCGATCGTTCGCCATCAAGAAAATGACGAATTGGGGCATCCGCTGCGTGCTGGTGCGGGACCTCACCGACAGCATGTATAACCCCAAGGATCGTCCTTACGTGAGCCACGAGCAGGGGACTGAGTTGGTGATCGAGCACATCGAGCGATACTGGTGTCCAACGACTGTGAGCGCTGACCTGATGAGGGCGCTGGTCAGTCCCAGTTCTTCAAGTTCGGCCAAACATCCTTGAGCGGCCACTTCAAACCGCGGCAGTAGAAGAGATCGAAGTGTTCGTATGGCATGGCGTAAGGATGCCCCACGTGGGCAACTTTCTCGACGCTGGCGAACTTGCTTTCGAGGTCCGCCTGGTTGCCCGCCATGACGATCATGCTTTCGCCGGTATAGCCGCGCGGTCCCCAGAGGAAGTAAGTCTGGTGCCCGCCGATGGCTTTGGGCAACCCGTATTTAGGGCCAAACAGATCCACCGCGCCTGCCTGGCCGTAGTTCTGCCCGAAGATGGCGGTTTTGATGCGCACGTCCGGCGGCAGCCCGTCATAGACCTTCGCCACCGCGGCCACCATGTCTTCCCAGCCGAATTGGTCGGCATAGATTTGCGGCAGCGGCCCGAGCTTATGCGTTTCGATTTTGGGCGGCTGGAAACCGATGGCCTGCGAATAGCGGATGTACGTTTCGACGGGCAGTACGGGAATCGCGAAGGGCGCAAGTACCGCGCCGAAGATCACCAGTAGAACGGCCCAGGCGGGCTTGATCCATTGCAGGCGGGGTGCGGCCAGACAGGATTCCCACACAACCCCGCCCGCGGCGAATAACATCGGGAAGGCGGGCCAAGGGTAGTATACGCGCGGGCTCATAATCATGATCACGGCCATGGTGACGAGCCATGCCCACCCGAGCGCGCGAAACGGCCTCCCTTTTTCGCTGAACAGGAAATACCAGACGCCTGCCAGCCAAATGGGCAAAGTGAGCGGGAGCATGGTCAGGATTTCCTGTCCGATGAACGCCAGCGGCGACAGAGCCACATCGCGATGCGCGCGCCGGATGTTGGCTTGCACCTCCAGAAACGGGAAATGGTGCTGCACATTCCACAGCAGGTTGGGCAAAAAGATCACGAGCGCGAGCAGGCCGGCGATCCAAAGCCATGGCGAGCGGAACTGGCGGCGTGCCGGCGTGGCGAGCAGGCCCACCACCATCCCGCAGCCGAAGATGAGCATGGAGTGCTTGTTTTCCAATCCGACGCCGGCCAGCAATCCGAAACAGATCCACAGCTTTTGATTGCCGGTCCTGACGATGCGGATGACGATGTACGCGCAGCCCATCCAGAACAGGGGTTCAAAGGCGTTCATGGAAAAGAAGCTGTCGGTTGCCAGAAAGCCGGGCGCCACCAGAACCGAGGCCGCGGCGATCCCCTGTGCGAACCTGCGCCCGCCCAATTCGCGCGCGATCAAGCCGGTGAGCAGCACTACCGCGCCGCCCGCCACGGCCGGCAGGAAGCGGATGGCCCTTAGCGACTCGCCCAGCACCAGGCGGGTTATGGCGGCGGCCAGCGCGATGAGCGGCGGCTGATCCACATAACCCCAGGCCAAATGACGGCCGCACGCCAGATAGTAAAGTTCGTCGACGAAGTAGCCGTAATTATGGCCGGCATAGAAATGCAGAACCATCTTCGTGGCGGCGAGCCAAACCACGACCATGGCCAGGCCGGGCGTCAAGCACGTCCGATCAACCGCCACACAGCCTCCTCAAGAGCGGGCGCGCAAATCACGCAGTTTCCACCGTAGATGGTGGAGTTGCCCTTGAAATCGAAGAAGCGGGCGCCGGCCTCTTCGGCGATGATCTTGAGCGGCGCGAAGTCCCAGGGCTTGCCGCCCGTCTCAATCCAGATCTCGGCCTGGCCGCGCGAGACCATCAGGGCGTCCATGCATCCGCCCATGCAGCGCACGCCCCAGAAGGGTTCCATCCAGGAGAGCAATTGCGCGGCGAACGGCTGGCGCGCGGCGGAGCTGAAGCTGTCGAAGCAGACCACCGCCTGGCCGACGCTGGCGATGGAAGAGACTTGCGCGCGCTGTCCGTTGACGAAGGCGCCGCCGCCGCGGGAAGCGGAGAAGAGCTCACCGAGGGCCGGCATGTTGGCGAATCCAGCCACCACTTCGCCGTTGGCTTCCAGGCCGATCAGGTTGGACCACGCTGGATTGCCGCGCACGAAATCGCGCGTGCCATCGATGGGGTCGATGATCCAGCGGCGTCCGCTATGCGAAGGCTTCTGTGCGCCTTCCTCACCGAGGATGCCGTCGTCCGGGAAGACGCGCTCCAGTTCGCCGGCGATGAACTGTTCGCATTCCCGGTCGGCGCGGGTCACTGGCGAGTCGTCCGGCTTGGCTTCGAAGGCGATGCCGGTACGGTAGTAGCGCAAAGCGATTTCGCCGGCGTGGCGCGCGATGGAAAGGCCGATTTCGAGTTCTTTTTGGAGGTCGGGCATGGCTGGTTGGGAGCGGGTCCCAATGAAGTAAGATAGCGTTAATGCTGAATTTTCGCCAGTTTGAAGTAGGACCCGATCCGTTCGGGCGCAATTGGCAGGTTCTGTTCAAGTGGCTGCAGACGGCCATTTCGCTGCGGCACAGCGACACGGTGGACGTGAAATTCATCCTATCGCCGATGGGGGAGAGCGGCGGCGCGCGGGCACAGAAGCAGATTGCCATGCCGCACGTGGACCTACTGGAATTAAGCCGCCGGACAGGTCACGAGATGAGCGACGCGTGGTGTTCGCGGCTGGCCGCGCTGCACCTGAAGCGCATGGTGGAGAGCGGCGAGGATTTGGAGAAGGACCTGGTGACGGTGCGTTTGAGCGAACTCGCCGGTTACGCCGCAGAAATCGCCCGCGAAGAAGGCGCGGAGACAACGGCGCGGCAGTGACCGGTTTGGTGCGCGCGCTGGGGAGCGCGGATATCCCGGCGGCGATGCACCTCACCGAAGCCGCTGCCTGGAACCAAACTGAAACCGACTGGCACCATCTGCTGCGGCTCGCGCCGGAGGCGTGTTTCGGCGCGGAGTACGGCGGCGAGCTCGCGGCAACCGTCACGGCGGTCTGTTACGAACGCAGGCTGGCATGGATCGGCATGGTGCTGACCGATCCCGCGTACCGCCGCCGTGGTTTTGCGCGCCAGTTGACGGAGCACGTGATCGAAGCGTTGACGGCGCGCCAGATGGAATGGCTCAAACTGGATGCGACGGAGATGGGCGTGCCGCTGTATCGTCAACTGGGTTTTGAGCCGGAGTGCGGAATCGAACGTTGGGGAACGGTGGCGGGGCAGGCGCCACGAATAGGGGAGTTGGGGTGGCAAGGTAACTGGCGCGCGCTTGATCGCCGCGCATTCGGAGCCGACCGTTCCGAGTTGCTCGCCATGCTGGCGCCGCTGGGGGCGGCCGCGGTTGGGGACGGCGGTTATGCCATGGCGCGTCCCGGGTCGCAGGCTGCGTACTTCGGCCCCTGTGTGAGCCGCCGGGCGGAAGCCGCACGGGAGTTGCTGGAGTGGTTTCTGACGCGGCATCCGCAGGAGCCGGTGTATTGGGATCTGCTCCCCGGCAACACTGAAGCTGTGTGGCTGGCACGCGAGTTCGGGTTCGCGCCGCTCCGCCGCCTGGTGCGCATGGTGCGGCCAGGCGTGTCCGGCGCAGCGCCGTTGGCGCTCGACGATTCCCAAGTGTTCGCCATTGCGGGCTTCGAATACGGATAAGCGGAACCACAGATGGACACAGATGGGAGCGCAAAACGTGCGACATTGGTGAGAGACCGCGTGGGCCGGCGAAATCAGGTCTCTTATCTGCGTTTATCTGTGTCCATTTGTGGTTCCGTCTATGCGAAAGCTCTTCTATTGGAAACTCAAGGCGCGCGAGATCAAGCTGGGCGAGCGCACAGCTATTCTTGGCGTGTTGAATGTGACGCCGGATTCCTTCTCGGATGGCGGCAAGTATCTGGATCCGGATCGGGCATTCGCTCGCGCGCTGGAGATGGAAGAGCAGGGGGCGGACATTATCGACATCGGGGCGGAATCCACGCGGCCGGAATCGGCGCCCATCTCCGCCGCGGAAGAATTGCGGCGGCTGATTCCGGTGCTGAAGCGCCTGCGCGGCCAACTGAGGATCCCCATTTCCGTGGATACTTACAAAGCAGAGGTGGCGGAGCGCGCCCTGGAGCATGGCGCCGAGATCGTCAACGATCCCACCGGCCTGACGTTCGAGGCGCAGTTGGCGCGGGTGGTCTCGAACCACGATGCCGGATTGATCCTGAACCACATGCGCGGCCGTCCCGAGACCTGGGCCAAGCTGCCGCCCCTGCCCGACGTGATGGGATACATCGTGCGCGACCTGGAGGCCACCGTGAGCCGCGCGCGGCACACCGGCATCGACCGTTCGCGGATCGTAGTGGACCCAGGGTTGGGCTTCGGCAAGCGCAAGGAGCAGAACTCGGCGATTCTGGCGCGCTTGTATGAGCTGGACGGCCTGGACCTGCCCATTCTGACCGGGCCTTCGCGCAAATCGTTTCTAGCGCATGCTACCGGCAAGGAAACGCTATTCGCCACGGCGGCGGCGGTGACGGCGGCGATCCTGGGCGGGGCGCACCTGGTGCGGGTACACGATGTGCTGGAAATGCGCGCCGTGGCGGATGTAGCGGACGAGATCGCGCGGCAGGTTCCTGGGGAGTAGCGGTTGAGACGCTTCACTCCACGGCTGCCAAGGTGCCGGAAAATCGCGGTCGTGTCCCATTCATGCCCATTGGCGCAGGCCAAAGTGACGGAGGTCGAGTTGTCATCCATGTTTTATTCTCGCGTCCCTGTGAATGCAACGTAAACGACGTTGAACTAAGCCTGCCGGCATGTGATTGTCGGGCACCGGTCGTCGTTCGCACCTGATCACCGAAACACCGAAAACGTTCCCGTGGCCGGGTGCCTGTTCCCTTCCGCCGGGCCGCCGTTTGTGATGTGGTGAACAACGAAAGGAGCATTTCGTTGTGACTACATTACGACAGCGGATGCTGGAAGATCTCCAGATTCGCAACTACGCACCCAACACCATCGCCGCCTACCTGCGCGGCGTTGCCGGCTTCGCTAAACATTTCGGGAAGCCGCCAGACCAACTTGGCCCGGAGCACATCCGTCAGTACCAGCTGTTTCTGAGCCAACAGAAGTGCGCATCCCTATCCACCTACATCCAGGTCGTGGCAGCGCTTCGGTTTTTCTATACCCACACGCTGCACCGGCAAATCGCTATCGAACGCATTCCCTTGCCCAGGTACCAGAAGAAGCTTCCTATCATCTTGAGCCAGCAGGAGGTCAAAGCGCTGCTGGAAGCGCCCAGAAACCTCGGCCACCGCGCCATGCTGTCCACCATGTACGCCGCCGGACTGAGGGTTTCTGAACTAGTTCACCTCAAGGTGCCCGATATCGACAGCGCCCGCGACGCGATCTGGGTTCGCAGTGGCAAAGGGCGCAAGGATCGACAAACCCTACTGCCGCCGAAGCTGTTGGGGTTACTCCGCTCCTACTGGCGGTGGAAACAGCCCACAGACTGGCTGTTTCCCGGCGACAAGCCCGGTCAACCCATCTGCGCCCCATCGGTCTTCCGGATGTGCCAGCAGGCCGGACGAACCGCGGGCATCAGCAAAGCGATCCATCCGCACTCCCTGAGGCACGCTTTCGCCACGCACCTGTTGGAAGCGGGCGTGAATCTCCGCACCATTCAGATCCTGCTCGGCCATTCCAAATTGGAGACCACCGCCCGCTACTTGCACGTCTCCAACCTGGCCGTACGCGCCACGGTCAGCCCCTTGGAACTGCTGGACCCGCTCGACGTAGTCAAGGTTGCCAGCACCCTGCGGACCGGCGATGAATAAGCGCCACCTGGAAGTGGCCGATGTCTTCCGTCTGCATGCGGACGACTTCCTGGCACAGTGGGGACACGTGCTGGCCCGCCACCAGAAGAAGGCCATTGCCGATATTCGCAATTGCCGCACGGCAGCCATGGGCGGGCATGTGGAGCAGTGCGATCAGTGCGGACAGCGGGTCATTTCCTACAACTCGTGCCGCAATCGCAACTGTCCCAAATGTCAAGCCGCGGCGCGCGCGGAGTGGCTCGCCGAACGAGAGGCCGAACTGTTGCCGGTCCCCTATTTCCATGTGGTCTTCACTCTCCCGCAACCCATCGGCAGACTGGCGCTACAGAATCCCAGGGTCATCTATACCATCCTGTTCCGCGCGGTTTCCGAAACTCTGCTGACCATCGCCGCCGACCCCAAACATCTGGGAGGCGAGATAGGTTTTCTGGCAGTGTTACACACCTGGGGACAAAATCTCCATCTGCACCCGCACGTTCACTGCGTGGTGCCCGGCGGAGGCATTTCACCGGACGGCTCGCGGTGGGTTGCCTGTCGCGAATCCTTTTTTCTGCCCGTGCGAGTACTCAGCCGCCTGTTCCGGAACAAGTTCCTGATTTACTTGGGAAAGGCCTTCCGCCAAGGCAAGCTGAAATTTCTGGGCGATTTGGCATCTCTGGCCGAACCACAGGCCTTCGGGTCGTTGTGCCAGGAGGCGGCCCGGATCGAATGGGTGGTTTATGCCAAGCGCCCCTTTGGCGGACCTGAGCAGGTCCTCAAGTACTTGGCGCGCTACACACACCGCGTGGCTATCTCCAACAGCCGTCTGGTATCGCTAGAGAATGGCCGAGTCACCTTCGAATGGAAGGACTACGCCCACGGCAATCAAACCAAGCCAATGACCTTGGAGGCAGCGGAGTTCATGCGGCGCTTTCTGCTCCATGTCCTGCCCCCTGGCTTTGTGCGCATTCGGCAATTCGGCTTCCTGGCGAATCGAGTACGCAAGCGGAAATTGGGACTGTGCCGCGCTCTGCTGGGCGCCCTCCGGCCGGAGCAGTCCGCTAATACCGACTCTCCAGCCGACCGCGACCGCAAAACCGAGCGGCAGACCCGCCATTGCCCGGCATGCAAGGCCGGCTGTTTAGTTGCTATAGGATTCTTCCGTCCAGGAGAAATGGTAAGTCTGGAAACGGTTGCACCAGTGCCGCCGGTGCGGGTTGCGCAGGACACCTCATGACCGTGACGCTCATAAACCTGTTGCCGAACTCAGCCGCCTGTTCGGCAGGCACAGGAGATCTCTGCCCGGATTCCGTGGTTACGACTCCAAGTATCAACGTCGCTGCCTGCAACGCGCCTTGGCGGTCGCACGAACCCTCACCCTTACCGGCTTGCCGGCTCTTCCGCGACCAACGGCCCGCTGGACCCCTGCCATCCCGGCGGTTCGAAAATCCATTCAAACCCCATAAGTAGACCGGCTCAGTTCAACGAATTGTATCCAACGTGTTCCGGGCCGTGCCCTTGCAGATTAATTCGAGCATTCGTCCCCCGGAACACATTGGATACAATGCTCTTCGTTATC
>Ga0187871_10002865_pt1 | contig 13640 bp, 9 predicted proteins | sample June2016WEW_16_1_FD_132988 | JGI IMG/M metagenome (GOLD analysis project Ga0187871, IMG submission 132988) | Peatland microbial communities from SPRUCE experiment site at the Marcell Experimental Forest, Minnesota, USA - June2016WEW_16_10 | ecosystem: Environmental > Terrestrial > Soil >... | reverse complement strand
GCCCAGCAGCACGACTTCCGCGTCCTCCGTCATGTACTCCTCGAAGAAGGGATTGCCGTACTTGCGTCCAAAGATCTCCTCGAACTCGGCATAGACTTCGCGGATAACATCGCAGGCGACTTCGGTCACCTTATAGTTCTGCCGCCTGATCTCCATCACCCAGTCCTCGTTGGCCTGAGGCGCGATCGAGATGACGTTGTCCGGGTGCATCAGGAGATCGCCGCGGTTATAAGCAGGCAAGAACTGCTTCACCTGCTGCACCGTCGGGATCTGGACCAGCGCTTGCGAGTGGGTGAGGAATGCGCCGTCGCAGCTGATGGCGAGTGGTACAAAGATGCGGCGGTCTTCCGCCACACGATAGGCGATCAGCGCCGTGTCCAGCGCTTCCTGCGCGCTGTCGACCCAGGTAAGCATCCAGCCCAGGTCGCGGACGGCCAGCGCGTCATTGTGTTCGACGCCGAAGGCGCCGGGATCGTCGAGCGCGCGGTTGCCGACCATGCACACCATGGGAACGCGCAGGGCCGGGCTGACTGTCAGCGCCTCCATGGCGTACATCCAGCCCACGCCACTGGAGCCGCAAAACACGCGCGCGCCGCAGACCGAAGCGTGTTTGACGATCTCGAATTGTGAATGTTCTCCTTCCGCCACGATGTACTCGCAGTCCATCTCGCCGTCCGCTACTAGTTGGCTGATGTACTGCATCACCGTGTCGTAAGGGCGGATCGGATACGCCGTGACCACGTCCACGTTGGCCAGCTTGCATGCAATCGCAATGGCTTCGGCGCCGGTAATCAAGGCCTCCTGTTCGCTGATCTTTTTCTTTTCCTCGACAGGTACTGTTAGCGTTGCCATCTTCCTATCTCCTTGTCTTCAGGCTTGCGCCGGTCTCGGGCTAAAGCGCCATTAGCCTTTTGCAGCGACTTCCAGGGCTTCGGGGACCTGCTCCTGGTACTGCCCGCGATAACGGAATCCATGCGAGCGCTTCTCGATCGGTTCCGCCTTCTGAATCGTGGTCTCGAGCCAATTCAGGTAAGCCTCCTGGTCCTTCTTGAACTGCTCCCACTGGCTCGCGTTGTCGTAGAATTCGGACTCGTTGACCATCGAAACGCAGTTCTTCACCGGACAAACCTGCTCGCAGACGCCGCAGCCGCAGCACGACTCCAGGTTCACGTCGTAGGTTCCGTCCGGAGTGACGTCGAAGGAAGCGTCCGGGCAGTTCAGCCAGCACAGCGTGCACTTGGTGCAGGTCTTGAAGTTGACGACCGGCCGCATGGTGCGGGTCGAGTATTTCTTGAAGAGCTCGTTACGCGCCGGCCTGAAACCGCCCACTTCGCCGGTAACGGGATCGGCATACGGACCACCTTGCGGCTGTCCCGTGATCGACACGGCGTCGCGCATGGTGTGCCAGCCCGGAAGCGTGAAGCTCAACAGTTTTTCGGGATTGCCGCGGCCGGGCTTCACGTCAGTAGCGGTGAAGCGATCGAATGCGGCGCGAGCGGAAGTGACCTTCAGCGGATTCTTCAGCTTCTCATTGATGAACTGCTCGACCGACTTCAGGCTGATCAGCTCCGGCATGACTTTCGCGATGACGCCGAGGACGCGCACATCGGTGTGGTCGTCCTTGTAAACCCACATGCCCGAAAAACTGGCAGTGCCCTTGAGTACCCCCAGGTGGTAGGGCTGCTCCCGTTGATGGATGGTGTCCAGCAGGGTGCGCGCGTCCTCCAGCGAAACCACCACCAGGGTGCGATCCGCTTTCAGCGCGTGGTGCACCGGCTGCATGCCGTACCATGCCCAGGACTCGGCGCCCTTGCAGAGCGTGTCGTCGAGTACCACGGTAACGTCCACTTGCTTCGGCTCGTATTGCGCCATTCCGGCCTGAAGCGTCTCCTCGTCGTTGGCGACTATGGCGAAGCTCTTGGCGGGAATGCCGTTGCGCTCGGGCGCATCTCCGTAGCGCCCAAAGGAGATGCCCTGTTTGCCTTCGTTGTGCGCGGCCAAGACTATGCCGCGAGTTATGTTCTTAGCCAAGGTCTTCTGAAAGACCCCACGGTAGATGACTTCGACCGCGAATAGCTGGCCCATATTTCCAACCTCCGTTCTTTTACAGCTTGAGTGCAATGTTTTCGATCTCCTGCAGGTGCCGGCGTACGGCGGCTTCCGCGGCGGCAGTATCATGCCGCTTCAGCGCTGCCAGTATTCGGCGATGACCGGCAAGCGACTTTTGCGGCCTTCCCTTGCCTTGCAAAGATTGCTCCCGCGTGTCCCACAACAGATCCATCAAGACGTCCACTACTTTCAAAATCGCGCTATTGTTCGACGCCAGTGCAATGGCGTAATGGAATTCAGAATCCTCTCCGGTGGCCAGTTCGCCCCCTTGTACCTTCGCCTCCTGGCGCGCCAGAATGTCTTGCATCTCGGCGATCTCCTCGCCGGAGGCGTGCAAAGCAGCGCGTGCTGCCAAAGACGGTTCGATCATCTTGCGTACATCGATCAGTTCCGCAACCAGCTTGCGTTTCTGGAGCAGTGCCGTTGCCAGGGGATTGGCTGCGGTGGCGCAATGGCTGCAGACAACGGTGCCGACGCCCTGCCGCGGCTCCAGCAGTCCCTTCAGTTCCAGGCTGCGGATAGCGTCGCGCACCGAGCCGCGACTGACGCCCAGCATCTCCACCAATTGGCGCTCCGAGGCAAGCAAGTCGCCGGGCTTCAACTTTTCTGTGATGTGCCGCTCCAGCTGCTTGGCGACTTCCTGGTACACCTTGTTTCGGGGGATGGTCTCGAAATCGGATCCGGCGGGTGCTTGCGTGGCAACCATGGCAGTGGTCTGATGACTAACCACTCTCCGGCTTTCCCGAATTTGCGGCAAGGACGCAGGTCACGTTTTCAGAGTACGTAGATCACGTTTTCATGTGACAAATAAATAAAAAGGTCAAGATCGCCGAAGCTATGAACAGGCCTAAGATAAAAAGGGGGGTTGCCGCGTGGTCACCGTGATATCCCGATTTCGGGTCCGCAACGGTCTGCAGCAGGAAGTGTGCAGGGCTTTTCTGGATCGTCCCCGGTTGGTGGAGAAAGCGGCCGGTTTCTGCGGTCTCGATGTCGCGACAGACGCCGCAGACCCATCGGTATTTCTGCTGCTTACGCGATGGACAGATGAAGCCTCATTCCAGACTTGGCATCGCAGCGAAGCGCATCATCAATCACACGCGATGATGCCCCGGGGATTGAAGCTGGATGCAACATTCACGTCCCTGACGATAGCAAATAGCATCGAAGATCCCGCCGGAATCCAAACTCTCGACGATGCCCTGGAAGGTCAGACGGTTGGGCTCTCGCAGTGGCTGACGGAATCCGATTCCGTATTTGCTTTGTTATTGGCTCCCGACGGCACTATTCGTGCTCGAAATAAGGCTGCCTATCGTATCTTTCCTCCCGATCCAACCAAGAACTTGGGCCTAAGCATTGGGGACTATCTGGTGTCTTCAGAGGTCCTGGACCTGCGTCAGCGGCTCTCTGAGGCGGGAACTCGGCAGGATGGCTACCTGCTGCTGAATATAGCCAATGGGCAACAGGACCCGATTACGTTGGAAGTTGGACTTGTCCGTTGTAGCGGAGCCATCCTGCTCCTGGGAACTCAGGAACGCAGGCACGATTCGCAATTTGAGACTGAGATTCTCAAGCTGTCGAACGATTTATCGTTGATGATGCGCGAGAGCGCTCGGAAGAACCGCGAGCTTCAGGTGGCGAACGAGACCATCAAGCGGCTGGCACGCACGGACGCCCTGACGGGACTCGCCAACCGCCGCACGCACGACGAAACCTTGATGCGAGAGATGTTTCGCGCGGCAAGGTCGCAGGAAGACTTGAGCATAGTTATGGCGGACTTGGACCACTTCAAGTCCATCAACGATCAATACGGCCATGTAACCGGGGACCAAGTGCTCGCCCGCGCAGCGGCGGTGTTGAAGAGCCAATCGAGGCCGTATGACCTGGCGGCGAGATACGGTGGGGAAGAGTTCGTGCTTATTCTTCCAGGGACTTCGACGGATGAGGCCCTTGCCACCGCCGAGCGCATTCGAAAAGAAATCGCGAATCTCACCGTACCCGGATGTCCGAAGCCGATTACCATTAGTCTTGGCGTTGCCGGTTGGATAGCGGGTGAAACGCCACAGGTTTTTGTTGCTCGCGCCGACGCGGCGCTTTACCGCGCCAAGAGCGCCGGCCGGAACCGGGTTGAAGCCGCTCCGGACGTCAAGCTGTAGGACGGAAGGAATTTATAGATTATGCCGGCATCTGCCTCAGACCGCTTTCAGCTCGCACGCAAGCTGGAGTCGGTAAAGCAAAACGTCGCGCGCGCCATTACGGAGCAGTTTTTTGTCAGCCATCCCGATTGGGTGGTTCGCTACGGCGACCGTGGACGGCAATTCTGCACGGCGGATGCGTGTTTTCATATGGAATTTCTGGCCGGAGCCATCGAGGCCGGTTCGCCCGAGGCGTTTGCGGACTATTCGCGGTGGACGGCTAGAATGCTCGGTGCGCGGGGGATCGACGCGCACACGCTGGAGGAGAATTTTGCGCAGCTTGAAAGACAGCTTGCGGTGGAGCTCCTTCCTGAAGAACACGCGGCAGTTTTGAATTTCCTGACGCGAGGCCGGGAAGCCGCCACGAAGAAAACTGAACCGGCTGCTGACGAGGGGTCCTCGGAGGATGGGTTGGGCCTGAGCAGGCAGGTCTTTCTCTCGGCGATCCTGGGCGGTCAGCGACAAGCCGCGCTCAACATCGTCGACGAGGCTTTGCGGGCCGGCCACACCCACGTCGATATCTATGTCAACGTCTTTACCGAGGCGCTGCATCGTGTCGGCGAGCTTTGGGAATTGAACAAGATCAGCGTTGCGCAGGAACACATCGCGACCGCGATCACACAGTACGCCATTGCTGCCATTTACCCGAGGCTGGTTCCAACAGCGGTGCGTCGCGGTAGTATGGTCGTCACCGGAGTCGCTGGGGAGCTACATCAAATCGGCGCGAATCTCGTTGCCGATGCCATGGAGGCCAATGGCTGGACGGTTCGCTTCCTTGGCACCAACCTGCCCCATTCCTCGGTTCTCGCAGCCATCGAAGAGATTTCAGCCGACATTCTCTGTATTTCAACCACGATCGTTGCGAACCTTCCTTCCGTTGCGGATCTGCTGCAAACTGTCCGCAGCAAGCTGAACCGACACAGTCCGAAGATCGTACTGGGCGGAACCGCTTACCGGGTTGCAACCCAATTTATTCGGGACATCGGCCCGGCGGAAGCAGTCACTGATCTGCGGCGGGCTCTCGCGATTTATTGCGCCTAGAGGGGATGACCTGTGGCTCACCACCGGTGCGCACGACGAGGTCTCCGGCTGGAGCAACTTTCAAGACCAGAGGTTGATCCCCTTCACCACCGGACTTGATCAGAGTTTCCCCGAGCGGGGTGAAACACGCCAGAACGGAATACTCCGCCTGGGAAGGCAATTGAACCGCCCTTGAGTTATCGCTTGAGAAACAAGCAAGGCGCGCCGTCGCCGACGCGCCCTGAATGTGAATCGCGTGTTCGTTTCGCTAACGACCCGAAACTGCCGCTTGTGTTTCACGGGCCGCGGGCGTGAACGCAACGTCCTGCGCGTCCACCACCGCGATGGTCGCCATGTTGACGATCTCTTCGACTTCAACCCCGCGCGCCAGCAGATGCACTGGCTTCGCCATGCCGGTGAGGATGGGCCCAAGCGTCTCCGCTCCTCCGATGCTGGTCAGCAACCGGCAAGCGATGTTGCCGGCTTCCAGGTTGGGGAAGATGAGCACATTGGCGCCGCCCTTCAGCGCGGAGAACGGGAATGCCGCTTCCAGCTTCTTTGGGTTGACGGCAACGTCGCCTTGCACCTCGCCGTCTACAATGAGCGTCGGATCGGCGTAGCGCACCAGCTCCGCCGCACGCTGCATCTTCTCGCACAGCCGATGCTTGGTGCTCCCGAAGCTGGAGAAGGACAGCATGGCGACGCGCGGCTCGATGCCGAAGCGGCGCGCTTCCTGCGCGGCGCAAAGCGCGATCTCGGCAAGTTCCTCGGCAGTCGGTTCGATGTTCACCGTCGCGTCCGCCAGGAAGTACAGGTCGCCTTTGCGAGTGATGATCAGATAGATGCCTGAGACCTTGTGGATCCCTTCGCGAACTCCGATCACCTGCAATGCCGGACGGATTGTGTCGGGATAATTCTGAGTCACACCCGACACCAGCGCGTCGGCGTCGCCCAGGCGCACCATCATCGAGCCGAGCACATTCGGATTGTTCATCAGCTCATCGGCCGAGCCGAGCGTCACCCCACGGCGTTGCCGCAAACGATACAGCTCCTGCACATATTCCTTGCGGCGAGGCGCGGTCTCCGGTTCAACAATCGTGATCGCATCGAGCGGAACCCCCAACTCCGCCGCTGTTTTCTCGATTTCAGTTTTGCGCCCCAACAACACCGGTGCGGCAATCTTCTCCTCCACCAGGACGTGGCAGGCACGCAGGATTTTCTCGTGATTGCCTTCGGGAAATACCACGCGCTTGGGATTCGCCTGCGCCTTGTGAATCATGGCACGCATCAGCCCGTGCGCTTTGCCCAGCCGGTTTTCGAGCTGGTCACGATATTCCTCTATGTTTACCGGCTGCTGCGCGACGCCGGTCTCCATGGCGGCCTTCGCAACCGCGGAAGCTTCCCACACCAGCACCCGGGGATCGAACGGCGTCGGGATGATGTACTCACGGCCGAACCGCAGCCGTTCCACACCGTAGGCGCGGCACACGGAGTCGGGAACATCTTCTTTGGCCAGCGCGGCCAAGGCGTAGGTCGCGGCCAGCTTCATTTCTTCGTTAATGGTGGTGGCGTGTACGTCGAGCGCGCCACGGAAGAGGAACGGAAATCCGAGAACGTTGTTGATCTGGTTGGGATAATCCGAGCGTCCCGTCGCCATGATGAGGTCGTCGCGGACGGCACGCGCTTCTTCGTAGGTGATCTCGGGGTCGGGATTGGCCATGGCGAAGACCATCGGGTTCGGCGCCATCGAGGCGATCATCTCCGGCGTGAACGCGCCTTTCACAGACAGACCCAGCAGCAGGTCAGAACCCTTGGCCGCGTCCGCCAGCGTGCGCATGCTGGTCTCTTTCGCGAACCGCTCCTTGTAAGGATTCATTCCATCCTTGCGGCCCTTGTAGACGACGCCTTTGGTGTCAACCAGGGTGATGTTTTCGCGCTTCACGCCCATGCAGACGTAGTGCTCAGCGGTGGCGATACCGGATGCTCCGGCGCCATTCACCACGACCTTGATCTGGTCCAGACGCTTGCCTGTCAATTCCACGGCATTGAGCAATGCGGCGCCAGTAATAATCGCGGTGCCGTGCTGGTCGTCGTGGAAGACCGGAATGTTCATCGTCTTCTTCAGCGTCTCTTCGATGTAGAAGCACTCCGGCGCTTTGATGTCTTCCAGGTTGATGCCGCCGAACGTAGGCTCCAGCAGTTGGCAGGCCTTGATAATCTCGTCGGGATTCTTGGTGTTCAACTCAATATCGAATACATCGATCCCGGCAAATCTTTTGAACAGAACACCTTTACCTTCCATGACCGGCTTGCCGGCCTGGGCGCCGATGTCCCCTAATCCGAGGACGGCGGTGCCGTTCGTTACCACCGCGACCAAATTGCCCTTGTTGGTGTACTTGAATGCGTCTTGTGGAGTCTTCTCGATTTCGAGGCACGGAACCGCAACTCCAGGGGTGTAGGCGAGACTGAGATCGCGTTGTGTAAGACAGGCCTTGGTGGGGACAACCTCGGTTTTCCCGGGCCGTGGTTTTGAGTGGTAGTCGAGTGCATCTTGTTTAGTAATGGGCATGACAGCCTCCGAATAGACGATGTAAATTCAGGCGAAATAGTCCGGCTCGACGATTGCAGTGGCGGCTTTTCAGGGCAGTGGCGGATAGGAGGTATTGGCGATCGAGACTAGACTGCCACATGCACGCGCGCGAGATACTTGCAAGCCGAACGGCGACTTCTCAACGATAACCCTAGGCGTTCCTGCCACCGGTGGCTAGTGCAGACGTCACACGCTCCTGTGAGCCGGGCGCGCCAAACCCAGGAAAACAAGGGTCTAGGAATGAATTTTGCAAATGTATTGCCAAGCGCGTGGGGCAAATCGATGACCTGCCAAAGTGCCTTGGGGATAATCCAGTGTTCACTTTATTAATCATGCCGTCTGTATCGAGCATCACAGGCGGCTGTGCGCGCCCAAACTGCGCGAGCGGCGATGGCAGGACAATAGATAGGAATGTCCGGGTCGTCGTGCTTTCATGACGAAGAAAGTCTTTGTGAGCGGCGAGAACCTTGCTGCGGCAAGGTAAATTGCTGTGCATCAGCAAGTAAATCCGATTAAATTACGAGCTCAAAATTCACGACGGGATTACGTTCCGGTTATGCAACCTCCAACCCTATCTTCCGCCTAAAACTGATATCAATATTTAGTCCAAACAAAATTTCAACGGAATACTCTTTGACAACAGTTCCCCTCTAGTTACTCCGCTTTGATCCAAAGTTTATTGACTGGGGCGGATTCAGGCGTGTAAGAAGTGGTCAACTCTCCAGACCAATTTTGGTTTGGGTTCGGAACAGCCCAACTAGCTTTCTCCAAGGTTGGGGATGGGATGGGAATGGTTGCAGATCATTCCGGAGACATAAAGATGCGCTTACCGCTGGCGTGTTTCGCACTTCTTCTCGGTTGCACCGTGTCAGGTTTGCCCGTCCACGCCCAAAATCTCGGATCCCAAACCACCAACCAAACAGCTTCCGCAAATGCCACAGAGGCTGAGGTAAATGAATTGCGGAAAGAGGTGGCCGCGCAGCGCCAGACCATTGAGCAACTGCAAACCATGGTCGGCAAGTTGGCGGAGGCGAACACCTCTAATTTGCAAGCTAACGCGGCATCGCTGCATGTAGTGACTGATTCTGCAGCGGAAGCCGGCGCGCCCCAATTGGTCAATGCGGTGATGGTCCAGCCCGACGGCAACGAGATCATCGTGGAACAGACGCCGGCGGCTGCCCCTAAAAAAGACGCCGCTCTGACTGCTGGGTGGAATGGTGAGCACTTCTTCATCCGCAGTCCGGACGGGCAGTTCAGCATCAATCCGTACGGGTACGTCGATCTCGACTATCGCGCCTATACCGGCGACGCCGTGCCGGCGAATACCTTCGTGGTGCGGCGCGCGCGCTTCGGTTTCCAAGGCAACTACGGAAAGCGCTTCGACTTCGCGATCCTCACCGACGCGAATTCGACCTCCGGCGCCATTGTTCGCGATGTTTATCTGAACACACGCGTCATACCCGAGTTCCAATTCCAGGCGGGCCAATTCAAAGAGCCTTTCGCTCAGGAACTCGCGACCGGCGCCACCAATCTTGACTTCGTTGAACGCGGCTTGCAGGCGCTGCTCTATCCCTCTGTGGTCACTGCCTTCCGCAGTCCTGGCATAACCGTTCACGGGGACATCAAGCATGGCGCGCTGCAGTACTTTGTGGGAGCCTTCAACGGCAGAGGTGGAGTTACGGCAGCCGTGGTCAATGAGCCTGAGGTAGTGGGGAGACTTCGCCTCTATCCCTGGCGCAACACCAGCAGTAAGTGGCTGCGTGAATTTGCCTTCGGCGGATCCGTCGCTCGCGCCGACTCCAGAGGCCTTTCCAACGACGTGAGCTTCAGCGCGACCATCCCCGATCAGGCGTACACGTTCTTCCCGCAGTTGCGCATCAACGGCCCGATTACCCGCTACGAAGGCGAAACGACCTATCTTTACGGCCCCTTCGGCTTCCGCGGCGAGTATGTTCAACTGCAAGACCAACGCAATGGGATCGGCTCGGAAACTCCTGGCGGCCTCGCTTTCTTCAGCTATCCCGGTGTCGGCGCAAAGGCTTGGAACCTGAGCAGTACGTACTTGCTGACGGGCGAAAAGCAGCCGGAGAACGGCACGCCACGGGTTAAACACCCGCTCTTTGGTCCGGACACGCCCGAGGGCAGCGGCGGACGGGGATGGGGAGCTTTCGGCGTAGGATTCCGATACTCCGCGATCCAGGCCATCGCCCCCGGGGCCAATGACCTGACCCTGTACACCCCGGGCTTTGTTCCGACCTACAGTTATCGCACCGACCAGTTCACATTCGGCTTGAACTGGTATCTGAATTACTGGGTGAAGTACCAGTTCAACATCAACGTCGATCGGCTGGGCCAGCCCAGTGTGACCGGTCAGGAGCCGCAGAATTTCGTCGTGTTCTTGCAGGAGCTGCAGTATCGCTTCTAGGTATTCGCTGTGAACTGGCTGGTAATCGTGGAGGAGATTCGATGAGAGCACGGGTTCTGCTTACTACTGTTTTCCTGGCTTGGTTGTTGGTTATGATCGGCTGCGGCGGGGTGGCGAACTGTCCCACGTGCGGAGCCACGCCGACCGGCGCCGGCTACGCCGATGTGCTCAACATCCCTGTGCCGGAACACAATCCCACGGGCGAGCCCGGTGGCCCATTCAACTCATTCGATATCAGCTGGATCAATCCCCCCACGCGACTGGATTACATTTCGGACCGCATCGGTTTGGCGGTGGTCGTGCTCGATACCAGCAAGAATCTCGCGGTTAACGCGTTGCAAGGTTCGAACTCCGTCACGGGTGCGGGTAATCAGGCCAGCCCATGTGATCCCAGCATTCCTCCGCTGATCTCGGTTTTTGGCAATTTCACTCGCTTCGGATGCAGAAATCCACCATTTCACCTCGCATCCGGATTCGGCGCAAACGGCAACTTCGGCGGATTTCCCGGCGCGCAATGCTGCGCCTCCCGTGGCAACGGCGTGAATCCCATGTCCGGTCCTGACGGCGAAGAGGTCACGCCCGACGGAAACGTTCTGTTTACTGGCAACGGCAGCTCCTCGGTAGTGGTTTGGGACCTGAGCACCATGAACCTGAACACCAATCCGCCGACGCCGCCCAACATCCTCGCGGTGATACCGACAGGCGTTGCAGCCGACTATGACGGCCCTCTCGGCATCGCTCCCTGTATCGCTTCCTGGAACGGTGAAGCCGGTTCCAGCGCCAATTGCGGCGACGACCGTGCCGACGAATTGGCCTATGACCCTGTGCACCAGGTCCTCGCCGTCATCGACGGCGACCCCGGATTGCCATTCGTTACGTTGATAGACATGTCGCACATCGTGGGCAAGAGCGGTACGCCGGCGCAACAGCATTGCCTGCCCATCGACGCAACTTCACCCTACGGCCCATATCCTGCGCCCCCGCTTCCCAGTCCCTACCCGTCTCAAGGGTCGTTGAGCACTCCGGTCACTCCGGCTCCGGGCGCGTCCTTCAACCCTCCGAGCTGCATCATTGGCCAGATCTACTATGACGGCGCAGGCGGCAATGCCTCGGGTGGAATGGGACTCAATCCAAACGTTCCGGTTGACACGGTCGGAGGCACGTTCCCGTGTCCCGATCCAAGCAATCCGCAAACGTTCGGCGGCGTTTCCGGGTCGGTGAATTCGGGTATCCCCGGAGTGGGCATGACTCCGAGCGGTACGCCATATACGATCCCGTGTCATCACGGGCCCGTCGTCGATATGACGCTGGGTACTTTCTGCAACCAGGCTTCGCCCGGCGGCAATTGCACTGGCGCGATATCGCCGGCCGGATTGGGCGGGATGGTTTGGAATCCCAACACAGGTCACTTGTTGCTGACGAATTCCAATTCAATCGGCATTACCAGCATCGGCAGCGTGGATGAGATCGATCCTCAGCTCGGTAACCCGAACGGGCCGGTCGTGGTGAATAGTTTTGTCACCCCGGACTGCATGCCCACCAGCGTTGTGCAAGGCCCAGGCAACAACTTCCTCGTCGGCTGCGCTGACCATGACGGCCAGGCATTTCCGCCGAACGAGTACATCATCGACGGGAGCGCGGGTACGATCCTCGCGAACATCACGAATGTTGGCGGCGTTGATGAGGTCTGGTACAACCCCGGCGATAGCCGGTACTATGTGGCAGCGCGCGACATGCCCAACGGGCCGGTGCTAGGTGTGATCGACGCCATCAAGATGCTGTGGCTCGAAAACGTAGCTACGAACACAAATTCGCACAGCGTGGCGGTCGATCCGGTTACCAACCACGCGTTTGTTCCAATGCAAGCGGGTGGTCCATGCGGTACCCAGAGCGGCAACGGCTGTGTTGGCGTCTTCACCGAGCAATAGGCTCCGGCTACATTGTTGAGCGACTACGACAGGCGCAAAGGTTGGTGTGAGTGATGCAGAGTACGAGATCGACGCGGTTATCGATTGCATTGGCGGCTCTGGTGCTGGCGTTTGCAGCGCTGTCGCCCGCGCAGGACGACTCTGGTAAGGGTTCGACCGATGTGCCTGCCAGCGTGATTGCGCATCTCCCGCTGCCGCAGGCCACCGGCAGCCAGATGTTCCTGCAGAAGGACAACGGCAAGAGCTACCTGTATGTGCAGCAGGCTTCGAAACAGGGCTTCATGATTGTGGATGTGACCAAGCCCGATATCCCCAGCCTGTTGAAGCACAGCGCCGAGGTCAGCAAGGCCACTGCCGGCACTTTGGAAATGGTCAGTCCGGACATTGCCATCGCAGCCGCTCCCGAGAAGAAGCCGACGACGCTGGCCAGCAGCAACCATCCCACCCAGAACGTGCGGGTGCTGGACCTGAGCGACCCGCGACATCCAACCACGCTTGAGGAATTCAATGGGGTGACCAGCGTCCTTCCCGATGGTGGGCATGGCTTGATCTATCTCACGAACAACGAAGGCCTTTGGATCCTTCGCTATCAGCGGCCGGCGTTGCTGCAGCCTTCTGTGCACAAGAGACCCTGCACCTCCGAATCGGAGATACAGGCGATGCCGCCGGATTGTGGATAGTGCAACCGCCGTATCGGTTTTGACATCCAGTGTCTCGAAAGGAATATCCATGAGAAGGTTGTTTTTGGTTCTGACGCTCGCGAGCGGCTTTCTCCTGGCTCAAGACAATTCCGGCACGACCGACCAGAGTGCGACGAAAGACGTGAAAGGTCAGGTCACGGTACGGGGTTGTGTCGACCGGCAGCGTGGCGACTACGTTCTGGTGCAGCAGGACCCAGGCGCGACCTGGGAGCTCCAGGGCACTGGCAAGATCAAAATAAGCAAGTATTTTGGACAACGAGTGGAGGTAACAGGGACCAAGCTGTCGTCGCTCGAAACCAGCTCGGATGCGATGGCCTCTGGTGGTTCTCCATCGCCGACTACCATAAGAGTAACGGTGGTTAAAGTTCTCGATAAGTCATGCTCGGCGCATGAAGTCACAAGGTAGGTTGAGCGATTAACCTCGCCAGGTTGCACTCACTTCACGTGAGTTTCCTGATAGTGTAGCTCTTTCCATTCGCCGCCCCGCTTCACCCACAGCTCGGTAATGTAAACCCTCGAATAGCGAAGCTGCGCCCTCGGTGGAAACTGCATAGTTGATTCGTAGATAACCAGGGCAGCATCCGGCCCGAGGGAAATAGTCTTGAACCGTTCCAGCGTGTAGTTGAAGGAATTCGTTTCGTCAAGGTCATTGACACTCTGAACTTTATTCCGCTC
>Ga0187871_10002863_pt1 | contig 13651 bp, 8 predicted proteins | sample June2016WEW_16_1_FD_132988 | JGI IMG/M metagenome (GOLD analysis project Ga0187871, IMG submission 132988) | Peatland microbial communities from SPRUCE experiment site at the Marcell Experimental Forest, Minnesota, USA - June2016WEW_16_10 | ecosystem: Environmental > Terrestrial > Soil >... | reverse complement strand
GCTTTGAACGGCTTCCGCTGTGTGCGGAATCTAGGACCAATCCCGGCCGCGGTTGCTGCACCCCTGGTCCGGCAGGCGAGGGACTTCACCAAGGCAAGACCCGTCCCGGACGACGTGTTTCAGGCTTACCGGATCATGTACGCCTACGACCATGCGCCGCTGAACGCGAAATCGGAAGGCATTGTGGAGAACACAACCGATTGGACCAAGGAGAAAATCACGATCGATGCGGGCCACGAGGGCGAGCGCCTCCCGCTCTACCTCTTTCTCCCGAGGAGCGTCCGTCCGCCGTATCAAACCGTGCTTTTCTTTCCGAGCGCCGCCGTGGTCAGTATGCCCAGCAGCCAGGATCTTGGCGACATGGATGACGTCGACTACGTCATCAAGAGTGGCCGTGCACTGGTCTACCCGATTTACACGGGGACCTACGAACACTCGGGCACATTCGTTGCGCCCGGAGCTATCGGGGACCTGAATCAAGTTATCCAGCACTCCAAGGAAATAGGGCGAACAATCGACTTTCTCGAAACCCGCCAGGAGATCGACAAGACCAAAATCGCGTATTTGGGAGCAAGCTGGGGCGCCGCCTACGGCGTCATTTTTGCGGCATTGGAACCGCGCTTCAAAGCCAGCGTCTTCCTCGATGGAGGCTTCTTCCTGACGCCCCCTGTGCCGGCAGATGACCAGGTGAATTTCGCCCCTCGTTTGACCAAGCCCGTGCTGATGATCAATGGCCGGTTCGACTTTACCTTTTCGCCCGACCGGGCGCAAGAGCCGATGTTTCGCATGATCGGAACACCGGACGCGGAAAAGCGCCGTGTGGTCTTCGATGCGCCGCATGGCGTCAGCCAGCAGAAGGACGCATTGTCGAAGGAAGTGTTGGCGTGGCTGGACAAATACCTTGGCAGACTCAACTAGGGTCGCGGCGGGCGATCTATTGGATGCCCACTACAGGGCGCGCACCGTTCGTGTGCAAGAGACGGCAGCGGCGCCCAGTCCGGACTTCCGGGACTGATAGGGCACCGCGGCCATAACTGATCCACGCCTCCAGATGAGGATAGTCGTGCAAGCGGAGTAGAAGCTAGTAAAAATGCGACACATCCTGCTTGCGGCACCCGCGCGACTCTACGACGGGCTATACGGGGGTGAATGTCAATTGGCGAAGACAGGGTATTGCATGGAAGGCTGGGACAGCGGGTACTGGCAGCGCGAATTCCGCCAATTCCCGAGTTGTCGGCCACTCGTACAAAGCTCAGATTGATCCCGCAGCCCCCGTCGACCTCGCGACTGGCCCCAAGCGGCGTTCGGGGAAGCGCAGGCTGGCGGCAATTGCCTTGAATCTGCCCGTTAAGACCTGATATCGGTAGCCATTCGCTGCCAGCCCAGGCACGCCCATGGGTAGGCGTTTTCCGGCGAGGTGACCGGCGCTGGGTCCCTTGGGCCCTGAAGCGCTGCGGGACAGCCGCCGCCCCGTCCCTAGCCGACGGCCTTCTGACCCTCTCGCGGGGGCATCTCCACAAGTCGGCGACCACCGTACCGGCTTGGGGTGTAGAGTAAGAGGGCGAGGTGCCGTGCGCTGTCCTCTTATGGTTGGACCTTTGTGGATGGTGGTCCCGCTGTACGCCGCCGCTACCGGGGGCACAGTCGAACAGGCCGTTGCACGTTTCGATCAACTTTCCGCGAGAGTCCCCGCGCCCCTAGGCCACCAATTCCGCACCCTCGCCGCGAAGGGGTTGCAGGCCCGGCACTGCGAGCTGGCGCAGAAACTGGTGGAACCGGCGGGGAACACCGGGCCGACTGAACCCCGCTTGGACCCTGCGTCCACCAAAACCGGTCTCGCGATCGTTCTGCGGCTCAGCCAATTCAGCCGCCTTCCTACCGATACGGATCGCGCGCAGCTTCTCATTGAATTGGCATCCGAAATTGGCGCGCTGCCCGGCAAAGGTCTCATTGTGTTGGCGGTCACCGATGAAAGGCGCGAGACCATCCTGAAGTTTCTCGCCGACAAGAACTACACCTTTCCGATTCTGCTCGACAGCGACCGCAGGGTGAACACCGACTTCGACATCGGAGGCGTCCCCCAGACCTTTGTCTTCGACCGGGAAGGCGAACTCGTCGCCCACGCCATCGATATCCGCACTGAGTCTCAGTTCCGTGCGATGCTAAAGGCCGCAGGTTTGGAGTAGGTATCACCCGTCGACTGGCTGCGTCCAGGCGTGAACAGCGTCCGTTCCACGTGAGCGTTAATATTCATTATCGGTCGCTATTCGACCAGCCAGAGGCCCGTCTAAGCTGCGTCCGTGCGCCCGGAGGATTTCAAAATCGCAATCCCTGATCCATCCGGTGCCAGGGCAGTGCGGTGCCCCGCTCTGATATTCTCTTGTTACCGCAAGAGAAAGGAGTCCTACCACGCGGCACGAGCCGCCTGGCATCATATGGGCGCCTCCGCGACTCCTCGATTCGCAATCCAGGTTTCACGCATCCGCAAGACCTACGGAGCCACCGTGGCGGTCTCCGAGGTCTCGTTTGACGTCAGCGAAGGTGAGGTGTTTGGCTTGATCGGGCCAAACGGCGCCGGGAAGACTACCACTATGGAGTGCGTTGAGGGGGTGCGTCGGCCGGAGGGGGGCGAGATCTCAATCCTGGGACTGGATCCGTTCCGCGACGTGTATCAGGTGCAGAACCGGATCGGGGTGCAACTCCAACAGGCCCAGCTCCAGAAGAGAATCAAAGTCTGGGAAGCTGTGGATCTCTGGGCATCTCTCTACCCAAAGCCGATGGACGGCAACCGACTGCTCGAACAGCTCGGCCTCGCCGACAAACGCAACGCGCTGTTCATGACTCTTTCGGGCGGGCAGAAGCAACGGCTGTTTATCGCTCTGGCGCTGATCAACGATCCGGAAGTGGTATTTCTCGATGAGCTGACAACCGGGTTAGACCCGCAGTCGCGGCGGGCAATCTGGGACCTGGTGCGCGGCATCCGAGACCGCGGCAAGACAGTCGTTTTGACTACTCATTTGATGGAGGAGGCGGAGCGGTTGTGCGACCGGGTGGCTATCATCGAGCGCGGTAAGATAATCGACATTGGCGGTCCGGAGGAATTGGTGAGCCGGCACTGCCCCACGCGCGCAGTGGTACTGGCCACCGAGGACGCACTCGCCGAAGAACGCCTGCGCGCGATCCCGCGGGTGGAAACCGTGATGCGCCAGGGCTTCGAGTTCACGATTCAGGGGCAAGGTGACGACTTCGTGACTGAGGTGATCCAATGCCTCTCCGAAAATCGGATCAGGATCACCTCCTTTCGCACCGTGCTGCCTAACCTGGAAGACGTCTTTCTAAAGCTGACCGGGCATTCGATTCGCGATTGAAAGAGATCAGGCAATGCTGCATGGACTTTGGAAACTGACCTGGCTGGAACTCAAGATCTTCCTGCGCGAGCCGCTTGGAGCGTTCGGATCGATCGTTTTTCCGGTCCTCGTTTTTTTGGTGCTGGGCCGATTCGCAGGCGGCCGGATCACGCCAAGCTCTCTCTCTCCCGCTGGATTCGCGCATGTCGGGCTGCCTGTTTTCGTAGCGGTGCTGATATCGCTCAGCGGTGTGTTGTCGTTGGTCACGATCATCTCGATTTATCGGGAGGGCGGTATTCTCAAGCGGCTCCGGGCCACGCCGCTCCGCCCGCAGACGATTCTCGCCGCCCACGTGCTCGTGAAGCTGACGCTCACGGCGCTCACCATGGCCTTGACGGTGTTAGCGGGCAAACGCTACTTCCCGATCCACGCGGGCTTCCCCATCTTCGGATTTTCATTGGCGCTGCTGATCAGCACGTGGAGCATCCTGTCAATCGGTTTTCTAATCGCGAGCATTGTGCCTACAGCGCGCTTCGCGCAACCAATCGGAGCGGCCATCCTGTATCCGATGATAGGCGTGTGCGGATTGTTCGTGCCAGTACAGTCGTTGCCGCCCGCGCTTCAAGTCGTGGCGCGCTTGCTGCCGCTGACCTACGCGGTGTCGCTTCTTGAGGGAATCTTGAAAGGCGAGGCGTGGTCGGCGCACATGGGCGACGTCGCGGCGCTGGTTGTCGTATTTGCGATCTGCACGGCGCTTTCAGCGAAGGTGTTCCGCTGGGAGTAGTGGGCTGCAAGGTGATCGCAGCGATATCTGGGGTTTATCGGTACGTATCGGCGAGCGATGTTCGGGACGATATGGTTCGTTATCGGAAGCTACCAGTCGATGCCGTTCTGTCCGGTGAGGTCAGCGCGGGTCTAAACGCCTCCAGCCACGCTATCTGCCTGCCAGTTGGTCCCCCCTGGTTTGCGCCTGCTGCTCCAAATCACCCACCTTCAGATGGAAAGCGGCAACTCTGATCCGATACCATACCCGCGGGTCGGACTTCTCACCCCCGAGTTGGAACATACGCTGGACCAGCGGCCGGGCACTCTCCGGGTCGACAGAGTACTGCGTCGCGTACTCAATCAGTTGATCCAGTGTTCCATGCAGCATCATCTTGGCCGTCACAATGGATCGCACCCGCCTATCAGCACCCTGTACCCGCGACTCGCCACTGGCAGGGAACACTCCGACGGAGGCCCGCATCACCAGCAGCAGTTCCTTACCGTTTGACGCCGTCTCAGCCATTCGCAGGATCACTCTTTGTTGCGCCTCAGACTGCGGAGCCGCCGCGCTGGCAGCCATGTAAAGCTCCTTTAAGGCCGCGCTCACGACCTGCTCCGACTCGGGTACAGGGGCTGCGGTGTTGCTCGCGGCAGTTTTGCAGGAAGCCAGGCTCCAGGCGACCATTACGACAACCGGTGCACCACGAAGATACTTCCACATATTCGGAGCGTACATCCAAATTGGATTTCTGAATAGAGTTTTTTCACAGCGTGACGCAAATTTCTACGCCTATACGGTTGAAAGGTCTGTTTCTCTTCTATTGCAACTACGAATCAGCAAATCTGTTGAGAAATGCCGCACCATATCGGTTAGGTAGCCACCTCGGCTCGCTTCGGGCCATCCGTACGAGGTCGGACGGTCGACAGGCGGCGAGCAACGCCCGCAGGTTGGAAGGTGAACGACGAGGCGAACTCCAAGGTACTGAAGTAGTTGGGGATCACGGAGGCCACAACGCCGGAGGCGCGGTAGGGTCATTCCCTGGTGCATGGGGACGTGTGGCGTCTGCCAACTATCCACGGCTTGACGAAAAACACCACAGGGTATTAATATGTGTTTAGATAAATAGACATCATCGCCGGTCTTGGCCGGCGGCGGGTTGAATGTTAGCTGGTGCTGCAGACTGGGGTATTCTTCCCGCCTGCCAAAACCGAAATGTCAGACGGCTTTGATTTCGCGATCCGCAGTGCGCTGGTGCCAAGATGCGGCTTCTGACGGCGTTGCTCTTGGCTGGCCTGAGCTTGCTGGTAGCTACCGTGGCGGCGCAGGAGAGCAAGCCGCTGCCTGGGTCGAAAGACTGCCTGGACTGCCACGACACCGGCCGGCGCACGGAGCGCCGCGAGGCGGGGGTTCCGCCGGCTTTCGACGCGGCCGCGTTGCGAGCCTCGCCACACGCCGACCTGGAATGCCGCAGTTGCCACGCCGATCTGGAGAAAGCCGCCTTTCCGCACCCGGAAAAACTGAAGCCGGTGGATTGCGGTTCGTGCCACTCCGACGAGCAGACCAAGTATGCGGCCAGCCTGCACGGCAAGGCCACCGCGCGCGGAGACAACCTGGCACCGAACTGCAAGACATGTCACGGCACGCACACGGTGAAGCGTCCGTCCACACAAAATTCGCCCACATCCACGTTTGAGATCCCCAAGCTATGCGGCCAGTGCCATAAGGAAGGCACAACGGTCTCCCAGACCCGCAACATCCCGCAGCAGAACATCCTCGGCAACTATTTGGACAGCATCCATGGCAAGGGTCTTTCCGAGAAGGGCCTCACCGTGACGGCAGTCTGCACCAGTTGCCACACCGCCCACGAGGTGCTGCCGCACACGGACCCGCGGTCTTCCATCGCCAAGCAGAACATCGCCAGGACCTGCACCAAGTGCCACGGGCAGATCGAGATGGTGCACCGAAAGGTGATCCGCGGCGAGCTCTGGGAGAAACAGCCGCACCTGATTCCGGCCTGCGTGGACTGCCACGAGCCGCATAAGATCCGTCAGGTCTATTATCCGCAGGGGATGGCCGACCAGGACTGCCAGCGATGCCACGCCAATCCCGAACTGAAAACCGTTCGCGACGGCAAGACCGTTTCGCTCTTCGTAAGACAGGACGAGATGCAGAAATCGCGCCACGCCAAGGTGGCCTGCGTGCAATGCCACACCGGAGGCACACCGTCCAAGGAGCGGGCGTGCGAAACCATCGCCCCCAAGGTGGATTGCTCCATCTGCCACAACGACCAGGTGACCGACTACCGCCAGAGCGCGCACGGACAGTTGGCGGCCAAGGGCAACCCCGATGCTCCCGACTGCCGCGATTGTCACGGAACCCACGGCATCCTGGGCAAGACCGAATTGAATTCGCCGACTTTCTCGCGCAACGTGCCCAATCTTTGCGCCAAGTGTCACCGCACGGGCCAGAAAGCCGCGCTGGCCTACACCGGGACCGAGAACCACATCGTTGAAAACTACGTTGAGAGCATTCACGGGAAGGGTTTGCTCGAAGCCGGGCTCACCGTGACCGCCAACTGCGCCCAGTGCCACAGCGCCCACCTGGAACTGCCCGCCAACGACCCGCGCTCCAGCGTGAATCGCAACAACATCGCCGATACCTGCGGCAAGTGCCACCGCGGCATCTACGAAGCCTTCGTCGGCAGCGTTCACTCTCCGCTATCGCACCCCTCTGCCAAACCCCTGCCCGTGTGCAACGATTGCCATTCGGCACACAGCATCGAACGCACGGACCAGTCGGATTTCCGCCTGCACATTATGGATCAGTGCGGCAAGTGCCACCAGGCCATCACGGCGAGCTATTTCGATACTTACCACGGCAAAGTGTCCAAGCTGGGTTATCTCAAGACAGCCAAGTGCTACGACTGCCACGGCGCTCACGACATCCTGCCCGTTACCGATCCCCGGTCGAGGCTGAGCCGCAAAAACATCGTCAAGACCTGTGCGCAGTGCCATGCCGGCGCACATCGGCAATTCGCCGGGTACCTCACCCACGCCACCCACCACGACCCGGTCCGTTATCCGATCCTGTTCTATACCTTCTGGGGCATGACGACGCTGCTGGTCGGCACGTTTATCGTCTCCGGCGCGCACACCGCGCTGTGGTTGCCGCGCTCGCTTCAATACCGGCGCGCCCTGATCCGGGAACACGCCCTGGAAGGCCCGGTATACGTGCGGCGTTTCCGCCCCTTCGATCGCAACCTGCACCTGGTCGTGATCACCAGCTTCCTGGGGCTCGCGACCACGGGCATGATCCTGAAATTCTCCTACGCCACCTGGGCAAGCGTGGGAGCGCGCCTCCTGGGCGGGTTCGAAGTGGCGGGATGGATTCACCGCGTGTGCGCAATGCTCACGTTCGCGTATTTCGCATCGCACCTGTGGGACATGCGGCGCCGGCGTAAGCAAAGCGGTCAGACTTGGTGGCAGTACGTCGCCGGACCGGAGAGCATGCTCCTCAACCGGCGCGATTGGCACGAGTTCGTCGGCTCCATCAAGTGGTTTGTCGGCAAAGGCCCGCGGCCGGAGTACGGGCGCTGGACCTATTGGGAGAAGTTCGACTACTTCGCCGTGTTCTGGGGCGTCGCGGTGATTGGCGGAACCGGGATGTTGCTGTGGTGGCCAACCATCTTCACGCGCGTTTTGCCGGGTTGGGCAATCAATGTCGCCACCACCATCCACAGCGACGAAGCGTTGTTGGCGGTGGGCTTTATCTTCACCGTCCATTTCTTTAACACCCACTTCCGGCCGGAGAAGTTCCCCATCGACACCGTGATCTTCACCGGCGGAATGCCGCTGGAGGAGTTTAAGAAGGACCGGCCGAGGGAATACCAGGAGATGGTGGAGCGTGGGGAACTGGAGCAGAACCTGATGCCCGCACCCATACCGCTGGCGGCGAAGCTCTGGCGACGCCTGGGGTTCACGGCGCTCGGAATCGGGATCGTGCTCATCGCGCTAATCATATACGCCATGGTGTTCGCGTACCGGTAGCGGCGGGCTGGCCAGCCAGCAGCGGCACCCGGTCCACGCGGCGTTAATTGGAATTATCGGTAGCCAGTTCCGCCGAGCAGGCCGGGCCGCCGCGCTGTTTCCGAGTAGCGCGCGATACGAGCGGACCGAGCGGGTTGGTAAAACGCTACGCGATCAAGAGAGGACCTATGGCCAAGAGCAGATCATGACCTTTGGCCGAACGAAAGCTTGGGGCAGAGACCAGTCAAGTCATCGATGACCTAGTGTAGTTCGGAAACAACTCAGGCAACCCAGTGGCCGGCTTGGCCAAAATGATCAGGGAAGAGCAGTCGAATAGAACTGAGTGTTTTTTCACTCGGGAATCCTAGGCAGGAGGATGTACGACGGTCGCCGTGCGTCGTGGTAAATCGTCTGGCTGGCGGAGACGAAGCGCGTGTCCAGTTCGTTGTTTCCTCCAGTGTTCAAATTTCGAGAATATGCTGGAAACGAGGCTGACGCCACTTCGGCTCGCAGCCTGTGCCCCGACGCGATAGTTATGCCCGTGTGCCAAAGGTCGATGGTGTATTTGTAGACCTTCCCCGGCTCGATCAACTCCGTCTTCACCATCGAATTGCGATATCGCGCGCGCACCTTGCCCGTGCCATCGCTCCACAGCGGGAAACATCTGCCGTCCGGGCCGGCATCCGTCAGGTGGACGAACCAGTCGGTATCGCGCGCGGAGCTGGAGGTGTAAAGCACAGCGCTGACGGGCCCCGCAATGGTGTACGGTTTTTCGAAGGCCGGCGTAGTGTAGACGAGGATATCCTTGCGGGCGGCAGCGACGAGGTCCCGGCAGGAATCCGCGGTCCCCGCGTCCGGGGTCGGATCGCCCGGATCGTAGACGTAGCGGTCCGCCGGCTGCTCGCCCACGGGCGGCGTGAAGCTGAGGCGCCCGCCGCCCGCCAGGTAAAGTTTTTCGAAACGCGTCTCCGGCAGCGGGTACCTCGGCCCGCTCACCCAGCGGTTCGACCCCATCACGAACATGCTGACCAGCGGCTCTTTCAGAATCCCCGTATCCGCGCCCTTCAGCCAATAGTCGAACCAGCGGAGATAATCGCGCTGCAGATCGATCACCGCGGCCGAGCCGAAACTCGACTCGCCGTAGTTCCGCATGGCCGTGTCGCTGTGCCCCCAGGGGCCGATGGTCAACTTCTGCAAGGCGCTCCTGTTCTTGGCCAGCGCCAGGTAGTTCAGCTTGGTCCCTATCCCGTCGCCATCGAACCAACCGGACTCATGAAACACCGGGATGCGAATATCCTTCAGCTTGTCGAGAAACATAACCCCGCGCCAATACTCGTCCGCCGTTGGGTGCGCCATCCAGTGGCGCCAGGTCGGGCTCTGGCGGCCCAGGACGGCTTTGTCGAGATCGATTACCGGTAACGGCCGCAGAAGCTCGGCCCAGTTCTTCTGGAGCATCTCGCCGGGGTCGATGGCGTTCGTTTCGATGATGTCAAGCCAATGCAGATCCTCCATCAGCCACATCCCTCCGTGATCGTACGGCATGTTGTGCAACGGGTCCGGCGGACTGACGTTCGGCACGATGGTAACTAGATGCGGCGGATGCTGGATAGCCGCCAGCCATTGCACCCACCCCAGGTATGACCCGCCGAGCATCCCGACCTTTCCGCTAGACCATGGCTGGCGGGCCAGCCATTCGATGCTGTCGTACCCGTCTTTGGGCTCGTTGATCACGGCTTCCCATTGACCCTCCGAGGCGAAGCGGCCGCGCACGTCCTGTATGGCGTAAACATAGCCCCGGCGCGCCCAGAAATAGCCGCGAACCTCAGACCCCTCTTTGCTGTACGGCGTGCGCGCCAGGATGACCGGGGCCTTAGGCGCGCCGATGGGGAGGTAGAGATCAGTGGCGAGCTTTACGCCATCGCGCATGGGCACTTTGACGTTGGTCTCCACCTTGACTTCGCATCTCGGCGGAGAGATCAGCGGATCACCGTCGGGCGCCGGCAGCAGGCTCTCGTAGCCCTCCCGCACATATGACGCGTGTTGCTCGGAGACTCCCGCCTCGGTATACCACGGCAATCCTGTCACCAGGTACACCCGCCCGTCGTCGCCTGCCAGCACCTGTAATTCGCAGCCCATTGCCGCATACCGCCAGCGGTTCAGCCTCAGAGTGCGTCCGGCGACGGTGCGCTCTGTCGCGTCCTCGCTCTCCAGCGTGAGCGGACCGCCTTCGTCCCTGCTCAACTCCAGCAAGCCAAAGGTCTGGCTACCGCCTTTCGCAGAGTCGTACCGGCGCAGGGCCTGACTAATCAGCGCCGGAGAGGTTTCCGCGAACACCAGCATACCTTCGGGTAGGACTCCTTTTCCTCTCTTCTCGGGAGACGATAGCGTTAGCTCGCTGCCGTTCCGCTCGATCACGCTCTTTCCGTGACGGTCCTCGAACACGGAGCGTACCCACCGGCCCTCGGCATCGGGGGAGAGAGCCAACGATGAGTGCGAGGTCTCGCCGAACAACGAAAGGACGAACGTGCTCTCGAAGCGCCCGTCCGGCTTCCACGAAAAGGCGATCCGCCCGGGATGTTCCTCGTTCAGGTAAAGGAGGAAGGTGCCCTCATCGGAGAATCCTGAAAGCGCGACCGGTTGGGCGAATGGCCGGACCGCCATGAGGAAGAGAGTAGGAAGAATGCGGAGGCGCATAGTCTCGATGTTCTCACAGGATGCTCCGCGCGCCTCGGCAGACGATCCCATGGAATCACTTCGGGCGGATTGACTTCACGCCGAGCAGAGCGCCCTGCTGTCTACCGACGGCTCCGGACGAATCGTCTGCCACGCGGAAGAATGTTGCTGGCATCGTGGTAGGGCGTCGTGGTCCGACTTGGCGAGCGTTATCACCTCTTATCGGTAGCTTGCGGTAGGCAAGGCAGACTGCCTGACTGCCCGGCGTGTCCGTGCGAATCAAAGCGGAATCACCAAAACCCGCCTGCGCGGCAGGGAGGTTTGTGAAAAATGACCACGGGCGGGAGCGGCCCGACGGATGAAGTCCGCTAACCCCGATTACCATTCCCATACGACGGTGAGGCTGGGTTAGAATGCCTCCATGAGGATCTCGATATCTGCAATCGCGGCCTTTTCCGCGCTTGCCACGGCTATTCTAGCCCAGCAGCCGTCGCCCGAAGCGCGCGTACAGGATGCCCTCACGTTAGTTCTGGATCGTAAGTACGAGCAGTTCTACGCTCTGTTTTCGCCGGAAATGAAGAAGGCCATTTCGCTGCAGACTTACAGCGCGCAAGTGGACCAGATCATGACCGCGCTCGGCAAACCAACCGGACAGGACGCGCCGCGGTCGACCACGGCGCAAGGCTCGGTGCTGGTTACCATCCCGGTGCACTGGCCCGCCGCCAGCCTGAACTTCCTCGTGAGTTTGAACAAAGCCGGACAGATCCAGGGAACATGGTTCCGTCCCGGAGACGCCCCCAAGCCGGCCAAATATGACTGCCCACCCTACAGCGATCCATCAGCCTTCACCGCGCGTGAACTGAACGCGGGCGATCTCCCGGGGACGCTGGACATCCCGCGCGGCAAGGGTCCCTTCCCCGCTCTGGTGCTGGTGCACGGATCGGGACCGCATGACCGCGATGAAACCGTCGGCGGCACGCGACCCTTCCGCGACCTCGCCGAAGGCCTCGCATCGCGCGGCATCGCCGTCCTGCGATACGACAAGCGCACCTTCGTCAAGAGTCCCGGCGCCCTACCCAAGGATGGCATCACCATGACGTGGGAGACCGTCGACGACGCGGTGCGCGCCGCCGAGCTTCTGCGCTCGCAGCCGGATATTGACCCCAAGCGAATCTTCGTTCTCGGCCACAGCCAGGGCGGCTACATGGTACCGCGCATCGTCAAAGCCGATCCCAAGCTTGCCGGCGCCATCGTGCTCGCCGGCAACGCGCGCCCCCTGCCCACGCTCGCGGCGGAACAGACCGAATATCTTGCCGAACTGCAGGGCAGCATCTCAGTGGAGCAGCGCGCCGGGGTCGAAGCAGTCAAGAAAGACCCGTGGTCGGCGCTGCCCGGAATACCCGAAAGCTACAAGCGCGATCTCGATGGCTACGACCCGGCGGCGCTCGTACGGACCAGCAGCGTGCCGCTGCTGATCCTGCAGGGCGAGCGCGATTACCAGGTCACCATGACCGATTTCGGACTATGGAAGAAATGGCTCGCTGGTCGGGTCAACACCGATTTCCGCAGCTTCCCCAACCTGAATCACCTGTTTGTCGCCGGCGAAGGTAAGAGCACTCCGGCGGAGTACGAGCGCACGGCTCACGTCGGCGCGGAAGTGGTGGACGCCATCGCCGCTTGGATCAAGGCGCGGTAGCCGGTCCCCTTAATGCGCACCGCTTCCGAAGCGCGTCGAGACGCGGTCAAACGGTTGTTAAGTGGTGATATCACTAGATTCTCCGTACGTATCGTATCGCCCGCAGGCTCTTAGGCGTCGTATCGATGGGGAAGGCTCCACACCTTTTGTCCCCTGCGGGCGACCGCTCATCACAATTGCGCCCAGTGTCGTTGCGAGCGGCGCCACAATCGCATCATGAAACTACTGATGCTGTCTCTCGCACTTGCCGCCGCCTCGATGGCGCAGGAACCATTCCAGGTCAAGGTGACCGGCCACGGCCGTCCCATCATTCTGATCCCTGGCCTGTCGTCGTCAGGCGAAGTCTGGGACACCACCGTTGCCCGTTATAAGGATCGTTTCGAATGCCACGTGCTCACCGTCGCCGGGTTCGCCGGCGTGGCGCGCGTGCCCACTCCGATGCTCGATCGCGTCCGCGACGGTCTGGCCGACTACATTCGCAAACAGAATCTCGATCACCCCGTCATCATCGGCCACAGCCTCGGCGGGTTCCTTGCGCTCGACCTCGCCGCCAAGTATCCGGACTTGCCCGGCCGCCTGATCATCGTTGATTCGTACCCCTTTCTGGCCGCTATGGCGGATCCCCACGCTACGGCAGCCAGCGCTCACGCGGCCGCCGAGCAGATGCGCCACGCCATCGGCGACGAGACCCAGGAGGCGTACGAACGCTACGTCAAGTCCGGTGTTGGCACCCGCGCCATGGTCGAAAAAGAATCGGACTTCGATCGTATCGTGGCCTGGGGCCTCGTCTCCGACCGCACTGCCGTCGCCGACGCCATGGCCGAGCTATGGGCCACCGACCTGCGCGACGACGTTGCCAAGATCAAGGTCCCCACCCTGGTCTTCGGTACGTGGATCGGCTTCAAGCAGTTCACCGACCGCGCGCGCACCGAGGCCAACCTGCGCAGCCAATATGCCAAGCTCGCCGGCGTTGAGATCGAGGTTACCGACACCGCGCACCACTTCATCATGTGGGATGATCCGGATTGGATGTTCACGCACCTGGACCGCTTCCTGACTGGCAAGGGACCGAACCCGACCCGATGAAAACGAAACAGGCTTACTGGACGTGCCAGATCCTCGGCTGGGCCAGCTATGCCGGCTT
>Ga0187871_10002862_pt1 | contig 13653 bp, 13 predicted proteins | sample June2016WEW_16_1_FD_132988 | JGI IMG/M metagenome (GOLD analysis project Ga0187871, IMG submission 132988) | Peatland microbial communities from SPRUCE experiment site at the Marcell Experimental Forest, Minnesota, USA - June2016WEW_16_10 | ecosystem: Environmental > Terrestrial > Soil >... | reverse complement strand
TGGCGGCGTTGGCGATCACCTCGGCCGAAATATCGCGAGAGACTTCCTTTCCATTCTCGATGGTCTTGTAGTGAAAGGGATCGCCGCGGTTCGTGGTGCCGAGAATGGTACCGCCGCGGGGCAGAATCCCGCTCACTTCCTTGATCGTGACTTCGAAGGCTTTTTCCGGCCAGATGAGGCCGTCGAAGCCATCAGGGATGCCGATGACTTTCCATCCATACTTGAGAATGGCGGCTTTGGTGGCGGCGCGAATCACCGCATTGAGGCCGGGCGCGTCTCCACCTCCGGTGGCGATACCGATACAGCGAATGTCAGACATAGAGAAAGTCGTCGTTGGTCGTTAGTCGTTAGCTGCGACAGCAGCCTCTTCGATAATACTGTGACTTTCCGGGATGGCAACTTACCAAGGGGTGTGGATTCTCGTCATTTCCCATCGGAAGACGATATTAAGTTGCCCGGCTTCGGCGGATGCGTGCAGGTCCTGCCCCGAGTGAGAGCGATACCCCAGTCGTCAGACGCGGGCGACCCGGCCGTCAGCTCAGAAGCCGCTGGCGGTCACGGTGACTGGGCTGCTGGTGATGCCGCCGGAGGAAGCGGTGATCGTAAAGGTTCCGTTCGCTCCCGCGGCCCCCGTAGAAGTGACCACACCAGCGGAGACCGTAGCTATGGTCGTGTTGCTCGAGGTCCAAGTGGCGACGCTGGTTATGGGGAACGGGCCATTGCAAGTGGTAGCCGTCGCCGTGAATGAGGTCGACGGTATCGTGTTCGTAATGACACCGCTCGACGGCGATATTGTGATCGACGTAATGCAGCCGACCGTAACCGTGAGCGACTGAGTTCCGCTGATAGTTGGGTTCTGCACAGACGTCGCAGTGACCGTCGTTGTACCTTGAACGACCGCCGTCGCGAGGCCGCTGGCGCTTATCGTGGCGATGCCGGTGGGGCTGGTGCTCCACGATACTTCAGGATTCCCCGTGCTGCCATCGTTGTAAGTGCCGAATGCTGTCATCTGAACGGTGTTTCCCGTGGTGCCGGTTTGAATGGTCGGCGATGGCGGTCCAACCGCGATCGTACTCAGCGTAGGATTTACGAAAAAGCCGGTGCAGCTTACAGCCAAAGCGAGGGTTGCGAGCGCGGCGAAAGCTCCTGCCAGGCGGAGTTTATTTTTCGTGGATGACATAGTGATCTGAGACTCCTTGGGCGCGCTTCCTTGTAAGTCTTGCAACCGGCTTGATCGCTCTAAACCATTTGCCGATGCGCTGGAGACAGTCTTCCCGATGCAATCAGAATACGATCTCCGTGCAGCTACCGTTGTAAAAAATTGTAGCAGAGAAGATTCCGGGCCGAGCTGCGCAAGTGCACTTCCGTGCGGGCACGGAACCAGCGTGGCTAACGGCGCGTTCCTGATTAGAAACGTCCGGAAACCGGGGAACTTGCAGGAAAAAGCGGAGCAGAAAAATGGCCAATGCCGAAGTCAGCACTGGCCAAATCATCTCACGCACGAAAGGACTGGTTATCCCTTGTGCTCTTTCGGGGCGCTCTGCTTGGGCGGAGCGCTTTGCTTTTCCGGCTTTGCAGCGCTCTGGCTCGGCTTGGGCGCACTCTGCTTGGCTTCAGCCGCCTTGGGCGCGGGTCGTGCGGCGCTTTCCTTTGCCGGCTTCGCCGCGCTCGGGCTCGGCTTCGGCTCACTCCGCCTGGCTTCAGTTGCCTTCGGCGCTGGCCGTGCTGCGCTTTCCCTTGCCGGCTTCGCCGCGCTCGGGCTCGCCTTCGGCGCGGGTCGTTTGGCTTCAGCTGCCTTCGGCGCAGGATGCGGCGTCGTCTTAGCCTTTGGTTCGCTGGCTGGACGAGCCTTAGCTTCGCGCGCTGGAGCTTTAGACTCACGCTCCGGAGCCGTTGCCTTTGCTTCCCTTGCCGGACGCGCCTTTTCGCTTGGCGTGGCTTTGGCCCGCGGCTCACTCGCCGGACGAGTTGCACGATTTCGGGCGGGCGCAGAGGCGCGGGCTTCTTTGGGCGACATGGCCGGGGCGTGATACGGCGCTCCCGCGGCCTTGGCGCGAACCACACCAGCTCCACTGAATCTGCCAGCTCTGGCGGTGGCCGCCACTGCCGGCGCACCGTGATTCACCGAAGCAAACAGTGCGCGGTTGTGGCTGGCCGCACGTTCCTGCTGCACCTGAGCGGCCACCGGGGGCGTGTGCTTTTCGCGGGCATAGGCCTCTTGTTGCGCAGTCGGGCGGGCCGCTATTCCACCTTGGCCACCGTTAAAGGCAACGCGAGAATCGTTGTTGACGATCACCGTCCGGTTGACGTAGACGTTCCTGATTTGAGTTGTGTTTACATGCATGACGGCAGTGTTGTAGTAGAAAGCGCCACCGCGCCATTCGCCGCCGACAAAGCCGACGCCGCCATAGCCGAAGCCGTAGTTAATGCCTCCGTAGAAGCCAATTTGCGGGCCCCAGTAGCCGGAGTTCCAAGCGTAAAGGCCATTGTTCCATCCCCAGTAACCAGGAGTCCATAACATGCCGACGGGCGCGACCACCCAGGTGCCGGGCACCCAGTAGTAGCCGGCATCGTCGCTCCAAGCCCAGTAGCCGGGAGTCCAGAGATAGCCGGGCCCAGGGCAAAGTGGCTGCTCGTAAACCGGCAGCGCGGGCGGACCGATGCGGACTGAGACGCCGATCGCGATCTGCGCGGAAGATGTGGAAGGGAGAGCTGCGGGAATAGCCAGCAGCAGAAGCGCTAATGCTACAAGACGAACTGCAGGGTGAGTTTTCATCGTATTTTCCTCGTGCCCGATGAGCTTGCCCTGAAAGGCAGCGACAATCGGGCGAACTAGCTCAGCACAATTCCGCCGCGAAATAGTCCGCGATTGGAAGCTTAGCTGAAAACTGTTCTTCCTACTTAAACACCGCAGGTTGGAGTATGTTGCTCGGCAAGAAGTTGTCTGGAATATGCTGGATCGTCGAAATTGGATCGTCGAAATTGGACCGTCGAAACTAGATCGTCGAACTAGTTAGCCCTCTTCGATCGGGCGATGCGTTCGTCGATGGGCTTGCGGCCGGCGAATCCTTCCTCCGTGCTGTGCCAGTGCGTGATGGAGTGTTCGCCTACCTTCCAGCAGAGCAGCACGATGTTGCCTTCGACTTCGCAGGGAAAATCGAGCAGACCGATCTCAAGATCTTTCACCTGCACTCCGATGGAATCGATTTCTGCAAGTGCGTCTTTGGCGCGCTGCTCGGCCTTGTGCCGCTCCGCTTTGCGGCGGGCGACCGCAACCACATCGACGTGAGTGCCACCATTCAGGAAAATGCGGTGATTGAGCGACTGCATTTCGGCTTCCACTTCTTCCATGACTTTCTTGCCGCTAATCGCAGTGCGCAGAAGAGACTCGAGCACCGGAAGCAGAGACTGAGCTTCGTCGAGAGTGAAAGTTCGGTCAGGCATGGGGGATGGATCCATTGTAGCGCACGCGACAACCGCTACCCACCGATATGCACCATGGTTCTCGACGCCGGCACAAAATCCGGCTCACCGATGTGGTGGCGTTCTTCTTTCTTCTGGATGACGCCGCGGATGAAATCTTCCAACTCTTCGTCGCTCGCTCCGCATCGCATTTGGGCGTGGAGGTCGTGGTCCCACACCGAGAACAGGCAAGTGCGGATTTTGCCGTCGCTGGTGATGCGGATCCGGCTGCAGTGTCCGCAGAAAGGATGCGAGACCGGGGCGATGATGCCGATTTCACCGACGCCGTCGTCGAAACGGTAGCGGCGCGCGGTTTCAGAACGCGCGTGCGGGATTTCAACCAGCGGACGGTACTCGGCCATGCGGGCCAGAATCTCGTCGAGCGTGACCACCGTCGTGGGCGACCAGGTGCGTCCTTCCTCGAGCGGCATGAATTCGATAAAGCGCACGGTGACGCCTTCTTCGCGGGCAAACATTCCGAAGGGGATGATCTGATCTTCGTTGAAACCACGCATCAGTACGCAGTTCACCTTCAGCGGCCACAAGCCGGCGCGGCGAGCGGCGCGAATGCCGGCAAGCACGTGGTCGTATCCGTTGGACACGCGCGTGATCCGGGTGAAGCGGTCAGGATCGACGGCGTCCATGGAGACGGTGACGCGAGTAAGGCCTGCATCCTTCAGCGGCTGCGCGAGATCGGCCAGCAGGTGGCCGTTGGTGGTAAGCGCGATATCGAGCGGCTCACCGCCGTTCTGGTTTGGAGAGCGCATTTTCGCCAATTCTCGAACGAACTCGACGACGCCGTTCCTCAACAGCGGCTCGCCTCCGGTAAGACGAACCTTCTTAATCCCCATGGCGACCAGCACGCGAGCCATGCGCAGGTAATCATCGAATGGCAGATCGCCGTAGAGCGCGCCTTCGTTCCCCGTGCGGCAATAGACACACTTGTAATTGCAACGGTCCGTGATGGAGATCCTCAGGTCGGTGATGGCGCGGCCGAATTTGTCGGTGAGGGACATGGTCGTTGGTCGTGGAAGAAACACGCAGGCGGGAACATCCCGGCGGGCGCTTCCTTTCCAATGCACTCCTCCCGGAGCGCGGGAGGCGCGGGCATTTCTGTCCGCACCCTCGGGATGATCTTCTTCGCGAACTTTGCGGAGTTCTTAGCGAACTTTGCGGTCAAAAGCTTTTGACCACGAAGGACGCGAAGAAAAGCCGCTAAGGACGCCGAGAAAACCATCCCTCGCCGCCACAGCCTGGGTATGCCCGAAGGCCGGGGCGGTCGGAAACTCAGTTGATTATAGAGCCTGTAGAAAGAAAAGGGGGTTCAAGGCTACGGAGCCCCGAGGGCATCGTGAATCGCAGCCTCCGCCATCGGCGCCATGATCTTGTATCCCGCCACGTTGGGGTGCAGGCCGTCTTCGGCGAGTTCACGTTTGAGCAGGCCTTTGTCGTCAACCATGGCACTGAAATAATCGAGATAGAGGCAATCGGGGTGCGCAGCGACATAACTTTTTAGCCAGCGATTCAGGTCAAGAATTTTTGCTGGCGGGCGCTGCGCAAAAGCATTCTGCGATTGTGGCGTGTAATTGTGTACGGGCAGCACGGACGAGAATACGACGCGAATGTTATTGGCACGGCCGAGGTCGGCAAACGACGCGTAGTTCGCTTCGATATCTTCCAAGCGCATGGGGCCGGTGTTACCGGCAATGTCGTTGGTGCCGGCGAGAATGACCACAACTTTGGGATGAAGCTCGATCACATCCTGGCGGAAGCGGACCAGCATCTGCGGCGTAGTCTGTCCCCCGATGCCGCGGTTGATGTAGGGCTTGCCGGGAAAATATTCGTCGAGATGCCAGATATCGGTGATGGAGTCTCCGAAGAAGATGACGCGGTTCTCGCCGGGCGCAGGCGGCGCGAGGGTGGCGTCGGCAGCGCGATAGCGAGCGAGTTCTCCGAAGTCGTCGCGCAGCGTGGCCGCTTTTGAGTCGCGGTATTGCTCGCGGGCTTGGTCGGCAGTGAGGGTCGGCGCCGTTTGGGCCAGGGTGGTGAGCGAAACAAGAACCAGGAGAGCGCAACTTGTCAGGCGGCATGGCATGGCGGAAATGCTACCACGGCCAAATTTGATAACAACCTGATTCCGAGTCATCCGTGCAAATCCGCGTGAATCCGTGGCCAGAAAGTCTTGTGGTCGCCTCACATGCCGTCGTAATTCGGCCCGCCGCCGCCTTCGGGCGGAACCCAGGTGATGATCTGATACGGGTCAGCGATGTCGCAGGTCTTGCAGTGCACGCAGTTCGATGGGTTTAGGCTGATGCGTTTGCCGTTGGGCTGGGTGGCGTCGTCGACCATTTCGTACACGTTGGCAGGACAGAAATTCTGGCAGGGGCTGCCGAATTCCTTCACGCAGCGCGTATTGCAGATGTTCGTGTCGTCGATCACGAGGTGCGACGGCTGGTCTTCTTCGTGCTTGGTGCCGGAGTGGTACAGGTCTGTGAGCTTGTCGAAGGTGAGTTTGCCATCCCCTTTTGCGGGCCCGAGCAGGTGCGCTTCTGCACCTCCATCGGCGGGGAGATCTGCTAACTTGCGCATCTGTTCGTATCCAGCGCGGGCGGGATAGCGGTTGCGCAGTCCGCGTCCACCAGTGACCATCTGCAGTGCAGTGTGAAACATGCCGGCATAAAATCCGTGCTCGAATCCCTGATGCATGTTGCGGACTTTCCAAAGTTCGTCTTTGATCCAGCTGGCTTCGACTTTCTTCTGGAACTCACCGAGCATGGCAGCCGACGCATCATCTTTTTTCAGCGCTTCGAAAGCAGTCTCGGCGGCGAGCATGCCGCTCTTGATCGCAAGGTGAATTCCTTTGAGGCGCGCGGAGTTCAAGAAGCCGGCAGCGTCGCCGAGAATCATCCAACCATTTCCGGCAACCGGCGGAATCGCCCACCAGCCGCCGTACGGCATCGACTTCGCGCCGTAGCGAATCATCTTTCCGCCTTCGAGCAGCTTCGCGACCAGAGGATGCTTCTTGAAGTCCTGCAGCACATGCTGCGGGTCAAGCCGCGGGTCGGGATAGTCGAGTCCGGTGACAAAGCCGAGTGAGACCACGTTGTCTTTGCCGCCATAAATCCAAGCTCCGCCATATTCCTTCGTAGTGAGCGGCCAACCCATGGTGTAAATCACTTCACCGGGGGCAATGCGGCCGGAAGGAACTTCCCAGAGTTCTTTCATGCCGACACCGTAGGTCTGAGGATTGGCGTTTTTCGCGAGGTCAAACTTGTTGATGAGTTGCTTGGTTAAAGACCCGCGCGGCCCTTCGGCGAGGATGACGATTTTGGCGTTGAGATCATAGCCCGGCTCGAAGTTCGATTTCTGATGACCCTCTTTGTCCACACCCTTATCGTCCGTGCGGACTCCGGTGACGCGGTCGCCGTCGAAGAGAAGCTCGGAGCCGGCGAATCCGGTGAAGATGGTGATGCCCGTCTCTTCCACCTTGCCGCCCAGCCACTTCACGAAACGATTGAGCGAGATGACGTGGTTGCCATGGTCGCGCAGCGGCGGCGGCGTGATGGGCAGCTTGAACTTGCTTTTCTCAGTAAGAAAGTAGACGGCCTCTTTGGTGACCTCGGCGTCGAGTGGCGCTTCTTTCTCAAATCCAGGAAGGAGTTCGCGCATGGAGCGCGGATCGAGCAGCGCGCCCGAGAGGCAGTGCTGGCCAATCTCGCGGGCCTTCTCCAGGACGTAGATGTTTTCTTTGCTTAGAGGCGAGTCGGGATGCGCGGCGTTGTGCGCGGCGATCAACTGCGACAAGCGCAGCGCGCACGCCATGCCCGCAGGCCCGCCGCCAACGATGACTACGTCGGCAGGCATTTGCGGGCGCTCGACGCCTTCGATCGGTTTGCGGAAGATCAACATAAGAAGAGATTGCCACGGATTTCACGGATCATTGCGGATAGCCAAGCAATTTTGATCCGTATAAATCCGTGAGAATCCGTGGCCGAGTTAGCTTCCCGCCTTCACCTTCTTCACTTCCTCAGTCAGCGGCGGCACGATGTCAAACAGATTCCCAACGATCGCAAAATCAGCGATCTCAAAGATCGGCGCCTCCGAATCTTTATTCACCGCGATAATCGTCCGCGAGCCTTTCATCCCAACAATGTGCTGAATCGCGCCGCTGATGCCGAGCGCCAGATAGAGCTTGGGCGCTACCGTCTGGCCGGACGACCCAATCTGGCGGTCCATAGGCAGCCAGCCCGAATCGCATATTGGACGCGAGGCCGCGAGTTCGCCTCCGAGCGCCTCCGCGAGTTGCTTGACCAGTTCAATGTTCTTCTGCTCCTTGATGCCGCGCCCCACAGAGACAATAATTTCAGCCTGCGTCAGGTCGACTGCCTGCTTGGCTTCCTTGAAAACTTCCTGCGGCTTGTTTCGAATCACGCCGTCGGCAATGTCGGCCGCCACCTTTTCAACCGGAGCCGGGCTCGGGCCGGCCACGGCCTTGTCTCCACGAAAAGCTCCGTTCTGGAACGTGGCGAACCAGGGAGCGTCAGACGCGAAGCTGACATCGGCGGCCAGCTTGCCCTGAAACATCTGACGGGTAAAGAGCAGCTTGCCGTTTTCATGTTTGAAGCCGATACAGTCGCTGATGACGGTGCGTCCCATCGCAGTCGCCAGCTTGGGGACGAAGTCGCGCACCTGATAAGTGTGCGGCATCAGCACGAGCTTGGGCTGCTTCGCCGTGAGCAGTTGCTTCAGTGCGGCGGCGAAGGCGTCGGGAGTGTAGGGTTCGAGCTTCGGCGATTCAACCGCATAAACCTTCGCGACTTTCTTGGCCGCGACTTCGGCAGCGAAGGCTGATACGCTACCTCCGACCACGGCGGCTTCAAGAGTCCAGCCCGTGGCGGCGGCTATGGCCTGGCCGGCCGCGATGGTCTCCCAGGAGACGCGGTTGAGTTTGCCTTCGCGTTGTTCAACGACTACTAAAATGGTATCGGGCATAAAAGCAGCTTCTGGCTCCTGGCTTCTAGCTAAACAAAACCCGGCGGGCTGCCGGGCTACAGCACTCTCAGTTCGTTGCGCAGTTTATCTACCAGCTTTTTCGCGATCTCATTAGGCGTGCCTTCGATGTGTTCCGTCCTCTTCGTTTTCTGCGGCACATAGAGGCGTTCGATTTTCTGCAGGTTCTCGCCGATCGCAGACTGAACCTCGGCCAGCCCCACCTTGCGGATGGGCTTGTTCTTCGCTTGCTTGATGCCGATCAGCGTGGCATAGCGCAGCTTGTTGATGCCCGATTGAATCGTGAGCACGGCGGGCAGCGGCATGTCGACGAACTGGAAAAATCCGGCTTCGAGTTCGCGCTTCACCCGGATGCCGCCATCGGTTTTCTCGATCTGCATGATGATGGTGGCGTGCGGCCAGCCCAGCAATTCCGCCAGGATCACGCCGGTTTGCGCATAGCCGTAATCGTCGGATTGCAGCCCGGTGAAGATCAAATCGAACTTTTCATCCTTGATCGCGGCCGCGAAGGCTTTCGCCGTGTTGTAGGCATCGAAGCCGACGAATGCGTTGTCTTCGAGGTGGATGGCGCGGTCCGCGCCCTTGGCCAGGGCTTCGCGCAGCACCTGTTGCGACCGCGGCGGGCCGGACGTGATAACCACCACTTCTCCAGTGTGCTTTTCTCTTTGCCGCAGCGCTTCTTCGAGCGCAAATGCGTCGGGCTCATTCACTTCATACGAGACGTCTTCGCGGATCCAGGCCGCGGTCTCGTTCAGCTTGAGCGGCGCATCCTTCTGCGGCACCTGCTTCATGCAAACCAGGATTTTCAAAACAAGACTCCTTCCCCTGTAGCTTCAAGGATCGGCAGGGAAACGCACTAGTATAAATGAGTCGACAGCAATTGGCACTTGGGGTTGGAAGGACTCGGTCGCCCTACTGGGTGATCACCGTCGACTGCCCGGTAAGTTCGAAGCGCTTGCGGCAGCGCATGTTCTTGCAGGCCGCCATGTCGTCTTTGCGTACCATGTAAGAGCGGAATTTGGCGAAGCGGGCGCGGTCGCGCTCGTCGGCGCGGCCAGCAAGCTGGCGTTTCTTGGTGCGGACTACCCAAGCCACTTCGTACTCCGCCGGTTGATGGCAGTGAGGACAGTTCAGCGTTGCCATCTTCTTCTCGGTGCGCTCGTCGAAAAACTCGCGTTCTTCCATGAAACACGATTATTGCATGTTCGGCGCGCTACAAGCTATGACAACATGAAGGTCTGGGTACGCGGGAAAGGATAAGCTGAAGAATGGCCCGCAAGAAGAAAGCAAAGCGATTTCACGCCGTGCAGGCCGTCAAAGAACTGGCGCGCGAGCGCATGGGCGCGCCGCCGGCCGAGAAGGTAGTCCCACACAAGAACAAGAAGCCGGCGAAGCATAAACCCACACTGGGAAAACTGCTGGACGAGACGGAATAGCGGCCGCATCCCAAGACAACTATTGGTTGAACGCCGCGGTCACCGTGGTGTTGTTTTCCAACAGGACGGTGCAGACCGAATTGCCCGCGCCGCTGGTCGAACTACAGTTAGTCCAACTCGCGAAAGTCGAGCCGGCAAGGGGGGCAGCCGTCAGTGTCACCGTTGTGCCGGCTACAAACTGGTCGCTGCAAGACGACGGCGAAGTACAACTGATGCCCGAGCCAGTGACCGTTCCCATACCGAGGCCCGAAAAACTGACCGTGAGAATTGGCTCATTGCCGGGCGATGTACAGCCCGAGCCGACTCCGTCAACCGTAATCGGCGCGGAGTTGCTCACCACGACATTGTTGCCGTCCTGGAGCGTTGCGAAAATGTTGGCAAGCCCGCAGTTGACGTTCGGCGAAACTATCCCCGCAGTACTCACCTGAGCCACCTGCGGATTATCCGATTGCCAGTCGACCTGGTTCGTAATATTAACGGTGCGCGGAGGATGATTGTAGGTCCCGAAAGCCTGAAAAACAAAATATAAACTGGGATCGGCCGCGCCGAAGGTGCCGCCCGCCGCAGGCTGCACCTGAATCGAGAGCAGATGCGAATTAAATCCGCAATTGGACAGGCTTAGAAAGAATGTCGCGGCGGCGATAAGTGCAAGGATGCTGAACCACTTCCGGCTCATCAACGGCTCCTGGTGTCGAGCAACCCGGCTGAACAGTCGCGCAGCGGGGAAGAAGTAAATTTAGTTAAAAGCGCAGTAAAAAGCAATCACTAACGGCGAGACTGAGCACCGTTCCTCACCCCTTCACGGCCTCGGCAATCACTTCCGCGAATATGCGGATGTCGTCCTCAGTAGTGTCGAAGGAGCACATCCAGCGCACGATCGATTCTTCCTCGATCCACACGTAGAAAAAATATTGCCGCTTGATCTTTTCAATGGCGTGTGGCGGGATCTGCACGAAAACTCCGTTGGCCTCAACCTTCCACACAACTCTGACTCCCGGGATGCGGCTGATCTCTTTTTCGAGCACGCGAGCCATGCGGTTGGCGTGTTCGGCGCTGCGCCGCCACAGATCGCCCGTCAGCAACGCCTCGAATTGCGCCGCGATGAAACGCATCTTCGAGGCCAGTTGCATGCTCTGCTTGCGCAGATAGAGAAAATCCTGAGACTGTTCAGGATGAAAGAACACCACCGCTTCGCCGCCGAGAATTCCATTCTTGGTGCCGCCAAAAGAGAGCACGTCCACACCTAAATCACGGCTGGCCTGCCGCAGTGTTTGACCAAGCGAAACCGCGGCGTTGGCCAGGCGTGCGCCATCCATGTGCAGGAACATGCCGTGCTCGTGTGCGAAGCGGGCGAACCCCTGAATCTCTTCCGGCCGGTAGACCGTTCCCATCTCGGTGGATTGCGTAATCGAGATGACCCGAGGCTGAGCATGATGCTCGTCACCGATGCCGTGATAGGCGTGGCGCACTGAATCCAGCGTGATCTTGCCAGCCTGCTGCGGCAACGAAATCAGTTTGCACCCGGTGTGCTTCTCCGGCGCGCCGCATTCGTCGGTATAAATGTGGGCATAGTCGCTGCACAGGACCGAGTTAAAAGGGCGAGTCAGGGCTTGCAGGCTCAGAACATTTGCGCCGGTCCCGTTGAAGGTGAAAAAAACTGCAATGTCTGGCCCAAAGTGCTCCTCAAACTTCCCGACTGCCGAGCGGGTATAAGCATCGTCGCCGTAAGCGACTACATGCCCTTGGTTAACCCGGCCAATGGCCTCAAGAATCTCAGGATGCACCCCGGCGTTATTGTCGCTCGAAAAGCCGCGGAGCGGCAGAATCGAACTCTTCTCCATAGCGCAACAATGTAGCAGATGTTGGACCACCCACAGGCCATGTGGGGACGGGCGCCTCGCCCGTCCGGACGAGCACAGCGAGACCCTCTAAGGCCAGCTCCGGCTTCTCTATTTCTTCCCCCACCCGCCCGAGATTATTTTGCGTCCCAATGCCGCCGACGAGAATCTTGTAATGAACGCACGGCTAGGGCCTGATTGGCCCTCCGGATGCGGTCGTCCAATTTGGGGGGCTTCAGCGGCAAACTCATGTTAAAAAGCACTCAAAAATATTCAATCCAAAGCCTTCTGCTGGCCGCCCTTCTGGCCAGCGGAGCAACCCTGGCGTGCTCCAGCCACGCCGAGCAGAATGCTCACGCCGGTGGCCCGCCAGGAATGCCGGTGAAAGTGCAGGAGGCTCGTGCCACCGCGGTGAACGATGCCAGCGAATATGTAGCCACGCTGAAGTCGCGCGATTCGGCCGTCATCATGCCGCAGGTAGAGGGTCAGGTCACCAAGATCTTCGTGCACTCCGGGGATACGGTCGCCGCCGGCGCGCCACTGATGGAAATCGATCCGCTCAAGCAGCAAGCTACGGTCCGGAGCCAGGAGAGTTCGCGAGCGGCGCAGCAGGCGAACCTGGATTTTGCTAAGCAGCAGTACCAGCGCGCCCAAGGCCTTTTTTCCGCAGGCGTGGTCAGCAAGCAGGATCTCGACCAGGCAAAATCGGCCATGGACGCGGCCCAGGCGCAGATGGATTCGCTCGAGGCTCAAGTGCGCGAGCAGGAAGTGCAACTCCACTACTACCGTGTGGTTGCGCCCTGGAATGGCATCGTGGGCGACATTCCGGTGCACGTCGGCGATCGGGTCCAGGTCACCACGCAACTCACCACCGTCGACAAGCCCGGCAGTCTCGAAGTCTACGTGTATGTGCCCGTTGATCGCTCTTCGCAAATCAAAATGAATCTGCCTGTGCAGGTTCTGGACAACAACGGCAAAGTGCTCGCCGACAGTCGCATCACCTTCATCTCACCGCAGGTGGATAACACCACGCAGACCGTACTGGTAAAGGCGCGCATTGCCAATAGCAACGATGCACTGCGGCAATCGCAATTTATTCGCGCTCGCATCGTATGGGGAACACATCAGAGCCCGCAGGTTCCCGTCCTTGCCGTATCGCGGCTCGGGGGGCAGTACTTTGTCTTTGTAGCCGAGCCGCAGACCGGCGGCGCGTACGTGGCGCGGCAGAAGCCGCTCCAGATCGGACAGACGGTCGGAAACGACTACGAAGTTCAGGAGGGCCTTAAGCCCGGCGACAAAGTGATCGTTTCCGGGACCCAGTTTCTGCTGGATGGAGCTCCAGTGATTCCACAAAGCTGAGAACCGGCTCCCGGCTCTCGTCTTCCGGGCCCGGGGCTTCGGTTCTTGAGTCGCAGTTCCAAGCAACAAGTAGTTAGCAACTAGCAGTCAGAAATTAGCCGCAGAAGTCTTGCCTAGTAAGGGGCCGAGGAATTGCTGGCTGCTTGAGCCGAAGCCTGAAGGCCGAGAGCCAATCTTCTATGTTCGTTGAATTCTTTATCCGCCGTCCCGTGTTTGCCAGCGTTTGCGCGCTGCTGATTATTCTTGCGGGCAGTGCTGTCATTCCCACGCTGCCCATCTCTCAGTTTCCGAATCTCGCTCCCCCGCAGGTCGGCGTGACCAGCTTCTACACCGGCGCCAGCGCCCAGACCGTCGAGAGCGCGGTCACCATCCCCTTGGAGCAACAGATCAACGGCGCCGAGGGAATGAAGTACGTCACCTCCACCAGCGGCAACAACGGATCCAGCACCATTACCGCAACGTTCGATCTGAACCGCGATCCTGACCTGGCGACGGTCGACATCCAGAACCGCGTCAATACCGCCCTGGGGCGCCTGCCCGCCGCCGTA
>Ga0187871_10002859_pt1 | contig 13664 bp, 9 predicted proteins | sample June2016WEW_16_1_FD_132988 | JGI IMG/M metagenome (GOLD analysis project Ga0187871, IMG submission 132988) | Peatland microbial communities from SPRUCE experiment site at the Marcell Experimental Forest, Minnesota, USA - June2016WEW_16_10 | ecosystem: Environmental > Terrestrial > Soil >... | reverse complement strand
CTGTATTGGCACATCGAACTTCTAATATTTCTTCCCGATCACAACTGATCTCGATCTGCGGGTTCGCGCCGGTCTTCCTTAACCGTGTCCTTCAATGTTGCCACGGCCCGCGTTTTTCTCCTTCGAGAAAGCCAGCAGAGTATTGGGCCACGGCTGCCCCGGTGATCTCTCTCCACGCTGATGTTTTCTCCGCTGCGTTCTAGCTGCGGTACTCATAAACCTTGCTTTTAGCGCAAATCCTTTGGGATCATGGAGTTACTAAAATTGATCCTTGTAAAATCCGTCTTCTAAAGGACTTACAGGAAAAGTCTTTGTTTTCAGTGAGTTCGGAGCATTACCAGTCACGTAAGTCTTTTAGAATCAGTGGGAACCTCCGTAAAATATAGATGTCAAAGAACTTAATACCGAAATCTTTTGAAAGAGGACTGGCATGGGACGATTTCGCTTACTTGTAGAGCGTCACGGCCTCGACCATGATTGCGAAGCGGGGCTGTGGAAGGCAAGGTTGGATGTCACAGAGACAGCAGATTCCCTTCGACGTCGCTCAAGGCAGGCTCTCGCCATTCTCGCCGCTGATCGCGGCTGCGAAAGGCTCGGAATGGCAACGGGCACGCGGGTGATGTTTCGGCCGTCCCTGACGGGACTCGCTCCTCTTTTCGCTGCTTACCCCGGACTTACGTCCGGGGCTATCCTCTATCGCCCCTTTCGGGGCTGGGGTGGGGAGCTGCCGTCTGCGCTGCCACTGTATTTACATTGTGTAAATACATTTTCTGCGCCAGGCTTGGGACGAAGAACGATCATCTATGCCGACAGAAAAAATAACGAAAGGCGCATCATCTCGGCGTGGCGCTCGGAGCCGCACGAAAGGCGACACTACTGGCAAAACCTCGAAGCGCAATAACTCCAAATCCCGGCGACATGGAGGCGCAGGCCTAGAATGCTGTTGGTGATCCGGCAGGCGCGAGGTCGGCTCTCACAAAGAATCGCCGTCGGAGGGAAACATGAAAATAAACCCGAGCGCTACAGCAGACGTTCTCAAGACCTTGATCCAGGAGGACAGAACTGAGGCCAGGATTTATCGAAACCGAGTGCAAGATGTGAGCTACATCCTCGCCGTTGCTTCCTTCGCTCTGAGCGCCTTTCTGATCGGGCACACTGCGGCCGACCAGCTGCGTTACATGACGCTACTTACCGATCTCGGATTGGTCGCCATTATGTGGATATCTTTCTGGCGGATTCAGTTCGATCTCTTCCGCCTCCGAAAAGCTCTAAGGGCACGCCAGAAGTTACTCAGCGGTCTGCATGAGCAGGTAACAGAACTCGATCCCTTTCCTAACATCGAGAAGGATCCTCCGCCCGACATTAAGGACACGGATTTGTACTGGGTGGTCTCCCTATGTACAGCCGTCGTACTCGTCAAAATGTTGGTGCTCGTCCACTACGCCGGAAGTTTCGTAACTCAAAAAGGAGCTTCCTAGTAAACGGACAGCCCTGAAGGGGCGGCAGATTACAGCCCCGGACGTAAGTCCGGGGTAAGCTGAAGAAAGAAGTAACCAAGTCCCGCAGGGACGACAGAAGATTCCACGCACAAACGTCCGTGTGGAGCGGACACTCTTGTCCGCCGCCTTTGACGTTGCTCTTCACCTTGATTTCGATCCTGTTCCTAACACGAACCGCGATAATACCGTGGAAGAGCGGCGCCTTCAGCGCCGCGTAAAGTTCGAGAAAATGATGCAGGCTTCAGCCCCTGTGTCGCCCGCCATCAACCGCTCCATCAGCCGAAACGCGCAAACCACTCCAGCCGCGAAGCGGCGGCAGATCACAGCCCCGGACCTAAGTCCGGGGTAAGCTGAATAAAGAAATAACCAGTCCCGAAGGGACGGCAGAACGACACCTGCCTGCTCCGCCGGCCCCGTCAAGAGCGAGCCTACCAAACCCGCATCAACGCCATGCTGCGAGCTTAAATGGAAGGGCAGGCGACGATTTAAAAGAGTCCCATGTCTCGCAAAACCGGCGAGACATGGGGCACCCGGCGGACCGATTCATCCTGCCTTCGAACCCCTCCGTGTCTCCGTGGTGAATTCACTTCACCCCCAGCTGCCAAAACAAAAACGAATACACATCGGTGAACTCTTCAATCTGCTTGGTCACCGGTTTCCCTGCGCCATGTCCCGCCTTGGTTTCAATCCGCAACAAAATCGGACGCGTCTTGCTCGCCCCGTTCTTCGCTTCGTCCTGCATCTCCGCCGCCATCTTCTTCGCGTGCATGGGGTCGACGCGCGTATCCGTATCCGCCGTCATGAACAGAATTGCGGGATATTCCGTCCCCGCCTTCACATGGTGATAGGGCGAATAGGCGTAGAGCCACTTAAACTGCTCGGGATTATCAGCACTCCCGTACTCCGGAATCCACAGCTTGGCGATCTGGAAATTCTGGTAGCGCAGCATGTCGAGCAGCGGAACCTGGCACACCACCGCGCGAAACAAATCCGGACGCTGCGTGATCATCGCTCCCATCAGCAGCCCGCCATTCGATCCGCCCTGAATCGCCAGATGATCCGTGTCCGTATATTTTTCTGCAATCAGATGTTCGGCGGCGGCGATCATGTCGTCAAAAACATTCTGCTTCTTGTCGAGCATTCCCGCGCGGTGCCAGTCTTCGCCAAACTCCGCGCCGCCGCGCAAATTCGCTACCGCGTAAACTCCGCCATGCTCCATCCACAGATAAGCCGTGCGGCTGAACGATGGCGTCAGGCTCACATTGAACCCGCCATACGCCGTGAGCAGCGTGGGATTGTGCCCATCCTTCTTCAATCCTTTCTTGTTGACGACGAACATGGGCACCCGCGTTCCATCCTTAGAGTGGTACCACTCCTGATTTACCTCGTAGGCCGCCGGATCGATCGCCGGCGCATCCACCTTGGCCCATAGCGTGGTTGCTTTGGTCTTCAGGTCATAACGATAAACCGTGGGAGGAACGGTGAACGACATGAATCCATAAAAAATTTCATCGCGATCCCATTTCCCGTCCGACTGGAAAACGGTCCCAATCGAGGGCAGCATGAGATCGCTGAGATGGTCTCCACCGAGATCGAAAATCTTTAACTGGGAACTTGCATTCTGCTCGTACTGCGCAAACAACTTCCCGCCCCACACCGACGCGCCCTGCAATACGGCGTCCGACTGAGGAATAATTTCTTTCCAGTCGTCGCGCTCATAGTTACCCGCTTCCGCCGCGAACACGCGGTAACGCGGCGCATCTTCGTTGGTGACGATGTAAAGCCGTCCGTTGTAAATGGATCCGCCATATAGAAAATTCTTGCCGGTAGTGATGCGCTCAGGCGGCGTGCCCTTTTCAGATCCATCAAGAAAAGCTCGGTCTTGGTCCAGCCTTGCTGGACCGAGATCAACAGCAAGCGCCCATCGTTATCGAGACTCACGCCGGGCCAGTCTTCCGGGTCGCGCCCCTCGCCAAAAATTTTCGTGTCCGTCTCCGGATCGGTCCCCAGTTCGTGATAAAACACGTGCCGGTTGTACATCTCCTGGCCTTCGGGAACGTCTCCCTTCTTTGGATAGCGCGTGTAATAGAATCCGGAGTTGTCCAGCAGCCAGGCAATGCTCGCCGCCCGCGTGCGTTCGATCACATCCGGCAGCGCCTTCCCGGTCTTGGTTTCAATAATGTGCAGCGTGCTCATCTCCGATCCGCTGGGCGACGTGCCATACACCAGATACTTTCCATTCTCCGAAGGCTGGTACCAATCGAGCGCGATCGTTCCGTCCGCTGCCAGTTGATTCACGTCCACCAGAACGCGATCTTGTCCGTCGTTTTTTCCTTCAGCTCCGCCTTCGCGCACATAAACGATGGGCTGGTTCTGCATCCCCTCACGGCGTGTGTAGAAATAATATTTCCCACCAATCTGGGGCGCGCTGATGCTTCCGATGCTTAACAATTCTGTCAGCCGCTTATGAATCGCATTCCTCCCCGGCAGGGGATCGAGCACAGAGTTGGTATAGGCCATCTCCGCTGCTACCCACTTCTGCGTCTCCGGACTGTCGGCATCTTCGAGCCACCGGTAGTTATCGACAATCTTCACGCCATGCAGCGTCTCTTCCAGCGGACGCTTCTCCGCCTTCGGCACCGTCGCACTCGCCGTACTTTTCACATCGTCCCCCGCAAACACCGCACCCACCAGAAGAAACACCGAAACCACAACCAGCCCCGCTCCACTCATCCCGCACCTCGCAACCCGATAGCCTACCAAACTCTCGCACCGCAGGTTTTCACCCGCCCCCCAAAATGTTATGATTGATGCGCTCAAGAAGCGCGCGCTCCGCGCGCGCTTCTCCACACTCCTCAGTAGCTCAATGGCAGAGCATCCGGCTGTTAACCGGAGGGTTGTAGGTTCGAATCCTACCTGAGGAGCCATTCTTTCAGTCGGTTACAAACTCTCAAAACTAAACTTCACCGCATTTCACCGCATTTGCTTTGGAAGGAGTGATGATATTTCCTCCCGAGAGTGCCCGACACGGCCGTTCGTAACGCTAGACTTCCTATTGCCTGGAAAGAGCATTGGAGACCAGCGGCAGGCCCAGCGACCCTCACAACCGGTTCAAACTCCGGCGGGATTCAATCTTTGAATCCGGCCTTCTTTTCTTGCCAACGTACCCGACTTGTTCATACCTCCTGTTAGTTGGCGCAGTATCGCAATATCACATTGAACCGGCTGTGCCAACTCTCAACGAGTGTAAACGCCTGATTCCGTCAATTGTCTGAAAGCTGGCTACTACTGTATAAAAAGCTGTCGAGTTTTTTCGCCTTCGGTGTGACGACTACGCGCCAAAACGGCCCTTGGAAAGAGATTGTCGCAGGTTTTGTGCTCGTGTTCTTTGTGGCCTATTGTGCTGCTCACGTCTTCAAGGTGATTGCTTTAGAGAAAGCGTTCGATGCGGTTATCGTTGGCTTGGTAGTCCTGCTCTACGCCACATTGGTTTCGCTGCCGGGGATAGGTATCGCTTACCTGACTTGGAAACTTTCTCGCAATATGAGGCCGATTCTTGCTCAGGCGATATTCCGCGCCGGTATATTCGCAATTGCGGTCACACCAGCGTTCTGGGGCCATGCAGGATTTCTTCCAGCAATACTTCTTGCTTTCGTATTGCATGGAAGAGACAGGTCGGATGTAATTATTGGAATCTTGATCGTTTGGGCCATCGCCATTCCTGTGTTATTTGTCCGTGCTCGCAACCGAAATAACGCAAAAATCTTCGTCAATTAACGTAACATCGCCATTTCACTCATTGAGGTTAAGATCACCGTTGTTCTCGCCGCCGCGATCCTTGGTCACGCGCTGGCGGTTATTGCCTAGTCGCGGGCGAGGCGCAGAAGCGGCGGATTTGCACCAAGAGAAGGATCAGAGCACCCAGGACGACGAGAGCCACGGGCGCGCGCCGCAGCACCCAGGTCTCCGTTCTTCTGCTTGCTTCGCCCGGCGGGAGAACGTCGATCACCTGGATTCGGGATCGCCCTTTGAGATTGGGAAACAGGTAAACCGGAATCACTGTGCCCGGCGGGACCGAATCATTCAGTTCGGCCTGATCGCGCGGAACACGTTTGAGGTAGGGAACCAAATTCATCCATTCTTTCTTGCCCTCTACCATCCCACTGGCATAAACCGATATGTCGGGCCCATGCATGCCATGGCTTTTCTGATAATAGGGACGAGTCACCTGAAAGGTGGTGGCTTGATAGGGCTGTCCCTGAACGCGTTTGAAGGCATTATGCGCGTTGATGAAGGTGACGAAGCCGAACAGTAGGCAGACCAGGAAGGCGAGGCCCAATATTGCGATGGTGAGATTCAAGAGTATTACGCTCATCGGCCGGGAAGACAGCGGGTGAGGCAAAGAACGAGGCGCGCCGAGTTCACCATAATTCATGCGGATGCCAATGATCGAGTCCTCGAAAGTTTCACACAACATTACCCCAAAGTCGAATCGAACCGAGCGCGACCCGCTTCACGAATGGTAATTGGTGGATTGGTGATGAACACCGTACTCGTGATGAACCTCAGGGCCCCGGCCCCTCGGCAGGCATCTGAAATTAAAAAGGGCAGACACGTTATCGTGTCTGCCCCTGCGGCCTGAGGGATACCCAACTCAAAAATAGAACTTGAGAGCAAACATGAGATTCCTGGGATCCTGACTGCCGGTGATATTTCCGAATGTAGTAGCTGTTGAGCTGTAGTACATGTTCGGCGCGGCCAGGTTGGGATGGTTGAATGCGTTCAGGAAGTCGGCGCGAAACTGTAAACGCTTTGACTCGCCGAACAGGAAGTTCTTTTGCAGACTCAGATCCAAATCCACATAGCGAGGTCCAATGACCGGGCCTTGCGCCGGGCACGTGCCAAAGGTCCCGGGCGCCTCCGGTGTGAATGTGCTATTTGCATTCGAGAACCACTGGAATTGATAGCCCGAAGCAGTGTTTACGATCTGGTGGGTGTACTGGACCGGACCATTGCAGTTCGGACGAGCAGAACCCGATCCGGCACCGTCGTTGCCGGTGAAGGTGCCAGAACTGTCGGGTCCGTAGACGGCCAGCGGGAATCCTGCATGATAGGAAAAAATTGGACCGAGCGACCAGTTTCCAACTACCGCATTGACTGCCGCGGGAAGATCATGGCCGAAGGATTTTCCTCGCCCCACGGGCAGTTCGTAAAGGACGTAGCCGCTCAAGACTTGGTTGGAATCATAGTAGCAACGTGCCCAGTTCGATTTCGGATCGTAGAGGTTCTGCCAATAGGGATACGAACTCGTGGTCTCGGAATTTGTGCTGTAGGTTCCGTAGTATCCACTGTTGTTGGTCATGCACTTACCAAACGTGTAGGCGAGCTGGCCTTCCAGTCCTCCGCTGACGCGCTTTTGCAATACTGCTTGCAAAGCGTCATAGCGCATGGTTCCGACCGACGCCGTATCGTAAACATCAGCGAAGCTGTTCGGGCCATACCCTAGACTGTTCCCGCCGGCATCGACTCCGTTGAAGCCTCCGATGAACGGGGTATTGTCAGTTCCCAGTTGCAATTGTCCGAGATCCAGCGGCACCACGAGGTGCGTCACCTTCTGACCGACATAACCAACCTGCGCAGTGAGCGTTGGTGTAACTTGATGCTGTATCGAAAGATTCCATTGTTCCCCGACCGCCGGCTGCACCACCGGATCCCAGGCGAACATAGTCGCTCCGGAAACCGATTGCGGTTGGGGTGTGGCCCCGCCCGTAGCTCCTGCCTCGGTGTCATAAGGTGTGGCGCCTGGGTTGTAGTTGTTCGTTCCCCCGATCTGGGTTGGCGTGTATGGCGGATTACGGGGCAGGCGCAGATTAGTCCCCGTGCCCTCGAGATAAGACGAGACGCTAAACGCTGCGCGGACCACGGTTTTCCTCTGAAGGAATGCGGGAGCCCAGGACAATCCAATGCGCGGCTCAAACTCTCCCAGTCCGTCATATTTGCTGCTGTAGAGTCCTCGACTGTATCCGTTCTTGCCGACAATGCCGGTGCCGATGGCGCTGTTTCCGGGAAACTCCACGACGCCGGTCGTCTTGTCTACGTTCACCTGGCGATTGTTGGTTTCGATCCATGGGGTACGTGCCTCATAACGCAATCCCAGATTCAAAGTGAGGCCGTCGGCTATATGCCAATCGTCCTGCGCAAAACCCGCCAGCAGCCAGTCCCTTTGATGGAAGCCGCCGCCCACTTCGCCTCGAGCCACGGAATCGGGCAAGCCCAGGGCGAAGCTCGCTCCCGCATCGCCGCCAGATAGTCCATCGCCGGCCTCGGACGTGTAGTTGTTGGTGAAGCCGATGTCGCCCAGCACTCCGGCATTACCTGGATAAGTAATGTTTAAGCGGTACCGATTCATCTGGAATCCGAATTTTGTATTGTGGTGGCCGTGACTCCATAGAAGATTGTCGGATACTTGCCAAACCGTAGAAGCGAACTTTTGGATGATCGCACCGTTGCCCAAACTGGAGTAGTTGCCGATGCCGTTTCCGTTGCTAGCGGCACTTGTGAACGTGATACTTGGCAATCCGTTGATGCCGCCTTCACTCGTACCGGCGATCCCGGTTTGGGCTGCCAACTTTGCGACGGAGGGGTCAAAGGTGGTATTCGGGCCATAGGGCAGGACGTAGTTCACGCCAATGCGAAAATCGTTGAGCAGTGACGAAGTGAAGGTGTGCGTCTCATCAAAAGCAGTGTTGTCGATGTGTGCTTCCGAACTCGAGTTACCGCCAAGCAGGAAGGAAGTCGTTAAGGGATCGATTTCCTTGCCCCGTGAATAGCGGGCGAAAAGGCGGTCCTTGGCAGAGACGTTGTAGTCGACTTTGAAATCTTCCTGATCGTCGTTGTTCTGGCTTCCATTGAGAATTACAGCGCTATTGGGCGCACCGGGAGTCGGTTGTGGATAGAGCGACGAGGCCATTAGCACCTTGAAGGCATTATCAAGTCGGTTGGGAGGAATGATGTTGCCCTGAAAAGGTACAGGGTTCCCGGACAGGACGCACGGTGTACCGCTGACTCCTGTGCCCGGAGTGCAGGGGTCATAGATTTGCACGCCATTGGGATTTGCAGAGGTGGGGGTCAGCAAGGCGCTAAAATCGCCTGCGCGTTCGGCAGTTGATAACACGGTCAAGCCGCTTGCCGCAGGCGGATGATCGAAGCGGGAGCCTTCATAATCAGCGAAGAAAAACAATTTGCTCTTGATGATTGGACCGCCGATTGTGCCCCCGAACAGATTCCATCGCATCTTTGCCTTCGGGAGACCGATCGTCCCTTGCGGATTGGGTAAGAAGCCGTTTTGCCACGAGTTCGCATTGAATTTATCGTTGCGGATGAATTCAAAGACGTCGCCGTGGAAGGTATTCGTGCCGGATTTTATTGAGGCGCTGACCACACCGCCCTGAAAATTGCCGAATTCCGCCGAAGCGTTCTGGGTGATGACATTGAATTCCTGGATGGCGTCGGGCGATGGGGTGAAACCCACCGCGTTCTCGGAAGCCTGATTGTCATCCACGCCGTCAAGAATAAAGTTGTTCGACTCTTCGCGATTGCCGTTGATATATGGGCGCCCACCTCCATTGCCCGCAATCTGCTGCGAGGTTTGGGAACCGGTATTCATGGTCTGGGGATCAATGGTGAGTGCGCCCGGGCTGAGCAAGGTCAATTGGACGAAGTTGCGCGAGGCCAAGGGGAGATTGTCGTTCGTCCTTGCATCAATCACCGTGCCTACCTGCGCGGTATCGGTCTGCAATGTCGGAGCCTGATCGATCACTTCCATGACCTCGGTTACGCTTTTCACCTGGAGTTGGAAGGCGAAGCGGGCGATTTGATCCAGCACCAGCGTGACAGCGGACTGCTGAGCCGTCCGAAATCTAGCCGCGGTCACCTTTATTTCGTAAGTGCCAACCGGCAAGCGCTGGAGGTTGAAGACGCCATCCCCATTGGTTTTAGTTGCGTAGGTAGTGCCGCGATCCACATCGCGAGCCACCACGGAGGCGCCAACCAGCGGGGCTCCCGTGGGATCAGTCACGCTTCCGGTGATAGTGGCCGTGACTTCCTGCCCCCAAGCGGGACTCACTGCGAAAAATGTGGCGAACATGGTTGCGAACAGCGTTAGAGCGATTATCGAGGACGCCTTCGAGTGTGTCATTCCATCTCCTTTTCGAGCCTTCGCCTGACTAACTCTCACCTAATCTCCCAACCACTAGCCCAATACGATCAGCTCTTGCTATGCATCGTGCCGCTCGGTGTTGCACCGCCTTGCGCGGGAAACATGGACGAGCGAAGGATCCGCGTTCTACTCCTTCATAATTCCGTACTGAAAACGAGGGGGAAGCTTCGCACCAAACTCTTCTGCCATGGCAAGCGTCAGCGCTTGTGGCACGAGAACGGAAGTGATTCCTTCCCACGGTTCCGGGACGGCCCCAATCGTTACCGGAAAGAACCTTTCGGACGCCTGCCGCTCTTCGGTTCCGACCAAGATCACTCTGCCGCCACGCGCGTGACAATCATGAGCGAGATCGACTCCCAAACCGGCCGCTCGTCCCAGGGCTGAAATGATGGCGACGTGCGATCCGTCGACGTCAAGGAGCGGACCATGCCGAAACCCGCCTCCGGAATAAGCCGCAGCACGATGGCCGGTCATCTCGCGAATACACAACGAACCCATGATGGCGGCACCGTATGCTGGTCCCCGGCCTACGAGCTCGATATTCGCGGCTCCGCGGCAGAATTTTTCCAGTTCTCCTCGCAGGCTAAATACCTTATCGAGGGCGGCAGCGTAAGCTACGCTCGCCCGTTGGGCATCTTCGCGCCATGCCCGCCCCAGAATGTGGGAAGCGAACACGATGCACGCGGCCGTAGCGTTGGTAAATGTCTTGGTTGCGTTGCCGTATTCTGGCCCTGCCAGAATCGGCAGTTTGACCTCGATGGACGACCAACAGGTGCTTTTTTCGTTGTTGCAAAGCAAAGCGATCGGTAGCCTCGCACTGTTTTGACAGAGCTGCACCAATTCCGCGCTCTCTCCGGAAGTGGTCAACAAAATGGAAACAGCGGCCTGATCCCATACCGGGCGCGAGTAGTGCAGCCACTCACTTGCGTCTGCAGCGAAGGCCAACTGGCCGCACGACTGCAGGAAAGAGGAAGCGATAATAGAGGAGCAATAGGAAGCCCCCATTCCAACCAACATTACAGGCCCGGCGGAAAGTGCCATCTGCCGCAGTTGTTCGATCGCTTCCCGGATCGGCTTGTCTTCCTGATAAGCCCGCAGCAGCCTGGCAAGATGCTCGGGCTGTTCTCGACATTCCATTTCATAAATGGATGTCATGCTCCGGGTCAGCATCTCGCTCGGCGGCTCGACTCCGGCGATCCAGCGCGACTCTGGGCCTGCCTGGCTCTCCATTTGATTTCCTCGGTTAATCTGCCGACAAACACCGAACGGTCGATGTTTTTAATGAATGATTATAAACTATACAGTATGATGCTGTTGAGGTAAATATGTGTCTGATCCTGGACTCTCTGATCCGCCTCGCGTAAATCGCGGATTCATCCTGCGCATTTCGTCGATCGCAGCACTGGGTGGCGTGTTGTACGGCTATGACATGGGCATCATTGCGGCCGCAGCGATCTTCGTCAAACGCACATTCGCGCTTTCAACTTTGATGGAGGAGTTGGTCGTCAGTATCGTCCTGATCGGTGCCATGCTTGGAGCCATTGTGGGCGGGGCGGTCGCCGATCGTATCGGCCGGCGTGCAACGCTGGTATGGGCGGGAGGTATTTTTATCGTCGGATCTTTGCTGGCGCCTCTGTCGGCCAACGTCTTCGTTCTGATTGTGGCGCGTGCGATTATCGGAATCGGAATCGGTTTCACCTCGGTAACCGCGCCGGTCTATGTTTCTGAACTTGCCCCGCCTCAGTCGCGCGGTATGCTCATCGGGCTTTATCAGTTGGCGCTGACCGTGGGAATCGCGCTCGCGGATCTCGTGGGTTACTGGCTGGCTGCACAACAGGCTTGGAGACTGATGTTCGGCCTCGCGGTTGTGCCGACAGTCTTCTTTCTGGCGGTAATTCTCACGGTTCCCGAAAGTCCGCGCTGGCTGTTCGCACACGGTCGCCCCAAGGACGCGGCAGCAGTACTGCATGTCTATACGGATGCCGACGGGGCACAGCGTCTTCTCGATGACATTGAGCAAGGACTGAAAACGCCCGTGGAACAACGCTGGAGCGCCCTCTGGAGTCCTGCCGTCCGCGGCGCGCTTTTCATCGCAGTCGGACTCACCGTTTTACAACAGGTCACCGGTATCAACACCATCATTTACTACGGTCCGCAGATTTTTGAGCTCGCGGGAAGCTCCTCGCACGCCAATGCCATCTTTGCGACCCTGATCGTGGCCATAGTGAATGTGGTTGCGACGGTCGGGGGCATCGCTCTGGTCGACCGGGTTGGACGCAAGCCGCTGCTCTACGTGGGCGTGACCGGCATGACAATCGCCCTTTTCGCGCTTTCTTTCGCCTTTGGCCATCAAGCAATGCTCGGTTCGTCGCTAGGATCTATAGCAATCACGTGTCTCGTGGTCTATATCGCATGTTTCGCATTCAGCCTGGGAGCGATCGCCTGGATACTGGTTGCCGAAGTCTTTCCGTTGCGCGTCCGCGGGCGCGGGGTCGCCGCCGGAACATTGTTCTCAGGCATTGCTAACTTCGCGGTTTCGTTAACATTCTTAACCCTGATTAGTATCCTGGGGAGCGCCGGCACATTCGCGATCTACGGAACGCTTTGCATCGCCACCCTTGTATTTGTGCGGTTTGTTGTACCGGAAACTCGGGGAAGAGAGTTGGAGAGCATCAGTCTTCCCAGGAAAAGCTAAACCGTTCGATTGGAGCGTCTTCCTGAACTAGATTCCAAGAAGCAATCTTCGCGGCGAGTCGGGTTGACCACCCGCTACCAGGCCGATTCCCGAATCTGCTTTATTAAGCGCTAATCGAATCGCTCCGATCAACTGCGCATCCGGCCCCAGACTACTAACGGCCAGCTTTGGCCGGACGGGTTCGGTGTACTCTTGCAGGAACTGGCGCGTAGAATCCAGTAACGGTTGGCTCATCCCTACTCCGCCACCCAATACGAACAGTTCGCAGTTTAGGACCAAAGAGATGTTGTACACCGCATAAGCCAGCATTTTCGCCGAGCGATTCAGAACACGCTCCGCAAGTTCATCTCCGGCACGAGCTCGTTCAAAGATTTCCGTTGCATTAAGGTCGCGGGCGACTACAGTGCCCGCTTCGCCGCAACCGCGCAACCACTGTTGCCGGATGCCCTCGCCGCCGATTACGCTCTCAAGTGATCCCGGATCGCGATGCTTCGCGGCCTCTTCCGGACCGCCCGGAACATGCATGTAGCCGATCTCACCCGCAGTCCAATCTGCACCGTGGATCAACTTGCCATTGGCGAATACGCCAGCGGCAATCCCGGTTCCAATAGCAAGAAATACGAAATCGCCGATGCCTTGCGCGGCGCCCCTCCAGTTCTCTCCGATGGCTGCCATTCTTACATCGTTTTCAACCGCGGCCGGAATGCGTAGGGCGCTTTCCAGCAAGCTTCGAAGTGCGACATCTTTCCATCCTCTCAGGTAGGATGTTGCCACCACAACACCCGCGTCTCCGTCGGTGATGCCGGGTGCACCGGCAGCTACGGCCAATAGCGAACGTCGGGGTACAGAAGCACGCTGCAACAGATACTTCACACCCGTGCGGATCTGTTCGATCACCAAATCGGGAGAAGAAGTTTTCTTAGTGGATGCAGACCACTTCCCTAATACGCTCCCGTTCATGTCGGCCAATGCAACTCGTAAATTGCTCGCGCCTATGTCCACGCCGACCACGTGTCCGTATCCCGCATTAATGCGAAGGGCGCCGCTTCGCTGGCCGGCTTTTGACCTTCCGTTGGAAGTCCTTTCGAGCAAGCCTTTTTCAAGCAGGAAGGAAACCGCTGCCGAGGGCCGAGAGGAGGATAACCCCCAGTGCCGTTCCGAAATTTCGCCTGACTCGGAGCCGCGTTCGCGGAGTTGCCGCATCACCTCACCGGCGTCCATCTGCTTCATTTCACGCTGCCGCTTCGCTCTT
>Ga0187871_10002858_pt1 | contig 13664 bp, 14 predicted proteins | sample June2016WEW_16_1_FD_132988 | JGI IMG/M metagenome (GOLD analysis project Ga0187871, IMG submission 132988) | Peatland microbial communities from SPRUCE experiment site at the Marcell Experimental Forest, Minnesota, USA - June2016WEW_16_10 | ecosystem: Environmental > Terrestrial > Soil >... | reverse complement strand
ATGGCCTTGCCAGCCGCTTCAATCAGGAAGCTGGCGTGATGAACAGGCGTGATGCGAACCGGGCCCGTTGCGGTTTCGAGCGTGTCGGTTTCCCGCGCGGAGACGGCGAGGGCCGCGCAGACGAGTAGAGGCAGTACCCGACGGAGGGCTGTCATGAGGGTGATTGTACTCGAACCAGCACCTGAGCGCCGCCAGTTCCCCAGCGGGGTCAGAGGTTATGGGGGCATGCCGTTCAGCATGCTTTGGATCTGCTGGTACACCATGATGCAGGCTGGCCCCAGCGTTACCAGCAACACCGAGGGAAAGATCAGGAAGAACACGGGGAAGATCAGCTTTACGCCGACCTTGCGCGCCGAGGCCTGAGCCTGTTGACGGAGCCGCGTGCGCAGGTATTTGGAATGCGTGCGGAGGGCCGGACCCAGGCTGGCGCCGAAGCGGTCGGCATCGATGAGCACGCCGATCATCTTGCGCAGTTCTGGTTCGCGGTTGCGCTCGGCGATTCGTTGCAGCACCTCGGCCCGCGACTTGCTCGCGCGCATTTCCAGGTGCGCCTGCCACAGTTCACGGCTGAGATCCGGGTAGGTGACGGAGAGCGCCCGCGCGCTTTCGAGCAGGGCGAGATCGAGGCCCTGACCAGCCTCCACCGAGAGCGTCAGCAGGTCCAAAGCGGTCGGGATGCCGGAGCGCAGGCGGATCATCCGCGCTTTGATCCGGGATTTCAAAACGCGATCGGGCAGGAGAAAACCGAAACCCGCGCCGCACAAGGTTGCCGCGAACATCCCGAACGCGGAACTCTTCTGTGACGCGCTGGCCAGAACACACACCGCGGCCAGGAAAACTGAGAGCCCGATCTTCAGTCCATAGAAGACCGGCACGGCCGATTCCTGCACATAGCCGGCGGCGGCCAGCTTGCTTCGATAGGGATTCTTCGTTTGGTGCGAGGCCGGCATGGCGTTGCCGAGGCGCAGCAGCAGGTTGTGCGCGACCTCGCGAGGTTCGGGAAGCGAAGATTGTTCCGCGGATTCCGAAGCTGGCTCAGCACCCTGGCGGGACATCCAGAACCAGCCGCCCACGCTGACCGCCGTCATGACAAACAGAAACAACCCGATGAAAAGTCCAGCCATGGGTCACGTCTTGACGGTGACGATTCTGCGAATGACAAGGTGCCCGAGAACGAGGAACGTCAGGGCCGCCCAAATGAGATCTTTGCCCCACTGATAGTGAAACAACGTGGCCATGTACTGCGGGTTCACCACCATCATCATGAGCGCGATGGCGAATGGCATGGCCGTTAGGATGGCGCCGGTGAGTTTGCCGTGCGCGGCCACCGCGTTCACCTCTCCGCGCAGTGCGACGGTCTCGCGCATGTCTTCGGAAAGCTTGGCGAGCGCATCACCCAGCTTTCCGCCGCTGCGCACCTGCAATTGGACCGCGGCCGCAAACAGCGCCACGTCGGGCACCGGCATACGTTCGGTGAGATGCGCGAGGGCGCGGTCCCAGGAGACTCCGAGCGAAACCTCGGCAACGGTGCGGCGCATCTCTCCGGCGGCCGGTTCCTCGGCTTCGTTCGCGACCAGATCCATAGCCGCCGCCAGGGGGTGTCCCGCGCGCATTGCGCGAGCGAGAGAATCCAGCGCGTCGGGGAAATTCTCCTGGAATCGTAAGAAGCGGCGGGCCCGCAGACGCAGCACCATCGTGTAAGGGAATGCGGTGATCGCGGCGCCGGCCAGAAGAGTTGCCCATAACGGAACCCAGGAAAACCGCGCCAGTACGGCCATGGACACAGCGCCGCACAGCAGCATCAGCAGAGTGAGGCGTCCGGGCGACCAGCTCAATCCCGCTTCCTCGAGACGCCGCCGAAGCAGGTCGGCAAAATCGAACCGTTTGAGGATGCTGGCCCAGGCGGAGATGGTGCTGAGAGCATCGTCGCGGAACAGATCGGTATCCGCGGCGTCCGGATCTTCCTGGCGCATCCGCTGCTGGGCGCGCATTTGCGACACAATCAGTAAGGCCGCGCCGAGTGCGGCGAAGCAGCAGACGAAAATGAAGACCAGGAAGACCGCTGTCATCGGCGTGCGACTGCCTGCTGATCATGCCCCGGAACGATGGTAACCACCAGTTCACGGCCCTCGAGATTACGGCCAGGAAACGCGCGCGTCAGGACGCCCGAGAGAGCCGAGTTGAACCCGGCAATGGCGAATCCATAGGCTGAGGCGGGATCGACATGGGCATCGAGACTGGCCGTTTTTGTGCTTTCGCCATCGCGCCAGACCAGCTCCGGAGAGATCTCTAGTTGCCGCCGCAGGTGAAGCCGAATGCGCACCGTGCAATCCGCGCTTCCTGCGTGTACCGTAGCCGTATCGCTGGCGCCGAAGCTTATGTCCGAGGAAGAAAGATCGGCGCCGGCGCCTGGATCGCTGGGCGCGCCGGCAATCGCAAGAATGCGCCACGCCGATCCTCCAACACCGAGTTGCTTCACTGTCTCAGGCGCCGCCGCAAATATACGAACGTGCATGGTTTCCGCAGGCACAGAGACTGGCACCGCGGCCGCTGTGGCCGTAGGGCGATCCGGCACGGGAGCCTGCTGCGTGGGAAGTGGTCCCTGGAACAAGCCTGTGAGTTCGAGCCGGGGCGCCGCCGTGTCCGACCGATCCTGCCTGTTGCGCAACACCAACCGCACTCGCGATCCGGTATCGGCCAGTGCTACGACGTCGGACTGGTCGGGGCGCACCAGGACCGTGACTTGCGGCAGCGGCGAACGTCCATAGCCGGGTTCGGCCAATGCTGTGGAGACTACCTCAATGTCCTGCGCCACACGGCGAAGCTCGACGAGACCGTTGCGGTCGAACACGGCCTGAATGTCCACACGAGACCCGGCATGGAGAAGTGGAAGCAGAGTTCCCGACTCCGCCACATGCAACGTGACCGCGCGCATGCGCTGGGGCACGTCGTCGAGGCCGGGAATGGACTCACCCGAGCTCACCACCGCCGATTCCAGCACCGGGGCACCCTTGCCGAGTGCAGTGACCAGAGCTTTTCCGGCAACCTGATCCGCGCTCGTCGCCGCGCCGCTGAGCACGGCCGGCCCCTGCACTTCCACCGTGCGAACATCCTCGCGCTTCAGCACCGCGCCGCGTTCCAGCGCCCGCGCCGTCACCACGACGGTTTGCCTGGGAACTTGAGTGCTGTTGTCCTTGAATCTGTCTGCGAAGAGACCGTAAAAAACGCCCGTCGCCGCCACTGCGATCACAAACGCGATCGCCAGCAGCACCACCATGTTTTTCTTCACCGCCGCCGTGTCGCCAGCCGCCATAAGGTATCTATCGTCAGGGCCGTGGCTGGCCTGCACGGGGCCGGTGCGATCCAGGGTGTGTTAGGGCAATCGACTTAGCTCTCCAGGGGGAAGGCCTGAGGATGGGGGTCAGGCGCTCTTTCGGGTTGTCGTTTATCCTGAACCTTTAGCCGTGCCATCCTCCGTTCGAACCGAACTCGCCAGCGCGCGCCGGATCCGTGAGCGCAACAAGCCACACTACCGGCTGGCCCACTGGCCCATCTGGATTTTCGTCTTCGTTCTCGCGCCCGGCCCGCTGACCTTCCACCTCTTCGCCTACGGATTTAACCGATGGATGATCCTGTGGCTGGGCGCGGTTCTGATGGGCACTGGGATCGCGGGTTTGCTGGGCCGGCTGCCCGGCGTGGAGCCGCGCCCGTACATCATCCGCTTTACCGAGGACAAGCCGAACCCGTGGTACCGGCGCATCTGCTACACGTTCGCATGGAGCGCCGCGCTGACGTATGCCGTTCTCAATGCGGCGGGCCTGGTGGACGCCATTCTCACGGGTCGCTGGCAGCTCCGGCAGATTTACGAAGTGGCCTACTTCCCGCTAGCAGGCGCGATCTGGCTGCTGGGATTGTTCGGTGTGTTGCCGCGCGTGCGACGTTCCACGAAAGGCGAAGGGAGCGAGCGCCGTTACTTCTACGGCACGGTTTGGGCGGTGGCGGTGGCGCAATCCGTAGCGGGCATGCTGTGGATCCTGCTGCCACGAGGTCTGGCCGGTGACATCATCAAGCTAACCGTGTTCATCGGCATTCTGGCATTCATGGGCCTGCTGGCGCGAAAGGGCGTGTTGCCGCGCACGCGGCGCATAATCCCCGGCGAACTAGCTGTCTCGGACTAGCCGAGGGCGGCGGCCGCCACACCTGCGTCCCGTCTTACACATGTAGAGCCCGGCTTCGGATCGGCGATAATGTCTCTTATGAAGTTTTCCGCTATAGCTCTGTTTGTGGCCGCCCTGAGTGCGCCCTTGTTTGCCGCCGTGGAGGTGGAGGAAGAGATTATTGCCAAGATCAACGGCGACATCATCACCAGCCAGGATATTGAGCGGGTGCGCCGGGAGGCGCGGGCCGAAATGGTCCGTCAAAACACACCCGCCGCGAAAATCGAGCAGGCGATGGCCGAGCACGAGAGAGATCAACTACGCAACAAGATCGACGAGCTGCTGTTGATCCAGAAAGCCAAGGATCTGGACATCAAGGTGGACAACGACGTGTCCAAATACCTGGCGAACCTCCAAAAGCAGGTGGGCGAGGCGGACACCGACAAATTTCACGACATGATCCACCAGCAGACCGGCGAATCGTTCGAGGACTTCAAACAGGACATCGCTAACAACATCCTGACCGAACACGTGATCCGCCAGGAAGTCCAGGGACGCATGAGCGTGGACCATAAGGATGTGGAAAAGTACTATAACGAGCACAAAGCCGACTTCATGCGCGAGGAGAAAATCTTCCTCCGCGAGATCCTGATTTCCACCGAGAACAAGGACGAAGCGGACGCGGCCCTGGCAAAGAAGAAAGCCGACGACCTGGTGAAGCGCGCGCGCGGAGGCGAACGGTTCTCTGAATTGGCGCACGAGAACTCCGATGCGGTGACCCGGGAGCAGTACGGCGATCTGGGCGGCTGGAAAAAGGGCGAGCTGGCCGAGAACATCGAGACGGCGGTCTGGTCGCAGGAAGCCGGATTCGTAACCGATCCGATCAAGGTGCAGAAGGGCTTTCTCATTCTCAAAGTGGAGAGCCACCAGAAAGCCGGAGAGGCTTCGATGGACGAGGTCGAGCCGGAGATCATGGACAAACTCTACATGCCGAAGATGCAACCTGCGTTGCGCGCATACCTGACCAAGCTGCGCGCGAGCGCGTTCCTCGAAATAAAGAAAGGGTATGTCGACACTGGCGCCGCGCCCGGCCAAAACACCGCGTGGATGGATTCGGCCCAGCTCAGGCCGGAGACCGTCAGCAAGGCGGACGTCTCGGGAAAGAGGAAAAAGAAGCACCTGCTGGGTGTCCCGATTCCCGGCACGCAATCGACCGATACGTCGAGCAGCAGCACCACCGCGAAGAAATAGCCGCAGATGAAATCTCCGTATATCGGCGAGCTGCAGCCCAACCAGGTAGTCACCGGCGTATTCCTGGTCCAGTCGAAAGACGTGCGCCAGAAGCGAACGGGTGAGCCGTATCTTTCGCTGGTGCTGGGCGACCGGAGCGGCGACATCGACGCCAAGATGTGGGACAACGTCGCCGAAGTGCTGGACAGCTTCGACCGCGACGATTTTGTCCGCGTCAAGGGCCTGATGCAGGTGTATCAGAACCGGCCGCAGTTCACCATCCACAAAATGGCGCGCGTGGAAGAGCGCGAAGTGGACTTCGCCGATTACTTCCCTTGCTCGGAACGCAGCCCGGAGGAGATGTTCGCCGAGTTGCGCGAGATCGTCGCGGGGATCTCAACGCCGCACCTGCGGGCGTTGCTCACGGCATTCATGGACGACGAGAGCATCGCTCTCCCGTACCGCACCGCGCCGGCGGCCAAGACCGTCCACCATGCGTTCCTGGGCGGATTGATCGAACACGTGCTGTCGCTGTGCAGGCTGGCGAGGTTCACTGCCGCGCACTATCGCGATATCGATCTGGATCTGCTGCTCACCGGCGTGATTCTGCACGACGTCGGCAAGGTACGCGAGCTTACATATGAGCGCAGTTTTGGCTACTCGAACGAAGGCCAGTTGCTGGGGCATATCGTGATTGCATTGCGCATGATCGACGAGAAGCTGGCGCAGGTTCCCGGATTTCCCGAAGACACCCGGGCGCTGCTGGCGCACATGATTATCAGCCATCATGGCGAACTGGAGTTCGGTTCGCCGCGCGTGCCGTTGTTTCCCGAGGCGCTGCTGCTGCACCATCTGGACAACGTGGATTCCAAGATGGAGTGCATGAGGGCGGCCATCGCGCGGGACCGCCACAGCACCGGCTGCTGGACCGGTTATGTTCCCCCGCTGGAGCGGACCGTATTGAAGAAGGCGAGATATCTGGATCCCGGGCCGGCGGCGGAGACCGAAGCCGCGGCCGCTCCGGTGAACCATGCACCGGCGCCGCGCGACGATCGTTCGCAGCAGCCGGTGAGCGGATCGTTGTTCGGGGACAAGCTGCAGGAGGCGTTGCGCAAATAGTGACCGCCACAGGCAAAGCGAGAGAGATGCCGCCGCCGCTCGAGTTGCAATGTCTCAATGCGCTCTGGGTGATGGGGGAAGGGAACGTCGGCGACGTGCAAACCGCATTGGCGCCGCACAAGCCCCTGGCTTATACGACGGTGATGACCCTGCTGGAGCGGCTGCTGCGCAAGGGAGCGGTGACGCGCGAAAAGCATGGACGGCATTTCGTGTATGCACCCGCGGTGACCAAAGAAACGCTTCGGCGCGTCGCTGTGCGGCAGTTGGCCGACGCATTTTTCGATGGGTCGGAAAGGTCCCTCGTTCGCTACCTGGAGAACAACGGCGGTCCGCCTCCCAGCATGGCCGACGTGCTGTGCGAGTAAGCGGCTGGACACGGCGCAGACGTGTTCTTAAAGGATAACTCCACGTACGCGCAGATCCCGCTCGAGCTGGCTTAACGATTCAAATCGCACGGCGTCCATGCCTTCGCGGCGGGCACCCTCCACGCACATTTCGATGTCGTCGATAAAGAGACATTCATCGGCTGCACACCCGGCTCGAACGATAGCCTCGCGATAGATTTTCGGCGACGGCTTGGCCGCGCCCACTTCGTGCGACAGCACGAGCTCGTGAAAATGCCGCAACAGCGGATAATTCGAGCGGACCATGCCAAAATGAATCGCGTTGGTGTTGGAGACCAGCACGAGCCGGTAACGTTGCGCCAATGACGCCAGCAGTGATTCCGGAATCAGCATTCCCGGGAGAAAAATGCTGGTCCACAGATCGCAGAATTCCTGGTGGGACAAGCGCAGCCCCAGCTCAGCGCAGAGGCTCGCGACGAATTCCTCCGGCTCGACATCGCCTGTTTCGAACTTTGGCACAAGGCCGGTTTGTGCGATGCGTTTCGGAATCTCGGCCGCGGGCCACTGGCAATGCTGCTCCATACGCGCGTAGCCGCGCTGGAAATCGAAGGGCACGATGGTATTGCCCAGATCGAACAGAATGGCCCGTATCAAATCGCTCTTGTCAGCGCCGCAACGATTCTTCGCGAACGGCCGGCCATCTCGCCGCCAGATGAATCGCGGGACGGCGGCTGCAGCGGAATACGGTCGCCGGCGGGCAGTTGCGCAGCACGTTGCTGGATTCGATGCGGTCGAAGAAATACGCCAAAAGTCCGCGAACGCTGTACGACAGCGAAGCCGCCAGATACTGGTATTGGTTGAGAACGCCGCCTTCGCCCAGGCACCGCTGGGCCTGCTGCAGGATGTCCATGCGCGTGTCTTCGGACATGCAGGAGAGCCCCAGCGACGAAACCACGGCGTTGACACTGCCGGGGCGCAGGCCGGAGTGATGAAACAGGTGCGTGGCCGAGCCCTCAATCACCACCAGTCGCCGGTCGTTGAACGTCCTGCGAATGTGCGCCGCAAAAACCGGGTTGATTTCCACCGCGTAAATCCGTGCATCGGGCCGCATGCGGGCCAGGAGTTCTTCGGTCACCGCCCCCGTTCCCGGCCCTAATTCCACAATGGTGCGCGCCGTAGCGAAGTCGATATTCGCCAGCATGGCGCGGCACAGTGGACCGGAACTCGGCACCAGCGAAGCGACAGAACGCACTGAACGCAGTGCCTCGCGCAGAAAGAGGCCGTAGCGGCGAGGAGTTTTGCGAATGGGCATTATCTGGCTTCGGGGGGGATCATTCGCCGGTTCGGCATACGGGGCGCGGGCACTTACACATTGTAGCGGGAATTATAGGCTCGCTGAAAGGACGGCATCCGCAACCTGGACCACCGGCTTGATGGCCTCGATATCGTGGACGCGCACGATATGGGCGCCCCCGAGGATAGCAGCGGTGACGGCGGCGGCGGTGGCCATTTCGGTCTGATTCTCCGTTGGTTGCGCCAGAAAAGACTTTCTCGAGGGTCCCACCAGGATGGGCAGATCGAGCTCCGCGAGCCGTGAAAGCTGCGCCAGAATCTCCGTGTTCTGCTCGCGGCGCTTGCCGAAGCCCAGTCCCGGATCGATGACGATTCGCGCGCGGGTCACCCCGGATTGCGTGGCCCGATGTACGCAGGCGGCCAGATCGGCCGCCACGGTTCCGGCCACGTCCTTCAATGGCGGCAGCTTGGCCCACGTTTCCGGCGTGCCCCGCATGTGGTTCAGGATGAAACCGGCATCGCACTGCGCGACCACACGCGCCAGTTCGTGATCGAACGTCAGCGCGCTAGGGTCGTTAATGATGGCGACGCCGAACTCCATCGCTTTTCGAGCCACCCCGGATTTGTACGTATCCACCGAAAGAGGCACGGTCACGCGGTCTTTGAGACGCTTTAATACAGGCACGAGACGGCGAAGTTCCTCGGCTTCGGAGATGCGCTGCGAGCCCGGCCGAGTGGATTCAGCGCCGATGTCGATGATATCCGCGCCCTGGTCTTCCAACTCGAGAGCGCGAACATAGGCGCGGTCGGGATCGTCGTAACGGCCGCCGTCGCTGAACGAATCCGGCGTCACGTTGAGGATGCCCATGATCAGTGTCCGCTCGCCGAGCAGAAGGGTCTTGTCGCGGATTCTCCATTCAAACCGTTTGCGGGGCATGTTCAGGCCTCGATGCGTTTCCACTTCTTCCCGGCGCGCAAAGTGAAGGGCAGGGAATCCGGCACGAACTGCAGTCCGGTATAACGCTCACCGCCGATTTCGACAGCGCCGGCTTTGATCAGACGTTCGGCTTCACTGCGCGAGGGCGCCATCGAAGCGGCCACAATCAGCTTAGCCAGATTATTGCCGACATTCTCCGGCACGCGCAGGGTTTCGATATCCAGCGGTACATCGTGCTGGCGTACTTCACGGTCGAAATCGGCCTGGGCCTGGGCAGCATCCGCGGCAGAATGGAAGTCGGCGACAATGGTGCGCGCCAGTTTCATCTTGGTGGCCATGGGCTCCCCGCGCGCCTTCCTTGCCGCTATATCGGCAAGACTCTTGTCGGTAAGCAGTTCCCAGTAACGCCACATCAGCTCGTCGGAAATCTGCATCACTTTTCGGAACATGACCTTTGGCGGTTCGGTGATGCCGATGTAGTTGCCCTTCGATTTCGACATCTTTTCCACGCCATCCAATCCTTCGAGCAAGGGCACCGTGGCGACGATCTGCGGCGGCTGGCCGTAATTGCGCTGCAGCTCGCGGCCCACCAACAGATTCCACTTTTGATCCGTGCCGCCGATCTCAACGTCGCAATGGAGCATCACGGAATCGTAGCCCTGCGCCAGCGGATACAGCAGCTCGTGGATCAGAATGGGCGTCCCGTCGCGCAGGCGTTTGGCGAAGTAGTCGCGCTCCAGCATCTGCGCCACGGTGTATTTCGAGCACAACCCGACGATATCGGCGAAACGCAGCGGCTCCAGCCACTCGCTGTTGAAGCGGACCTCGGTTTTGTCCGGATCGAGCAGTTTGAAGACCTGGGTCTTGTAGGTTTCGGCGTTATGAGCGATCTCTTCGTGCGTCATGGGCGGGCGCGAGGTGTTGCGTCCGGTGGGGTCGCCGATGAAACCGGTCATGGACCCGATCAGAAAAATCACCTGATGCCCGCAATCCTGGAAGTGCTTCATCTTGCGCAGCAGGACGGTGTGGCCCAAATGAAGGTCCGGCGCGGTGGGATCGAACCCAGCCTTCACCCGCAACACGCGGCCCTCCCTTTGCGCCGCGATGAGGCGCTCGCGAAGATCCTCCTCGCGAATGAGCTCGGCAAGGCCCTTTTTCAGGTACTGCAACTGCTCGTCGACGGTCACGCTCTCATGGTAGCGTGGCCGGAAAATCGGCCATCAAATTACGCACGTCTGGCACAATGAGTCAGGAGCTCTCATAGCTTTCTTCGGAGCAACGTCTTGGAAAGACAAACCATAGCCATTGTCGGCAGTGAAACCCTGGCGGGCCGTGAAGTGCGCGAGGTGTTGCGCGAAGCGAAAATCGAAGCTCGCATCGAACTGATTTCCGGAGCGGCCGAGCCGGTTAGCGTGATCGCCGAGGAAGGCGGAGAAGCCGTGGTGATATCCGCGCTGGAGAGCACCGTTGTCGCGGATGCGGGCATCGTGGTTCTTTGTGGCTCGGCCGAAGCGAGCCGTAAAGCGCTCGAGCAAGCCGGCCGCCGTAAGATCGCTCCGGCGCTGGTGGATGTCAGCGGCGCACTGGAGGATGAACCGTCGGCTCGGCTCCGTGCGCCAATGGTGGAGTCAGCCGCTCCCCCCGGTGCGCCGGGCATTCAGGTTATCGCGCACGCGGCAGCCATCGCTCTCGCCTTGTTGCTGAAGAAACTTGCCGATGTGCGGGTGATCGAAAGAGCCGTCGTGACCATCTTCGAGCCGGCCAGCGAACGTGGTCAGAGTGGCCTGAGCGAGCTGCAACAGCAAACGGTGAATCTTTTTGCGTTCAAGGCTCTGCCGAAGGCCGTCTATGATGCTCAGGTGGCTTTCAATCTGCTCCCAGCATGGGGCGGCGACGTCACGCCATCGCTTGCTGACGTGGAATTGCGTATTGAGGGTCATCTGGCGACGTTGCTCGGTTTCGGTTCGCCCGTGCCGATGCCCTCCCTTCGGCTGATTCAGGCACCCGTGTTTCACGCGTATAGTTTCTCGGTATGGGTCCGCTTCGCGTCGCCGGCGAACGTGGAAACCCTCGCGTCTGAGCTGTCGTCCACCGATATCGACGTGCGCAATGGCGATATGGAACCGCCTTCCAATGCCGGGGTGGCCGGGCAGGGCGGAATCACTGTCGGCGCCATTGCCGTCGACCGCAACGATGCGCATGCATGCTGGTTCTGGGCCGCCGCCGACAATCTGCGTATCGTTGCCGAGAACTGTGTCGAGGTGATTCGTGAACTCGTGGATTAGAACGCTCCTGGCTTCCGCGGTCTTCGCCGTACTGCCGGCCTGTGGCTATCACGTGTCCGGCAAAGGCGATCTGTTGCCGAAGAACATTCACACAGTTTATGTTCCGGCGTTTACGAATTACACCTCGCATTACCGTCTCACCGACGCAATCCCGGACGCCATCTCGCGCGAGCTGGTGGCGCGGACACGGTATCAGGTGGTGCGCCACGAGGAAGATGCCGACGCGGTTCTGAAGGGCGCCGTGACCAACTTCACATCCTTCGCGATTTTGAACGACCAGGCCACCGGCCGCGCCACCGCCTTGCAGGTCAGCGCCAGAATTCAGGTAAGTCTTTACGATCGCCAGGGCAAGGTACTTTACTCGCGTCCTCTGTGGGACTTCCGCCAGCGCTATGAACTCAGCACTAACGCGCAAACATATTTCGACGAGGGCGGCGCCGCCGAATTGCGCATGAGCGACGACGTGGCGCGCGAAGTGGTCAGCGGTATTCTGGAGAACTTTTGAGTCCGGACATTTTTCTCAGCCGCATCGCGAAGCAGGAGCCGGCGCCGGTGTATTTGTTTTTGGGGCCGGAAATCTGGTCTCGCGATCAGTGCCGCAGTGCGCTGATCGGGCGCGTTTTGGGCGATGCCGACCGCGAACAAGGCCTCACCCGCCACGATCTCGATTCCGCTTCATTGACAGAGATCCTTGATGATGCGAGATCGTTCTCGTTGTTTGCTCCGCGCCGCGTAATCTGGGTAGCGTCGGCGGAATCGGCGCTGCCTCGCGGACGGGCCACCAGCGAAGAAGCCACGGCCGCCAGTGGCCTGGCGGATTATCTGAAGAATCCCTCTCCGGGGACCGTGGTAGTGTTCGACGCCGCTCGCTATGAATTCGATGGCGAGGACAAGACGAAGCTGGAACGAGTGGCGAAGTTCTATGGCGCGATTCCGAATCAGGTGGAGTTCCGGCCATTCACGCCCGAGTCAGCGCGCCGTGTGGCGCAGGATCTCGCCCGCGAGCGCGGATTACGCCTGGGCGCCGCACAAATCGGTCTGCTGGTGGAAGCTCTGGGAGCGGATGCGGGCCGCATCGCCAGCGAGATCGAAAAGCTGGCCCTTTACGTGGGAACGGAGCGCGCAGTCACAGCCGAGGACATTGTGGCGCTGGTCCCGAATGCGCAATCCACTACCATCTTTGCGCTGGTGAACGCGCTCGGGCGAGGCGACCGCAAACGATCTCTGGACTCTCTGGATACACTGCTTCGGGAAGGCGAATACCTTCCGCTGGCTCTCAGTTTCCTTGCCACTCAGTTTCGTATGGCCCTGGTGGCGCATGAAGCCGGCCTGCGGAACGCGCAGCAGATTCTGACGTGGTTCAGCGGTCAGGGCCTGCGCATGTGGCGCGACCGCGCGGAGCAGGTGGCGGCAACGGTCGGCGCTTTTTCGAAGCCCACACTGGAACGCGCCCTCGCGCGATTGTTCGAGGCGGACCGCGCGCTGCGCGACGCTCGCCCCGATGACCGTGTGGTCATGGAAGAGCTGGTGCTGAGCCTGACCTCGGGAAAGTGAGACAGGATTGGCCTCGATTCCGATCATCGTCCCGCCCGAGAGCGCCGGCTTGCGGCTGGACCATTTTCTACACACCGCGCTTCCCGAATACAGCCGAGCACGGTTGCAGGACTGGATTCGAACGGGCCGAGTGCTGGTGGAGGGGCGCGCCGCGAAAGCGTCGCAATCACTTCATGGCGGCGAACACATCGAGGTGACTCCGGCTCCACTCGTCCCGCTCAAGGCGGTTGCCGAAGACATCCCGCTTGACGTTTTGTACGAAGACGCCGATGTCGTGGCTGTGAACAAGTCCGCCGGGATGGTGGTGCATGCCGGCGCGGGCGCGCATTCGGGAACACTCACCAACGCGCTGGTGCATCGTTTCGGCGCGCTTTCAGCCGTGGGCGGCGACTCGCGGCCGGGCATCGTGTATCGCATTGACCGCTATACCAGCGGCGTTCTTCTGGTGGCCCGTAGCGACGCCGCGCATTTGAGCCTGGCCCGTCAGTTCGCAGTGCGAACCGTAGAGAAAGTGTACATCGCGCTGGTGCATGGTGCGGTGAAAACGGATACCGGACGCATCATGAAACCGATCACCCGGGACCCGGTGCGGCGTACGCGCATGACCGCACGGCTCGACTCCGGCCGCACCGCGATCACCGATTACAAGGTGCTGCGACGTTTCGAGAAGTTCACGCTGCTTGAGGTGCGCATTGGCACCGGCCGCACGCACCAGATTCGCGTGCATCTGGCCAGCATCGGCCAT